>Ga0209181_10000415_pt1 | contig 79025 bp, 65 predicted proteins | sample MAT05_FD_187208 | JGI IMG/M metagenome (GOLD analysis project Ga0209181, IMG submission 187208) | Freshwater microbial communities from Lake Fryxell liftoff mats and glacier meltwater in Antarctica - MAT-05 (SPAdes) (version 2) | ecosystem: Environmental > Aquatic > Freshwater > Ice > Liftoff... | reverse complement strand
TGGCATCAACTATAGCTCCTTTCTTAGCTATTATTTTGTGAGCTTCTAGTTGAGTATTTAAAGCCGTTAATAATTTTTCATAACCCTTTTTACTGGTCATTTCTTTTCTGTATCGGCCTAAAGTGCTATGATCAGGGGCTACTTGCTCCGTTGTTAATCCGCAAAACTTGCTGAATGAAATGCTGTCATTGATTCTGTCCTCTACTTTGTAATCACTTAAACCATACCAGAATTGGCGTAAACTCATTTTGAATAATAGAAGTCCATCATACGCAGGCTGCCCAGTGGCACTAACACCCTAGAATAGTGCTTGTTAATAAGATTGGAAAGAGGCTTCCAGTCAACAAGAAGGTTTACTTGATTGAAAAATACATTTTTAATCTTACAACTGCGTGTATCACAAATTCCATCAGCAAATAATAGATTTCTTTCTATTTTCATGAGATAAATATTCAGTTGTTTATCTGAATATAAAACATATAACACCTTTTATTAAGTATTTTACTACAATTAACGTGCAACGGTCTTAATATTAAACCAATCCCTTTATACTGGGCATACTACCGCAAAAATAGAGATCCAATGCCATGTAAATGGAGTATATATTTTAATAATAAAAAACAGATGAAAACCAAGACAGCAAAAAAATTATTATAAATAAACCATAAATCGAACAGACCTGTAAGGCTAAAAAAACATGTTAGGTCTGTTTAACAAAATAGTAAAGCCCCTGAATTTAGTTTTAAAGGCTTTTTGTTGTTAGGATTCTGAACGTTGACTTGGTTTATATTCCTGTTTAGGTTAGAAAAGTTTTTTACCCCCTCCCCAGAAAAAAAGGTTAATCTAAAATAAATCAGATACCCCTTGTATTGTATACTTTCAAAAAGTTAATTTTAACTTTTCTGAAAATATTTTGAATAAAGTTTTTACTTTTGTTTGAGGTCATTTAGAAAAGAGCAACATTGGTATTTTCTATTGTAGCATAATTTTGCCGATTTTCTTGGTAGGAAAATACTTCTCAGATCAAAAAATTCCCTTTGTTATTTTAACAAATTGGTTCTATCCGAATTTCGTCAAAAGCAATGTCAAAACCTCACAAGCTGCTTGGCTAATATTGGTACCTGGGCCAAAAACAAAATGAGTTCCTGCCTTTTTTAATGCCTCATGATCTTTTGCTGGAATTACACCGCCGGCTATCAATAGAACATCGCCCCGTCCATAATTTTTCAGTTCTTTAATTACTTCCGGTATTAAGGTTTTATGGCCACCTGCCAAACTCGAAATTCCAAGACAATGTACATCGTTTTCAACGGCTTGTTTTGCCACTTCTTTTGGTGTTTGAAACAGAGGGCCAATATCGACGTCAAATCCTAAATCAGCAAAGGCTGTGGCTATTACTTTGGCTCCCCTATCATGTCCATCTTGCCCCATTTTAGCAACCATAATTCGAGGTCGGCGGCCTTCTTTTAAGGCAAACTCATCCGATAGTTTTCGGGCTTTTATAAAATCTTCATCCATTTTAGCTTCATTTTTAAACACACCCGAAATGGTTCTTACCTTCGGCTGATAGCGTCCATAATGTTTTTCAAGTGCATCTGAAATTTCTCCTAATGTAGCTCGCTCTCTGGCGGCAACAATAGCCAATTCTAAAATATTTCCGTTTCCGCTTATCGCCGATTCGGTTAATGCGCTCAGCGCTGAATTTACCTTTATTGGATTGCGCGCTGCCTTAATTTGTTGAAGACGTTTAATTTGACTTTCTCTTACTTCATTATTGTCAATAGATAAAATTTCCAGCGGTGTTTCATTCTCCACACGATACTTGTTAACCCCTACAATCGTCTCTTTTTTATTGTCGATTCGAGCCTGCTTTTTAGCTGCGGCCTCCTCAATACGCAATTTAGGCAAACCGGTTTCTATAGCTTTAGCCATACCCCCGAGTGCTTCCACTTCCTCAATTAATTTCCAGGCACTTTCAACAAGTTTGCCAGTTAAGTATTCTACATAATACGAACCACCCCAAGGATCTATAGCCTTGGTGATATGCGATTCACCGGCTAAATAAATTTGTGTATTTCGAGCAATTCTTGCCGAATAATCAGTCGGTAATGCTATGGCTTCATCCAATGCATTGGTATGTAAACTTTGGGTTCCACCAAAAATAGCTGCCATGGCTTCAATACAAGTTCTAGCTACATTATTGTAAGGATCTTGTTCCGTTAAACTCCAACCCGAAGTTTGGCAATGCGTTCTGAGCGCCAATGATTTTGGATTTGTAGGATTAAATTGTTTTATCAACTTTGCCCAAAGTATTCGACCAGCACGCATTTTGGCTATTTCCTTGTAAATATTCATGCCAATTCCCCAGAAAAAGGAGAGTCTTGGCGCAAAATCATCAATATCCAAACCTGCCTGCAATCCAGTTTTTACATATTCTAAACCATCGGCTAAGGTATAAGCAAGTTCAATATCCGCAGTGGCCCCTGCTTCGTGCATGTGATACCCACTAATGCTAATACTGTTAAACTTTGGCATATTTTTAGAGGTATATTTAAAAATATCTCTAACCAAACGCATAGAGGGTAAAGGAGGATAAATAAAGGTATTGCGAACCATAAACTCCTTTAAAATATCGTTTTGAATAGTTCCTGAAAGTAAATCTGAACTAACGCCTTGTTCTTCGGCCGTTACAATAAAAAATGCCATAATGGGTATCACCGCACCATTCATGGTCATGCTTACACTCATTTGGTCAAGTGGAATTTGATCAAAAAGTATTTTCATATCTTCCACAGAATCAATGGCTACCCCGGCCATTCCAACATCGCCTGTTACTCTGGGATGATCGCTGTCATAACCACGATGTGTTGCCAAATCAAAAGCAACCGAAAGTCCTTTTTGTCCCGCAGCTAAATTTCGTCTGTAAAACGCGTTCGATGCCTCGGCTGTTGAAAAACCTGCATATTGACGAATAGTCCAAGGTTTATCAATATACATACTGGCGTATGGACCTCTTAAAAATGGTGCAATTCCAGCCCCAAATCTATCAAAGGCAAAATTTTTGATATCGTTTAATCCAAAAGACGATTTTACCTCAATGCCCTCCGATAATATTTGAGAATTAATGGTTGCCGGTTGTGATTCATAACTTTTAAAATCTCTGAAATTTTGAAGGCTTTTAAGATTTTCTAAGAATGCTTTGGTAAGAGTTTCCAAAAAGTAAGAACCTTTTGCTGGGTCATTTACCCAAACAGCATTCGCCTCTTCCTTCAATAAAATTTGAATATTTCGGCTCATACGTTGAGCAAAGCCTTCAGATTGCTGAATGATGTCATTTAATCCATGAATGATTACAACATTGGCACCACCCGAAATAGCTGCAAAAGCCATAGTAGTTGCTTTAATTAAGTTTTGTTCGGTTTCTGCATTCAGCGTATTCAAATCAGGTGTTTCGGCAATTATAAAAGGGTCAGTAAATTGAAAACCATTTGCATACTGCAAATTATACCACGCTTGCTTTAAAGCTCGAATTTTTGAAATATTTACAAAAAAATCCTTTCCCAAAGGAACTCGAAAAAATAAGACATCGGAAGATTTTTCTTCAACCCTTGATTTTAAAAGTAAATCGGTCAATAAAACAGCTTTGCGCAATTGCTCTGTTTCATCTTCCGAGCTCATTAAAGTTATATCCACGCATAAGTGCCTGTAGCCTTCATACGACTTATGAGCATTAGCAAGAAGAATGATTTGCAAATCGTTAAAATTGGCTGCGTCAAAAGTTAGCGTTCCGCCTGCAGTTTTGCTTAACAAGGCTTGAATACTTGATTGGCTTGAACCATCTAATTTTATATGCGACTTGAGCGATTGAGATGCTTCAGGTAAAATACCCTTAAAATTAAAAGCTATGGCGTTTAAGCCTTCGGTTAAAAATTGCTTATCATCAATTTCCTTTTGCGAAATTGACGAACAGGTTTCAAAGGGCTCAGATTTGTTTAAGGAAATAAACGTTTTCTCAAAATTATCTTCTGCCGTCAAATAGGCATCAATCTCTACATCTGCGGTAGGTTTATAAGAAAGAAATGGTGTAATATCTTCTCCCTTAAACAATTTTTTAGCTTCAGAAAGCCATTGTTCTTTAGAAGAGGAAGCAAATTCATCAAAATTCATAATTAAATTTTTTCAAGCAAATTTTTCCAACTCACCTCAGCACTCAACAGACTTTGCAAATCCTCAACTTTGATTCGTTTTTGTTCCATGCTGTCGCGGTAACGCAAGGTTACATCATTATTTGCAACAGAATCATAATCGATGGTTATACAAAAAGGCGTTCCAATGGCATCTTGTCGTCGGTAGCGTTTACCAATGGTATCCTTTTCTTCGTAAAAACAATTAAAATCAAACTTTAAGCTATTGTAAATGTTCTCGGCAAATTCTGGCAAGCCATCTTTTTTAACCAAAGGCAAAATAGCTACTTTATATGGTGCCAAGGTTGGATGAATTTTAAACACCGTTCGGGTTTCCCCATTTTCAAGCACTTCGTCAACTAAATTTTCACAAAGTTGAACGAGAAACAAACGGTCCAATCCTATTGAAGTTTCAATAACATACGGAACATAGTTTTGATTGGTTTCCGTGTCAAAGTATTGAAGCTTTTTACCAGAAAACTCTTGATGACGACTCAAATCAAAATCAGTCCGACTATGAATGCCTTCCACTTCTTTAAATCCAAAAGGAAACTTATATTCTATATCAACAGCCGCATTGGCGTAATGTGCTAATTTTAGGTGATCGTGGTATTTTAAATGGTTATTATTTGTACCAAGGGCCTTATGCCATTTCAAACGTGTGGCTTTCCAGTATTCGTACCACTCCATTTCTGAACCCGGTTTTACAAAAAATTGCATTTCCATTTGTTCGAATTCCTTCATACGCATAATAAATTGACGAGCAACAATTTCGTTTCTAAACGCTTTGCCGGTTTGAGCAATTCCAAAAGGAATTTTCATTCTACCGGATTTCTGAACATTTAAAAAATTTACGAAAATTCCTTGTGCAGTTTCGGGACGAAGGTATAATTCTGACTCGCCATCAGTGGCAGTCATTTGCGTGCTGTACATTAAATTGAACTGTCGAACGTCCGTCCAGTTTTTGGTTCCGCTTACTGCGCAAACTATCTCTAGTTTTTCTATTAAATCCTTGATTAAACCTAATTCTCCGGTTTCGAGCCCAGTTTTTAAAGTATCATCAACGAGTGATATAGTGGCGTTGTATTCAACTATTCGGGGATTAGTTTCAGCATAGAGCGTTTCGTTAAATGATTCACCAAAACGCTTAGAAGCCTTCTCTAGTTCCTTTGAAATTTTATCACGCACTTTATCTTGATAATCTTCTAAAAGTTGATCCGCTCGATAGCGTTTCTTACTATCTTTGTTATCAATCATTGGATCGCTGAAACCATCTACGTGCCCACTTGCTTTCCAAACTTTGGGCTGCATAAAAATTGCCGAATCCAAGCCAACAATGTTTTGGTGTAGTTGAACCATACTGCGCCACCAATACTGACGCAAATTATTCTTTAACTCAACACCATTCTGTCCGTAATCATAAACAGCTGACAGTCCTTCGTAAATTTCGCTCGACTGAAAAATAAAGCCATATTCCTTACAATGGGATATTATTTTTTTAAATTGTTCTTCTGCATTCATTCGCAGGGCAAAACTAATTATTTTACATCTATTTAAAGGCTTAAATTTGTAATTTTGAGACTTTAAAATGAAACTCCTATGATGCTTTCTAAACCGTTAATAATGCTTGTTCTTCTTTTGCCAACTATAGTACAAGCACAGTTCGGACCAAAAAAAAGAGACCTTCAATTGCGTTTAGATACTTTGGAATTGATTAATAATTTACAGGGAATCGAGTTGCAAAACCAAAGACAACGCGATTCCATAAATTCAGCCGAATTAAAACGTATTGCTAATGAAATGAGAGACTTAAAAAAACTCATGATTGAATTGAACGGTGATATTCGTCAATTAAAACTTGAGAATGAGCGTTTGAATATCGAAAATATCGAATTGACTAAAAGGGTTGATAAACATGAAATGTTAATTAAAAATGTGATTGGTGGCGATTCGAATGAAATTGAGGAAATAGCGGAGTCTATAGATGAAACTGTGCAAATTGGAAAGGCAGAACGTGTTCAAAATTTTGAAGAATTTGCCTACGAATTCATTAGCACGATAAAGAAAACAGGAGAGTTAGGACTAAAAAATTATCTTAGAGAACAAAAAACATTTTACTATCTCTCAAAACCGGGTTTTATAACATCGGTAACAGAAATATCGGATATTAATGAACTTACGGAAGAAATTCCTTGGCGGGCTGCATTAGATGCTTTTGTAAAATCTAAGTTTTCTTTGCTTGAAGGTGAAAAGCCGGAGGTAAACTGCGAAATGTCTAATTTTTACAATAAACTTGGATGTTACGGAGGAATTGAGCAAAATTTTAATAAAGTTTCAAATTCTTTAATTGCACTTAAAGAATTTAGTCCTGAGGATGAATCCAAATTAAATTCACAAATTGACGAAATAAAATCTGCGGAAAAATCAGTGATGGCCTTTATTTTCAGCACAGATGGAAATTTAGGATTCTATTTTATAAAAAAAGATGACTCTTGGAAATTGTATTGTTTGGAGGTAGAAGACCCTTGCAGTGCTTGAGAAAGCATTTAAATATTGCACAATTCTAATAAACTTAATATTTTGTTTGTTTTTTAAAACTTATAGCAATATTTTTGCAGCCCTTTAACAAAAACAGATGGCAAATCATAAATCATCCATAAAAAGAATCCGATCAAATAATACCAAGCGTTTGAGAAACAGATATCAGCACAAATCAACACGTACTGTTATCAAAGCAATTCGCAAATCAACCAGCAAATCAGAAGCAGGTGCTATGATCCCTAAGATTTTTTCTATGTTGGATAAATTAGTAAAGAAAAACATTATTCATCGCAATAAAGCAGCTAACCAAAAAAGCAAGTTAAGTAGGTTAGTGAACACTTTGGGATAGATAAAATAAAGATTAACAACTTAAATCTGCTTTCGAGCAGATTTTTTTTTTGCCATTAGTAAAAAATAAACGACCGCTTGTCATTTCAATACCGCTGAAAATCTGCAAGTTGCATGAATTAGGCTAAGATAATTGAAACTAAAATAAAATTAATAACGTTTTGTTAACTGAATGATTGAGGATAAATTATATTTTTGCCATCCGATAATTAAACGAATAAAATAAAAATACAAATTAAATAATATGAGTAACAAAAAAGAGTCAACTAATTTAAGCAGGTTTTTTGCCGGAATGGTAATTGTTATTGCACTTGCATTGGGAGTATTCATCTATGTGGTAATTTTAGGTGCTAAAAGCAATTTCGACGCCGAGGGACATCCAATTACCTTTTTAGGAATTATGCACAAGGGTGGATTTATTGTTCCAATTCTTTTAGGGTTGCTAATTACGGTAATCACGATTAGTATCGAGCGATTTATCACAATTCAAAAAGCAAAAGGCAAAGGATCTATCGAGATTTTTGTTCGTAAGATTAAGGGAATGCTTGCTTCTGATCAAATTGATAACGCGATTAGTGAGTGTGATAAGCAACAAGGTTCACTTGCCAATGTAATGCGCTCAGGTCTTGAAAGATACAAAATGGTTAAGGACGACCAAACTATGGACAAAGAGACTAAAGAAGCTGCCATTCAAAAGGAATTAGAAGAAGCTACTGCTTTAGAATTGCCAATGTTAGGAAAAAACCTTCCTATTTTATCAACTGCAGCATCTATTGGAACTTTGATAGGTTTGATAGGAACTGTATTTGGTATGATTAGAGCATTTAAAGCTTTGGCCGCAGCCGGTCAACCAGACACTACTGCTTTAGCAACAGGTATTTCTGAAGCTCTTGTAAATACTGCCGTTGGTATCGTTGCCTCAACTTTGGCAATTATATTTTACAATGTGTTTTCAACACGCATCGATTCACTTACCTATAGCATGGATGAGGCTGGTTTTAGTATTATGCAAACATTAAAATCACACAAGTAAATCGATTTACTTTTTGAGTGATATTCATATAAATTCATTTAACAAATAGAAGTATATGCCAAAAATTAAAATGCCACGATCAAGTCCATCTTTGGACATGACTCCAATGGTGGATCTTGCATTCCTTCTTGTTACTTTCTTTATTTTAACCGCTTCTTTCCGAAACCCTGAACCTGTTCAGGTTACAACTCCAAGTTCAACCTCAGATAAATTAATGCCGGAGAATGCGGTATTAATCACAGTTACTCCAAAAGGTGAAGTGTTTTATAATATTTCAAGCTACGATGTAAGGATTAAAGTTCTTCAACGAATGGCTGATAACAAGAAATATAACATCAAGTTTACCTCTAAAGAAATTGATGAATTTGGTAAAATGTCAAGTTTTGGTGTGTCCATGCAAAACCTGAAAACTTTCATTAATACGCCTACAGGCAAACGTGAAAAGTTTCCATCAACTGGAATTCCACTTGATTCAATGAACAATCAACTAAAAGATTGGATTCGATACGGTCAGATTGAAGGAATGACTAAATACAAGCAGTTGAAGGACGAAGCAAAAGCGAAAGGAATTGCCTTGAAAGGTGAACCTTTACGTTTTGCGATTAAAGCAGATGGTAATGCAAATTACATTGTGGTAAAGGAAGTTATTAAAACCTTTACCGACTTAGAAATATACAGGTTTAACCTGTTAACAGATTTTGAAAAAGGACCCGGAGAATAATAAAGAAACGAGATGGCACAATTAAATACCGATTCTGGAGGTGGCAGTCACAAAAAAGGCGGCAAAGTAAAAGCCAAAAAACACAGCACCACGGTGGATATGACCCCGATGGTTGATTTAGCTTTTCTTTTACTTACTTTCTTTGTTTTGACATCGACCTTTAGTAAACCAAAAACAATGGAAATTACTTTTCCTGTACCTCCAAAAGAAACTGATCCATTACCTCCTATGCAGGTAAATGGTTATACTATTCTTCTTACCAAAGAAAATCGAGTTTTTTGGTACGACGGTGAATTCAAGGATGTGCCTAAAAATGGCAGACCAGCTACAACGCTTCAAGAAATTAAATTTGGTGAAGATTTGAACAAATTTTTATTAGACAAAAACGATATAGTTATTCAAGAAATCAAGGAATTAAAGCGGCAACGTTCAAACAAAGAACTTGATGATACGACATATAAAATCAAAGCAATCAAATCAAAAAGTCAAATTAAAGCCCCATTTTTTGTAATAAAAGCAGATGACAAGGCCGTATATAGAAATTTAATTGATATGATTGATGAATTTAATATTTGTAACGTTGGAAAATATGCCGTTACTGATATTACAATGGGTGAATTAACGTTATTAAACCAAGCAATTCTAAAATAGTATGGCAGCCTTGTTTGATAAATTATTTAATGGTTGGGGCAACGTAACTTCCGAATTCAGGAACGAAATTGTATTTGAAAATCGAAATAAAGCTTATGGTGCATATCAATTGCGCAAGAGTTATAATCGTTTTTATTCTTTGGCCCTCCTAATAACCATCGGTGCATTGTTCGTAGGATTTGGTGTACCTAAATTAATTTCCGCTTTTCAAAAAGTTGAAGAAGAGGTTCAAAATGTTGATATTCAGCTTACCGACTTGGAGCCACCACCCGTAGATAAAAACGAACCGGAACCACCACCACCACCGCCACCACCGCCACCACCAGCTCAGGAAATGGTTCGATTTGTGCCTCCTGTAGTTGTCGACGAACCAATTGTAGAAGAAGTTGTAACACAAGAAGAACTTCAAGAAACTCAAGCAGGTGTAAAAACACAAGAAGGAACCGGCGACGAAATTATTATTATTGACGAAGAGGGCACTGGTAATGAAGTAATTGCCGAGAAACCTCAAGACCCGTTCACTTCAGTTGAAGAAATGCCTAAATTTCCGGATGGTGAAGCAGCAATGATGAAGTTTATTTCTGAAAACCTTGAATATCCTCAAATTGCAAAAGACAATAATATTGAAGGTCGCGTGCATTTAAAATTTACGGTGACGGCTGAAGGAAGTATTAAAGATATCGTAATTTTAAATAAAGATAAACTGGGGTATGGTTGTGAAGAAGCAGCAATGGCTGTGATCCGAAAAATGCCAAGATGGACCCCAGGTCGTCAGAACGGTGCGGCTGTTCCTGTTTACTTTACAATACCTATTCGCTTTCGTTTATTTTAAGTTTCAGGCATAATGCCACCCTTTGAAAAACATCCGGGTTTAATAAATATCCGATCTGTTACTCAACTAATTTCAGGCTTAGTATTTATTGCATTAGGACTGTATATTCTTATATCCACTTTCGAAAACAATTATGTACTTGTTGGATCTAAAAAACAATTTTTTGGCGGAATACTTTGTTTATATGGATTTGTGAGACTTATACGAATTTATCTCAATTGGAAAACTCAAAAAGAATATCATTATGAAGATAGCGAGTAACTGTTTATTAGCCTTTGTTCTTTTAATTTTTGGTTCATGCAAAGACGGAAAAGATAAAGAACCTACCGATACCATTCGAAGTGGTGAAACCAAAATTTCAATCGATGATTCGTACACTTTTTTGTTTCAAACATTGATTCGTGTTTTTGAAAGTGAAAACCCTGAAGCCCATGTTTCAACTTTAGTTAAAAATGAATCTGATGCGATTTTAGCATTATTGAATGATTCATGTAAAGTAATTGTATTAAACAGAGAGTTAACTAAAAAGGAATTAAAAGTTTTTGAATCAAAGAACATTTTCCCTAAAATCAACCGCTTTGCATACGATGCTGTAGCATTAATTATACATCCTGATAATCCGGATTCAACCATTGATGTTGAAGATTTGAAAAAAGTTTTAACCGGCGAAATAACCAAATGGAATCAATTAGGTAAACAATCAGATAAAGATATTGTTATGGTTTTTGATAAGCCCAATTCTGCCAATTACCGCTATATGAAAGACTCTTTGTTAAAAGGAAAATCACTTCAAAAAAATTGTTTTGGTGTTAATTCCAATAAAGAGGTTATCGATTATATTACCAAAAACAAACATGCCATAGGAATTATAAGTGCTGGCTGGATTACTGACGATTATAGCAATGCTGCCAAAGCTTTTTTAAAGAGTGTTAAGGTAATGAGTGTTGGCCATAAGAGTAGTGGAATTTACTTTAAACCCTATCAATTTTACATTGCCGATAAAAGCTATCCGTTTGTGCGGAGTGTTTATTTGATAAACCGCCAAACCCGAATGGGACTTGGCACAGGTTTTGTCAACTTTATCTGTAGAGGCGACGGCGGTCAGTTGATTTTAACTAAGGCCGGACTCGTACCAAATTATTTATATATTAGAGACATTAATGCAAACGTTGAATAACATGAAGAACAGTAAAGGAATTTTGAGCCAAGCTATTTTATTGGTTAGTTTTATAACTACCGGTTTTGTAGCTCAAAGTCAATCATTACGAGAAACCGTGCGATTGGCAGAAAATCAAAGGTTCGAGAAGGCAAAAGAATCGTTTAGAAGACTAGTTCAGCAAGAACCTAAAAACGGAAATATTTACTATTATTTCGGGGAAACCTATTTTAATCAAGATACAGCTTTTGTAGATTCGGCTAATTTTTTCTACAAAAAAGGTTCCGAGGCTGAACCTTTTAATCCGTTAAACTTTGTAGGTTTAGGAAAAGTTTTATGGTTTAAAAATTACCAAAACGGGGCCGAAGGACTTTTTACCCAGGCATTGGAAATGACCAAATATAAAAATGCAACGGTCATGATGAAAATCGCCGAAAACTATATTAATGCTAAAAATAAAAATTTGCCAAAAGCCAATGAACTTTTAACGAAAGCATTAAAACTTGAACCAAAAAATCCAGAGATTCATCTTTTAATTGGAGACGCAATGTTAGAAGCTAATCCTCAGGATGGTTCAGGGCCGGTTAAAAAATATTCGGAAGCTATTGAATTAGATAAATCAAGTGCTAAGTCAATCTTACGTATAGGTAAATTATATTATCGTGCAAAAAATCCTACCGAAGCTTTAAAATGGTATAAAGAAGCTATAAAAATTGACTCAACCTTTGCGCCGGTTTATATTGAAATGGGTGAACTATATCTAATGGCAGGTCTTAATAAACAATCCTTAGAGCAATACAAAAAATATTTAGCACTCAACAATGATTTAGAAGCACGTATTCGTCTAGCACAAATTTTATGGGTTAATAAGTTTTTTGAAGAGGCAATTCAAGAAGTTAAGGATATTCACCAAACCGATAGTTCAAACATTTATTTGTATAGAATCTTAGGTTATAGTTATTCTGAGGTAGGTGATAAATTTGCTCCTGACGGTTACAAAAAAGGTTTGCAGGCTATTAATAAATTTTTCGAAATGTCTGCTTCGCAAAAAAGTTTCAAATTATTAGCCAGCGATTATTCTGCAAAAGGAAAATTATTATCAAAAACCGGTCAAGATTCATTAGCAATGATTGAACTTAAAAAAGCACTAGAACTAGATAGTACTGTAACTGATTTGTATAGTGATATTGCATTTTCTTATTACAAGAGCAAAAAATACAACGATGCGTTAACTTACTATTCGAAAAAGATAGCTGCAGGTAAGCCCATAGTTAATGATTATGTGTACCTTGGATTATCCTATTACCAAACCAAACAATTTGCACTTGCCGATAGCACCTTTAAAAAAGTAATATCAGTAAGTCCTGAATTAATTCTCGCACATAAATGGAGAGCAAAATCAAATGTTCAACTTGATCCAGACTCTAAACTAGCCTTAGCCAAACCTCATTATGAAAAGGTTGCCGAATTAATTTTGGACAAACCCGAAGCTTTAGAAAAAAACAAGAAAGATTTAGTTGAAGCATACGAATATTTAATTTCATACCATTTATTAATTATGAAAGATTCGGCAATCCCTGCCCCTTACATTGAAAAGATTAAGGAAATCGATCCAACCAACAAAAAATTGGAGGCATTTTATAAAGTTATTGAGGACTTAAAGAAGAAAAATTAGAATATTTTATTCTACCTAATCCGACCTTAAAAGCCTGTCCATTATAATTTTGACAGGCTTTTTTGTATAGTTTAGCAGCTTAAAATCAAGCATGGGAAAACCAATAACTCAATGGTCGGAGGACGAAAAACCAAGAGAAAAACTGCTTTTCAAAGGAAAAAACAGTTTAAGCAATGCCGAACTCATTGGTATTTTACTGTCAACCGGCACTAAAAAAAAATCAGCGGTAGATTTAGGTCGTGAAATTCTATCCTTGGCTCATAATGACTTAAACTCACTTGCTCGTTTCAATGTTAATGAGTTTCAAAAAGTTTGTGGAATTGGAGAAGCAAAGGCCATAACAATCATTGCAGCGGTTGAATTAGGCAGTCGAAGAAATTTAACCGAAGCTGTTAAGCAAAAAATCACATCCAGCAGACAGGCCTTTGAAATTTTACAGCCCCTTATTGGCAATAAACATTATGAGGAATTTTGGCTACTCTTTTTAAATCGCGCAAACCACTTAATTGCGTACAAACAAATTAGTGATGGCGGTATTACAGCAACCGTTGCCGATTTAAGGCGAATTTTCAAAGCATCTTTAGAAGAAAACGCAACTTCAATCATCATAGCTCACAATCATCCTTCCGGAAATTTAAGTCCGAGTGACGCCGATAAAATGTTAACCCATCGCTTAAAAGAAGCGGGTATCATTATGGATATACCTGTTAGGGACCATTTAATTATTGGTGCAAACGGGTACTTTAGTTTTGCTGACGAAGGTATTCTCTAAGACCAATTGGTCAATGGACAACCTAAAGGTAAGTTATGATCGAGTTTTTTACTGAGTAATTGAAATGGTTACCGGGTTATAGGGTAGGTTATTAGGCTATTTGAGCAGTTAGAAATTAATTATTTGGTTAATTTCTTAGGCCTTGTCACCTAACTTCGATCTTTTTAATATTTTCGACTTGAAGCAAAGTAGGTAAATATTGATTTTGAATGAAGCAAGGTCCTTGCACTTTTTTAGCATGCCAAATTTAAAAGCTTAATAACTAAAGTAAGAAGCTGTATATCCTTTTTTTTTAAGACTTTTTTGGCCCCGTATTTGTGTTCCAAAAGACAAGTCAACTTTTCTTTTAACATATTTACAATTGCCTTGCTATTTCTCATAATTTTCCATAAAATTGAAAAGTAATTTAAATAACATGAAGCAGTTTTTAGCAATCATGATTTTGCTATGCACCTACCTTGGGAATGCCCAGCCGCCCAAATCTCCGGTCATTTTCAAATTGCAAGGGCATTCTGATGATTTAGAGTGTCTTGCTTTATCAGCTAATGGCGTTTATATCGCTTCCGGCTCGTGGGATGGCATGGTAAATATTTTTAAGACAGACTCTAATTATACGCCGGAAACTTCATTGGTTGATCATTTTTCGGCTGTAAATTGCATTTCAATTACCCCTAACAACAAAGTTATAGCTACTGCTGGTAACGACGGAAAAGTATTTACTTATAAAATTGACTCTTTTGGTATTATTCTAAAAGATAAAAGTGCTTCTATTCACCGTATGTCTATTAATGCCTTATATATTGATCCATCTGGAAAAACAGTCTATACCGGCAGCAATGATGGCACTATGAGTATTTATGATTTAATAAAAGGAAAAGACAAGCGAATAACGAATACCAATCCAATTACTAGTATAGCAGTAACTAATGATCGACGAAGTATTTTTTGTTCAGACAATACCAATTCTATTAAAAAATATGATGTGATAGGAACCTTATCAACAACCCTTGAGGGTCATACAGATCAAGTGAATTGCATAATTATAAGCAAGGATAATAAATACCTCATATCTGCATCGAGTGATAAAACCATTAAGGTTTGGAATCTTCAAAAAAACAAAGTTGAAAAGACTTTGACGGGTCATGATTGGAAAGTTCTGACCATTGCTCTTTCAAAAGATGGAAAGTATTTAGTTTCGGGCAGTAATGATGGCAGCTTGAAACTCTGGGAATTTGAAACTGGCAAGGAATTACAGTCATTTGATGACATCGGAAGCAATGTTCGTTCGGTTGCTATTAGTGCAGATAACAGTAAAATATATGCTGCGATGCATTACACCTTAGATTCTTTTGAAACAGCCGGAATCCTTGTTTTAAAAACAGGAATTACACCCGTTAAAAAAGAAATTTCCAATATACCCGGTAAAACTCCTGCCCCTAAAGGCAAAACCACGCCTACCAAACCAGGAATAACAACCCCTGGCTCTACGACAACCCCGGGTACTACCAAAGAAATAATTAAAAAAACGCCTGAAATTGAAATTTCAGAGGAAAAGAAAAAAACTACAGACACCAAAAAAGATGCCGACAGAAAGGATTGATAGTGAAAAAGCGCCAGAACCAGTTGGCTTATATCCGCATGCAAGAAGAATTGGAGATTTGTTATTTCTTTCGGGAGTTGGCCCAAGAGAGCGTGGAACAAAAAAAATTCCCGGTGTTAAATTAGATGATGACGGCAATATTATTTCTTACGATATTGAATTGCAATGCCATTCTGTTTTTAGAAACGTAAAATACATATTGGAAGATGCTGGAAGCAGTTGGGATAAAATTATCGACGTAACCGTTTTCTTAACCAATATGAAAGATGATTTTCCCATCTATAACCAACTTTGGGCAGAGTATTTTAAAGAAAACACACCCTGTAGAACTACCTTAGAAATCAACTGTCTACCTACCCCTATCGGTATTGAATTGAAAGTTATTGCTGCCTTTTAACAGGCTCCTTTTACCGATTTATTCTTAACAAATTATTTTATGTCATACCTTAATATACTTACGCAACAAGAAGGCAATGCCTTTATTATTACAATCAACAGAGAGAACAAACTCAATGCATTAAACATTGAGACACTCCAAGAAATTAAAAACGCCATTCTTAGTATTCAAAGCAACCAAGAAGTGCGCGGAATCATTCTTACTGGTGCTGGAATCAAAGCCTTCGCAGCGGGAGCTGATATCGCTGAATTCTCTAATTTTAATGTTAAACAAGGCACTCAAATGAGTGAAGATGGTCACCTTGTAATGAATACCATTGAAAATTCCGCTATTCCAGTTATTGCCGCCATAAATGGTTTTAGTTTAGGAGGAGGATGCGAATTAGCTATGGCTTGTCATATTCGCATTGCTTCAGAAAATGCTAAATTCGGACAACCAGAAGTAAATCTTGGTTTACCTCCCGGATATGGTGGAACTCAGCGCTTGATTCAAATTGTTGGAAAAGGAAAATCAATCGAAATGCTTTTGACGGGTGACTATATTAACGCACAAGATGCCTTGGAATTTGGACTAGTATCTAAAGTGGTCCCAATTGAACAACTTATGGAAACTGCTAAGGAATATGTTCAGAAACTAGCAACTAAATCACCTTCGGCGCTAACTAAAGTCATCAGTTGTATCAACGACCACTTTAAAGGGACGTACCCCGGCTTTGAGAAAGAAATTGAAGAATTTGGAAAGGCATTTGAAACCTCTGATTTTAAAGAAGGCACCACGGCATTTCTAGAAAAAAGAAAACCCAATTTCTAAAAATTAAAATTGGTATTTAATTTGCATTATCTTTGTCCAATAAATAAAATCGAAAATGAAAAAAATCTTATTAATCGTTGTTTTAGCACTAGGAGTCTCAGGCGTTGTTAACGCACAGAAAAACAAAAAAGCTACATCTAAGAAAACTACTACCGCAACTACCCCAGTAAAAGTCGTTGAAGACAAAATAGAGATAGTTGCTGATGGTTTACCTAAAATTAAGTTTATCGAATTGTCACATGATTTTGGAAACATTAAGGAAGGCACTCAAGCAACTTATGAATTTAAGTTTACAAATACTGGAAGTGCTCCACTTGTACTAGAATCTGTACAGGCAAGTTGCGGTTGTACTACACCTGAATGGAGCAAAGAACCAATCGCTCCAGGTAAAACAGGAAAAGTTATCGCTACTTTTAACAGTTCAGGACGTCCAGGCACATTCACAAAAACCATCACTGTAAAATACAATGGTGCTGCAGAAACTAATAGTGAATACCTAACTATTAAAGGTTTTGTAGAAACAGCTCCAGTAGTCCCTCAAACTCCAGTTGCAGTTCCAAATAACTAAATAACTTATTTTTTATACAAAAGCCGATGCCTTAAAGGTATCGGCTTTTTTTATGGAACATAGTTTGAAAAAAGACTAAAAATAAACTCAATGAAAAAAATCATAATTTTACTTACTGTTATTTTAGCTCCTACTCTTTATGCTATAGCTCAAAAAAAAAAACCGGCTTTTGACAAGGAGGTTACACCAAATACGACAGCTGTACCCACAAAAATAGACATGCCTATTGAAAAGGTATCCGTAAACAAAACTAAAGTTGAATTTAATGAAACCACGCATGATTTTGGTAATATTAAACAGAATATTCCGATAAGCTTTACTTTCAAATTTACGAATATAAGTAAAGACACCTTAACGTTGGTAGAGGTTCAAACCAGTTGTGGCTGCACAACCCCGGAATGGAGCAAAGATTATGTAATTACAGGGAAATCAGGAAAAATAACAGCAACATACAACAGTGCGTCCGTTGGAAGTTTTTATAAAACAATTACTGCAAAATTCAAAGATGGGTCGTCTGAAACCCTAATTATTAAAGGCGTTGTGGATTCGGAACCGACTTTTCCTGCGACACCCGTTATTACACCAAATAATTAAGAAATGAGGTTTGGCATACTATTTGTAATTAAAAGTAAAATGAATTTAAAACACCTCTCAATCATACTTTTTTCTTTGCTTGCATTGGGCGTTAACGCACAGCCTAGTAAAAAGAAAATTACTTTGGAGGCAGAGGGTCAGCCGATGTTAAAATTCGAAACAACCATACATGATTTTGGTAAAATAGTGGAAGGTACACAGGCTGTTTATGAGTTTAAATTCACCAATACAGGTAAAACTGCACTTATTTTAACGGATGTAATTCCACCATGCAGTTGTACCACACCGGATTGGCCTAAAGAGCCACTTGCACCGGGAAAGACAGCTAAAATCAAGGTAACCTTTGACAGCAATGGAAAACCAGGCAATTTTAGTAAAACAATAACCGTAAAACACAACGGTGAAGCAGGAACCGATTACATCACCATAAAAGGTGTTGTAGGTAAATAAAGTTGAACAGATAGGATTGCAAATAAATTTTTCAGTTAAAAACCCTTGTCTCCTCAGATGAGGGTTTTTTTTGACTAAAAATAACTAGAGCCATCTTACTAGCATCTCAAGTTGCGCTAATCTAACTATTAGCTTTAAAACTCAGGGGCGGCCAGAAAAATTTACTCTTTCTGTACATTTCTGAGCATTTTTTCGGACAGTAAGCCAGTAAGGCCACCAGTATGAATGGCCAAGACAGACTGGCCTCGTTTAAACTCACCTAACTTTATGAGATCACCCAAGGCATAAAACATTTTAGCTGTATAAACAGGGTCTGTTAAGATTCCGGTTTCCCGGGCAAAGCTTTGTAAAAACGCCCATAATTCGGGAGTTGTTTTAGCATAACCTCCAAAATGATATTCGGTATGAATTTTATAAATATTAGCCGTTGGAAAATACTCCAAAACTTTTTCATGGATAAATCCTCCTTGCTTTAGGACCGGAATGCTATGGCAAATTGCAGGCATGGCAAGGTTTGAGACACCTTGAACAAGACCTGCAAATGTGCAGCCTGTGCCTGATGCACAAATGATATGATCATAGTTGCGCGTTAATTCGGTAATAATTTCGGAGCAACCTCTTACACCTTCAGCATTCTCGCCTCCTTCGGGAATTACAAAGTAACCCTTTTGTTGCCAAGCTTTGCTTAATTCAGTCTTATCTTTATAGGCTTCGCGTGAAATAAAATTCAATTTCATTCCCCAAAGTTTTGCCAAAATCAAAACATGGTTTAGATCTTTAGGCTGTTCGCCACGAATTATGCCGATACAAGGGATTTTGTTTTCTGCGCAAAAGGCTGCCGTGGCAATAATATGATTGGAAAAGGCGCCACCAAATGTTACTATACCCCTTAATCCTGATTTAAGATACGTTTGGTAGTTGTATTTAAGTTTTCTCCATTTATTTCCTGAAATAAAAGGATGTATTTTATCATCGCGTTTTACAAAAACTTCAACTCCCGCTTTTTCACACTCAGAGAATTCAATTTTTTGTTCTATAGAAATATTGATACTTAACAAAGAATTTATAATATTCGCAATATTACAATAAATTCAAATTGCACCTTTAGATTTACAGACTCAAATAGCACTATTATCATTTATCGACTATTATATCCTTTGGCACTAATGTATGGAACCATAACATGGCTTCGCAACAAGCTTTTTGATTGGGGAATTTTTAAACAAACAGAATATAATATTCCAATTATCAGCATCGGTAATCTAGCTATGGGCGGAACCGGAAAAACGCCCCACATTGAATACCTAATAACCTCATATTGCAAAACACATAAAATTGCGGTAATCAGCAGAGGGTATGGGCGAAAAACAAAAGGTTTAAGGTATGTAAGCATTCATGAAAGCGCTTCGGTGGTTGGTGATGAACCTTTACAAATAAAACAAAAGTTTGAATCGGTAGTGGTTGTGGTATGTGAAAAACGGGTACTTGCCATTGACAAAGTAATTGCGGAGCATCCTGAGGTTAATTTAATTCTTTTGGACGATGCTTTTCAACACCGTTATGTAAAACCAAAACTAAGTATATTGCTTACTGAATATGGTCGTCCATTTTGGAAAGATACTTTAGTTCCTGTAGGCAGACTGCGCGAGTTTGCCTTTGGTTGGAAACGCGCTGATGCCATTATTATCACCAAATGTCCGGAGAATTTGCAATTGCAAATTCCAAAAATCCTTTCAAGTAAGCCCGTGCTGTTTTCCCGAATTCGTTATCAAATGCCTAAGATTATTTCAGGTTTGATTTCAAATAAATTAATTTTGGTTACCGGAATTGCCAATCCGAAGCCTTTAGAAAACTATCTGAAAGAACAGAATTATACGATTGTAAAGCATTTTAAATTTCCTGATCATTATAATTTTGAAGAAGAAGATATTTACAAAATTAAGCAGCACTTAGGTAAAGATGTTTTGTTATTGACAACAGAAAAAGATTACATGCGATTGTGGTCTTTCTTTAAAAATGAGAACTTCAATTTGGGTTACTTGCCCATTGGCATTCAAATTGAAAATGCGCCTGAGGATTGGTTGAGTTTGATAATTTAGTTTAACCTTTTAAAAATATTCCTTAGAATCTTCCTCTAAATTTTAATCATGCTTTACATTTCGTTGATTTTGCGAAGCGTTAGTGATTGAAGTGTAAATCCTTTTTGTGAGGTAACGAACAAAAAGATTGAAGCGAAAAGAACGACCCAAAGGGTAACGCCCAAATAAAAAAAACTTAAATTAACGACCTTTCGATTCAATTCTAGAAAAAAAGCTGCACCTTTAGGAACAGCTTTTTTGGTTAATGACCCTTGTATTGGGCTATGAAATCCTGTAGTTCGGATGTGCTACTTGAAAACTGAAATGCGTTTTGAACTATAACGTAATTTTGTTTGTCGCCGGTATATTGATAAGCATATTTGGCAAAATCTAGTTTTGTAGATTCGAAGGAAAATAATTTAATAATTTCAGCAATTTCAGAAGAAAGCATATCTCCTTGGGAAACGGCATTCTTTGCTATTTTTAAGCGTTCGGTATCAAAAGACTGCTTTTGAATTGCGCTTAGGGTAAGTTGAAAAGTTTGTTCGCGATTTAAGGATCTGCCTGAACGATTTCTGTTGTCATATCCGTAATTGTCTTTGTTGTTACCTCTTTGTGAATAGTCATCGCTGTTATCATGGTCTTGATCGCTGTAATCGTAACTGTCATTGTCGTAGTAATCATCATTCATTCTATTGCGACTGCCACCATCATTCTCACTTTCATCGAGGTAGTTTTCATAGTCGCGGTTGTTGTAGCTATGGTTTCTATTTCCATTATTGCGATCGTCATAAAACTGGTAAGTCCTTTCTATAATTAATCTACCATTATTGTTTACTTTAGCCCAAACTTTTGAATTTTTCGGAATAAACACAATGCCTTGATAAAGTACGTATCTGTCTATGACATTTCCTCTTCTTGAAATAATCAGCTTAACTATTTTCATTTTATGATTACCTGCTCTTAATTCATCCATTCTAAAACGGTCGTAAACACCTTTAAAAGGCATATTGTCAATTACAACGACATGTTCGCCGTTTGATGGAAGTAACAACCTTAGCGATGAGCCTGTAAACGCATGCGCATTTGCCATTAAAAAAGTGAACACGAATAAGGCCGAAAATTTTACCTTACTAATCTGGTTTGGAGTAAAGAGTTTCATAATTTTACTATTAAATTGTTTAACAAAGGATTTTAGAGGTAGTTGTGAGTTTCAAATCTTGGGAGAACAGAAACCGTTTAAAACAACAACTATCTATTTTTTTGATCCTATGCCAGCATTAATTCAAATAGTAAACCTAAGGAAGATTAATTTTTTCAAACACCTATAAATAAGCATGTTAGATTCAAAATAAAAATAGACAACCGTGAAGATTGTCTATTTTAGAATACAGAAATGAATTTAAAATACTATTTTAAAATATCTCTGGCGATTACGACTCTTTGAACTTCTGAAGTTCCTTCGTAGATCTGAGTAATTTTTGCATCACGCATTAAGCGTTCAACGTGGTATTCTTTTACGTAACCATATCCACCGTGGATTTGAATGGCTTCGACTGTAGTTTTCATGGCTACTTCGCTTGCAAATAATTTTGCCATGCTACTAGCGCGATCGTAGTCGAGATGTTGGTCTTTTAACCAGGCAGCTTTAAGACATAATAGGCGTGCTGCTTCAATTTCGGTAGCCATATCCGCTAATTTAAACTGGATAGCCTGATGGTTTTTAATTTCAGTTCCGAAGGCTTTTCTTTCTTTTGAATATTTAAGGGCTAATTCGTAGGCACCAGAAGCAATTCCAAGAGCTTGCGCCGCTATTCCTATGCGGCCTCCACTAAGAGTTTTCATAGCGAATTTAAAACCGAAACCTTCTTCACCGATACGGTTAGCTTTTGGTATTTTAACATCTTGGAACATTATAGAATGAGTATCACTTCCTCGGATGCCAAGTTTGTCTTCTTTTTTACCAACCACAAAGCCTGGCATATCTTTGGTAACAATTAAGGCATTGATTCCTTTATGTTTAAGTTCGGGATTGGTTTGTGCCATAACAAGAAAAGTATCTGCGCTTTTGCCATTGGTAATCCAGTTTTTAGTACCGTTTAGCAAATAGTAATCGCCTTTATCTTCGGCAAGAGTTCGCTGTGAAGTGGCGTCGGAGCCGGCTTCGGGTTCAGAAAGGCAAAAGCCTCCGTGAATAATACCTTGGGCAAGCGGCTTAAGAAATTTTTGTTTTTGTTCTTCGTTGCCAAAATTTTCAAGTCCCCAGCATACTAAGGAATTATTTACCGACATAACCACTGAAGCAGAAGCATCGATTTTAGAAATTTCTTCCATGGCGAGTACATAGGAAACGGTATCCATGCCACCACCATTATATTCAGGGGAAACCATCATACCTAAGAATCCAAGTTCTCCCAGCTTTCGCATTTGTTCGGTTGGAAACCGTTGTTCGGTATCGCGTTCAATTACACCCGGCAAAAGCTCAGTTTGGGCAAATTCCCGGGCTGCTTGCTGTATCATTAGGTGTTCTTCGGTAAATTCAAATTGCATAGTGTTTTATTTAATTGGCAAAAATAGATAAATGGATTCAAATTGGTGAACTGCTTATGAAAGTTATTAGGCGAAGAATGCGATTTTGTAGAATAAAATTCGAATGCGTGACAATAGTTTATTCACCAAACAGTTTCTTTCTATACTTCAAGTCTAGCTGTTTTTGGGTATTATCCAGATTAAGTTCTCTGCCATCAATCCAAGCACGGCTAACCTTCGAAGTTTTGACGTCAAACAAATCGCCCTCGCATATTATAAATGTCGCACTTTTATTCTTTTCAAGTGTTCCATATTTAGAATCAATGCCTAGAATTTTTGCTGTGTTACCGCTTACTGACATTAAGGCTTGCTCGGTGGTTAAACCATAAGCTACCGAAGTTCCTGCTTGAAAAGGCAAGTTGCGCTGTTGCCAAGAACCAACGTCGGCTATGCAATACAAGACTCCTGAATCATTAAGAATTTTAGGTAATTTATACGGTAAATCAATATCATCTTCTGGACGAGCCGGTAAATTGTGGGTTCGGATAAGAATGACGGCAACTTTCTGGGCCTTTAAAAAACCTGTAATTAAGTGGCTCTCGTTTCCGCCAACAATAACTGGCGTAATTTTGAATTTCTGCATGAACTGCACTGCACTTATTATTTCACGAGCACCATCGGTATGAATAAATATTTTTCTTTTACCTGAAAACACTTCTCGAAATGCTTCAAGTTTAAGATTTAACTCTTTAGGTTTACCTGCACAGTAAGTTTTGGCCTTATCAAAAACTTCTTCAAGCGTATTAATTTCCTTTTCTACCTGAAGTTTTTCGACATCGCCGGGTTCGGCCCACCAACCCCTTTGAACCGACATTCGAGGCCAGTTTATGTGCAAGGCATCGTCGGTTTTGATGGCAGCATCTTCCCAATTCCATGCATCTAAGTTAACTACTGAAGATGTGCCTGAAATACTACCACCACTTGGAACTATTTGAGCGAGTAAAATGCCATTGCTGCGAACCGTTGGAGTTACTTTTGATTCTGCGTTGTAGGCGATTATGCTTCTTACTCCGGCATTGTTTTCACCGGTTTCATTAAAATCTCGTGTTGACCGAACTGCATCTATTTCATTTAATCCCAGATTTGTATTGGGCGCAATTAGCCCAGGATAAATATGCTTTCCGTTGGCATTTATCACTTTATAATTTGCATTGGCTGTTTGCTCAAAACTGTCAACCGATGAAATTATTCCGTTACTAAACAGTATTTCCCCTTTATAATAAACTTTTCCATTGCCCAAGTGAATTTTAGCACCTCTTATAACAATGGTTTCTGTTTGCGGCATACCGGGCTCGGGGCTCTGTGAAAATGTAAAGACCGGCAAAAGGAGCAATCCTAAACTAAGGAGCTCTCCAACACAGATTGAAACTAAATTCTTTTTAAAATTATTCATCATCTTCACAGTGGTATTCTTCTTCAAAAGTCTTGGCAGCTTTTTGAGTATTTTGTCCTGATTTTTTGGCTTTAATCATCATGTCAATAAGCCTTTGACGTTCTTTCGCTATCCGTTCTCTTGCTATTAAGTCTTCAGAACGGTCAAAATACACTTTGCCTTCAATATAGGTAGTAACAACTTTAGAATAGCTGCTCAGAGGATTGCCATCCCAAATAACCAAATCGGCATCTTTACCAATAGTAATACTTCCTACTTTATTTTCGATATGCAGCATTTTTGCCGGATTAATGGTAATCATATTGAGGGCATCCACCTCAGACATGTCGCTGTATTTTATTGATTTAGCGGCTTCCTGATTTAAACGACGACCCATTTCGGCATCATCCGAATTTATGCCCGTAAGCACACCTGCTTTATTAAGTATGGCAGCGTTGTATGGTATAGCATCGGCAACTTCATATTTATAAGCCCACCAATCTGAAAAAGTAGAGGCTGCAGCTCCATGTCGCTTCATTTTATCAGCTACTTTATAGCCCTCCAAAATATGAGTAAAGGTATTAACCTTAAAACCGAAAGTATCAGCCACATGCATTAACATGTTTATTTCGGATTGCACATACGAATGACAAGTAATTAAACGCTTTCTGTTTAGAATTTCGAGCAGAGCTTCAAGTTCAAGATCAGTGCGGTAGCCGGACGTATTTTTGAGATTGGCATACGCTTTTGCTCTAGTAAATCCGTCGTAAAAAACTTGCTCAACTCCCATGCGGGTTTGAGGAAAACGCAGGGTTTGATTATCGCCCCAGTTACTTTGTTTGACATTTTCACCCAAAGCAAATTTTATGAATTTATGATCTGATGGAAACTTTAAAATATCGGCAGAACCGCCATATTTCAGTTTTATTAATGCTGTTTGCCCACCAATTGCATTTGCCGAACCGTGTAAAAGATGAGACGAAGTTACTCCTCCCGAAAGTTGTCGATAAATATTTACGTCTTTGGCATTAATTACATCTTGTATTCTAACCTCGCTGGTAATAGACTGAGTACCTTCATTCACGCCTTTTGAAATTGCAATATGGCTATGCTCATCAATAATCCCTGGGGTAAGGTGCTTGCCAGTTCCATCAATTTTTAAAACACCGGGGATGTTTAGGCTTTTGCCGATGCCCACAATTTTTCCTTCTTTGATAAATATATCTGCATCTTCTATTTTACCTTGTTTATCGCAAGTCCAAACCGTACAATTGGTGATTATAAAGGAAGTCGATGAAATTTTGTCGTATTGCCAAGGCATAGAATAAACCGGAAGTTTAGAATCCTTAACCTTTTTAAGTGTGTCGATTGGTTCGTTTGCTGTTTTAATGAATTTTAATAGCATTGTAATTCGTCTTCCATTCGAATCGTTGGTTAACAATGTTATATCCTTTCCGGTTTTGTATCCGGTACCAACAAAAGGTAGATTGTTTCTTATTAAAAGCTGATAATTCAAAAATCCATTTTTTACGGTGACTTTAAACTCACCTTTTGTTTTCGGCAAAAGTTCGCCTTTGGGTTGCCACGACTTACCGCTGATGTAAATCTCGTAAATTGAGTCCTTTAATTTGATTTCATAATTTCCTGTATAATCTGTGTTGTTCCAATTAACAAGTTTATTTGGTTTTCCTAAAATCCAGTTTTCAAGAATTGTAGTTCCTTCCTTAAAAATATTCCCATCGGCTATAATAAAATTTGCAAGTTTGCCTGGTTCAAGGGTTCCACAAATGGATTCGGAATTTAAAAATTTGGCCGGATTCACTGTCAAGGCTTTTAAAGCATAGGCTTCTGGCAAGCCGTTTTCAATTGCTTTTCGAAGATTTGGCCAAAATTTTTCTTGCTTTTTTAATCCATTTAAAGTTATCGAAAATTCAATACCATTATTATAAAGAATAGCTGGATTGAAAGGAGCCATTTCCCAATGTTTCATTTCTAAAAGACTAATTAAACGAGCATCAAAAGGATCTTCGACATCGTATGCATCAGGAAAATTGAGTGATAATATTAAAGGTGCTTTGCTATTTTTAACGTCGTTAATAAATTGGTATTCATCTCCGTTTCCTTTAATTGCATATTGTATTCCAAATTCATCTCCAACATTGTCGGCCCTTAAAAGATCTTGAACATCGGAGACTTCAAAAAAATGAGGCTTATTTTTGTTGGATTCATAGGCCAAAAGTGACAAATGATTTTCTTTTCTAAAGGTGCTATTTTTTTTTGATTGATCCGAAAACCATTTTGTGTCATAGTAAAATTGACGCAATAATGCAATACTACCCATCAAACTTGAAGGATAATCCTGTGTTGAGTTTCCTTTGTCGAAGGAAAAAAAATTGCCGATGTTTTCTTGAATCAACTGATTTTGTGAAACTTCTGAGCCCAAAGCACTTAAAACCCCTGTGCCTCGTGAAATACCATTTTGCTGATGCGACGCCACCATCCCGAAGCCAATAGAAAGTAAAGACTTTGCTTCCTCTAAATTACTTGTGAAAATAGTTTTGGCTTCAATTTCAGGATGAATGGCTTCATTCCAATACCAAGTACCTTTTTTTGAACTTAAAAATTGTGGTCCAGGATCATTTGGTTTGTTTGGTGCTTTTGGAATTCCATAATGTGACCAAACATCGATAAAAGAAGGATAAACCCATTTGCCTCTTAAATCAATTATCTTAGTATCAGCCGGAAGTTGATCTAAACTAATGCTTGAAATTTTTCCATCCACAATTACTAGTGTTGCAAGCTCCACTTTGGTTTGTGGATTTTTGATGAGGGTACAATTAATTAATGCCGTTGTTCCTTCAAAATTATCGCTTACCCCATTCACAGGAACGCCATTTTGAGAAGAGGCATGCTGACTTCCGATGAAAAAAAGGATTAGGAAGGTTAATATATATATTTTTTTCATCTAAAAATGCTTTTATCCAAACTAAATTAATGAGATTGAACTGCTTTATTGTCGAAGTCGATACCTTGAGTTTTTAAAATCTTCGAAACCTTCCATGCATAAAAAGCAAGGTATGCAAAACAGGCAACACCAACCAAATAACTCCATTGGATACCAAGTAAGTAATCGGCTGAAAGCACTCCCTGCAAAAGGCTTATAAATCCACCTCCCATAATCATCATAATCAAAAAACTAGAACCTTGGTTGGTATTTTTACCTAAGCCTGCAATAGCTAAGGTAAAAATGCACGGCCATAAAGTACTACAAAAAAGGCCTACACTAATAAAAGCGTACACACTTGTGATGCCGGTAGCCAGCATTCCAACCATCAAAGCAAGAATACCCATAATGGAAAAAATCAATAATTGACGTGCAGGGTTACCCTTGCTTGCAATATCAGCGCCTATAAGCGCAATAATTACAAATCCATAAATATAGAATGGGGTAATGTCATGCTTTGCTATTTTGTTGACTAAGAGGAAAAATCCAAAAGCGATATATGGCATAAAAAAATTCATCAGTTGTTTAACCGTTCCCTTCACATTAAAAGCCCCAACCGAAGAAGTCCAGCGACCAATCATTAAACTGGCCCAAAATAAAGAAATGTAAGGCGCCACTTTATCGGTTGGAATATCTGCTTTTTGTTTCATGAATTCGGCTAGGTTGCTTGCAGTTGAAACTTCAACACCAACATAAACAAAAATAGCAATCATACCCAAAACGAGTTGAGGGTATTTTAAGGCACCACTGCGTTCTTTGGTTGATTTAGACTCCTTTTTTGAAAGATTACTTTCTAAATTTTCATTATTAAAATTACTATCTGAACTACCAGAAGACTCAATTTTATCCGGAATATTAGAAAATTTAAAAATCACAGCAAATAAAAGAAACGCTGCACCCAAAATTAAATAGGGTGTTTTAATACTTTCGATACTTGCAACAGTATCGGATCCGATTGTTATGCTACCAAAAATTGCAAAACTAACCAATAAGGGCCCAACGGTGGTACCAACATTATTTACACCACCTGCCAAACTCAACCTCTGTGAACCTTTTGAGGGGTCGCCCAATACAATTGTTAGAGGGTTAGCGGCAATTTGTTGTAACGAAAAACCCAATCCTACAATAAACAAACCGGTTATCATAATTGAAAAGGAAGCCATTTCAGCAGCTGGATAAAACAATAATGTTCCTACTGCAGAAATTATAAGTCCTAAGGCAATACCATTCTTATAACCCAATCGGTTCAAAATATCACCGCCAAACGATTTGGAAATTAGATAATATATAATGGATCCAACGGTGTAGGCAATATAAAACGCGAAAGAAATCATTTGCGATTGCCATTGCTCGAGGTTTAGTTCATCTTTTAAAACCGGAATAAGGATATCGTTACTGGCAGCAACAAATCCCCAGAAAAAAAAGACGGAAACAATAGTCATGAAAGCACCGTTGCTTGTAGATTTTGACGAAGTGGTCATAAAGGATAAAGTGGGTGTAAACGGACAAAGGTATTAATTTAGCTGAGAATTCAAACCTAGATGCTACATCAAATTAAGTTGTATTCGTTTCTAAAGAAACTCAAAGCTTTATTTTCAAATTTGAAGGATTTGTTGATTCTTTGCAATTATTTGTTGTGCTAAGAAATAAACCGAATTCGGCCTTTTGGATTTTGCCTTTAACCATTTATGGGATTGTGTTTGGCTTTGCCGAAACTATTGCTTTGGCCGGAAATTGTTTTGGTTGGTGGGAAAATTGCTGGTCGAGGCAGGACTCTGGTCTTTATATGGAAATTGCTCAACAAGGGCATACTTTAATTCATTGTGGCGTTGAAAATGGTTACGAAGAAGGATCGGAAAAATGGTGTGGGAATGCCGGATGGGCTCCGTTTTATCCCTTTCTAATATTTTTGTTCAATAAAATCACATCCTTGCCATTGGCAATCTGTGGTGTTTTGATATCCCATGCTTGCTTTTTGGCATATCTGTATGTTTGCTCAAGTTTACTAGAAATAAAATCATGGAATATTTCGAATTGGCTAACGCTTTTAATGTGCGCCATTTGTCCCGGGGGGTTTTACTTTTTCTCTATTTTTCCAATGTCGCTTGTAGTTTTATTAATCAGTTTACTTTTTTGGAGTATTCAAAAAAATCGGTGGCAATTTGCAGGTCTTGTTGCTTTTAGTTTGGCGTTATCCTATAGTTCTGCCCTTCTTATATACTTTTGTATTGGAGTATATTTAATATTTCTTTTCATAAAAAATTATAAAGGTAGGAAACTTAAATTCTTAGGCATTGAAATTCAAAAACAATTTTCGGGTCATGATTTGTTCAGAAAGGTATTTTTTAGGCTTTTTGCGCCGGGAATTCTTGGTATTTTTACCTTGTATGTATACGACTATTTGGTAACCGGGCACTGGGATGCCATGTTTAAGGTACAGAGTAAGTATGGTCATTTGTTATATAGTCCATTTAAACATCTTGGTGGTCATTTTAAACTTTTGGTTGAGCATCAGAATACTATTCTAGCTTGGATTGATTTTCACAATATCTTTTTCTTTTTTGCAATACCAGTTTTAATTGTTGGCATTTTAAACAGCAAAGGTCCAATTATTCCGCTAATTGTAATATTTGTTATTGTTATGTGGTATATTCCTTTTAGCATTGGAATTAATGTTTCGCTATACCGGGGCATTAGTTTGTTGGCTCCTTGTATGATTTTTTTGCATCCACTAAGACCAGTTAAAAAGATGAGTATTTTATTAGTGTTTGGGGTTTTTTACTATTTTTTGGGTGTTTTATTCATTTTAAGCATTCTAAAATAGATAATTTCTAAAATTAGACAACGATTACAAGGGCCTTTTTAGGATTTTTGTTTTGAAATTGCATTTAAAAAATATACTTTTGCAGCCCTGTTTCAAAAAACGTGGACTCTTTGAAGGAATACAACATTGATTTTGTTAAATTAAAATTAGGTGAACATGCATTTAATTTCAAGATAGACAATTCATTTTTTAATCTAAAAGAGAACTCGCTTGTTGAGCAGGGAGAAGTTAACGTTCATTTACTTATTGATAAGAAGGAAAGGTTAATGAATTTTACTTTCACCTTCGAAGGTATTGTTCAAACCGAATGCAATCGTTGTTTAGATTTAATAAACATAGCGATTAGTTGCAAAGAGTCCATCGTAATAAAAATCACTGAAGAACCAAAAGAAAGCGACGGTGAAATTTTTTATCTTGGTCCTCATGAAATTTCATTTAATGTGTATGATCAAATTTATGAGTTAATTTGTACAAGTATTCCTATGACAAAAACATGTATGGAAAATGCAGACGGCCTAAGGCAATGCAATCCAGACATGTTAAAATATTTATCAGAAAGTAACAAAGAGGAAAATAATTTAGAAAACCCAACTGACCCTAGGTGGGATAAGTTAAAAAATATAAAAGAATAGAAAATGGCACATCCTAAACGAAAAATCTCCAGAACACGTAGAGACAAAAGAAGGACTCACGATAATCTTGGATTCAAACAATTATTTACTGATTCAAAATCAGGTGATATATCTTTATACCACAGAATAAACATGGAAACAGGAATTTACCGTGGTGTTCAGGTTATTGAGGTAAAAAATTAATTTGTTTAACGACCAAATTTAAAATGTCGCGCATTCGCATTGGACTTGATGCAATGGGTGGGGATTATGCCCCAACCGAAGCTATTCTTGGCGCTATTTCAGCTGCCGGTCTTCCAGAATTTGCAAATGTTGACATCGTTTTGCTTGGTGAAAAATTAGTCATCGAGGAAACACTTTCCAAGCTGGAGAGTAAATTTACATTTGAGATTGTTGATGCTCCAGAAACCATCGCAATGGGCGAACATCCAACAAAAGCTGTATCTCAAAAACGTCAATCCAGCATAATGATTGGATTAAAGATGTTAATGGAAGGTAAGCTAGATGGATTTGCCGGTGCAGGAAATACCGGCGCCATGATGGTTGGCTCTCTTTATACGGTAAAAACAATTGATGGTATTTTCCGTCCTGCGATTTCAACCATTCTGCCTAGACCCTCTGGAAAACATGGATTAATGTTAGACGTTGGAGCAAATGCTGATGTTAAGCCTGATGTTTTGGTTCAATTTGCTAACATTGGAACCATTTACGCCAAAGCAATTATGGGAATTAAAAATCCAACGGTAGGCCTATTGAGTATTGGAGAGGAAAAAGAAAAAGGCAATATTCTTACGCAAGCAACTTATCCGCTTTTAGAAGATGACCGCTTTATCAATTTTATTGGCAATGTAGAAGGTCGAGATTTATTTACGGATAAAGCAGATGTAATAGTTTGTGATGGATACACAGGTAATGTTGTTCTTAAAGCTTGCGAAGGCTTGTTTTACAATCTTATTAAACGTGGTGTAAAAGATGATTACTTGTCACAATTTAATTTTGAAAATTACGGTGGATCACCCATTTTAGGTGTAAATAAACCGGTTATTATTGGTCATGGTATTTCTAAATCCAAGACCTTTGTTAATATGCTTAAACTCACGAAAGAGTCGATAGTTTCTAATTTTATTGATGATATTAAAGCGCAGTTATAACTTTAAATTGCTGTTAAATCCAAATAAAATCAATGCATTCGTCTACCTTGGAAACAGGGATAACTTCAATTTTTGATTTTATTAATCCTTTTTGATTAAATTTTGAAATAACAATAGACTTGAAGCCTAATTTTTCGGCTTCTGAAATTCGTTGTTCTACTTTACCCACAGCGCGTATTTCTCCACTCAAACCAATTTCACCTGCAAATACAATGCTCGGGTTTACAACTTGATTGTGAAAGGAAGATAGAATGGCCACTGCAATTCCTAAATCCAAGGCAGGATCTTCTAATTTTAAACCTCCGGCAATATTTACAAATACATCCTGTGTGCCGAGAAAAAAACCACAGCGCTTTTCGAGCACTGCTAAAAGCATGCTAAGGCGTCGAAGATCAAAGCCATTTGAGTTTCGTTGCGGAGTGCCGTATACGGCGCTACTTACCAAAGCTTGCGTTTCAACCAACAATGGCCGCATTCCCTCGATTGCTGCCGTTATGGAAATTCCTGATAGCGGTTGTGAACGTTGAGTAATTAATATTTCACTCGGATTGGGCACTTCGCGCAAGCCTGTTTGAATCATTTCATATATTCCAATTTCGGATGAGGAACCAAAACGGTTTTTTATTGCTCGCAGAATTCGATAGGTGTGATGCCGATCGCCTTCGAACTGAAGAACCGTGTCAACCATGTGTTCAAGAACCTTTGGACCTGCAATTACTCCGTCTTTTGTGATATGGCCTATTAAAAAAACTGGGGTATTGGTTTCCTTAGCAAAGCGCAAAAATTCGGCAGCACATTCACGGATTTGAGAAATACTGCCCGGTGACGAATCGATGTAATTGGTATAAAGTGTTTGAATGGAATCAATAATTACTATTTGAGGTTCAAGCTCCTTAATGACTTGAAAAATTGCCTGAACATTGGTTGCCGAAAGTATATAACATTCGTTATTGGTAATTCCCACCCGCTCGGCTCTCATTTTAATTTGACTTTCACTTTCCTCACCAGATAAATACAAAACCTTGCATTTGCTTTTTATTGCCATTTGCAAGAGCAAGGTACTTTTACCAATGCCAGGTTCTCCTCCCAATAAAACTAAACTTCCTGGAACAATTCCACCCCCTAATACCCTTTTAAGTTCATCATCGTAAGTTGGCAAGCGCATTTCCTGAATAGAATCAATCTGCGCGAACGTCTTTGGTTTGTTTTTTGACGGACTCAATCCATTCTTATTCCCTACGTTCCATTCGGAAATTTTCGTTTCTTTAACAATAACTTCTTCAACATAAGTATTCCACTCGCCACAAGCCGGGCATTTACCAATAAACTTGGCTGCAGATGCCCCACAATTTTGACAAAAAAAAGATGATTTGGTTTTAGTCATGTATTTAAGAGAAAGAAAGAACCTTGAATTTCAAAAAGGTTTGAAACGACTATAATTTAACTTTTTGCCTATTTACTTCATATAAAATCATACCGGTAGCCACCGAAACATTTAATGAACTCACTGGGCCAACGATAGGAATAAATGCTAGTTTATCGGCAATGCGCAGTACTGTTTTTGAAAGACCTTTTTCTTCAGAGCCCAATACAATGGCTAAAGGACCTGATAATTCGAGTTGATCAATGCGATCGCTTCCTTTTTCGGTGCAACCTATTATTTGCAGGCTGTACTCTTTCATTTTTTCTAAAGCAACTGGCAGCGATTTTACTTTGCAAACCGGAATACTTAATAACGCGCCTGCACTAGTTTTGATGGCATCAGGTGTTATAGTTACCGAACCCGTAGCTGGAATTATTATTGCGTGAACTCCCATGCACAAAGCTGTTCGAGCCATTGCACCAAAGTTTCTTACGTCTGTAATTTCATCGAGAATAAGAACCAAAGGATCTTCTCCTCTTTCAAAAATTCGGGTAATTATTTCTTCAAAATTCTGATAATCAACGGGAGCAATGAATCCTATGGCCCCTTGATGATTTTTGCGGGTAATACCATCGAGTTTTGCTTGAGGAACAATTTTAAGTGAAATTTCGCGCTCTTTGGCCAAACTTTGTAATTCGGAAGCTAAATCTCCGGTTAAACCCTGTTTGATGAAAACCTTATCAAAGTTTTTACCGGCCAATATCGCCTCTATGATTGCCCTAAGGCCGAATACTATATTATTTTGAATGGATTCCATACTTTATTATTTAATTTTTTTTGATTCGTATCTATATACTTCAACCGTTCATACTTCAATCAACGAATCTTTAACTTTATAGAAAAAACAAACCCACCCCGATGAGCAGAGTGGGTTAGCCTAATTATTCTAAAACTCTCTTTTAACGACCCAATGCAGACGCTAGGGCGTTGTATTTATCTCCAAGTGCTTTGTTGCCGTTTTCAGTGGCCTTTTTAGCACATTCGGTTATCCAATAAACTGTTTCTTCAAGTTTCTCGGTAACAAATTTTGCCTTTCCACCAGTATATTGTTTGTAAAATTTGGCTTGTTGTTGGCAATCATCAATCATAAATTCCATTAATTTTTCTGCCTTCTTTTTGTCGCCTGCTAGGTAATAGGTGTCGATGTAATAGAAGCGCAGTCTCAAATCCATAGGCATGATTGCTTCAGGAATAACTTTTTGACTGAAATCCAACAACTCTACAGCTTTATCTAACTGTTTTCTTTCCATGGCATAAGTACGCGCTAGTTGTACAAATAATACTCTTAAATTTTTAGGAACTAAAGTAGCCTTATCATCCATATTCATTTTAAGATTTTTATCCATATTACCCCAGTCGTAGGTTTTGGTTAAGGTTTTAAATAATAAGTCTGGATCAATAAGTCCCATGCGGTCCTTACTAGTTTTAATAGGGATAAGTCTATAGGTTAAGCCTTCTAATCTAAAATATTCATCCAAATTTAAGTAGGCTGAAGAACCCGTGGTAGTAGTAAAATAAACAGGACGTTTCCAACCTTGTTTAGCGTTTTGTGCCAAGATATCTAAAACAACCAATGTACCTTTATAAATGCTACTTGAACCAATATCAAACACAATATTACTAACAATAGAATCGCTTTCTTTAACCATTCCTTCTTTGATCACCGAAGCACGATCAACAGGCAGACTAAATTTCTTAACAGGCATAAAATTGGTAGGACCATCGTTACCCATAGTCATATCGGTTTCGGCATCGCTTGTCATAAAATTCACAACCTGATCTAAAGCATAGACTTTATCTTGAGGAAATTGTCCATTGTCATTAAAATAGGTTATTTCTCTTTTGCCTTCAACGAGTTTTTCAGCAGGAATTGACATTGGCAAAGGTTCAGAATTATAAACCTTTCGTCTTAAGGCATTAATGTACCAATCAGTCCCTAATAAACTTAAATTTATAATTCGCACATCGGTTCTAATGCCTTCAACATTCTGTGCATACCATAACGGGTATGTATCGTTATCACCATTGGTAAAGAGAATTGCATTTTTTTCGCAACTATTCAAATAGTTTTTGGCGAATGAAATACCTAAATATCGATTTGAACGATCATGATCATCCCAGTTATATTTAGCCATTAAAAACGGACTAGCCAACAAACTTGCTACAGTAACCAAAACAACAATCGTTGTTTTATTCATACTCAATTTTTTACTCAAATAATCGAAAAGGAACAATACCCCGAGACCAATCCAAATACAAAAAGTTTGGAATGATCCTACCATGGAATAATCTCTTTCACGCGGTTCGAAAGGAGGCTGATTGAGGTATACGATGATAAGTAGTCCTGTAAATAGGAATAGAGTTAATATTACATTTGCATCAAATCTGCTTTTACGAAACTGAATGACCATACCCAAAATTCCGAGTATTAACGGTAAAAAGAAAAACGTATTTCTACCTTTATTTACTTTAAAAGTGTCAGGCAAATTAGATTGTGGCCCCAACATTAGGTTATCGATAAAACCAATTCCACTAATCCAGTTACCATCCCAAGGATCACCGGTCATGCCTTGATTATCATTTTGTCGACCGACAAAATTCCACATGAAATAGCGTAAGTACATATATCCAATTTGGTATTTAAAGAAGAACGTTAGATTCTGTGAAAACGTAGGTTTTTTTCCTTCTTTAGCACCGCTCCACAATTGATAACCTTGTGCGCCTTGCTCTTTTTGCATATCGCCCATACGTGGAAAAACGGTACAATCGTTAGGATTCCATTTATAATCAATTTTGTTTCCAACTTCTTCGTAGGCATCTTTACCTTTTCTGTATTGCATTGAGCCTTCAACCACATCAATTGGGCGGCCGGCACTGTAATATGGGCCATAAACCAAAGGACGACTTCCGTATTGCTCACGATTTATATAACTTGTTAAGGTGTAAGCATCTTCAGGATTATTCATATCTATGGCCGGATCGGCAAGAGAGCGAATCACTACCATGGCATAAGAAGAGTAACCTAAGAAGATAAATAACAAACAATTTAAAACAAGATTTGCTATGGGTCTATTTGTTTTAAGAGTGTAATAAATTCCATAGGTTATTAAACCTAGAAAAACGGCTACAAAAAATAAAACGCCCGAATTGTAAGGCAAACCCATATTGTTTACAAATAAACGATCAAAAAAAGCAGCTACTCTAGGCAAACCAGGTAAAATAAGAGCTTGAATAGTTCCAAGTGCTCCTAATCCAATAGCTGTTGAAATAATAAGTCCTTTACGGCTATACTCGTAACGATGGAAATAATAATAATAAACTACAGCGGGAATAACCAACAAGTTAAGTAAGTGTAATCCAACTGCCAAACCAAGTGTATATGCTATTAAAACTAGCCAACGATCGGCACCGGGCTCATCTTTTACACGTTCCCACTTTAAAATACACCAAAAAGAAAGCGCTGTAAATAATGAAGATGAGGCGTACACCTCTGCTTCCACGGCACTGAACCAAAATGAATCCATGAAAGTAAGACTTAATGCACCAACCAAGCCACTACTTATAATTGCAAGCGCTTTGGGTAATTCAATTTCATCGGCTTCAAGTGTAATATTAAGAATTTTTTTGGCAAAATGTACAATAATCCAAAAGGTAAACAATACGGTTAAGGCGCTAGCAACAACACTGAGCATGTTAACACAGAAAGCCACTTTAGTTACATCGTCACCGGCAAAAAGTGAAAAAATTCTGCCTATCATTAAAAATAAAGGTGCTCCAGGAGGATGCACAACTTGCATTCGATAAGATGCAGAAATAAATTCGCCGCAATCCCATAAACTCACTGATGACTCTGCGGTTAGGGTGTATACCACCAAGGCTATCACGAAGGTGAGCCATCCAAAAATGTTGTTAATTAATCCGAATTTCTTCATAATATTTAAGGTAGCGAAAATAAGTAAGTTTTTTATTAATGTTTCATGGCAATTTAATGTTCATTTACAAGCTCTAAACAATTGACTTTATACACCTTGGATTCGATATGGTTCAAAACATTTTGATGTTATTTCTTAAATGAACCTAAGAATTAAAAACAAAAAGTATCAAATCAAAAAAACTATTTAAGAACCATGATTATTAATTGAAGGCTATTTCGGAAAAAACTCTCGAGCCAATCCATTTATAAAACAGATTCATCGCCTGATATTTTAGAAAATTTTATATAAATTTTTTTCAAAAATCAGGGCTATTCTTTGATGAGCAATAGCGGTTCTCGATCATTTCTGCTCATCAATTTCTTTAAGATTGTCGAAACAGAACTAATTTCTTTCTACTTTTGAAATTATGACCCTGAATATTGAATTTAAAAAACGTGTGTTAGACTTGTGTAAGAAGATTGTTGTTGAACGAGTTCAAAATGCAGAAAAAGCAATGAATGAAGCTCAGCAAGCTGCCAATGGTGAAGAAAAAAGCAGTGCAGGAGATAAATATGAAACCTCAAGGGCAATGGGGCATCTGGATAGGGAAATGTATGCAAGACAATTTGTAAAAGCCAAAAATGAATTATTAAAAATTGAAAAAATAAATATCGAGTCCCTTGGTTTTGTCAAGGTGGGTTCAATATTGATAGCCAACGAGATGATTTATTTTGTTGCTTTGGGTATTGGCAAACTGGAAATAGACGAAAAAACGGTAATGGTAATTTCGAAAGAATCGCCAATAGCATTAGCGATGATGGGCAAAAAAATAAATACGTCTTTTCAATTTAACGGAAAAACATGGACTTTAACAGAGCTAATTTAATTTTTTAAGTAAATAATATTTTAAAATGATAACGATTAAACCCGTCAATTATTAAGAATAATTGTTTAAATGGCTTATTTTAAAAAGCTTAACTTTAGCTTTGTATAAATTAAATTAATGGCTATATTTGCACCGAAATAGAGGAAGAAAAAGAGGGGATTATTTCCCCTTTTTTGTTGAATTATGGTTGAACTTGTTTCCAAATTAACAAAGTGGTCATCGGATTTTCTAGAAGGATCTGAGCAGTTTTTAGTGGATGTAGAAAATAAGCCGGGTTCGGACAAATACCGAATTTACATTGACGGCTTGGAACCAATCTCCATTGGCCGTTGTGCAGAATTGAGCCGACATGTTTCGAAACTGATTGACGAAGATATCGAACTTGGAGATGATGAATACTTTACATTTGAAGTTTCGTCTCCAGGAGCCGACAGACCTTTAAAACTGATAAAACAGTTTTACAAACACTTTGGTAGACAATTTGCCATTGAAATGAAGGAAGGTAGAGAGATAAGTGGAATATTGAAATCCATTGACGATGATAATTTGATTATTACCACCAAAATTTCAAAAAAAGAAACGGCTGATGAGTCGATTGATTTTAAAGATACGAAAGAAGTTAGCATTATTATATCATTTAAATAAAAGATTAAAAAAATGAGTTTAGGAATTGGATTAGTTGAATCGTTTTCGGAGTTCAAAGAATTTAAGAATATTGACCGAGCCACGATGATTCGTGTGATGGAAGATGTGTTCCGTAGTATGTTGAAAAGACGTTACGGAGATGACAGTAATTTTGATGTTATTGTGAACGACAAAACCGGTGATGTTGAAATTTATCAACGTCGTTTAATTGTAGATGAAGGCGAAGTCGAAAGCGAAATTTCAGAAATTTCACTTTCCAACGCACGCCAAATGGAGCCTGATTTTGAGTTAAATGAAGAAACTTACGAAGAGGTTACCATGGAAGCTTTCGGAAGACGTTCTATTTTAGCTGCACGTCAAACCTTAATTTCTAGAATTCTAGAACTCGAAAAAGACGAAGTTTATAAAAAATATAAAGACCGAATTGGTGAAATTATCAATGGAGAAGTTTATCAAATTTGGAAGAAGGAATTAATGATTCTTGATGACGAGGGCAACGAATTAATATTACCTAAGTCGGAAATGATTCCTAGAGATTTTTACAAAAAAGGCGATTCACTCAAAGCCGTCGTATTGCGTGTAGAAATGAATAATGCTTTGCCAAAAATTATACTATCCCGAACTGCTTCTATTTTTCTTGAACGTTTGTTTGAAATGGAAGTACCTGAGATTTTGGACGGTTTAATTACTATTAAAAAGGTTGTTCGCGAACCTGGAGAAAGGGCAAAAGTTGCCGTAGAAAGCTACGATGACCGTATTGATCCAGTTGGTGCTTGTGTTGGTATGAAAGGATCGAGGATTCATGGTATTGTTAGAGAGTTGCGCAACGAAAATATCGATGTTATAAATTACACCTCTAATATACCTCTTTTTATTACTCGTGCCTTAAATCCTGCAAAAATTTCATCCATCAATATTGATGAAAACACCAAACGAGTTGCAGTATACTTACCTTCAGACCAGGTTTCACTGGCCATTGGTAAAGGTGGTTTTAATATTAAATTGGCTGGCAAGCTTGCTGGATATGAAATAGATGTTTATCGTGAAGATTCAGATGAGGAATACGATGTAGACCTTGACGAATTTAACGATGAAATTGATAGCTGGATAATTGATGAACTAAAAACTTTAGGTCTAGATACAGCAAAAAGCGTATTGGCAGTTTCGAATGAAGATTTAGTGCGTCGTACAGAATTAGAAGAAGAAACTATCGTTGAGATTAAGAAAATTTTGGAAGCTGAGTTTAACTAAGTTTTTTAAAACGCTATTTTGAGTAAACTAACTTAAAAAAAAGTGTTTTAAAAAAACAAAGTTGCTCATAACCGGGAAGAATTATGAATCGAACAATTTAAACAGAAGGACAATGACTCAATAAAGTTAATGCCTCCTTCTGTGAGTTTTTATAATAAAGTTTAAAAAAGGGACAGAACAGAAGATGTCAGAAGAAAAATCATACAGGTTGGCCAAAGTGGCCGGAGAGCTTGGCGTAGGTGTGCACACTTTGGTGGAGCACTTGCAAAAAAAAGGAGTTAAACTTGAAGATACCAAGCCTACTTCAAAACTTGATCAGGCTACCTATGAAATCCTTTTACAGGATTTTCAATCCGATAAAAAGGCAAAAGATCAATCTAAGCATATTGAAATTCAAATGAAGCGCGACCGCGAGCAAGCGGTTGAAGTAATTCCTTCTAAGACAAAACTAGCAGTTGAAGATGCTGATGAGGATACTGTCTTTGTAAAAGACTTGGGATCTTTCAAAAAACCATCGCCTCCGAAAGATCAAAAACCTGTAGACCCTAAGGTAGACGAAGTAGTTGAATTAAAAGAAGACAAAAATCCAGAAGCTAAACCTTTGGATAGACCTTTTAAAGTTGAAGGTTTAAAAGTGGTTGGCAAAATTGATCTTGATGCCCAAAAAGTTTCAAAAACTCAACCAACTTTAATTGAAACGGTAAAGCCGGAAGTTGTTGAAGTTCCTTTGGCCCCTATTTCTGAGCCAAAGCAGGAAATTGTTGAACCAATTGTAGAACCATTTGTTGAAGCACTGGTCGAAATACCTCAAATTATTGAACCTCCTGTAGTTGAAACTAAATCTGAAATCATAGAGGAAAAAGTTGAAGAAATTAAGAGCGTTCCTGCACCAATTGTTATTGCAGAAGTAGAAATAGCTGACCCCGAGGACGAGGATAAGGTTATTCGTGCGAATGCACCGAAATTGAAAGGCCTTTCTGTAATGGGAAAAATTAATATCCCCGATCCGATTGTTCGTAAAAAAGTAGTACACGATGACCCATTAAAGAAAAAGCGCAAACGCAAACCAACGGCAGAAAAAATTGACACCAAAACAGTTGGAAATCAATTTATCAAAAAACCCGAGATAAAAACAGATTCCAAGCCAGGATTTGGACCCCCAAGAACTAAAAAAGATGACCCAACTGGCAAAGTTGTTCAGGATCAAATGAAACAAACTTTTGCACGTATCGGTAATCAAAAATCAAATGCTCAAGGTGGCAAAATTCGTCAAAAAGCTCGTAAAGACCGAAAGTCTAAATTCCTTGCCCATCAAGAAGAACAGCATATTCAACGTGAAATAGAAAGCAAGCAATTGCAAGTTACTGAATTTGTAACTGCAAACGAATTAGCTTCCATGATGAATGTTAAGGTTAATGATATTATTACTCAATGTTTTTCATTAGGAATTATGATATCAATAAATCAGCGATTAGACGCAGAAATCATAACACTCTTAGCTGAAAACTTTGGATTTGAAGTTGAATTTGTTTCCGCAGAGGTCCAAGAAGATTTCGAAGAAGAAGTTGATTCACCAGAAGATTTAGTTGAACGTCCTCCTATTGTTACTATCATGGGACACGTTGACCACGGTAAAACCTCACTTCTCGATTATATTAGAAGTACAAATGTTATTGCCGGTGAAGCGGGTGGAATCACTCAACACGTTGCCGCTTATGAAGTAACTTTAAAAGGTGGCAAGAATATTACGTTTATAGATACGCCGGGTCACGAGGCGTTTACAGCCATGAGGGCCAGGGGTGCTAAAGTTACCGATATTGTTATTATCGTAATAGCTGCTGACGATAGCGTAATGCCACAAACCAAAGAAGCCATTGCACATGCTCAAGCCGCCGGAGTACCTATCATTTTTGCATATAATAAAATTGATAAAGACGGTGCAAATGCCGATCGTATTCGTGAACAACTTTCTGCCATGAATATATTGGTTGAAGAATGGGGCGGAAAATACCAGAGTCAGGAAATTTCAGCTAAAAAAGGATTAAATATTGATAATCTGCTAGAAAAAGTATTGCTGGAAGCCGAAATTCTCGAACTTAAAGCAAATCCAGACAAGCGCGCAAAAGGAACTGTAATTGAAACGCATCTCGATAAAGGAAAGGGCGTTGTTTCATCCTTACTAGTACAAGAAGGAACCATTCATGTTGGGGATTTTGTGTTGGCCGGAAGTTATTATGGTCGTGTAAGAGCTTTACTTAATGAACGTGGACAACGTATTACCGCAGCCGGACCATCATCGCCGGTTAGTGTTCTTGGTTTTCAAGGCGCACCAACTGCGGGTGAATTGTTTCAGGTATTTGAAGATGAACAAAGCGCTAAAGAAATAGCAACCAAACGAACACAGTTACAGCGTGAACAAGGGATTAGAGCCTCTAAACACATTACTTTAGAAGAAATTGGCAGACGCTTAGCAGTAGGTTCGTTTAAAGAACTTAAATTAATTGTAAAAGGAGACGTTGATGGTTCTGTGGAAGCATTAAGTGATTCGTTGCTTAAACTTTCTAAACCTGAAGTTCAGGTAAGTGTAATACATAAAGGTGTTGGGCAAATTACAGAATCCGACGTGTTATTAGCTTCTGCTTCTGACGCTATCATAATTGGATTCCAAGTTAGACCGGCTCAGAGTGCTAAGAAATTAGCCGAAGACGAAGCAATCGAAATAAAGACATACTCTGTAATTTATCATGCTATTGAAGAAATAAAAGCGGCTATTGAAGGCATGCTTGACCCTGAATACGTTGAAGAAATTACCGCGAATATTGAAGTTCGTGAAGTGTTCAAAATAACCAAAGTTGGAACGGTTGCGGGTTGCTATGTGTTAGATGGTAAGGTAGAACGAAGTAACAAATTGCGTATTATCCGTGATGGCGTGGTAGTGCATGAAGGCGAAATTGACACACTAAAGCGATTCAAAGACGACATGAAGGAAATTTCAAAAGGATACGAATGTGGTGTTCAGGTGAAAAATTACAACGATATACGCGAAGGCGATATTTTTGAAACATTCAAAAACGTAGAAGTAAAACGCAAAGGTTAATTTAAAAGGCTATTGTTTCAATAAACATTCAGTAGCCTTTTTATAATTTTTAATAACATTAACGGATTTAAGCATTCGTGTAAAAATTTATAGTTAACCGCATCCGTATTTTCTCAAGTAAAACACAAGCTCATTTTAATCAAGACCGACATACGAACCCTTTCTTTTGAAGAAGTAAAGAAAGCCTTAGCGGCCCAAAAGGAACCTTCTTTTAGGGCCAAACAGATTTACGAATGGTTGTGGCAAAAAGGAGCGCAGAGTTTTGACCAAATGACCAATCTAAGTAAACCCTTGCGAGAAAAACTTTCGGCCAATTTTGAAATTAAACCTGCTAAAATTCTTACACAACAAAAAAGTAAAGATGGTACAATTAAAATTGCTTTTACTTTATGGGATGGAAACATTATAGAAGGTGTTTTAATTCCTACATCTACAAGAATGACTGCCTGTGTGAGCAGTCAAGTAGGTTGTAGTTTAAGTTGTAAATTTTGTGCAACCGGTTATTTAGAACGTCAACGAAACTTAGATCCAGGTGAAATTTTTGACCAAGTGGTTTTAATAGGCCAATTGGCAACTAAAAATTACAATATTCCTCTAAGTAATATTGTGTTTATGGGTATGGGCGAGCCACTACTTAACTACTCAAATGTTATGAAAGGCATTGAACATATTACTAAACCAGACGGTTTAGGAATGAGTCCTCAGCGCATAACCTTAAGTACTGCGGGTATCACCAAAATGATTAAACGGTTAGGGGATGAAAATGTAAAATTCAATTTAGCTCTTTCATTGCATGCTGCAAACGACGAACGAAGAAGTTCTATCATGCCAATTAACGATACCAACAATTTAGAGATGTTGGCCGAGGCACTTAACTACTTTTATGAAAAGACCGGCACTCGTGTCACTCTAGAGTATTGTGTAATTAATGATACCAATGATCATGAACAGGAAGCCCTAGAATTGGCTCAATTTGCCAGAAAGGTAAAATGTAAAATTAACCTGATTGAATATAACCCCATCGAATTTGCCAATTTCAAAGCATCAAGCAGCGAAAAAATTGAGAAATTTGCCGCTTTACTCGAAAAGCAAAAGCTGATTGTAAACATCAGAAGAAGTCGAGGAAAAGATATTGATGCCGCTTGTGGGCAATTGGCAAATAAACAAGAAAAGGCTTAAGCTAATTTACTTAACTTGAGATTTTTTTGAACATGAAAAGAAGTTCGAATCTTAATAACGCTTGAATTCTTAACTTTGCAAACCTTTAATTAAAAAACAGTTAGTTTTTTATGAGCAAAATTCTCTATTATCTTTTTCTAAAACCTATATCCTTCCTGCCTTTAGGTGTCTTATACTATGTATCTGATTTTCTATATTTAGTGCTTTACAAAGTTTTAAAATACCGTCAAAAAGTTGTTAGGACTAATTTGGTAAAATCATTTCCTGAGAAATCAAACCTTGAGATAACGAAAATTGAACGGGCTTTTTACAGTCATTTTTGTGATCTTTTGGTCGAGAGCATTCGCATGTTCAGTACCACTGAAAAAGAATTAAAAACAAGGTGTTTTTTGAAGAATCCGGAAGTAATGAATGAAATTTATGAATCAGGAAAAAGTGTAATATTAGCTGGAGGACATTACAATAACTGGGAAATAGGCGCAACCATTTTGAGCACCCAAATTAAACATCATGTTATTGGAATTTATGCACCTTTGAGCAATACATTTTTTAATGATAAAGTTTTAAAAAGCAGGAGTAAGTTTGGAATGGAAATGCTTTCAAAAACGGTGGTTAAGGAAGGCTTCGAAAAATACAAAAATGATTTAACCACTACAATTTTTGCGACAGATCAATCGCCAACTCATAGTAAAAATGTCCACTGGACTACATTTCTAAACCAACCAACAGCTGTTGCCTTAGGCGCGGAACGATTTGCAAGAGAATATAATTTTCCTGTAGTTTTTATCTACGTTAATAAAATAAAGCGAGGATATTATGAAATGGAAGCGAAAGTCTTGGAAATTAATCCTTCGTCTTCACAGGTTGGAGCAATAACGGAAAAGCACGTTCAATGGCTTGAAAGAGAAATTCTTAAAAAACCAGAATTTTGGCTTTGGACTCACAAACGCTGGAAACGCGAATTAAGGAACGACGACATTTTTTACAAAAAACCTTAGATTAACCCATGTCTTCATACTTTTTCAGTATACCATCACTCCAAAGATCTTCTAAATCATAATAGTTTCTTTTTTCGCGATTAAAGATATGTATTACTACATCAACGTAATCTAAAATGATCCAATCTGCATTTCTAAATCCTTCGCGACTAAATGGTTTTTCACCAGTCACCTTGCGTATTTCATCCTCTACCGAATCGGCAATGGCGTCAACTTGTTTGTCTGAATCTCCATGACTAATCACGAAAAAATCTGCAATAGATAAATTTAATTTTCGTAAATCAATTGTAACGATACTTTTGGCTTTTTTCTCCTGCATGCCTTTAACGGCAATTTCGGCCAATATACTGCCTTGGTCGGCTTTCTTTAACATTCAGTTTTATTAAATTCTTATTCTTTATGCAAAAATCGTTAAAATATACTCAGAAATACGCTGCTTTTTAAAATATTAATTGAATACTATTACAGTTAGCCTTATTTAATACCTTCATGAACTATTTATTAAGAATCAAAAAACGACCGCAATGAAGCACTAATGAACTCACAAGCTGTTCAAATTGTTTAACAAATTAGAGACAGGAAGAATGTAATTTTGCAATAAATCCGATTCAGACGCGATGCGCTTCTTTAAGAAAATCAAAATGATTACTTATGATGAACTTGACTCTACAAATATCCAGAGTTGGGATCGTATTAAATCTGCTGAAGCTCAGCATGGAGACATTATCCTTTCTCACTTTCAGAATGGTGGAAAAGGTCAAGGCTCAAATTCTTGGTATTCATCGCCAAGTAAAAATATACTTTTTAGTGTAATATGTAAAGAGTTAAATCTTTCAATAAATAAGCTTCCGGTACTAAATATGTTGGTATCATTAGCCATTTACGATACGTTACAAAGCTTTTTTAAGGAGCATACTCGCATAAAATGGCCAAATGATATTTTTATAGATGATAAAAAAATAGCAGGAATTCTTATTGAGACGACCCTTGCCGGTGAAAATATAAAAAATGCAGTCATTGGTGTCGGCATCAATATAAATGAATCACAGTTTCCAAACGACTTGCCAAATGCGGTTTCCATTTTTACACTTACAGGCAATTATCAGAACACCGATATGGTTCTTTCTATGGTAATTGAATATTTAGATAAGCGACTGTCACAGTTAAATCAAGGCTTCGAAGAAATTCAAAAAGACTACGAAGCAGTGCTGTATGGATTGAACTTAAAAAAGTACTTTCGCAGCTCAATAAACGATTTTGAAGGAACCATTTCGGGTGTAAATAACAAGGGTCAGCTATGTGTATCTACTCCAGATGGCTTAAAAACATTTAATCATAAAGAAATAAGTATTGATTTCGGTAAGTATTGACATTGGAAACACCCGCATTAAGGCCGGTATCTTTGAGGACGATAAACTCCAATCGGTATTTCATTTTGAAAATATTGATGGGTTGAAATTGTATTGTAATGATTTACCTTCTTTAACACCAGTGATTATTTCAAGTGTAACTAATGATGATTTAAATTCGTTTTACCATCGATTAACAAATCTTTTGATACTTGATCACACAATACCATTGCCCATAAACAATAAATATGAAACCCCCGAAACCTTGGGTAAAGATCGTTTGGCTGCAGTAATTGGGGCTGCACTATTATTCGAAAATAAAAACAACTTAGTAATTGATATTGGGACCTGTATTAAATATGACTTTATTGATCTCAACAAGGTTTATGAAGGAGGAAGTATTTCGCCTGGTATAGATATAAAGTTCAAGGCATTAAATCATTTTACCGATAAGTTACCCTTAATTGATAAACATAATACGTTTAATGAAAAGGGCTATTCAACCAATAAAGCAATTTTAAGTGGTGTAATGTTTGGTACCTTGTCGGAAATTAAAGGCTTTATTGAAGCTTTTTCGAATAAATATGAAGATTTGCAAGTTATTTTAACCGGCGGAGACGCTCCTTACTTTGTCGATAAATATAAAGGAGCGATATTTGCGGAACCCGATTTGATCCTTAAAGGACTCTACGAAATTTTAAAATACAATGCGCCAAAGCCTTAAAAATTATTTGCCTTTTCTTTTCATCTTGTTGAGTTTCAAAGCGCATTCACAGCAAAATACCCGCTCGCCTTATTCCCTTTTTGGGGTAGGATTGCGACAATACAATGGGTTTGCCGATAATTCGGCTGTTGGAAATAATGGAGCCTCTTACCGTTATGAAAGTAACTTTAGTTTCTCAAATCCTGCTTCACTATCAGCATTAAAATTTAGTGCGTTTAACATTGGCGGTTATATGGACATGGGAACTGTTAAAACAAGCTTGCTTTCTCAAAATTTTTCAAATGCAGGTTTGGGTTATTTAGCATTAGGTGTTCCTCTTAAAAAAATAAAAGGCGGCCTTGCTTTTGGAATTCAACCCTACTCGGATGTTGGATACAATATTTATAATGTAAAAGATTCATCAGGTGTATCAATTAGCAATGAGTTTGAAGGACGTGGTGGATTGTCGCGTTTAAATATTGGATTAGGCAGTATGATAGGAAAGTATATAAGCTTAGGATTTAACTATTCCTTTATATTCGGACAAATGGATGAATCTTCCAGACGACGTTACCCAGGAAGCATTGCAAAAATTAGTTATGCCGAAAATCGAAGTACTTACTTAAATGGCCACCATTTGGATTTAGGAATGCAATTTCATTTGGCTACCGATTCTGGTTTTAGCCAGATTTTGGGTATCGTTTTGTCAAACAAAACAAAATTAAAAGGCGATTTAGAGCGTATCGGATATACCTTCAACGAACCATTCCTTGGCAATGAAACATTAAAAGACATTATTTTTAGTGATACAGTTTCCAAAAAACTTATTTTACCACAATCGTTAACCATTAATTATTCAATTGGTAAAAACGAAAAATGGCAAATTACAGCCGGTTATAGTAAAACCATGTGGCAAAATTATCAAAGTATTTTCGGCGATAATGGTGGCTTTAGTAATGACCAAGGATATTCGTTAGGCGCATTTTATTGTGCTAAAGCATTTGACAAACGCATCAAGAATGAAAAATTTCTACGATACGTTAAAAGCATTCGATACAGTGTCGGGTACTTTCATCAAGACGGGTATATTCGTGTAAATGGAAACCCAATAGCTGAAAATGGCATTACCTTTGGTTTCGGATTCCCGTTTACAAAAACCCATAAAAATTATGATGGGTCGCAAAAACTAATTACATCACGAATTTTTGTAACCGGTGAATTTGTGCGTCGCGGAACGACTAGTTTCAGTTTAATTCAAGAAAATTTTTTCAGAATTAAACTTGGCCTAAATTTAGCAGATAGTTGGTTCAACAAACGATTATTTAATTAAATGCAAAAATCAAATCTGTTAAAAACAAAGGTTAAATATGGGGTAATTATCACCGTATTTATCTTTTGTATCGGATTAATTTCATGCAAAAAAGACCCTGAAAAAGTTTTAAAGGTTAGTAAAATAAACTCAGATCTAGGGGTTGAAAAAGCAACTGGAGTTGTGCTTTCTTACACCGATTCTGGAATTCTAAAAGCAAAAATATTTTCTCCTTTAATGGAAAGGTATCCTCAAAAGGTAGAGCCTTATATGGAGATGAAAAAAGGTGTGAAAGGCTATTTTTACAACCAAAATGGTGATGTTGAGAGCTCTCTGACTGCAGATTATGGTATTAGTTATGAAGGCAAAAAGTTGATAGAAGTACGAAATAATGTAAAAGTACGAAATGTGATGAATGAAGAGTTGGAAACCGAAAAACTCATCTGGGACCAACGGAGAGAATTAATTTATACCGATAATTTTATCAAAATTAAGACCGTGGATGAAATTCTTTATGGAACAGGATTCGAATCAAATCAAAATTTTACCCGTTATAGAATAAAGAATCTTAAGGGTCGGGTTTCTGTAAAATAATTTAAACTAATATGCGCCGAATAATAGAATACATGTGGATGGTAATTGCCGCTATCTCCTTAATTGAACTAATTGTTGGATTTAGACAAGAAGGCATTAAAAGCCAAAATTTTCAGCTTTTTGCAATAATTTTTGCAACTGCTACATTTATGTTTTTTTTACGAAAACGTCAACGTAAATTTATTGAGAAAAATAAAGATGCAAACAACGCTAACCTAAAGAACTAGAGAAAGAAAAAGGTCTGAGTGGTTTTAATGTTCTCTTCAAAAAAAGTTAATTTACCATTCAGATTATAATACGATTTATAACCAAGCCCTCTCAGAAATTCGAAACAATTTTTACGGTTATCATTATCCCATAACTCACTGTATATAACCGGTTTCTGTTTGGTTAAAATGGCTTCAGCTCCTTTTAATACTTCAAATTCAAAATTTTCAACATCTAATTTAATACCTAGGATGCATTCATCTTTAAAAATTGTATCCAATTTAGACATGGGAATTTTGCTAACTACTTGACCTTCGTTGAACTCGGTAATTGAAGGATCAACAACATGACTCAATCCGTGCATTTTTACTTTTTCAACTACCGGCAAAACCATTTCACAAAAGCCTTCTGAATTACCCAATGCAATTTTATGAAGTGTAACCCGGTTAGCTAATTTTAATTTGCCTATTACTCTCTCAAATATTTTTGAATTTAGCGGTAAGGGTTCAAAGGCATGAATGTAAGCCTTGGTATTATGAGCAATCGCACCTGTCATGATACCAATATTTGCGCCTATATCCAACACAATACCTTCCGATTTTTGTTCATTTATTTTATCGGTAAAAAGAAAAATATCCTTTTCGTTTTTGTCTGAACGTAAAGTGTAAATTTTAAACAGTGAAAAATAATAGAGAAATCGTTCGAAACCCAGAATACTGTGTAATAGTAATTTAATTTTAGCTTTAATCATCTAAGCGGTTTATCGTTAATAATTTTCAGAATGCTTTTAAAACACAAACTGAAGTGCTGCATTTGCTCCCAAACCGCCAAATTTCTTAGGTAAAATAATCGATTCGAGGTGTGCAATTCCTACCTGCAAAAATAGTCGAGATTTGATTGACCAGTTGATATCGGTATTTAAATAATAATTGCCTACTGTTCCTATGGTAGCACCAAAAAGTAAAGCGCGATTTAAGAAATTAAAGTACCGTAACTCTGCTATTGGTAAACTTTTTGTTCCTCGATGTCTTAAAGCTATTTGGTAGTAACCACTTTGTAAATGTGTTACCAAATATATTCTTGATACCGGAGCAATCAATATTGTTTTATCCTGATTTTCCTTCTGATTTATTAGAGGATTGGTGAACGAATCGAGTTGATTTTCGAAATAATTACTTTCACTCAAACGATTTACATCAGCAATATACACACCGTCAAACCTATAATTACCGTTTCCAGAATAGGTGTTTGCCTTCTTATTAAAACTGGCAAATCCAAAATTTTCAACACTAAAGCCCCAATTGCTTTTTACCGTTAATTTTTGATTAAATGTTAACTCGCCTCCTATTCCCAAACCTTCACCCGATAGCTTATTGCTGCCGGCAAAGGATGCTTCATAATTTACTCCAACTAAAAAAGAATCCTCGTTGCCTTCAAAATAATTATTATTTTTGGTTTCGATGTTTCCATAGTTTTGAACCTGAATTGCAAAAATACCAAAACTTAAATTATAAGGGCGCTCTTTTTTATCTTCATGAATATAAACGCCTCCACCAAGTTTATTGCTTGTTAAATTATAATAATTGCAATTGTCGAAGAAGTATCTACTTTGACTGGTATTGCCTTTAAAAACAATATTCATGGCATCGTTATTAACATTGGCCTGTGCTCGCTGAGTATTTGCTGCTTTAAGATACCAGTGGATATTTTTTCGTGAGAATACCTTGCTCTTTAAATTTACAAAACTCATTTCGTAATTGGCATCGAAACTCAAATTCTTTCTGCCTTCTCGATCAAGGGTATTATTGATTATTGCCTTCTCTAACTTATCTCCAAACAAAAAAGGATAGATAAAATCATTAGAAATACCGTTGGTAGAAAGCATAACCGAAGCTCTTAGGCTAATGATTGACTTTGCCTGAAAAGAATTGTAAGGATTATCGTACAGATTTGGAAATCTATTCCATTTTTCGGCATCTGTGTTTTGAGAAAATCCATTAAAGGAAAATGTTAAAAAGACGAATAGCTTAAAAGCCTTGTTCATAAATAAAATTTCCTTTTAGTTTAACCCCGAATTTATAATTGCTGTAAATTTTATACCGATTTCCACCGGGCGTATTGAATTTAGTTTTAATACGAATTTGCTTAGCTAATTTTATTTGTTGCATTTTACCTTCTGGAATATCAACAAACAATTGCGAAGGCACAGCCCCACTGGATTTACCTGCTGCATCTAAGTTAGCAGGCATGATACTTTGTTCCTTACCGTTTTCATAGAGCATTGTTATTAATGCACCGTTTGCATCTAAAAATTCTATATTGCAGGTTGCTTCTAGAGGATAACCATTGGATATGTCGAGTTTCAAGGTGCCACTTTTGATTCGATTATAATTCTTGAAACCTGATAAATCAAAGTCTTTTACCTGATTTAGCTCCAGCCCATTAGTGCCGAAATGTACGGGCATTTCGAGTTCCAAATTTGCTGTAAGTTTACTATAATCGAAGATAAAATCTGTATAATCATTTGAGCCTCGCTCCCTAACGACCATGTTAAATTTAGAATCTATCTTATCAGGCATATTCTCAAAAAACTGCTTAATATTTGAATTAGACTTATCAAATCGCATGGCATAAATTGTTGGAGTAAAAGGCGGATTGGTTGCCCTACCTAGGATAAATGTATTATCAAGAGCTGGAGCAATTAGTTTAACACCCTTATTGGTTCGACTATTAAAACCTGAAAGATTTTCAACAGTTACGTCAGCTTCAATCCCGAATGCATTTTGAAACCAAAGTGTTAGTTTTAAATCTTCGAGGCTGATATCTCCTTTAATATTTTGAAATGCTTTGATTGGCTCAGTATCATCATACGTAAATTTACGCTTGCCAAAATCGCCAATGGCCAATTCAGGCTTTATTTCTACTAAACCAAAACGGACATATACACTATCACTTAATGAAAGGGTTCTTTCGATTCCCGTGTAATCCATACTGACGGTAAACTCACTATAAATGGTATTCTGTTTAAAGGGTCTATCGTTCGGAAACTGACCCATTAGTTGTATTTCATAATGATCAAGCGGAAATTTTTTAACTACCTTCGAAAAGCCTCCATTCGGAGCTGGCGGCACAATAACCGTTTGCTTAATATTATCATTAAAATTATTATTTCTAGAAGAATGCGGAATAGAGTAATTCATGGTTAGTTTTTCCTTAACGTTACTAAAAACTTCCATTACCAAAAAACCTGTTTTTACAACCAAAAATCTCAACTCGGTTGGGCCAAAATTGTATTTAACTTCTTGCTTTTCTTCCAAAAGATTTTGTGATGGAAAAATGGCGGTTGCATACTCCAATTCGATGTCTCGAATCGATAAATCAAGGCGAATTCCTTTACTAGCTTCAACCAAAACCGGATTGTCGCTTGCTTTTGTTTTAACACGTTTTATAATTCCAACTAAAACTCCATCAATCTTTTTGCCAGCCAAAGACTTAGTTGTTGTAACAGATGTATTTGGCATTACATTTAAAAATGAGTCGTAAATAATTATTTGTTGATCTAGCTTGTTGATGAGCTGAAAAACAATTTTTTCTGCTTCAACCGGAAGATCATTGCTTAAGGTCATGTCAATAAAACCTTCTTTAAATTTAGCTTGCTTAAAAAACTGTTTTGAAATATCGATATCTGTGCCGGTATTCGAGCTTAGGTCAAAGGCCGGAAGTGTGGTGGTTTGCCCATCCAATAATTTTGATGTAGGATAAATTTCACCAAGGGTAATGGTATCGGATAAAGCGCGGTTATCAAGAATAAGTTTACTCAAGGTAACGCTTTTTTCCTGCAATGTATCCGGCACTATTAAATATTGTTCGATGCTATCAATAGACATTTGGTAATTATAAACCAAATCAAGGCTTTTGTCGGAGTTAGTAACAAGCAAACTATCACCTACTAAATCCGATAAATCCATTTCAGCATGAGCAATTGGTGCTGCCAATTGAGTATCCCATGTTGTTTGTAAATCTCGCTTACAGCCCGAAATCAACAGAAAAACCAACAATACATGTAAAACTTTTATTCCTGATTGGTTTTGCATCATATATTAAATGGTAAAAATCAATAAAATTGAGCAACTATCCAAGATGCGTGCAAATTAATTGCATTTAGATGGAGATTGAAGTGAATAAAACCAATTCCATATAAGAACGTTCACTATGGAAATTGTGCAAATTATTACTCATCAAATATTTTGTAAATAACCGTATAAAATTAAATCTAAATGAGGAAGTTTGCTGCAACGCATGTCTTCGCATCATTTTGTTAAGGAAAATCAGGAACCGGCATTGATTATAGCCAATGGGCAATCGTGTGAAATTGATTTGCTTAACCAACTTTTGGAATGGAGTCCCCTAGTAATTGTGCTAGATGGAGCTATAAACCGGGTGATAGATTTAGGTATTAAGTTTGATGTGTTGTTAGGAGATTTTGACCATATTGAGAACAATCAGCAATTATTAAGCGAGCAATCGGATATTAAAATAATTCATACCCCCGACCAAAATAAAACGGATCTTGAAAAGGCCATAGAATTTTTAATTCAAAAAGGTCAAAAAGCAGTTAATATTGTTTGGGCCACCGGCTTAAGGATGGATCATACTTTTAATAATATCATTACCTTAGCCAAATATACTGAGCAGATTAGCTGTGTGATGCTTGATAACTATTCGAGAATATTTGTTTTACCTAAGCGCTTTATTAAATACTATGTCAAAGGTCAGGTTTTGTCGCTATTTCCGCTTGGAGATGTAAGCAATATTACAACTCAAGGATTGCTTTACAACCTAAATAATGAATCGTTAACCTTGCCTCAAAGAACAGGCTCCAGCAATGAATGTATTGAAACTGGAACTATAGAAATTAGTTATAAAAATGGATTTTTAGTTTTAATGGAATGCACGGATTAGAAGATAAACTCGCGCTAAAAGAGCAATTTATCAGCTTGCTTCAAAATCTTAAAATTGAGGAATTATCTATTTCACAGTACAACAAGATATATTTGGCAAAACATCTTGACAGTGCTGAGTATGCGGTTAATTTAGGATGGCAGATTCTAGAAACCGGGCTTAAGTATTTAGATAAACCCTTGTCATTACTTTCTGTTGCAGAAATTGGCGGAGGAACAGGCGTAATAAGCTTATTAGCAGCTTGGTTAGGGTTTGAAAAAGTAACCTACTCCGATACTTACAAACAAAGTTGTGATGATTTTGAAGTTTTGTCTAATAAGTTAGGATTAAAAATCCATCAAATAATTTGTGGAAGTATCCATGAATTAGCGACTCAAAAGCATGGCTTTTTGGATTTAATTGTTAGTCGCGATGTCGTTGAACACATTTACAATCCTTCCGAATTTTTGAAACATAGCTCTGAAAAATTTAGGCAAACGGTAATGGTTCATAATACATCCGCCAATATTCACAATATTTTTAAGAAGCAATATTTTATATCGATACACGAAAAAGATGAATGGCAAGGCAATGTAGAGCAGTTTAAGCCAGGTGATTCCGTGGAATCGTTTTACCAAATGCGCTTCAACTTTATTACAAAACAGTTTCCTGATTTAAGTCAAAGTCGAGTTGAAATATTGGCTGCCCTTACACGAGGAAAAATTTATTCCGACATTTCAAAATTGGTTAATGAATATTTATTCAGTAATAAATTACCTACCTTGCCTGAGCATCAAACCAATACCTGTGACCCCGAAAATGGCAATTGGACAGAACATTTGATTCCAATTAAAACCTACGAATCATTTATTGATAGTCTTTTTTTTTCTGTTAAATGGCAATTTGCTTTTTATGATGTTTGGCGAAACAAAGGTTCTAAACGTTTAGTTCAAAAAATACTAAATTGGTTAATAAAACATTCAGGAAAAACAGCTAAGTTTATTGCTCCTGCAATTATCCTTGTTATAGTTCCCAAAAATTCCTAGGGTTTTCTTCTACTTCAAAATCTCCAAAAAAAATGCGAACCGTTTTGCGTTTAAAACATTTCATACAAAATTTATAACATTCAAAACTTAATTTCTTGCATAGCCACATTTTTTGTCGTTGGTTTGCTATTAAGGAAATACATCCTTTGAAGGAGAAGTTTGGTATTTTAAAAACAATACCATCTTCGAACTTGGATAAATACTCTTTTTAAACTTTAATAATAAACAGAATAACAAATGAAAGCCTTAATTCCGGTTGCCGGACTGGGTAGCAGGCTCAGGCCCCATACTCATACTCAACCTAAATCGTTAATCCCAGTTGCCGGAAAACCAATCCTTGCACATATCATCGACAACCTCATTTCGGCCGGCATCAATGAATTTATTTTTGTGATTGGCTATTTGGGTGATAAGATTGAACAGTACGTTTCTGCTAACTACCCAAATATCAAAGCCTATTTTGTAGTTCAAACGGATGGTAAAGGAACAGGCCATGCTGTTTGGCTCGCTAAAGACTTGTTAAATGATAAGGTACCAGTATTTATAGTTTTTGGTGATACCATAGTTCATGCAGACTTAAAGAAAATTATTTCTTCTGATAAATCGCTCTTGGGAGTAAAGCGGGTTAATGATCCCCGTGAATTTGGAGTTGCTGAAATTGACGATTCGGGGTTAATAACAAAACTTGTTGAAAAACCAAATATTCCTAAATCAAATCAGGCATTGGTAGGGATTTATAAAATTTGCGAAACCAAACAACTAAAGGTTGCATTAAATTATATTATTGATCATGAAATGATAAACCGAGGCGAGTATCAGTTGACAGATGCTTTGATGCTGATGATTGAGAATGGGGTAAAACTATACGCACATCCCGTAGACGCTTGGTTTGATTGTGGCAAAAAAGATATATTACTCGAAACCAATTCTTTGCTGCTTAAGGGTGATGGTTACACAAGAGCTACTTCGAGTGATTACCAAAATACCATTATTATAGATCCTGTTTTTATTGGAAAAAATTCTAAAATTTCAAATTCCATTGTTGGGCCAAATGTTTCAATTGGAGATCATGTTATCATGAATTACTCGATAATAAAAAATTCAATCATTGGGCCTTATTCTCACCTTGAAAATGCAAACCTAGACAATAGCATTATCGGTAACGATGCGAGTTTAAAAGGAGTTTCGTTGAGTTTAAATCTTGGTGACAGCACCGAAATTAACTTCGGCTAGATTTTACGCTTCAACTTTGCTTTTATTAAAACACAATCGAAAAATAGGGGCTGCTGAGTAACAGCCGAATTGCGCTTTTTCTTTATTTGATGACGAAAATTCATCATTTTCTTCAAGACTGATAAGCTAATTCAAAATATATAGTTCAATTTTGATTTAAAGGCCTTAGTATTAACCATTAATTTTTTTTAGACTTGCAGTTCGGATGAAAAAATTAATTATAGCCTTATTCTTGGTATCCATTTGCGGAGTGTTACAAGCACAAAACGACAAAGGAACATTTTCCGGTAATTTTCAAAGCAGCTTTAACGTGTTTGTTATCGATTCTAATATTGGTGTAACGCCGCTTACTTCGCCCCAGTACGGAACACAAAAATCGAGTGCCGAAGCTTTTTTATTTTTAAACTACAGCAACTATGGTTTCAATTTGGCAACTCGTTTCGATATGTTTAATAATTCAAATTTGTTGAATCCAAGTGGTTCTTTTTCAGGTCAAGGACTGGGATTTTGGCAAATTTCCAAAGACATTGATAAACTAAATCTTACAGCAGGTTACTTTTACGAACAGTTTGGATCTGGAATCGTTTTTCGCGCCTATGAAGACCGACTTATCGGTATCGACTATGCATTACAAGGGGTTAAAGCGAAATATACATTTAACGAAAACCTAGCAATTAAAGCTTTTACAGGCAAGCAAAAAGGATTTCAGGAAAACAGATTTGGGTTTGCCAATCAAATTATTAAAGGATTGAATTTAGAAGGAAGTAAAGAATTAAAAGAACTAAAACTCGATGGTGGTGCTTCTATTGTAAACCGAACTTTAGATGATGAAACGATGGCAGGTATAGTATCTGAAATTAATAATATGCCTTTTGTAAGTAATCGCTTCTCGCCTAAATATAATACTTACGCTTACAATGCTTACTTAAACATGAGTCACAAAGATTTTAGTTTAAGTTTGGAATATGTAGGTAAAACAAAAGAAGCAGTGCGCAATCAAATTAATGGTGACCTTGAAAACAAGGAAGGTCGCGTGATGGTAGCTAATGCCGGCTATTCAAAAAATAAATTAGGAAAAAAGCACAAAAGTGGAATTGGAGTAAATGTTCAGATTCGTCATATCGAACATTATAACATGACTCTTTCTCCTAACGTAAGTGCTTTGCAAGGCATAGTTGGATTCGTCCCATCCTTAACGCAACAGAGCACTTACAGGCTGCTCGCTCGATACCAAGCACAAGCAATTACAACAGGCGAAAATGGTATTCAGGCGGATCTTAATTACACAATTAACCGAGAAAATTCAATTTTGATGAATTACGCTTATATAACCCATCTAAACGGGGATGAACTTTATCGCGAATATTATTTTGAATACAATCGAAAATTTAATAAAAACCTCAAAGCCAAAGCTGGGGTTCAGTCTATTTATTATGATCAAGCCATTTATCAAGGAAAACCAGGCCACGAACCGGTTAAAACCGTTACCCCTTTCATAGAACTTAACTACAAATTAGACAAGAAAAATTCGCTGCGTTTTGAAGCTCAATATTTAAGCGTTGCTGATACATTGCAGGATTATGGAAGTTTCGCCAATGTAATGCTTGAATGGAATATTTCACCTCACTTTTCTTTTTCGGTTTCAGACATGATCAATACAAAACCATTTCGTTATGAGGACAACAATACGCCTGATAAAGTATTGCATTATTACTCGATTTTTGGAAAATACAGCATTCATACAACATCTTTCACCTTGGCATATATCAAGCAAGTAGAAGGAGTTAACTGTTCAGGTGGGGTTTGTCGTTTGGAACCTGCTTTCAGCGGAATCCGTTTTACGTTGACAACCAACTTTTAAGTCAAACTACCTTATTTGATTCCTTAGTAAAAAGGTACAATTACTTTCGATTTACCAAAGCACGTTATTCGGAATGAATAAACAAATCATTCGAAGACAAACCTTAGAAAAAGTTTCATTTCCAGTTTAATGGATTTGATTCATTTTTTATCCCAAATTAATCAATAACAGATTCAAAGAATCGAACTACTTAATTTACTGGGGTTTAATCCCGATTTGGAAATTGTTATCAATCCGTGGAAGAATTGATTTACAAATCGAAGATTATATAATACCCCTAAAAAACAAACATAAATTAATTATCAAATTCTTAATCGAATCTGCAATTTCTATTGCGGAATTCAGGTTAAATCTAAGCAGCGAGTAATATGCGCTTAAAAATATCATTTTAAAGCGCATATTCCCCGAACTGAACTAAATTAGTTAACCTGATTTGAGGCCTGTTAAAAACATTTAAAGCTTTGCTATTTTGTTCTTTGCAAGGAGAATTCCTTATTTCTTGCTTGCATTATGAAGCATACCGATTATACAAAATAAATAGTTTAATTTTAATTTTCTGGTCTGTGAACTATTATTTTGTTAGATAGGCATTTACCATTGTAAATTTAATAAATAGCCCCAAGCTATTTACTAAATACAATTGGTTTAACCCACTCTTATAAAAGAATTAACAAAACGACCGCTCTTTATCAAAATGGAAGATTTTCATCAGAATCACTGCTTAGAGCAGTTTTTGATTTTGGAGGGCTTCCGGCCAGCAAAATTTCGTTGATTACAACTTCGGTAATATACTTTTTTGAACCATCTTTTGCCTCGTAGCTGCGATTATTTAGTTTACCTTGAACAAATAACTTGTCGCCTTTGTTTACGTACTTTTCTATTAGATCTACCTGCTTTCCATAGACGACCAAGTTATGCCAAATGATTTCATCCACCATATTTCCTTTAGCATCTTTGTATTTTTCGTTTGTGGCTAACGAAAATCTGGCATACTTGTTACCGTTTTCAAATGATTTAACTTCGGGCTCTTGGCCCACATTGCCATAAAGGCGTACTGAGTTTCTTAATGTGTTCATGATTTTTATTTTTAAATTTCGAAACAAAATTAGAGGCGTATTTGAAACCAATTTGTTGAAATAGAAGTTTGCCGCAAATGAATATTATATTGCTGCAATTAAACGAATAAGTGTTTTTTATTAAGTAATCTTTTAGAAAATGAATCGCCACTTTTTGTGAAAATTAATCCCTATGGCTTGGTTGATTTGGCATAGGGGATTTCACCCCAAAACCCGCACTAGAAAATTCGAACTCGATTTAATATAAATCCTTGCAGCAGTGAAAGTGTCTTAAAATACAAATGTAAGGTGTATGTGTTTTTTTTACGCTTTAGACAAATTTAAGAATTTATAACTTAACTGATTTGCTTATAATTGGCTGGATACCGGAAAGTAAATCATTGGTTAGATGAAAGCTACAACTGCTATCTTTCAAACTTAACGACAAGGTGTTAACTTAGGATTTCTACCTCAATTCTTTTCGAGCCCCCAGATTCCACTATACCGCAATTGGCGCCTTAATCCCCGGATAAGGATTGTAATCCTTGATAATAAAATCTTCGAACTCAAAGTCGAAAATTGAGGTTTTATTTGGATTTAGCTCAATTCGAGGATATGCCCTTGGCTCGCGACTTAGTTGTAATTCAACTTGTTCATAATGATTTATGTAAATGTGTGCATCACCAAAGGTGTGAACAAACTCATTGGCTTCCAAATTACAATCTCTGGCAATCATCATCGTAAATAAGGCGTAACTCGCAATATTAAAAGGAACTCCTAAAAACAAATCAGCACTGCGCTGGTATAATTGACATGACAAAGAGCCATTTAAACCTTTTGCCTTTTGAGCTTCGCTGGGCGGTGTAACATAAAATTGAAACAAACAATGGCAGGGTGCCAAAGCCATTTTTGGAATATCAGCTACATTCCACGCGCTAATAATAATTCTACGACTCTCCGGATTGGTTTTTATTGTTTTTATAACCTCGCTTAACTGGTCGTAAGTAGCCCCGTCCGCTCCTTCCCAGCTTCGCCATTGTTTTCCATAAACAGGTCCAAGGTTACCATCTGCATCTGCCCACTCATCCCAAATGCTTACTCCGTGATCTTTTAGATACTGAATATTGGTACTTCCTTTTATAAACCAAAGCAGTTCATAAATAATAGATTTAAGATGAACCTTTTTAGTGGTTATTAATGGAAACGAATCCTTTAAGTCGAAACGCATTTGACCACCAAACCAGCTTTTAGTACCTGTTCCGGTGCGGTCGGATTTTTCGGTGCCATTTTCATAAACGTATTTTAAAAATTGCTCGTATTGGTTCATTCTGCAAACCTAATTAAAATAAATATTTAGGTGTTAACAAATTCCAAACGGTGCAATAAATGTTAACTTTGTGAACGAAATTTTTATCAAGATGAAACTTAGAGGAATTATTTCCTTGTTGACTTTGTTTTTTGCTTTTTTCATCATATTGGTTTCATGCAGCCATTATGATATTGAAAAGGCACGAAAAAATATTAGTAAGAACGCTGATACTGAAAGCCATAATAATGGTTTAAATTGCATGAACTGCCATAAAACCGGAGGCAAAGGTTATGGATGGTTTACCATTGCTGGTTCTATATTTAAAGGCAATAACGTTACGCCTAATGGCAATGGGAAAATATACTTATACTCAGATCCCAATGGACAAGGCACTCTCAAATACACTTTAGATGTGGATGGCTTAGGAAATTTTTTTACTACAGAATCTGCTAATTTCGAAGGGGGGCTTTATCCGGTGCATGAAAATAGTCAAGGCGTAAAAAAATACATGCAAACTCCTATAATTTCGGGTCAATGCCAAAGTTGCCATAATGTAACTACACCTGCAATCTGGAACGATTAAACTCCGCCAAACTTTCCTTTGGAAGAAGATTAAGTTCACTACTATTTTTTTGGCGTTTCTTCTACAACTTTCTTCTCTTTAAAAAATTTCAAATTATAGGTAAATGTTAACATAAAATACCTCTGCTATACCGTAGTTTGAACATCTTCAAAATAAGTTTCGCTGGTGTTTCGAGCAATACTATTGTTTTGTTTTAAAATATCGTAAACGCTCAAACGCAAATCTGCTTGTTTATTCTTCATAAATTTATAAGCAATTGCTGCATTCCATAACAAGAAATTTTGATTAAAACTAGCCGACAAACCTTGATAAAACTGATGACTTAAATCGGTCTGAAAAACCAAACCTTTCCAAGGATTAGTTTGAATCTTAAATTTAGTATTTTGGTTTAGATACGTGTTATTTAAGGTGGTTTGCAAGGTATTAGAAATATGGCTAAAGGTCGAATTGGATGCTAGGGTGAAGTCAAATTTTTCACTAATATTACTTATTATAGCCATACCCAAACCTGCACTAGAACTTTTGGCATAATTTACTTCATCATTAATTAATGCTGGTGTTCTGTTTTGAGAAATACTGCCATTCAAATTTATTTTAGATTTTAACTTGGTTGCAGGAAACGAGTAATTTACAAACGACCTCACATTATAATATCTGTCAAGATTTACAGGTTTTGAAATTTGAGATCCTTTACTTAGCAAAATACTTGGGGTAATTAACGTATCGTAAGGTGTTATAAATTGCTATTCACAATGTAATTCCGAGTGAGTGTTGACCCTATAAGTGCAAAAAAAGCAGTATTTTTTTTGCCTCAATATTGGTACAACGCAGGTTAACATTGTTTTACCAATCTTGCTTAAGTTTTGTGTTTCCTGTACTAAGTAATAAAGAGTTTCTGTTATTAATCACCTCCTGCAACTGGTCTACAGAAGGAGCATTGTTCGAACTGTTAAAATTGATTCTGAGATTTTTCTGTGGCGTAAATTTTCTTTGGAACATAATATTTGGCAACAAACTTAAAAAAGGCTTTTTCACTGTATAACATATAGGAAAAATTTGCTCGTTATTTAAGTGAGCCCTTTGCACTGCCAGTCCAGACGTTAAATTCCATTTGTCAAACTGAAAACGATAACTCATTCCAAATGATTGAGAAAAGTAACTGGTATTAAAGGAATTTGACAACGACGAATCTTTTTGTTCGGTTTGACTATCAATGGTACTCTTTCTCGAATCAGACTTTGTTAATACCGAAGAATAATTAAACATCAATTGACTTTTGGTATTTAATGGTTCCACGAAAGAAACCCCACAATTTAATACATAACCGCTTTTATCCAGCTCGGCATTCTGCGAAATTGTATCGGCAGGCAAAGTATCGTTATAAAATGAATAATAGTTTAAGGTACTACTACCATTGGTTGAATTATAACCGGGGTTTAAGTCAAAAGATAAAGATTTACCTTTTTTCTCAAAACTATGTTTATACTGAATTGGTGCAGAAATATTACTGCCTTCCAAAGTTGTTTTATATAGATTGCTTACCGTGCTTAAATTTGCACCTAAAATTTTACTAACTCCAAACATGCTGCTTTTTCCATTGTTTGATTGAAGCGATATTTTTGGCTGAAACACGAACGTATTTTCAGTATTTACTTTCCAACCAAAACACAAGTTTAAACGCTGGCTCTGGTTTTTGGACAATGCATCATTCGTTTCGTTGTAAGTAATACCTCTGGTTTCGTGGATATAAACTGACGGTTTAAAATACTTAAGGCGTTGTTTTCTGTGTAATTAAAAAAATAGCTACCACTTACATCCAACTTTTTCCAACTATTGCTGTAATTAACACCAAAGGCATGTGTGGTTGTGATTCCGTTTTTTTGATCCACCAAAAAATTATTGGCATCATTGCTGCCATCGTTTGATCTTCTGCCACCTCTGCTTCCACCTTCTCTTGTAGAGCCGGGATGTCGTCTCGAGCCTCCAGATGAACTACTCATTATACCAACCAAATCTTCCGAAGGAAAATTTTTGTTCGTTAATATTATTTGAATTGGCAAGAATCGTAATTCGGCGTTTATTTTAAAAAAAAATTACACTAAAACCCCCTCTCCATTTATCTTCATAACGGTAAACTCTTCCAAAAATTCCATTTCTGAATTGTGACTTAGTAATAATATTTATGGTTTTGGAGGTGTTTCCATCATCAAAACCAGTCATTTGACTTTGATCACTTTTGCGGTCAAAAACCTGAATTCCATCAATCACCTCAGCAGGTAAATTTTTAAGTACAGCACTGGGATCGTCACCGAAAAAAGGCTTTCCATCTACCAAAACTTGTTTAACATCCTCGCCTTGAACTTTTAACTTTCCACCTTCATTGGTAACTCCCGGCATCTTATTAATCAAATCTTCGGCGGTAGCATCGGGATTGGCCTTAAATGCACCTGTATTAAACTGTGTTGTATCCCCTTTTTGCGTAGCAATTGTTGCTTGTCCGGCAACTGTAACTTCGTTAATGGCTGATGATTTTTCAGATAATACCAGTTTTCCCAAAAGCATTGGACCATGATTTAATTCAGTTCTAATGGTTAGAACATTAAAACCGATATAGGTAATTTGAATTAAAACACGACCTGACGTTAAATTCTTGATTCCAAAATTGCCATTTTCGTCAGTCGTGGTTCCCTTTATAAACGAAGAATCAATCTTTAACACGCGAATCGAGGCAGCATGTAAAGGTTGATTAGACTTGTCTTTTACTTACATTGCCACTTAGAGTTTGAGCATTTGACAAAAAAGAAGAAAAAGCTAGTAATATTGCCGGAACTATTTTTTTTAAACAGACGTAAAATTTTGTTTCCGGTAAAAGGAACATGCTATATTTTAGAATTTGGTAACCCAATTGCAAATTTAAAACAAAGCATAGCCAAGCAATTTTATTTTCGTTAGTGTTACGACAGAATACTAAATATTAGAGGTAAATTATCCTTACCTATTCAAAAAAAATAATTTTTCTCTTTTGAATTAATCATGCGGTTGGTTTTCCATTACTTTAAACAAATGCAATAAATAGGGAAACAGGGCATCCATACTTTCTTCGGCACCCCGCGTTGAACCTGGTAAAGCTAAAATAAGTGTTTTTTCTTTTAAACCTGCCAAACTTCTTGAAAGCATTGCATAGGGCATTTGCTCCTGACCATAACTTCTGGCTGCCTCTGCAATGCCCGGTATTTCACGATCAAGCATGGGTCGAATTGCCTCTGGAGTTACATCTCTTGAAGACAATCCGGTTCCTCCCGTAAAAATAATTAAATCATAATTACTCTTGATTAGGACATTTACTTTGTCTTGAATATTTTCTATTTCATCCGGAATGATAGAATACTCCTCAATTGAAACTTTGTATTTTTCGAGCTTTGACATAATGGCTTTGCCGGCAAAATCCTGCTTTTTACCAGCCGAAATACTATCTGAACACACCACTACCGCCGCTTTCACAGGTTTGGATAAATGATCATTATACTGTGACTTACCTCCCTTTTTAGTGAACAGTTTTATATTAAATATTTCAACCCCTTTGTCAATTGGTTTCAACATATCATAAATTGTTAGCGCCACAACAGACGCACCGTGCATGGCTTCTACTTCAACTCCAGTTTTGTAAATGGTATGAACTTCAACTTCTATTTTAATTTCCAAATCTTCAATTTGATGCTTCACAGATGTAAATTCTATTGGCAACGGATGACAATCGGGGATCATATCGCTCGTGCGTTTAACAGCAAATAACCCTGCAATTCGACTGGCTTCAAACACGTCGCCCTTGGGGACAGTTTTTTTGTTTATCGCATCGATGGTATGTTGATTACTAACCCTAACCGTAGCATGTGCGATGGCCGAACGATGGGTTTTAATTTTATGAGTAATATTGATCATTTAAGCATTTTATTGTATTGATTTTAGGTACAAATTATTTACTATTCGTTTAGCCAAAATTGTGAAATAACCATTGATAAGAAAAGCATCTTTTGCAGATTATTTTTTCGAGAGAATTGTTTGTATCAATTAGATTTTATTAAACATCGCATGCCTCGAAAATCGTGTTAAAATCTATACTCAAGACCTTTAGTATAAGCGTTTCATGGTATTGACACGAAAAAAAAAGTCCGAGATAAAAGATTCTAAACTTTCCAATTAACTTAGGACTTCCTTGTATTTCCCTTTACTCTTTCGAATATTAACGGCAACAACTTTATACTCTGGGCAAAGCGCTTCGGAGTCGCTTACACTTGAAGTTAAATCATTCATTTTAATATCTGGAAAATGGAAGGTTGATGATAAAATACCTTGTTTTACATCGTTACTCAATTTTGCTTTTACGTCAATTTTACCTCGTGGACTCATTATACAAACCATGTCGCCATTATTAATTAAGTGAACCTCGGCATCTTTTGGATTTATTAGAAGTACATCATCTTTTACGATCACGGCATTGCCGGTTCTGCGAGTCATGGTACCACAGTTATAATGCTCTAATTCGCGGTTAGTAGTTAAAATATAAGGAAACGCCTCCTTATTTTGAACCAACTCCTGAGTTTCCTTCCAAGTTGCCATTTGAAATTTTCCTTTGCCGCGTTTAAAGGTTTCCGTATGCAATATTTCAGTTCCAGTTCCGTCAAGAGCAACCGGCCACTGTTTGCCGTTTTCACCCAATTCATCCCAACGAACACCGGCAAAAAATGGAACAATTTGTGAAATTTCTTCCAACAAATTCTTTGGATCGTAAGGCGCTTGCTTATATCCCAATCGATTCATCAATTCAACCACAATTTGTCCATCGGATTTAGTGCCTTCTATAGGTTCCACAACTTTTTGAACCTTTTGAATTCTGCGTTCACCGTTGGTAAACGTGCCACTTTTTTCTAAAAATGACGATGCCGGTAAAACAACATGAGCCATCTTTGAGGTTTCAGTCATAAAAATTTCTTGAACCACAAGCAAGTCTAACTGATTCATCGCCTGCTTTACATGATTCGTATTCGGGTCGGTTTGTACATTATCTTCACCCATTAAAAATAGCGCTTTAAACTTTCCTTCCAACATGGCATCATACATCTGTGGAATCTTAAAACCCACATAATTGGGCAATTTAACCCCATAAAAATCTTCGTATAATTTGTGATATTGAGGATCTGTAACATCAAGATAGCCGGCACCTTGATGCGGCTGACAACCCATATCCGCTGTTCCCTGAACATTGTTTTGACCGCGTAAAGGATTTACACCAACGCCTCGTCTTCCAATATTTCCAGTTATCATGGCTAAATCGGCAATAAGCATTACTGTATAAGTACCTTGCGAATGTTCGGTTACTCCTAATCCGTGGAAACTCATTGCATTTGGTGCTTTGGCGTATGTTAAAGCCGCTTGGCGAACCAAATTTTTGTGTACCCCACAAATGCTTTCCAACTCTTCCATATTCATTTTTAAAATATGGTCGCAAAATTCTCCGTAGCCTTCTGTTCTGGATTCAATAAACTGCTTATCTTCTAATCCTTCTTTAATAATATAATAAAGCATCATATTGAGCAAAGCCACATTGGTTCCGGGTTTCAACTGCAAATGATAAGTAGCGTATTTGGCAATTTCGGTTTTCCGCGGGTCTATCACAATAGACGTTCCTTTCATGGCAAACTGCTTCAACTTTGCTCCGGTTACAGGATGTGCATCTGTTGGATTAGCGCCAATTACCATGATGCAATTGGTGTACTTTAAGTCAATTATTGAATTGGTGGCAGCTCCCGTTCCAAAAGTTCGTTGCATACCCAAAGCGGTAGGCGAATGACAAACCCTTGCACAACTGTCGATATTGTTGGTTCCAATAACAACACGAATAAATTTTTGCATTAAGTAATTTTCTTCGTTGGTACATCGTGCGGATGAAATTCCACCAATAGCATCTGCGCCATATTTTGCCTTGATTTCGATTACTTTTTCAGCAATATAGTCGTAGGCTTCCTCCCAAGTTGCAGGAAGGAGTTCACCGTTTTTACGAACCAATGGCGTTTTTAATCGTTCGGGGTGATTATAAAACGAAAAAGCATATCGACCTTTCAGGCAAGTATGTCCTTCGTTAACATTGGCATCATAAGGTGCTTGAATAGATTTTACTTTTCCATTAACAACGGCCACATCCAAATTACATCCAACACCGCAGTAAGTGCAAATGGTTCTTACTTTTTCATCGGCAACAATGGATTTGGATTCAAATACATCAGAAATAGCCGAAGTAGGACAAGCTTGCGCGCAGGCTCCGCAACTTACACAATCAGAAGTAAAGAAATTCTCATCAAAGCTTTTGATAATATGACTATCAAAGCCTCTTCCTGCCATACTTAAAACCATTTCACCCTGAACTTCATCACATGCACGAACGCAGCGAAAACAATTTATACATTTCGAAAAATCAGAAGTCATATATGGATGACTCAAATCTTTCGATTTATTTAAGTGATTTTTTCCTTCGGGATAGCGTACATCACGAATTCCAACCCTTGCCGCCACAGTTTGAAGTTCACAATTATTATTGACTTCACAGGTTAAGCAATCCAAAGGGTGGTCGGTTAGCACCAGTTCAATAATATTTTTACGAAGCTTTTTGATGCGATCACTGTCTGTATAAATAAACGAGTTGGGCGTTATCGGTGTATGACAAGATGCCATGGCCTTGGCTTTACCATCTTGCACTAATGCTACATCTACACTACAAACTCGGCATGATCCAAAAGGATCGAGATTTGGAGCATCACACAGGGTAGGAATAAAATCCTTTCCTAAATTTCTTCTTACAAATTTGAGTATCGTTTCGCCTTCTGTAATTGTACATGCCTTATCATTGATATAAGCAATTTTAACATCGTTGTTCACGGTGTTTTCACTTGGGCTGTTGTTGATGCCATCCCTCTTCGACAAAGGATTGCCGGTAATTTCAAATGCCATAGTTTTTTAACTGTTTTTAACAATTGTTAAGACACAAATTAAAAGAATAAAATTGAGAGTTATTATAAAGTTTTTTTTTGAAGCATGACTACCTAAAAATTGCTGTTTCGCATTTATAAAATCTTATCAATAAATTTATACGTTTTGCCAAGGCAGGTTCTCATTCAAAATTTAAGGATACGGTCAATTTGCAATTTAACGGTCATTTAACTGTCACAGAATAAAATCATCAAAATCCTAAGAAATATTTGCAGCATAAAATCCGTTAGCGTTTTTAATTAATGCTCTAATATGATAGCACAAGACCTACCTTTAAAAACAAATTCAAACCAACACATTCAATCTAAAAACAAAACTTTAAGAAGTTTTAGGCTTGTTAATAGGATTTTATGGGGGATGTTCCTTCTTGCATCAAATTTCAGTTCGGCTCAGCAGAAGACGCTTGGTATGACAATAAATAAGCATGGAAGCACCAAAACCGGCTATGTTCTATTTTCCCCAATGGGAAGCAAAACAACTTATTTAATAGATAAATGTGGTAAAAAAATTCACAGTTGGAAAAGTACGTATCCACCAGGGTTATCGGTTTATTTATTACCGGATGGCAGTTTGTTGAGAACCGGAGTAACTCAAGATACATTTTATGTAGCTTCAGGTAAAGGAGGAATTATTGAAAAAATAAACTGGAGTGGTCAAGTGGTTTGGTCGTATGTGATTGCAAATGATTCACTTGGGCAGCATCACGATATTTACCCCATGGAAAATGGCAACATTTTGGTTATAGCATGGCATGGCATTCCGGCTGCCGAAGCCATAAATAAAGGTCGTTTTAAATCAAGCATTAATGGTTCAAAATTATGGAGCGAACGCATTCTTGAAATTCAACCTATTGGAACGAATGATGCAAAGGTTATTTGGCAATGGAGTCTTTGGGATCATATTATTCAAGATGAAAGTATTTCGAAACCAGACTTCAATATTATCAGCAATCATCCCGAACTAATGAATGTAAATTTTGCTCCGATGGCAGGTTCTGACTGGATTCACATGAATTCTGTGAGTTATAATAAAACTTTGGATCAGGTAATTTTAAGTTGTCATAACAATAGTGAAATTTGGATTATCGATCATAGTACCACGATAAAAGAAGCGGCTTCGCACACGGGAGGTATCTCGGGTTACGGTGGAGATATTCTTTATCGATGGGGAAATCCTCAAGCCTACAACATAGGTGGTAAATCAAGTCAAAAGTTTTTCAGACAACACAATGCCTATTGGATTCCTAACCACTATTCGGATGGGGGTGATATTATGATATTTAATAATGGATTAGGGCGCACACCGGCTTATTCAACGGTTGAAATTATTTCGCCTTCGGTAAGTAGCCTTGGTGTTTATAACCCCGGCTTACCTTATGGACCAACAAATCAAAAATGGATTTACAAGGATTCTATTCCAACCAATTTCTATTCCCCTGTGATTTCTGGGGCACAACGTATGCCAAATGGAAATACCATGATATGCAGTGGAAATCCAGGAAAATTATTTGAGGTTACACCACAAAATAAAGTAGTTTGGGAGTATATCAATCCTGTTTCGGCTGATGATGATATCCTTACGGATGGGCAATCGGCGAGTGGAAACAGTGTTTTTAGATGTGTTTACTATGCCGACACTTTTAGTGCTTTTATTGGAAAGGACTTAAGTCAGAAAGGAACCGTAGAAAAAAATTCTTACTCCTATTCATGTTCCTTTTTTCCAGAAGATAAAGTTTCACCTTCTGTTTTAAGTTTTGTTCCTAATTCTAAATCAAAAAACGTGGTGCTAAATACTCAACTTTTTATTGCTTTCGACGAAGTTTTGGTAAAAGGCAGTAATAATATAATTCTTTTCAAAAACAATACAATCATAGAAACCATTCCTGTTAATGACAATCGCGTTGTATTGATGAACAAAACCGTGATAATAACGCCTCTAAATGACTTTGACGCCTCAAGTCGAATTTCAATCTTAGTGGAAAAAGGATGTTTTACAGATTCGGCTGGTAACCCAAACAATCAAATTGATTCGGCTTCTTGGTTTTTTAACACCGTAGCCAAAACTCAAATATTAAATACAAAGGCTTTGCAACTATGCATTTATCCCAATCCTGCGTTCACTTTGCTACATATCCCTTATATTAATAGCACACCAAAAATTAAATTAATTAGCAGCGACGGCAAAGAAATTCCTTTTTCAATTAAGCAAGATTCTGAAAGCATATTGGTTATAGATATTTCACAAATTTCAAGTGGTATTTATAGTTTGTTTTTGGATGGTGAATTCTGGCAAACCATTTCTAAAAATTAGTTCAAGCAGAGTAAATGTAATTTAATTGTCATAGCGCGATTTCATTGGGAACCAAAAGGATTTTTTACCGTCTAAATAGAATTAAATCCTTTCAAGATAACCCAAAATGTATAGTTTCTTAAAATTAAAAACACATTTAGTCTCACAAAACAAAACTATTGACCCTAGATTTTATTTATTGGTCCAGGGCTTTTTCTTATTCTTTTTGTTAATAATTTCGATAAATCAAGTCAATGGACAACAAAAAACTCTTGGTGTAACTAAGTACCGAAATGGAAGTACCAAAGACGGCTATGTACTTTTTGCTCCGATGGCAAGTACCACAACGTATTTAATTAATAAGTGTGGCGAAAAAGTTCATCAATGGAAAAGCAATTATTCACCTGGAGTTTCGGTTTACTTGTTGCCTGATGGACATTTACTTCGCACAGGCATTTTATTCGACACCAGTTACAATGTTCCCGGCAGAGGAGGTATTATTGAAAAGATAGACTGGAACGGCAATGTTGTTTGGTCCTATAGACTTTTAAACGATTCGCTTGCTCAACATCATGATATCGAACCATTAGACAACGGAAATATATTAATCATTGCTTACCACGGAATTCCCGCAAGTAAAGCTTATTCGAGAGGTAGAGTTAGCGGTTCCGTCGATGCGGCAAAATTATTTAGTGAACGAATTATTGAAATTCGACCCAAAGGAACAAACGATGCCGATATTGTTTGGCAGTGGACACTTTGGGATCATATTATTCAGGATGTTGATTTTGGCAAACCAGATTACAACTCTATCAACACTCATCCTGAACTAATGAATCTTAATTATTTTATTACAACTGGTTCAGATTGGATACATTTAAATTCGGTGCAATACAATAAAGATTTAGATCAAATTGTGTTAAGTTGTCATAATACCAGTGAAATTTGGATAATCGATCATAGCACAACAACTGCTGAAGCCGCTTCACATTCAGGTGGAAAATATGGCAAAGGAGGGGATATTTTGTTTAGATGGGGAAATCCTGCAGCCTATAACAAGGGAACTTCTTCGAATCAAAAACTTTTTAAACAACACGATGCACGTTGGATTAAAAAAGGTTTTAAAGATGGTGGAGATATTATGATATTTAACAACGGCTTTGGCAGAACTCCAGCATACTCCTCAGTTGAAATTATAACCCCACCAACAAGTGCCACAGGAGTGTATCAACAAGCATTGCCTTATGGTCCTAGTAATCAAAAATGGACTTATAAAGATTCTACACCGACCAAGTTTTATTCGATGTTTATTTCAGGAGCCGATCAATTACCAAATGGTAACACCTTAATATGTAGCGGAAACCAAGGCCGCTTTTTTGAAGTTGGTAAAAATAACACCATTGTTTGGGAATATATAAACCCGGTATCTGCTTCTGATAACTATCTAACAGACGGTGAAAAAGGGGTGAGTAATGAAGTTTTTAGATGTATTTATTATAGTGATACGTTTAGTGCCTTTAAAGGAAAATCTTTAACGTCACAAGGAACTCTGGAAAAAAATTCATACTTCTACTCTTGCACACCGGCTCCGCCAGACTTAAAAGCTCCTAAAACCTTAGTTTTTATACCCGCATACAATGAAAAAAAAGTTGCCATAAACATTACCCTTGATATGTATTTTGATGAACCGGTGATAAAAGGAACCGGAACTATTCAAATCTATGAAAATAATACGCTCAAGGAAACGATTGATATTAAAGATGCTAAAGTTAAACTCACAAACAAATTTGCTACGTTTACAACCTCGACCAATTTTGCTTATGGAGCTCGAATATCGATTGCTATGAACAAAGGTATTTTTAAAGACACCGCCGACAATGAAATTGCTTTACTCGATTCAACCAATTGGGCCTTTTTTACAGTAAAAAAAGCTGGCATTATTTCTGCAAAACAGTCAACTTATAAGGCCGTCTATCCAAATCCTTCTCACAAATATCTTTATTTAACTTTTGAGAATGAAGAACCCACCATTGAATTGATTAATCAAATTGGTCAATCGGTTTTCGTTCCAATATTAGATAAGACAAACCAAGTAATTAAGCTTGATATCGGTCATTTGCCTAATGGTATTTACTCCATTTTGTTTAACAACCAATTTGTTCAACGTATTCTTAAAAACTAAGGTCCTGAACTTAGATTTAGAGATTAATCTTTTTAAACATAAATGTCAAAAAACATCATATTCATCGCTTTTATATGCCTTAGTTATAGCATATCCTTTTCGCAAAAACACACCATTGGATTAATCAATATTGATAATTCTAAAACGTTTAAAGGTTATAATTTGATTTATCCACTTGATCAGTCAAACTTATACTTGCTAGACAACTGTGGCAGAATTGTTCATACATGGCCTGAAGCTTCAGGTAGCAGACCGGGGACTTATGCTTATTTGCAAGCTGATGGTTCTGTAATTACCACCAAACGCTCAGCCATCACCGCCGGAAATCCTATTTTTTCAGGAGGCGCCGGAGGTACGGTTGAAAAACGTGCTTGGGATAATACCTTACTTTGGACTTTTACGCTAAATGATTCCTTTAGTAGACTTCATCATGATATTGAGCCGTTGCCTAATGGAAATATCTTAATGATAAGTTGGGAAAAGAAAACGGCGGCCCAAGCAATAGCGTATGGACGAAATCCGGCTTTTGTTGCAAATGGCGAAATATGGCCCGACAAAATAATTGAAGTAAAACCAAATGGTACCAACGGTTCTAGTATAGTATGGGAATGGCATTTATGGGATCATCTTATTCAAAACTTCGATTCAACCAAACCTCATTATGGCAAGCCTGCAAATTTCCTTGGTAAAGTTGATTTCAATTATGGAGGTGTTGGATCTGCTAAAAACTGGGCATTTTTAAATGCTATCAGTTATAATAAAGAACTGGATCAAATTGTTGTAAGCGCACCAAGCATGAATGAAATTTGGATAATTGATCACAGCACTACCACTGCCGAAGCTGCAACTTCAACTGGAGGCAAAAGTAAACAAGGTGGTGATTTAATTTTTCGTTGGGGCAACCCTGCAGTTTATGGTTCCGGAACTGTTGCTAATCAAAAATTGGCGTTTCAGCACGATATTCATTGGATTACAGAAAACTCGGCAGACACTAACTATGGTAAATTAGCGGTTTTCAATAATCGTATCAATGCCAAATATTCTACGGTTAATTTTTTAAAACCTGTATTTGATAAAACAACTTGGTCTTACCAAAAAAATGGCAACATCTTTTTACCTAGTAATTACGATTGGAGTTATAAAAGACCGGATTCATCTGCCATGAACTCTCAAATAATTTCTAGCGTTCAGCGATTGCCAAATGGCAATACCTTAATTTGCTCGGGTCAACAAGGGTATACCTTTGAAATAACACCCTCCAACGAAATTGTTTGGGAATATGTAACTCCCGTGAAGTCAGGGGCTGTCGCTAGCCAAGGAGACTCCATAAAACTAGGTGAAAATAACACCTTTCGGGTAAAGCGTTATGGTCTTGATTTTGTAGGTTTTATTGGCAAAAATTTATCTCCAAAAGGATTTATCGAATTAAAACCCGATACCTCTTTTTGCCAGATTTCGGCAAGTATTGGTAAAATTACACAATCAAAATCTATAAAATTATATCCAAATCCTGCAAACAACACTTTTAACATAGAAATTGTAAATAATGAAGTGCCCCTGAGCAATCTTGCCATTTACTCAATTACTGGCAAATTAATTTTTAAAGGCACTTATGCAAATCAAGGCAAAACGGAAATAGACCTAAGCAATATTCCTTCAGGTTTCTATTTTGTATCTATTAACAATCATAGCATTTATCAAAAACTTGAAATAAAACACTAAGCCATCGCAAACCATGATTCGGCATTTAACTTTCATCATAAGTTTTACAATTTTCACAGGAATATCATTTGCTCAGAAACATACTGTTGGATTGATTAGTTCTGATAATTCCAAAGCGTATAAAGGCTACAACCTGCTTTATCCGCATGAGCAGCCCGACGTCTTTTTATTGAATAATTGTGGGCAAATTGTCAATAAATGGACCGACGAAGCAGATTCAAGACCGGGTAATACAGTTTATCTCCTAGAAGATGGTTCAATTTTAAAGACTAAACGTTCGTCAAAAGTTACTGGTAATCCAATATGGTCGGGCGGAGGTGGTGGAACCGTTGAAAAACGCGACTGGAACAATAAACTACTATGGACTTTTACGCTTAATGATTCTTTTAATCGCCTTCATCATGATATTGAACCGCTGCCAAATGGAAACATTTTGATGATAAGTTGGCAAAAAAAAACTGTGGCCGAAGCTATTGCTAAAGGCCGTAATCCTGCAACACTTGCCAATGGGGAAGTTTGGTCAGACAAAATCATAGAAGTGAAGCCCATAGGATCTGATAGTTTTGCAATTGTTTGGGAGTGGTGTCTTTGGGATCACTTAATTCAAAATTTTGACTCAACAAAAGCAAATTACGGTGAGCCTGAAAACAACCCAGGAAGCGTTGACATTAATTACGCAACACTCAACAGTGTCAAAAATTGGGCTTTCTTAAACTCAGTTAGTTACAATATTGGCTATGATCAACTTGTAGTAAGTAGCCCTTCCTTTAACGAAGTGTGGATTGTCGATCATAGCACAACTACAGCGCAAGCAGCTACAAAAAGTGGAGGTTTTTCAACTAAGGGCGGCGAATTAATGTATCGCTGGGGAAATCCAGCCGCTTTTAATTCGGGCACTGCAAGCGATCAACGATTATTCTTTCCGCATGATGCACATTGGATAGCTAAAAATACAGGAGAAAAGAACTTCGGTAAAATTTTTGTGTTTAACAACAGAGCAGGTGCCGATTTTTCATCGGTAAATATTATTGAGCCCAACTTTGATTACTATTTGTGGAAATATCTTAAAAATGGTAATGTATATTTTCCTAAAACCTTTTATTGGGCCTACAAACGACCTGATTCAACTGCCTTATATTCTACGGCGCTTTCGAGTGTTCAGCGTTTGCCCAACAACAATACTCTAATTTGTTCGGGTCAGCAAGGCTACACTTTTGAAATAACCCCGAATAAGGAAATTGTTTGGGAATACATCACACCTTTTAAAACAGGTGCAAAAGTTGAACAAGGCGACACATTGAAAACTTCGGAAAACAGTACATTTCGCGTAAAGCGTTATGGAGCAGATTTTGAAGGATTTATTGGTAAGAATTTATCTCCTAAAGGTTTTATAGAGCTAAATCCAGACACTGCTTTTTGCCAAATTTCAGTAGGTATTCATAAAATAACACATTCAAATTTAATCCATGTTCAACCAAATCCGGCCGAAAATAGGCTTCAAGTTTCAGTTGCTGAACAAGGCATTTATCAGTTAAACTTATACTCAAGTACCGGAAACTCTGTATTTAGTAAATCCTATCAGAATGTAGTAACAATTGAATTGGATATCACCAATGTTCCATCCGGAATTTATTTTCTTGGCATAAACGATAATACCATTTTCAAAAAAGTTAGCATCTTGCGCTAAAGCTGTTAAGTTGTCGGATTGCTGATTTAAAATACTTCCAATTTCTTGCTTTGCATACAACTGTTTGCATTCCATTTCGAAAAAATAATGTATAATTGTTTTTCCAAATATTACCATTTTAATTTAAATTTACTATGGCCAGCAATTCAAACACCGATAATAGCCAAGGGTTTTCGCTGTCAAATACAACGGAATCTATTTTAAAAAGAGCGAATGATTTAAAAATTAGCAATAATTTAAAAGTTACACTTTTTATAGGCTTTGTTGCCGGTTTTACTAGCACAGTGGGCTATTGCTTAAGTTTGCCTGTAGGTGGAACTAAAATCCTTTTTCTTTTTATACTACTCACCGCAGCCTCTTACATTTCCGGTTTTTTCCTAGGTTTTCTCTTCGGAATCCCGAAACGCAATAATAACAATAACGAATCAGACTATCTTTTAAATAATAATTTGGTTGATATTTCTGATTGGTTAACTAAAATTATTATCGGATTAGGATTAATTGAAATCAAACGCATTCCAAGTTATTTAGAATCTATCGGAATCTATATCCAAACCACTGTAGATGGCGAAAATTCACTAAAAATATTTTCAATTTGTTGTGTGGTCTATTTTAGCATTTTTGGTCTTTATTACGGTTACAATTACACACGCTTAATTCTTTCTAATCAATACAAGGATGCCGATACCGATGTTCTTAGCAAACAACAATTGTTAACTGAAAAGAGAGAAGAACTTGTAAAACAAAATTTTACCCCGGATTCTCAAATGGATACATCCATGAAAAAGAATTTGGCTGATTACGACCAACTTCTTAAAAATACAAAAACAGAAGCTGAGTATAGTTTTGACGACTGGTACTATAAGGGAGTAAGTGCTTACAACAATAACGAATTTGAAAAAATGATTGTGTATATGCAAAAAGCTTTGGAGAAAGATGCTCGAGCAGTGCTCGCTCCGGATGCTTACTTATACCTTGGTTTAGCTTATACAGGCCTAAAATTGTACGACAAAGCAATTGAAGCAAACAATACCATTGCCAATAATTATAAAGATTATACCTACCTATACTTAGCATATTATAATAACGGGGTAAATTTTGGCTCATTTGGCCGCCACGATAAGGCTTTGGAAGAATACGACAAGTCAATTGCAATTAACCCAAACTACGCACTTTCATACAACAATAAGGGCGATACTTTGATAAAACTTAAACGCAATGACGAAGCACTTCCATTACTTGAAAAGGCAATTGAACTAGATCCAAATTCACCGTTTCCTTGGTATAATAAATCCATTATCAAAGCGTTAGAAAATAATATAGAAAATACTTTAATTTGTTTAAAACGCGCTATTGACCTAGATGCCAGGTATAAAATAACGGCAAAAACAGACGTTTCCTTCAAAAAATTATGGGAAGACGATGAATTCAAAAAATTGGTAGAATAGAATAGATTCTACTGAAAATGTTTTACATGTTGGTCGGTATTCCCGCCAATTAGTAAGCACACTCTAACCAAAAGCCTTAAAGCGATTTAACCCAAAATCCTCAATAGAAATTGCAGATTCTTCAAAGAATTGATAACAATTTCTAAATGGGGATTAAAACCCTTTCGGCTAAATTATTAGCATTAACTTCAAAATTTTATTTCACGTTATTCAGGCTCTAAAGTTAAACCTAACTCCATTTGTAACATTATTTTGCTTTTTTAAATTTATTATTGTCAGCTATAATTTTTGTCATTTTGGTTAGAGCTTTCATTCTACCAAAAGAACTTTCCTAAAATTAACAATGAAATTACAATGAAAAAAAATCTACCATTTATTGCCTACTATTATCGGGTTTGGCACTTTCACAAACATCACTTATTTCGGCAGGATCTTCTTGGAAATATTTAGATAACGGTAGCGATCAAGGGACCGCTTGGCGAGCTTCTTCTTTTAATAATAGCTCCTGGGCCTCCAGAAATGCACAACTCGGATATGGCGATGGCGATGAAACAACAGTTGTTAGTTACGGTTCAAACTCAAGTAAAAAATACATCACCACCTATTTTCGAAAACCATTTAGCATCACAAATGCTTCCGCACTTTCAAATTTTTCTCTGAAAGTGAAGCGTGATGATAGAATAATTGTCTAAGTTAATGGAACCGAGCGGTATAGAAACAATATGCCAATAGGAACCGTTTCTTATTCAACCAAAGCCTCTAGCGATGCAATAGATGATGGCGCTACTTGGCAAACAACGACGCTTGCTAATTCTGTATTTTCCAACAGTACTAATGTAATTGCCGTTGAAATACATCAAAGAACCGGAAGCAGTTCTGATATTAGTTTTGATTTAGTACTTACAGCCACATCTGATGTCACGGCACCAACAGTTTCTAGTTTATCACCGACGGATAATGCCATCGGTGTTTTTATATACTAAAGTGACCAAGGTATAGGAAAATCCACATAATAATCTTGAAAAGTTATTCGATTATAATGTTGAAGAAATAAATTAAGGATTATTACTTTGTATTATCAAACAGCCGGA
>Ga0209181_10000414_pt1 | contig 79079 bp, 61 predicted proteins | sample MAT05_FD_187208 | JGI IMG/M metagenome (GOLD analysis project Ga0209181, IMG submission 187208) | Freshwater microbial communities from Lake Fryxell liftoff mats and glacier meltwater in Antarctica - MAT-05 (SPAdes) (version 2) | ecosystem: Environmental > Aquatic > Freshwater > Ice > Liftoff... | reverse complement strand
ACCCCTACTGCCTGCACGCGTGAACGAGAGCGGTGATTGTCCGACTGTACGACCGATTGATGCTGATCGCGCCATCACCCGTCGTGTCGCTCAATCGCGCGGTGGCGGTGGGCGAACGCGATGGCGCCGAGCAGGGTCTCGCCGCCTTGCGCGCGATTGATGACCGCGAACGACTGTCCGCGTACCCGTTCTATTATGCGGCGATCGCTGAATTCGAACTGCGCTGTGGCAATCGGCCCGCCGCCACGGCTCACTGCAGGGACGCACTGCGCGTGGCGCGCAATGTTGCAGAGCGGCGGCTCTACGGCTCCTGGCGCGCACCGGGGAAAAGATCAAGTGTGCAAGAGTGCATTGTTGGCGCGTCTCCTTCACGGCCCGTTTACCCAACTGCCGCGCGGTTCGGCATCGGTTTTGAGCACCCCCCCATCCTGGAGATTTGCATGAAACCCTCGTGTGGCACCCTTGTTTGGCAGTCCCGCGGATTCGCGCACAGTTTCATCCTGATTGCGGCGTTGGCGGGCTGCGGCCGGGACAGGTCCGCGTCAAAGGACGCGCCGGCGTTGGGCGACGCTTCCGCGGGCGGCGTGGCGCAGGTGGCTTCTCGCTCTGTCATGTCTTCCGCGCCGGCCACCGAAGCTGCCGCAACCGCCCCACCGAACATTGCGCCTGATCAATTGCCCAACAGTGCCCAGGCCAACGTCGCCGCCGGGACAATGGTCATTCGCAATGGCGCCGTGGCTATTGAAGTAGACTCGCTCGAACTGGCCATCGCCGCCGTGCACCAGGTGGCCACGTCCATGGGCGGGTCCATTGGCAACAGTTCGCAATCGTCCGGCGCATACAACGTGCGTACAGCCACCATCGAACTCAAAATTCCGTCGGCGCGCTACGACAACGCGCTTCGCAATCTGCAGCCCATCGGCAAGGTCGAGTCGGAAACCTCCACCGCCGAGGATGTTGGCGAAGAATTTTTTGACATCACGGCACGTCAGGCAAACGCACGCCGCCTGGAAGAACGCCTCATTACACTGCTCGCAACCCGCACGGGAAAACTGGAAGACGTACTCATGGTTGAACGTGAGCTGGCGCGTGTGCGTGAGGAAATCGAGCGCTACGAGGGTCGCCTGCGGTATCTCGCATCACACGTGGCTACCAGCACGCTGGCGGTCACCGTGCATGAGAAACGCGCCATTGCGTCGCAGGCCCCGGGGCGCAACGTCATCGTGGAATCGTTCAAGGACGCGTGGCGCATCTTCGTATCGTTGGTCTCCGTCGCCATTGCCTCACTTGGCTGGATCATTCCGCTGGCGGCACTGGCTGGTGTTGGTTATGTGGTCAGACGGCGCCTGATCTCAAAGAAATAGCGCGGGTAATGTGTTGCGCACGGACGTCGCACGAAGCAGTGGCGTTCGTGTGGACCAATCACGGTCCGCGTGATACTGTCTCCGCTGGCGCATGGATGACGGCTGAGAAGCCGGTCACTGCCACCTCAACTCATCCGGAGATCGCATGACCGCTGGTGCAGCCAACGCAGCAGCCGCAGGCCCGTCGGGGAATTCCATCAGGAAGGTTATTTTCGCGTCGGCCGCGGGAACGATGATTGAGTGGTACGACTTCTATCTGTTCGCGTTAATCGGCACGGTGGTCGCTCCCCAGTTCTATCAGTCATCCACCGAGCTGGGCGCAGTGATTTCCTGGTTGGCGACGTTTGCCGTCGGCTTCATTGTACGCCCCTTTGGCGCCATTGTGTTCGGGCGCATTGGCGACCTGGCAGGGCGCAAGTACACGTTCCTGGTGACCATGGGCATCATGGGCCTCTGCACCTTTGCCATTGGGCTGCTGCCAACACGCGCCGCCATTGGCGATTTCGCCGGGGTCCTGCTGATATCGCTGCGCATTTTGCAGGGTCTTGCGCTGGGCGGTGAATACGGAGGCGCCGCGACCTACATCGCCGAACATGCTCCACAGGGCAAACGCGGCGCGTACACCAGCTGGATTCAGACCACCGCCACGCTCGGCCTGTTTGTAGGGCTCATTGTGGTACTCGTCACCCGCACCACGCTCGGCGAACAAAAATTTGCGGAGTACGGGTGGCGCATCCCGTTCCTCGCCTCAATCGTACTCATTGCGCTGTCACTCTATATCCGTCTGTCGCTGAACGAAAGTCCGCTGTTTGCGAAACTGAAAAGTGAGAATGCTCTTTCCACCAATCCCATTCGCGAAAGTTTCGGCAACTGGTTCAACCTGCGTTACGTGTTGCTGGCGTTGTTCGGCGCCACCATGGGGCAAGGCGTGGTGTGGTATACGGGGCAATTCTATGCGCTGTTCTATCTGACCAGCATTTTCAAGGTGCCGCTGGTCACCGCGTATACCATCATGGGCGTCGCGGTACTGCTCGGCACTCCATTTTTCCTGGTGTTTGGCGCGTGGTCCGACCGCATTGGTCGGAAGCGTCTCATGTTGTCCGGCATGTTGTTCGCCGTGCTGACCTACATTCCCATTTATTGGGCCATTGGATCGGCCGTCGGTCCAATCACCGCCGCGGTTGTGGACGCGTCGGGCAAGGTGGTCACGGCTGCCGTTGCCGCATCGCCAAACGTGCCACTGCTCATTTTCCTGGTGTTTGTGCAGGTCATCTACGTCACGCTTGTCTACGCCCCCATTGCCGCGTTTCTGGTGGAGTTGTTCCCCACCAAAATCCGGTACACGTCCATGTCCTTGCCCTACCATATTGGCAACGGGGTGTTTGGTGGACTGGTTCCGGTGTTCGGCCTGGTCCTCATTCAGGCGGCCACCGACCCCAAGGCGCAGAGTTGGCTCACCCCACTGGTGCAGCCGTTGGGATACTATGCGGGGCTGCTGTATCCCATGGTGGTGGCGACCGTGTGTTTTGTGGTGGGCCTGGTACTGCTTCCGGAAACCAAGGGGGTCGACGTCATGGCGGGCGACTCGGCGGCGGGGGAACGTATTTCTTAACAGTACCGGACGCCGGGTTGGCTTCAGCACTCCTGCGCGCAGGCCGATACCTGATTCATTACGAGCCGCTGCTGGCCGTGACCCTCGGCTCCCCGCCGCTTAGGCAGCAACGCGGCGGCTGCTCCCGCCCCATGCCGTCCAAGAAACGAGCGTGAATCTGAACGAAGTCGCTGCTGCCGGTGCGGCGCTGGTCATAGACGACGATCCCGTCATTCAGGGGCTTATCAAAGGCATCCTCAAGACGATTGGCCTTCCCATCATCAGTGCGATGAATGGTGAAGAAGGCCTGGCCAAGGCGCGCGAGCACAAAATTCAGCTTATTCTGCTGGACAATGAAATGCCCGGTGTGTCGGGCATGGACGTGCTTCGCCGACTGAAGGCGGAGCCAGAGCTGGCCTCCATTCCGGTCATCATGTGTACGGGTGCGGAGAGTAATCGCTTCCTCTCCGAATGTTTTGCGGCTGGTGCCATCGATTATCTGCGCAAGCCCTTCGCCAGCGCCGAACTGCGCGCGCGTGTGAACGCCGTACTCGAGCGCCAACGCCTGTTGGCCGAACTGACGCAAGCGGCCCGCTACGACCGGCTGACTGGACTCGCCAACCGCGCGCTGATTACCGACCGCCTGACCAAAGCGGTGCAGCGCGCGCAAGCCGATCCGGCCGCCGGGTTTGCCGTCATGTTCCTGGATTTTGACCGGTTCAAACTGGTCAACGACACGTTGGGCCATGATGTGGGCGATTTGCTGCTGCAGGCCATCGCCCGTCGACTGCTGCACAATCTTCGCGCTGACGACAGTACAACCCGCGACACCGGCACCACAACAGTTGCGCGACTGGGTGGGGACGAGTTTGTGCTCCTGCTGGACGGCATCACGTCAATTGCCGACGCGGAACACGTGGCCAGTCGCCTGCTCGCCGCGCTCGATCGCCCGTATCAACTTGGCTCCCGCACCGTGCGGTCGACCGCGAGTATTGGCACCGTGCTCAGCGCGAGCCATTACGAATTGGCGGACGACATGCTACGTGACGCCGACATTGCCATGTACGAAGCCAAAGCGCGCGGCAAGGCGTGCCACGTCTTGTTCAACGATGGCATGCGCAATACCGTGCATGAACGCGTCGCGATGGAAAACGCGCTACACGCGTCCATGGGGACGCCGGCATTGTATCTGGTGTTCCAGCCCATATTTGCGCTGGACACCACGGTCGCGTGCGGCATCGAAGCACTCATGCGCTGGACGCACCCGGAGTTGGGCAACATTGCGCCGGAAGTGTTCGTGCCCGTCGCTGAGGAGGCGGGATTCATGCTGCAATTGAACGCGTGGGTACTGGCCGAGGCGTGTGGGATGTTCAAGCGACTGCAGCGGGAATGCGAAGACTCGGGCCGAACCGCTCCGCAATACGTGAGTGTAAATATTTCGCGCCTGCAGTTTGCCGATTCGCAGTTTGTCGAGAATATCCTGAGTGCGGTCAGCGCCGCCGGCATGACGCCCGACCAGTTGCAGATTGAATTTACCGAGCAACAGGTTGAGCAGCACCGCACCTTGGCCCTGCCATTGCTGGTGGAGGTTCGGAAGCATGGTGTGCGCCTGGCGATGGACAATTTTGGCAGCGGGCATTCTTCGCTGCTCTGCTTACAGGAATTTTCACTCGACTGCGTGAAAATTGATCGGGCGCTGATTGCGAACGCCGCCAGCGGACGTGAATTCGCCGCCCTGCTGCACGCGGTGATTACGCTGGCAGAAAATCTGGACCTCGACGTGATCGCCGAGGGGGTGGAAACAGTCAACCAACTGGTGTTGTTGCAGGCACTCGGTTGTCAGCTCGCGGAAGGATTTCTGCTGTCGCCTCCGCTGAGCGCGGAAGCAACGTCGCAGTTTTTTGCGCGCGACTCCGCTTTGCCCCTCACCATGTTGGTCGCTCGCTAACTCGTGGCCAATACCAATTCGGTCTCCGTTGCCGAGCAGCTCGCCTTGGCCTTGACCCGCCCGGGAACGCTCGCGCCGCTCCCGGCCGTGGCGCTGCAGGCCATGCGACTGGCGGAGAGTGCGAACGCCAACCAGCACGATCTCATTCGCGTCGTTTCGTCCGACCCTGCGCTCAGCGCGCGCATTCTCCGCATTGTGAACTCGGCCTTTTACGGGGTTCGCACGCCAGTGACGTCGTTGAACACCGCGGTCAGTGTGTTGGGGTTTGGCGCCATCAAGAACATTGCGCTGGCCGCGAGTCTCACGCGCACGTTCCGCGGCACGAAGGACGCGGCGTTCGATCCGCGCACGCTGTGGATGCACTCGGTGGCCGTTGGTGCGACGGCGCAGCTCATCGCCGCGCGCACGAAAACGGTCGATGCCAGCGACGCGTTCCTCGCCGGGTTGATGCACGACATTGGTGTGATTGTGGAGTTGCAATTGTCACCCATTCAGTTTCTGGGAGTGCTGAAGGCGGCCGAGCGCAATCCAGCCATGCGGTTTCGCGACGCCGAACTGGATTTTTTCGGCGCGTCGCATGAGGCGTACGGGGAAGCACTGGCCATCGCGTGGCAATTCCCGCTCAACATTCGGCAGGTGTGTGGGTTTCATCATCGACCGCTCGAGGCTGCGGACGACGCGCGACTGCTGACGTCGCTGGTGCATGTTGCGGACATTGTTGCGGCGCAGGCCGGTGCCGGATTCACTCGCACCGTGGAATCGTTGCAGCCCGATTCCGCCATTGCCGCTGCCGTTGGCGTGACCGACGCCATGCTGGCGGAAATTCGTGCAACGCTGCCCGCCCAGATTGCCGAGGTGATGCCGCTGCTGGAAGGGGCGTAGCGACGTTTCGCGCGACAACGCGTTGTTGGTTATTTGATGCGCAGCTTGCTCATGCCGTCCACGCCCGCCTTTACCAGCTTCTTGAGAGTTGGCAGGTCAACATCGCTGAGCTTCTTGAGATAGAGACATGATTTTCCTGTCTTGTGTTTGCCGAGTTTCCTGAGGAGATCGGGAAACGATTCCGCGCCCGGCATGATGTACAATGTCAGATCGTTCTTGCGTGCGGCGAATCCGGTGATGGGCCAATCCCCGGACTGGCCGCTGGCGCCCTGGTAGCGGTACAGGCCAAACCCAACAATGCCCGTCCCCCAAATGACGGCCTTTTCGCCGGTCACTTCTTCCATCAGCGCTGCAACTGCTGCACAGTCGTTCCGACGCTCGGCATCGGGCACGCGCGCCAGGTATTCGTCCAGCGTTTCCTTGGTTGGTTTGGTCTTGGCTTCGGCCATCGTGTATTCTCGATCGATTGTGATATCGCGTTCGGCGTCTTCAGGGGGTTGACCCGTCAAGCTTGTAGCGACCGCAGCAGAACCGCCAGCACAGGTGGCACATCGGCTTCTTATCGTTCCACCACCACCCGCCGGCGCCCCGTCACAACCCGCCCGTCTTTCCGCTCAACACTCACCTCCACCATATACGAATCTGGTTGCAACAGCGCGAGATTCAGCACAATCGCGCGCGACTGTATGGAGACGCGCCCGGGCGTTGTTCCGGTCGCACGCCGCGCATCCGGCTCCGTCCATCGCTGCACGATGGCCCGGTTGGGATTCTCGGCCACATTGAGTGCCATACCCAATCGGCGCATCGCGCTCAATTCCTGATCGGTCGCGACACGCACCGAAATCATCACGGTATCGTTCGCTGCGATGCCGTAGGTTTCCCAGTACACCCCCACACGACGGTTCGCCGTACCAAGGGTCACCGTTCCCAGCATGCGATCGAGCAGCGCCTCGGACGCTGGTCGCGCATCGATGTCAACCTCTGCGACATTCAACAGCACCGGATCGGAAATTGCGATGTCACCCACCGCCATGGCGCTGAGCGTGGGCGGCGGTGTCACACCAAACCGCGTGCGCGCGTCCACCTGCGAACTGCCAATGCCTTGCGCTTCGATGGACACGATGGCGGGTGCCGGCTCGATTAACCCTTTCACCACCACGGTCTCGCCGCCAACGGCATTGCGGTGCCCGGCTGTGTCCACTCGTGAGGGGCCCGGCGTCGCGAGCATCAACACGTCAAAGGTTCGTACGGACGCGCCAAGGAGTGGATGGAAGAATGGTACAGCGGCAGCAACCAGAATGTTGTTCTCCCGACGCAACAGGGCATTCTGCCCTTCGCCGAATTGCACGAGTCGCCGATCGGGACGAAACAATTCTTCGGGCCACCAAGTGGTGAATGGCCGGCCAATCGCATCGTCAAACGATAACAGCCAACTCGACTCCACGGCTTCAAACGGTTTCGCGACGGTCAGCCAGTTGGGCATGGTGTTCACCCGGTCGGCCGAATACTCAAATGTGGTGTACGGGGCGGCCGGCGGCGACTTGCGTACCTGCAGGTAGTCGGTGTGGTCGACATCGACCGAATCACCGCCCCATGCCGTATAGTCGGGCCAGCCGTAGCGTATTATCATCGACGACAGGGCGTCGCCGCCGTACGCATCGCCCCACCAGTAGCGTTCATCACGGGCCATGGTGCGATGCAGCGCAATTTCCACGTGTCGGTGAAAATGCGCACGCAACCGATCATTGCCACCGTGGCGATACAAGGGCGTGGCCAACCACCACAGCCGCTCGTTGATGCGCTCCCGCTCTGCACAGTTGAGCGTTTCATAGTCTTTGCGTGCGGCCGGTGGCAACAGCTGGCGCAAGTCGTCCCATTCGCAGCGCCGTGCTGGGGGCATGGACCGGCGCATTTCATCAAACGCGATGTCGGCGTTACGCGCGGCGCCGGCGCTTGTGTGCGCAAATCCGCGTAAGGCGGCGCACCACCAGATGTCGCCGCGGCACGCTGTCGCGACCGCGAGGGCGTGCGCAAAATTTCGCTGGTCCACCTCAAACCGAACGCGCTGTCCGGCAATCCACGCGTCACCCGGATACTTCGCGCCGGCACTGTCGAGGTGCGCCAGCAATTTGGTGCGCAAATCGTGGGTGCCCTTGCGGAGCCGCTCCAGCAGCGCCCCGTCGCGGCCCAGTCGTTCGTCCAGCGCGGTGTTGCCCTTTTCGACAATCGTCCACGTCGGACACACCGCAAACATCGAGCGGCTGCCGACAATTTGCGCGTAGCGAAAATTGATATCCACCGTCGATCCGTCCGTCGCCGGCCAGAAGGTGGTCACCAGGCGATCTTCGGGTTCGGTGCCGGTGTGACAGTGAATGAGGGTGTGCCGCGCCAGCTGGTACGACTGCGCATTGAAGTCGTTGGCGCGCTGCAGTTCGCTCTGGCGCCACAGCAGGTGCCATGCCGCGTGGAACTGCGTGATTTGCAGCACCAGGCGCGTGCGCGTTTGCGCGGAGTCGGTGGCGGGAACCGTTTGACGGGTTGGCGGCTGCGCGGTGACGGGTGTCAGCACACCCAGCGCGCAAACGGTGCCAATTCCGGTAATCAGGGAGCGAAAATTCAAAGTGGGTTACCGAACGCGAATGAAACGCAGCCAGGTCAGCGTGTCGCGACCGTAGTGTCCGCACGAGGGTTCGCCAAGCGCTCAAATTACTCGTCGCCAGCTGGTCCGGCCTCGGCGGTTGAATGCCGACATGGTGTTGGAAAGGCAAAAGCTGCAGGCGTCTGTGGTTCGCCCACAACTTACTGCGACGCCGAACACATAGTGGAGGGAGAGCAGTGCTTGCACCGCGTCCAGGTCTGTGGACCAATTAGCCGCAACTTCTTGCGTCCGGGACGAATTGCACCGTTATTGGAGGTCCTACCCACTCCAGGACGGATTTGCGAATGCCCCGTCGGCGCGCCCTGTATCAACTGCTGCTCGGAACTATTGTTGTCGCCCCGTTGGCCCTCCCGGCACAACTTTCACTCCGGCCTCAAAGCCCCTCTGGCCAGACCATTAGCCCTTCGTTCGAGGGCTGGTACCGAAATCCAGATGGGACCTACAGCCTGTCGTTCGGCTATCTGAATCGCAACACGCAGGAGCGCGTCGACCTGCCAGTCGGTGAGAACAATTTCATCTCGCCAGGCGCGCAGAATCAGGGCCAACCCTCGCACTTCGAACCTCGTCGACATTACGGCGTGTTCGGAGTCACGGTCCCCGCCGACTTTGGCGACAAAAAGACCGTGGTCTGGACGGTCAAGTTTCGCGGCCAGACCTACGCGATTCCCGGCCATCTCAAACCCGACTGGGAAATTGATGCCATTCAAGGCGAGGCCTCGGCGGACAACACGCCGCCGCGCCTGAGCTTCAAGGAAGGCGGGCCGGAGAGTCGGGGGCCTCTGGGAATGACGACGGGCCCGCTGACGGTCGCCGTGGGCAAGCCCCTGGCACTTTCCGTCATCGCCAAGGATGACGCCAAGGCCGAACCCGCCGCACGCGCTGCTGCGCCCGTCGATATCACCTGGTTCCATCACCAAGGGCCAGGCCCCGTGGTCTTCGCGCCGCCCAACAGCAGGCTGACCGCCACCGGTGGAACGGCCAACACCGTCGCGACGTTCAGTACTCCCGGAGAATACCTGCTGCGCATTCGCGCCAACGACAGCGCAGTGGCCGGCGCGGGACATGCACAATGCTGTTGGAGCAACGCCTTTATCCGAGTGACGGTGACACCATGACCCCTACTCCCATGACACAGACTCGTTCGTCCGCCGCGTTGCAGACCGCCCGCGTTGCCCATGTTGCGGCCGTTGCCGCGGCGCTGTTTGGCATCGCCCCCCAACTCCTCGCGCAGAATCCGTTCCCCGTGCAGCGCATTGCCAGCGCCGTTTCAAGCGCGCCACGCAACGTGACGTACACCAAAGACATCGCGCCCATTCTGCAGAAGAATTGTCAGCAGTGTCATCAACCGGGTTCCATTGCCCCCATGTCGCTCCTCTCGTATGAGGATGCGAAGAAGTATTCAAGCCGCATCAAAACAAAGGTGTCGCAACGGCTCATGCCGCCGTGGCACATTGACAAAACGGTCGGCATTCAGCTCTTCAAGAATGACGCCAGCCTGACGGACGCAGAAATTGCCACCGTCGTGAATTGGGTGGACGCCGGCGCACCGCTGGGTGACGCGAAGGACATGCCAGCGGCCGCCAAATTTCCCGATCCCAATCGCTGGCAACTGGCCGAAAAGTTGGGCCAGCAGCCCGATCTCATTATCAAATCAAAGCCGTACACGCTGGCCGCCCGCACGCAGGACAAATGGTTCAAGCCGGTTGTGGAAACGGGTTTGACCGAACCGCGTTGGGTACGCGCGATTGAGGTGAAACCCGCCCGTGATCAGGACCGAAAAATCGTGCATCACGTGCTTGCGTACCTGATGCAGGACGAACAGGGCGGCGTTACCGGGCTGGCCAGCACCGCGCATGACCATCAGACCAACGCGGGGCTGTTCATGGAGTGGGCGGTTGGAAAAACCGGACAGGTGTTTCCCGACGATGCCGGCAAGTTGATGCTGCCTGGCTCGCGCATTCGGTGGGAAGTACACATGCACGCCATCGGCGAGGAGTTCAAGGACAGCCAGGTCGAGATGGCGGTGTATTTCTACCCGAAGGGATATGTGCCCAAGCATCGCACAGTGCTGCGCATGTTCGACGTGTCGCGTGGCACTGAGCTGGACATCCCGCCCCACGAAAAAACGATCAATCAGAATTTTTACGTCCTTCCCGCGCCGGCGCGCCTGGAGAATTTCCAGCCGCATATGCACATGCGCGGCAAGGCCATGGCGCTGGAAGCCATCTATCCCGACGGCCGAAAAGAAATCATCAGCCAGGTCAGCAACTTCCAGTGGAACTGGCACATCAATTACATCTATGCCAGCGATGTAGCACCGTTGCTGCCCAAAGGCACCATGCTGTCGTTCACGGCCTGGCACGACAACACCTCTGCCAACCCGCTCAACCCCGATGCTTCGCAATGGATTGGGTGGGGTGACCGTACCGTTGATGAGATGGCGCACAACTGGATAGACGTGACATACCTCGAACAGGACGAATTCGACAAAATGGTTGCCGAACGCAAGGCCAAGACCGTAAAGAAGGTGGTTCCTTAGTGCGCACACTCGTTTCGCGCGCGCTGGCGACGTTGATGTTCACGTCGCCAGTGTGGTTGGTTGTCCAGCCGTTCGCCGCTCAACAGCCCGCAGCCCCTGCCCGTACCAAAGCCGCTCCGAAAAAGCCGGCGGCCGTTGTGTCAAAGGCCATGACCACGGCCAATGGAGAATGGCCCAGTTACACGGGCGACACGCGCGGCTCGCGGTACGCACCATTTGATCAGATAAACGCCGAGAATTTCAGCAAGCTTGAGGTGGCGTGGCGGTTCAAGACCGATGCACTGGGTCCGCGTCCCGAATTCAAATTGGAAGGCACGCCGCTCATGGTGGGCGGGGTGATTTACGCAACGGCAGGCACGCGTCGCGCAGTGGTTGCGCTGGACGCCGCCACCGGAGAGCTGCTGTGGGTGCACAGTGAAAACGAAGGCGAGCGCGGTGCCGCCTCCGTACGTTCGCTGTCGGGACGTGGTTTGTCGTACTGGACCGACGGAAAGAGCACGCGTATTCTGTACGTCACGCCCGGGTACAAACTGGTCGCGCTTGATGCCCGCACGGGTTCGCGTATTCTGAGCTTTGGCGATAGCGGTGAAGTCGATCTCAAACTCAACAACGATCAAACCATCTCGCCCGATCTCATCACAGGCGAAATTGGGTTTCAGGGCGCACCCGTCATCGGACGCGATGTGGTGATTATTGGCGCCGCGTTTCGCGAAGGGGGCGCGCCCAAGTCGTTCAAGAACAACAAGGGCTACATTCGCGGCTATAACGTGCGCACGGGCAAGCGGCTGTGGATTTTTCACACCATTCCCGTCAAAGGTGAGCCGGGGTACGACACGTGGCTCAAAAATTCGGCAGATGATGCCGGCAACACCGGTATGTGGACACAACTCACCGTTGATGAAGCACTGGGGCTCGTGTATCTGCCCGTTGAATCACCTACCGGCGATTACTACGGCGGCCATCGCCACGGCAACAATCTGTACGGCGAAAGTATTGTCTGTCTCGACCTGAATACCGGCGCACGCAAATGGTATTTCCAGATGGTGCATCATCCCATCTGGGATTTCGACTTGTCCGCCGCGCCCATTCTGGCCGACATTAACGTCGACGGCAAAGCGGTCAAGAGTGTCGCCGTGCCAACGAAACAGGGATTCCTGTACGTGTTCGATCGTGTCACCGGCAAACCCGTGTGGCCCATCGAGGAGAAACCTGTGGAACAGGGGGATGCGCCCGGCGAGTGGTACTCACCAACGCAGCCGTTTCCAACAAAACCTGCGCAATACTCGCGAAACGGTGTCACGCTTGACGACATACTCGATTTCACACCCGCGCTGAAAGAAGCCGGTGTGGCCATCGCATCGCGCTTCAAACTCGGACCAATCTTCACGCCGCCGGCCGTCAGCAAGCCGGGTGGGCCACTGGCGACACTTGCCAACGGTCCAACCAACGGCGGCACGAACTGGCCCGGTGGTTCGTACGACCCCGAAACCCACATGTTGTATGTCGGCGCGTCCAACTATTCGCCGGCCATCCTCGGACTGACGCCGCCGCGTGAGGGGCAGTCGGACATGATGATGGTGCAAGGTATGGCGCCACAGCCCGCTGGAAGTCCCGGCGGACGGGGCATCACGGTGCAAGGGTTGCCGCTGTTCAAACCGCCGTACGGCACCATCACTGCGTTCAATCTCGATAAGGGCGAAATTGTCTGGCAAATTCCGCACGGCGACACGCCCGATGCCATTCGCAATCATGAGGCCCTCAAAGGGCTGACCATTCCCCGCACCGGTCAGCCGGGCACCGCGGGCACACTGGTTACGAAAACGTTGGTCATCGCAGGCGACCTGCAGGTCACCACCGTGCCACCGCGCGCACGTGGCGCCATGCTTCGCGCATACGACAAAGCCACGGGCAAGGAAGTGGGCGGTGTGCTCATGCCGGCGCCGCAAAGCGGTTCGCCCATGACGTACATGCTCGGTGGACGGCAGTACATTGTCGTCGCCGTCAGTGGCGGTGCGTACTCCGGCGAATACATCGCGTATCGCGTTCCCGCGCCCTCCACACGGTAGCGCATTGATGTCTGGTATTTCAGCGCGCGTTGCGCGCGGGTGTGTGGTGACGTTTGCCATTGTATTGCCCGCCCTCGCGTACACTGGCGAGGGGCAGGCGCGTTCGGCTCCGACTTCAACGGTGCGCGCCCGAACGACATGGGACAGTGTCTACTCACCCGATCAAGCCGCGCGCGGCGAAACCACCTACGCGAAAACCTGCTCGCGTTGCCACGCGGCCTCCATGAGCGGCAAGGACGAAGCGCCGGGACTCACCGGTGCCGCGTTCATGGGTGCGTGGAACGGACTGTCGCTCTTCGAATTGCACGACCGCGTGCGCACCACCATGCCCACCGACACGCCGGGCACGTACTCGCGCCAGGACATTGCGGACGTGCTCGCGTACATGCTCAAGTTCAATCAATTTCCGGCGGGGCAAGGCGACCTTCTGTCAACGGATGAAGAGTTGAAGGGTATCACCTTCCTCTCGGCCAAACCGTAAGACAACGCAACACCCCCAATTCGTACATGAGCGCACTGTTTTCGTCTTACACACTGCGCGACGTCACGCTGCCCAATCGCATCGTGATTTCGCCCATGTGCCAATACTCCTCAACAGACGGCCTCGCCGCCCCGTGGCACATGCTGCACCTGGGCAGCCTTGCCGTGTCTGGCGCAGGTATGTTGTGCCTCGAGGCCACTGCTGTCGAGCCGGAAGGTCGCATCTCCCCGCGCGACCTGGGCCTGTACAACGACGCCACCGAAGCCGCGCTCAAACCTGTGCTCGCGCTCATTCGCGAACACTCGCCTATTGCCGTCACGTTGCAACTGGGCCACGCCGGACGGAAAGCGTCCATGCGTGCGCCGTTCGAAGGCGGGCATCCCGTTGCGCTGGACGACGGGGGCTGGATTGCACACGCGCCATCGGCACTGCCCTTCAAGGACGGTGAACGCGCGCCCCTCGCGCTCGACGACGCCGGGTTGCAACGCGTGCGCAATGCGTTTGTTGACGCGACCATTCGCGCCGCGCGTTTGGGCTTTGACGGCATCGAACTGCATGCCGCACACGGATACCTGCTGCATCAGTTTCTGTCACCGCTGTCCAATCACCGCTCAGACCAATACGGCGGATCACTGGAAAATCGCCTGCGGTTTCCGATCGAAATTTTTGATGCGGTGCGCGCTTCGTTTCCTGACAACAAACCGGTTGGCATTCGCGTTTCGGCTACCGACTGGGTGGATGGCGGCTGGGACCTCGAACAAACCATCGCGCTGTGTCACGTGCTGCAAGCGCGGGGCGTTGATTGGGTGGATGTGTCGTCGGGCGGCCTCTCTCCCGCACAGAACATTCCCGTGGGACCCGGCTATCAGGTTCCCTTCGCAGAAGCGGTGAAGGCGGCAACCGGCGTGAACACGATGGCGGTTGGCCTGATCACCGATGCCCACCAAGCCGAAGCGATTGTCGCGAGTGGAAAGGCCGACATGGTCGCGCTCGCGCGGGGCATGCTATTCGACCCGCGCTGGCCGTGGCACGCGGCGGCCGAGTTGGGGGCAACGGTCACGGCACCGCCCCAGTATTGGCGCTCAGAGCCGCAGCAACTCAGAGGGTTGTTTGGCGATACTTCGCCGGTGCGGCGGTAATCACGTTCGCAGTCGTGCGGCTCGGTGGCCGTTGGCTGCAGGTGGTTCGCCGTGCGCCCTTTGCCGTAAGCCGACAAACGTCCGACGTAGCGCAAGCACTGCGTGTTCTTTTGCTTTCGCCTCGACATCCACGGTGAAAGGGGCACCGGCTTGCCACATGGCAGTCCATTCGGTGAGCCAATCGTTCGGTTCAATCATGTCGTGATGCGCTCGCGCGTCGCCGGCGTTCCATCCGGCGCGCGGGGACGACAAGTGAAAATACGGCTCACGGTCGCCCCAACTGGCAATCGCGAATTCCGTAGCGTCAGCTTCGCTGAGCGAATCCGGACACACACGATGATGGTGCGCGTCGTAAATGAGTGGCAGCCCCCACGCCAGGCACGCGGGAAGAATGTCTTCGGGGGTAAACACCCGATCGTCGTTTTCGAACGCCAGTTTGCCGAACACACTGGGCGACAGACGTGCCAGCGTTGTTTCCCATCGCCAAAGTGCGGTCGTCTTATCTGGCGCGCCACTGCCGATGTGCAGGCAAATGACATCTACACCCAACGCATCGCCCAGCTGGCCGCGCCATTCCAACTCGGCAATGGTGCTATTGACCACATCGGGCCGCAACGAGTTGCCAACCAGAAACTGATCCGGATGTTCGGACAGCCTGATGTCGCAGCGACTCGCCGTCTCGCGAACCCGCGCACATTGCGCGACGATGTCTGAATGTGAAAACAAGTCGTTCACCCATGGCATCACCAGCGGATGCGTCGCCCTCGGCCACAAGTCTGAATTGATGCGGAACGCGTGCACGCCGGCCAGGTCGCACCACAACAACACGCGCTCCAGCGCGTCGAGGTTATGGCGGATCAGCTGCGCGTAGAACTCGAACGCAACGGTTTCGCCCTGTGCCGCGAGTCGCGAAAGATGCGTTGCCGTGGTGGTACGAAACTTGAGCGTCGGCTCGGCCACAAATGCGCAACAGAGACCAAGTCGCGGCGAGACCCGCGCGGTTGTGCCAGTTTGGGTATGGAAATCTGGAAGGTCGGGTTGGGTCATCACGATACATAGTGGCCGCCTGTTCCATCCGGAATCACGTCGGCGTTGGGAAAGTTTGCGGCGGCGCGTGGGTTTCCCGACATTCAGTTGTCGTATTTGGTGACGGCACCAACTCCCCTCCCGCCGCAAATGCATTCGCCACCCACCGAACACGAGATCAGGGCCATATACCGGGCGACCATCGGGCCGCTGTATGGCTATATCTCGCGCAAATGTGGCGGCGAGCGCGAGGTGGCCGAGGACATCGCGCAGGAGACGTGGCTACGGGCGGTGCGCGAATGGCAGCGAACGGGACTGCCCGACCATCCCGTGGCCTGGCTGACAACCGTTGCTCGCAATCTGGTGATCAATCATCACCGCAAGCGACAAAACGTCCCGCTAGACTCCGTTTCGGCAAACGCGGTGTTGGACGCCGTGGAGAGTGGCGATTCGGCCGATATCGAGATCGCGGCCGTGATGACGCAAGCGCTCGCTGACGGGCGGGGCCACCCGACGCGGTCGCCGGGAAACGCTTGCTCAGGTTTAGGCTCCAACGTTCAGGGGCCGCGCGTGCAGACCACTAGCGCCGATGCCTCGGAGCTGCTCGATTTCCTGCGTCACCCAGCGCCAGCACCGCTCCCTATGCGAGGTCGTCATGGATTCCAGCCCCCCGTTCTCTCTCTCCCGCCGCGGTTTCGTTGGCGGAGTCGCCTCGGCCCTTGGCGCACTGACGCTGACGCCCGAAACCGCGCGCGCGGCCGACATTCTGCTGCGACAGGGCGCGGGCACTGACCTCCGGCCATTCGCCGCCGACGACTACGACAGCTTCGCCAAACTGGCGGCCAACGAAAATCCGTACGGGCCGCCCGAATCAGTCATGAACGCGATGACAACCGCGATGAAGTATTCCAATCGCTACGGGTATCCCGACGGAAACCTGGTGGCCGAAATTGCCAATCATCACGGTCTCGCTCCGGACAACGTTATGCTGGCCGCGGGTTCGGGCGAAGTACTGAGTGTCGTGGCCGTGGCGCTGCTGGAAGGCAACAAGAAAGTGGTGGGGGTCGACCCGACATTCATGACCGTGTACCAGTACGCATCCGGCGTGAACGCCGAATCCATTCGCGTGCCGTTGCTGGCGGACTATCGCCAGGACATTCCGCGCATGATTGACGCCACAAAACAGAATTGGAAGGATGTCGGTCTGGTGTATCTGTGCAACCCCAACAATCCGACGGGGCGCATAATTACCGACGCCGAAGTAAAGTCGCTGCTGGATGGCATTCCGGAAAACATTCCGGTGCTCATCGACGAAGCGTACCATCACTTCGTGGATGATCCGGCTTACGCCACGTCGGTGCCGTACATCAAGCAGGGACGCCCCGTCATCATTGCGCGCACGTTCTCGAAAATTGCGGCGTTGGCCGGCATGCGGTTGGGGTACGCACTCGCCTCGCCCGCGATGCTCGCGCGTCTTCGTCCGCATTCCATTGCGAGCGTCAACGCCATGGTGAAGTGGGGTGGTGTCGCCGCGCTCAAGGACACCACTTCACAAGCACACGTGAAACAAGTCACCATCGAGCTCCGCGACAAAACGGCCAGCGCCCTGAAGCAACAGGGCTACAGCGTCATTCCGTCGGACGCGAACTTCGTGATGATTGACATCAAACGTCCCATGCAGCCGGTCGTTGAGGAGTTCAAGAAACGAGGCGTGCTCGTGGGACGCCCGTTTCCGCCCATGATGCAGCACTTGCGCGTCTCCATCGGGACTCCTGACGAAATGCAGCGCTTTCATGGGGCGTTTCGTGAGATTTTTGCAACGCCTGCGAAGGCGTCTGGCGACAGCGGCATGTAGTCACGGCAGCGCGGGCACAACTCGAACCGCCGCGGCGTCAGGCCATATATGACGCTGCGGCGGTTTTGTCTATCAGCTCCCGCGCAACGTCTTCCTGGGGTCAATGCCCGACGCGCGTCTGGCGGGACGTAGCCGCATGGGGCCGCTGGAAAGCTCAATCCACCCCGGATGGCGCCCGACAACTGCGCAACCCAATACGCGAGTATAGAATATCTCGGCGGCCTCGGGGTCGGCCACGTGCAGCGCGAGTTCGTTGTTGGCGGTAAAGGTCATGATGCGCGTGTCGAGAGGGGCCGTGCCGAGTTGTTGCCCAGCCACAACTACCAGGGGAATTGCGTGGAGTCTTCGCCGTCTGCGTTCGACGAGTTTGAGCTGCTGCTGAGCCGCGTTCGGAGTGGCACGGTGGTGCCTATAATCGGTGCAGAACTGCTGGTTGTCGAGAACGCCGACGGCTCAACGATCCATCTGTACGACTGGATTACCCGGGAACTGGCCACGGCGTTCAAGCTGGAGAATGTGGCGCCCCGCTCGGGCTTCTCGCTGAATGATCTGGTGGATGTGTTCCTGCAAAGTTCCGACCGCCGGCGCGGCCAATTGTATCGGCGCGTTTTTCAGTTGCTGCAAGGCGCCTCGTTCAAACCATCGCCAGCCCTTCGCAAGCTGGCCGAAATCAGCGACTTCCCGCTGATGATCTCGACCACCTTTGACGACTTGTTGTACCGCGCGGTCTGCGAAAGCGGTCGACCCATGGCGGCGGACACGCAGCTTCGCGCATTCTCGCCAAAACTTGCTGAAGATCTGGACCCGGGTTGGAACCCGTCCACCGGCGCCACGCCGGTGGTGTACCAATTGCTGGGCCGGGCCAGCGTCGAGCCCGACTTCGCCCTGTGTGAAGAAGATGTGCTCGAATTCCTTGTGGCGATGCACGCGGAACATCAAAGCCCGCGCCGCCTGTTCGATGTCGTGCGCAACAGTAATCTGCTGTTTATCGGGTGTGAATTCCCCGACTGGTTATCCCGGTTCTTTCTCCGCACCCTGAAACGCACGCGGCTGTCCGCCGAGCGTGAGCAGCTTGAGGTGATGGCCGACACCGTGGTGGTCGCCGACGCGCGGCTGGGCCATTTTTTTCGGCGGTTCAGTTACCAGACGTACATCTATCCGGACGACGCAGCGTCATTTGTGGACGAATTGCACAAACGCTGGATAGCCGACCGCCCGCGCGCGAGTGCACAGCCGACGGCACCGGCTCGTACGACCACCGCAATCAAGCCGGGCGGTCATTCAGGGTCGGTGTTTCTGTCGTACGCGAATGAAGACGGCACCGCGGTGCTCCGACTCAGAGACGCGCTCGTAAGTGCCGGCATTGATGTGTGGATGGACGAGGAACGACTCGACTCGGGCATCGCGTACGATCGCATCATCGAAGAGCGTATTCGCGACTGCGCATTGTTTGTAGCCGTCGTATCCAACAACACCGAGCGGCGGGACGAAGGTTACTTTCGCCGCGAGTGGCGGCTGGCCGACGAGCGCACGCACCGGCTCAGCAGTCGCCGACGTTTTGTTATTCCGGTCGCCATCGACCACATCGATCCCAACCGTGCGGACACACCGCAGTCGTTTCAGAAGGTCACCTGGGGCCGCGCACTGGGTGGCAACGCGGACGAGTCGCTCATTCGCGAAGTACGGGACGCTTACCGCGCCGCGCACCGCCTGGAGACGGCCGGATGAGCACTGCGGAAACGGCCATCAATCTCATCGATGCGGAGCGTCCCTGGCCCGGATTGCTTTCGTTCGCTGAAGAAGCGGCCAAACTGTTTCACGGTCGGTCGAAAGAGGTGCAGGAACTGGTTCGGTTGCTCAATCACGAAACCGTTTCGTTTCTGTATGGGAAGTCAGGGTTGGGCAAAACGTCCCTGCTGCAAGCGGGATTATTCCCGCGTTTGCGCGAGGCCGACCGACTACCGGTGTACGTGCGATTGTCATATGACGCGACCGCCGTGTCTCCCAAGGAGCAGGTCTTCAATGCGCTGATTGCGGCCATGGACCAGTGGGACGTCGAAGGCGACCGTCCGCACGCGACAGACAACGCGTGGGCGTTCCTGCACCGCCGCGATTTTGAATGGTGGTCCCCGCGCAACAAACCCGTGCGCCCCGTGCTGGTGTTCGATCAGTTTGAAGAACTCTTCACCATTGGACAGGAATCAACGGAAGCGCGGGCCCTGGCAGCGCAAACGGTCGACCTGATGATGGAGCTCACGACCCATCGACCGGGTGCCGAGGTTCGGCAGGCGTTTGAAACACAGCCGGACACGGTGGAGAACTTCGACTACGACGCCACTAACTACCAGGTGTTGTTTGCGTTTCGTGAAGACTTCCTGCCGCAGTTTGATCAGTTGCGCGAGCGCCTTCGCATTAATCCACACAATCGGCTGGCGCTCGAACGGCTCAGTGGCCAGACGGCAACCGAGTCCATTCTTGGCACGGGCGGCCGTTTGGTAACACCCGCCGTCGCCGAGGACATTGTGCGGTTTGTCGCGGGTGAACGCGACGCGGCCGAGGACGAAAAACCGCTGCCATTGCTGGAGGTCGAGCCGTGGTTACTCAGTCTGGTTTGCCAACAGGTGAACGAGCAGCGGCTCGCGGCCGCCATTCCGCAACCGCATATATCCTCGGCGTTGCTGACGGGCACTCGCGACCTCATACTGGCGCAGTACTACGCGTCGTGTATTGCGGGGTTCGACGCCCGGGTGGCTGCGTTTCTCGAAGATCGTTTGCTCACCGAAAGTGGTTTCCGAAACACCTATCCGTACGATGAAGCGCTTCACGTGGATGGCATCTATGCGCATGTCATTGACACGCTGGTTGATCGCCGCCTGTTACGCAAAGAACTGCACCTGGGTGTGCAGCGTGTCGAGATTTCGCACGATGTGCTGGGCCCCGTGCTGGTGCGCTATCGGCAGCAGCGCATGCAGCAGGAAGCCGATGCGGTTGCGGCCGTACGGGATATTTCCAATCGTCGGCGAATTTCAGAGGGGCGAAAGCGCTCGGGGCGATTGGTGGTGTTGGCAACGGCGGTGTTGGCGGTGCTCGGCGTGACGCTCTATCTTCGTGACCGGGAAATGCAGCGCGCGGAGAGCACGGCGAGGTGGGCGCAGGAAATTCAGGTGTCCAATTATTCGTTGCTGCTCAAGGCAGTCGAGACGAAACCGGTCTCGGAGGAAATTGTTTCGGAGCTTGAACACATCGTCGAGATCACGGCCGCCCTTCGTCGCCGGTATCCCAGTCAGCTGCAACTGGCCGCCCAACACCTGCAGTTTATGTATCTCGCGGCGCTGGCCGCCGACTCGAACGATGTGGGGAAAAAACAAAATGCCGTCCTGGCGTTGGCCGACTCATTGCCCAAAATGACAGCGGGCCCGGTCGCGAATGCAACAGATCTCGAATTGGCGTACCAATTGGCGGGGTTGGTTGCCGAGCGGTCAGATAGCGGGGCTCACCTCATAGCGATACTGCGCGAACACGTCGCGCTGTTGAGTAATCGGAACCTGTCACCCTACAGCGAAACCCGAGCGGTTGTGGCCGCGCGACGCCTTGCGGCGCGACTGGACTCGCCCGAAGAAAAACTGGCAGTGTTGGAACCTGCCATCAAACGGCTGAATGCGACCCGACTGGGCGAGTTTGCGTACGGAGACGAACCACGGCGCTTTGGTTTGCTGGCCAGTGATGCGGCCGATGCCGTTGCGGCTCGCGGCAACCCAGACCCGGCGCTGATGCGGCGCTTGCTGACCGTGGCGCGATCGGCGTACGAGATACGACTGGACGTGGCGAAGATTGCGCAGCGCCGTTTGGGGACCTCGGCCATGCAGGACAGCGTCGTGAGTGCCTTGGGCGGCCTCGCGTGGATGGAACTGGTCACGGGGAAGTTTGCGGAGAGCAAAGCGCATTCCGATTCCGCGCTCGCCATCGACCCCACGCGAACATGGATTCGGCAGAATCAACTGCATGCCAGACTATTCTTGGGCGAATGGCAATCCATGCTTCCGGAGCTCGCGCGACTTCGCGACGGCGTCCCCGTTCAGGGGCAAGTCCGTCCATACAGCGTGTCGACGCTCGATGATATCGCGGATTTCAGGAAGTTTGGTTTGCAGCATCCCAATCTGGACCGATACGAACAATTCTTCCGCGGTGACCGTCGATGACTTGTAACGCGGGACTCGTAGGCGACCCTTTCTCACACTCCTGACATGTCACGAGTCGTCTGGTATTTCGCAGAGAAAGGTGAAACACACGGTCCGCTAGCGTGGGATGGGCTGCAGGCAGCGGTCCAGGAAGGCCGGCTGACGAAAGCGGGATCGGTATGGTCACCGGGCGTCGATGATTGGGTGCCAAGTGTAGTGGTGCCGTGGCTCATTCACGCGACCGCCGCACCCATCGCGTTACGCGAAGTGAATGCGGGGCCGAGTGTTGCCGGAGCGCAACATCTCGTCACAAGTCCACCGCCGGTCAAGTCGGTCGCTGGATGGCGCTGGCAGTGGCCATCAGCCACATCACCTGTGGCACGATTCGGACTGCAGCGGGCAGCGCTTTCGCATCGAGTTTTGGCCGCGGCCATCGACCTGCTGCTTTCCTCGTTGATCGGCGCCGGAGTGGCGTTACTTGCCGGTTATGTAATGCGGATACAACAGATCGGCGACATCGATTCGCGATATGACGGGGTCGGGGCCATTTGGTTGGTCAGTCTGTTGCTTTATCACGTAGCGTTCGAGTCGCTGGACGGGAAGACCGTTGGGAAGCGCTTCATGAATTGCCGCCTGGTCGACGCAAAGGGGGAACCTCCTTTTGCAACACGCGTCGTCGCGCGTGTCATCCTGCGATTTGTTGTGCTATTCTGGGCAATCAATGTGGTGTACCCACTGGCGAGCATTGCCCTCGTCACCAAATGGACGTACGAGTTCACCGCTTCGAACATGCCCATTGCCTTGGTCATCGTGCTCCTCGCCGATTGGTTGCCGCTCTTCATCGGCGAGCGGCGTCCTCTGCACGACATTCTCGCCGGCTGCTGGCTGGTCAACACTTCGGCCGCCAGCGAGAAGTCAACCGAGTAGGAGCACGGCTCCAGCATAGGCCACCACAGCCAAGACGGTCGGAAAATTTCAGATGAATGCCGCCACGTCCGGATCGCCGCCAGGTGGTGCCGTAATTGTCACCTACCCAATCTGGCGGGGGAGTGAAGGCAGCAGCATAGTTCGCACATCCCGGTTCACCCCGTAGCGCCCTGAGGCTTTCGTGAAACCAATTTTTCTGTCGCTGGCGGCCTTCGCGGTCGCCATCCCCCTGACCGCACAACAGCCGCTCCGAGTCACCACGGCCGACTACGACCGAGCCTCGGCCCAACTGGGTCCCAGTCTTGCCGACCTGGTGACGGGCGCCACGATCTCGGCCAACTGGCTGCCCGACGATCGGCTGTGGTATCGCCAAGGCACCGCGAACAACGCGCCGGTCATCCTCATCAACCCGGCCACGAAAACACGCACCGTGTGTGATGCCACACGTAGCAACTGCCCGGGCGTGCCTGCATCAGCCGATGCGGCCGGCAGTGGCGGTCGTGGCGGACGCGGTGGTGGTGGTGGTGGCCGCGGTGGTGCGGCGGGCAATGCGGTCACATCGCCCGACGGAAAACGCGCGGCGTTTATTCGCGACTGGAACTTGTGGGTGCGCGACGTGGCGACCGGTCACGAGAAACAACTGACCACCGATGGCGAAAAGGACTTTGGCTACGCCACGGACAACGCCGGATGGACCGGAAGTGATCGCGCCATCCTGTTGTGGTCCCCCGATTCGAAAAAGATCGCCACATCGCAACAGGACGAACGCAAGGTCGGCGACATGTATCTCGTGGATACGCGCGCGGGCCATCCGAATCTCAAAGCGTGGAAATATCCGCTGCCCGGTGACAGCGTAGTGGCCATGTTGTCGCGCGTAATCATCGATGTGGATGCGGGTAGGGTAGTGCGCGTGCAGATGCCGCCCGATTTTCACCGCGGCACGATGGGTGACAACATCACCATGGCCGACTACAACTGGAATCCGGACGGTTCGAAGCTGGCGTACGTCTCCACGTCACGTGATCACAAGAGTGCGATCTTTCGTATTGCAGACGCCGCGACAGGAATCGTGAAAACCCTGTTTGACGAAACAGTCGCGACCCATTTTGAAGCGCGCACTGGCTGGCGTGTGTTGTGGCCCACCAACGAGATCCTCTGGTACTCGCAACGCGATGACTGGGGGCAGCTTTACTTGTACGATCTCGCCACCGGCCAGCGCAAGAACACGATCACAACCGGCGAAGGACCGGTGACATCCATTGCCCGCATTGATGAGAACACACGTACCCTCTGGTTCGCGGCGAACGGACGTGAGGCGGGACAAGATCCGTATTTCACACATTTCTATCGTATTGGACTTGACGGCAAGGGACCGCAGGTTTCTCTCACGCCAGACGTCGGCACGCATGACATGCAACTGTCGCCAAGCGGAAAATACCTGGTGGATACGTATTCATCGCCGGACGTTCCGCCCGCTATCACACTGCGCGATGCCAACGGAAAGTTGATCATGCCGCTTGAGAAGGCGGACGTTAGCCGGTTGATGGCGACGGGCTGGAAACCGCCTATTCCCATCAAGGTCAAAGCGGAGGATGGCAAAACCGATTTGTACGGCATGATGTTCCGTCCCGCCAACTTCGATCCGAGCAAGCAATACCCGATTATCAACAACGCTTACCCGGGTCCGCAAAGTGGCAGCGTGGGTTCCCGCACATTCACCAGTGCGCGAGGCGACAAACAGGCGTTGGCCGAACTTGGATTTATTGTCGTGTCCATCGATGGGCGCGGAACGCCGGGGCGTTCCAAGTCGTTCCATGATTCGTATTACGGGCGCATGGGACGTGACAATACCATTCCCGACCAGATTGCCGGCATGAAAGATCTGGCCCGACAGTTCCCGGGCATCGATCTCGACCGGGCCGCCATGTGGGGACATTCCGGCGGCGGTTTCATCACGGCCGATGCGATGTTCCGTTATCCGGACTTCTTCAAGGTGGGCATTGCCGAATCGGGCAATCACGACCAGCGCGTGTACGAAGATGACTGGGGTGAGCGGTATCAGGGATTGCTGGAGAAGACGCCGGACGGCAAGGACAACTACGACATTGAAGCCAATCAGACGTTCGCGAAAGACCTGAAAGGCAAATTACTGCTGGCCCACGGTGGCATGGACAACAACGTGCCCCCGTACAACACACTGCTGGTGGTCGATGCCCTTATTAAGGCCAACAAAGACTTTGACTTGTTGATGCTGCCCAATCAGGCACACGGGTACGGCAGTCAGAGCAACTACATGATGCGCCGGCGGTGGGACTACTTCGTGAAACATCTGCTGAATGCAGAGCCACCAAAGGAGTATGAAATCAAGACCATCGCGCGCCCGGTGCCGTGATATCAGGAGTATGCAAAACGGGGCCAGCGTGATGCTGGCCCCGTTTTTTTTGAGTCTGGTGTTATGCGGCAGTGGTCGCGAGCAAACTGCCGGTGAACGTATCTGGGTCGAGCATCAATTCCGTCGGCGCACATCCAACAACCGACCGGAAGTCTTTATGGAAATGCGACTGATCGTAGTATCCCGCGTCCAGCGCAGCACGCGCCCAGGTGGCGCGCGCATCCTCTCGCCGAAGTCGCACTGCCTGCTGCACGCGTACTACCTTCGCAAATTGTTTCGGGGTGAGACCCACTTCCGCGTCGAACAGACGCTGCATGGCGCGTTCGCTCAGGCCCGCGTCCTTGCGAATCGCTGCTAGCGCTGCGCGCGACGTGCCCGACCACGGTGATCACGCGGGTTGCTGGTGCCTTCATACCTCGGAGCTGCTCGCGCACGTGTTGCATCACCATGCGTAGCGCTGAGTCCTGGTCAGTACTGTACCGCAACGCGTCCTCAAGATGCGGAAGCAGTCGCGACGCCACGGCATCGGTTGGCTGCCAGTTGTCGGTGAATGACGAGGCGGGCACACGCGCCAGCGCGCCCAAGGCCCACGGCTGCAACCTGATGCCCACCAGCTCAATGCCGTCGGCGGCGGCGGGCAGGTTGCCCGCGGGCCCATGGTCAACGGTCATCATCCAAACCAACCGAACCCAGGCACGCAGGTCGGGCGGAGGCACATGCTGCGAGTACTGGAACATGAACGCAGATGGAGTGAGCGTATGGTGTTCACGGAATATGGCAGAATTTTACAAGACAGGAACACTCCGCGCTGCGACGTTGCTCCGTTCATGGCATGTGTCGCTCGTTTCGTCCCCCACCACACGTTATTTATGATGCGCACCCGTTTGGCTCAGTCAATTCTCGCGGGTTTCCTTGCGGCAGTCCCACTCCATGCGCAAACCTCGCCCGCCGACGGTCTCACCTGGATGGCGGGGTGCTGGATTCGCATGGCCGGTACCACAACCGTCGAAGAACAATGGATGGCCCCGAAGGGTGGCCTGCTGCTCGGCATGTCGCGCACTACCTCCGGCGGGCGCACCAGAGAATATGAACAGCTCAAGATATTTGTGGTCGGCGACACCATCGTGTACGGGGCGCTTCCGTCCAGGCAGGCGTACTCGGAATTCCGTACGACTACGGTGCGCCCAAACGAAGTTGTGTTCGAGAATCTCAAACACGACTTTCCGCAACGTATTGGATATCGGGCGGTGGCCGACTCGTTACACGCTTACATTGAAGGACCGCAAGGTGCCACGACGCGACGCATTCCGTTTTCGTATGTGCGAACCCCGTGCCCGGGCGCGAAATAGTTCATTGCATGACAATCGAACCGCCGCGCGTGGGCGGGCGGTTCGATTGGGCGCCTCAGTCCATCAATGAGATTTGGTGAGTCGCGTCACGGTTTGAAGACTGACGCCTTGCCGTCGATGGAGTAACCGCGCCACAACCAACGCAGCGCGTCAGCGAAGTCTGCCTGTGCCTGAACGGGTGGAAAGTGTTCGCCTGTGCCCACGCGAAATCGATAGTCGTAGTCCCGTTCAGCAAATGCCGCGGCCATCGCGGTATTCGCGGCCAGCCAGCTCCCAAACGGGTTGTTCAAGTCGTTGGTGCCGCTAAGCAGGTACACTCGCAGTGGTTTAACGGGATCGGTCCGAACGAGTTCGGGATACGCTCCCGCACCGCGAATGTTCACGAAACTTCCGTTCTGTGTGAGCACCTTGCGAAAGAAATCCGGTCGCTGCCAGGCGGCCGTGAATGCGGCGGCGCCACCGGAACCCTGGCCGACAATTGCCCAGCCACTCGGGTCTGTGACAATTTGGTATCGCTTGCGCACGACATCCTTGATAATCTCTTCAGTCAGGAATTGAGCGTACTGACCGTCCGTCGCATCGTACTGCGCACTACGCAGCTCCTGGTCACGAGTGGGCATGTATTCGCCGGTAGGCGTTCCCGGATCGAGAAAGAGTGCAATGGTTACCGGTATCTCGTTGGTATGAATGAGATTGTCGAGCACCAACGGCGTGTTCATCAGGCCCAGATAGACGCTGCTGGCATCATTGAACACCATGACGGCCGCGGGTTGTTCCTTACGGTACTGCGTTGGTACGTACACGCGATACTTGAAGGTCAGGCCATATGTTTTGCTGGTGTACAGCGCAGGGTCAGACACCTTTCCAAACGGCGCGTTGTAAAGGCGTCGCATGACTTCGTTTGGCACCCGATACGGGCCATCCTGCTGTGACGCGCCGTTGCCGTCCTTGCCTGGGTCGCGCTGCACCGAGAGAAACTTCGCGCCAGAGCAGGACACGCTGGACATCGCGACGCCTATCGTAAAAAGCAGCACCAGTGTTGAGTGGAAGCGAGCCATCGCGGTGGGGAAGTGGTGAATGCCGGAACCGTGCGCCACCCTCTCGAATATGACGGCCGGTTTCCCCAGTGGAAGGGATACCGGCGTTCTCTTGCAATCGCGGCAGACGTGCGCCAACGTACGCGACAATGTACGCGACAACCTATGCGACAACTCTCCCGCACCATAACCCATCAGGACTTCTCATGCGTCACTCCCGCCGGTATTCGTGGCCGCTCGCGGCCGTGTTGTCACTCGCGACCGCCGGCATACCGAGCCTGGCCTTCGGGCAGCGCGGCAATAGCCCGTTTCCCGGCGGTGAAAATCCGGACGGGTCGCTCAAACCAACGGCGCGATTGCAGCGACTCTTCACCCAGGACGCGTACACCGAGTACGCGCTGCTGGAACCGGGTTCCGAACAATTCCGCATTCGTTTTCTCACCGAAGAGACGCGGGTGGGTGCCACCGAATTGATCAATGCCACACGCGGCGGCAGTGAGGGCACCGACGTCGAAGTGTACGACCCACGAACCGGAAAGCCGCTGGTGTTCACCTACGAAGTGAACGGGGAGAGCCATGCTATTCATGCCAAACTTACCGCACCCGTACCGACTGGTGGCATTGGCCGCGTGTTGATCTACAAAACCTACAAAGATGCGCGGACCTACCAGCATTACCCCGACGCAAACACACCGTTTGGTGTGCAACCGGGCGACATTTCCTGGGTGCGCAGCTTAAGTGGATACCGACTGGGGGTCATTCTCCCCAAAGGGTATGCGTACTTGTCGTCAAATGTCGCGGCACAAATGAGCACACTGCCCGACGGTCGGCTCAAGCTGCATTTCGCGAACCCCAGTGGACTGAGCAATCCACTCACCGTACACGCGCGCAAGACCACGACGCAGTTCAGCCCTACCCCGTACACCGACATGTTTCTGGACGACATCAAGACGTTGTACGACTTGGGGGAACCTGAAACACACGCCATAAAGGTTGAGCAGTTTTACAGCGACGCGCGCATGGGCGCCGAGTTGCCGCTGGACTTGCTTGGGTACGCGGCGCTTTCCGATGTCACGGTGGTTGACCTGGATACGGCCAAACCGCTGGCCACCACCCAAAAGGGCAACGCGACCCATGTGAAACTGGACGTGCCCATCACTAACGACAAACAGAGTGCCCACCTCAAGCTGAATGGCAAGCTGACCGACGCGGGGTATACGGTGTCCAATGGCGTGCTGCGCTTTGATCGTACGCTCAAGGGCCTGCGCAACACCATCCTGCTACCCGCCGGTTGGGACATCAGTTCGGTCTCGCAGTCGGGTACAGTGGGCGTGTACCAGGGCCGGGTGTTTGTGGCACTCATCAATCTGAATGCAGAGAACGCGTACCGGGTGGTGCTGACGGCGAAGAAGCGGGGCTGAACGAGCACTGACGGCCATGAAGCGGGGCCGAGCGCGCAGATTTGGGTTTGAAGTTGCCAAACTACCCAACACGATTGTGTGATTGAAGGCATCAGTCTTGTACCGATCAACTCTGGCAACACGGCCCGCGGGGTGGTCGTGGCCGTCAATCCGGTCAAATGGCGCGTTACCGGGAGTAGGCACGATTGCGGCTCCCCACAGGCCAACAGGACCGGCCCATGTTCAACGTTCGGCTCTACTCCCCCGCTCGCGCAGCCGTTGCGAGTACGTTGTTGCTTTTCCTAAATGCGTGTGGCGGCGGCGGTGACGGCGGCACACAGCCCACCGCCGCCGTCGCGTCAGTGGCCGTGTCTCTCAGTGTTGCGTCGATTGCCGTGCCCAACACCGCGCAAGTGACAGCGACTACACGCGACGCCGGCGGCATCACGTTGACCGGTCGAACTGTTTCCTGGAGCTCCTCCAGCGCCGCGGTAGCAACAGTCTCGTCAACGGGATTGGTGACGGCCGTTGGACCCGGTAGCGCGACCATTACGGCCACCAGGGAAGGGAAAGCCGGCGATGCGGCTATCACCGTCACGCCACCGGCGGTCAGCAGCGTGTCCGTCGCGCTGGCCAGCCCCTCGATGCCCGCTGGTTCAACGACGCAAGCAACAGCCACGACGCGTGACGCACAGGCGAACGTGTTGACCGGTCGTATCGTCGCGTGGAGTTCATCAAGCCCAGGTGCCCAGCGGTTGTGCGTTCTGGTTCAGGCCCAGCAACCTTCAGCCGTCGTTGTACAAGGCCGGTGAGTTCGACCTGGCCTCTGTGTTTTCGCTTGACGACAAGGCACCAACGGTTGCACCCGGGGCGTTCACACTGGTCACGCGACCACTGACTATTGGCGCGGCCTCGACGTTTGCGCCAAACGTATACGGTTCCCTCAACAATTTCATCGCGACCGATTTCGCGCCGGGGTACGGCATTGACCTTGGAAAAATTCTTGATGCCGGTGTCGGATTCGGAAACCTCGACCGGTTGGATGTGGAAGTGTATGCAGATGTGAGCGCCGGCTTTACTGCCGGTCCCAACAACCGCTTCACGTACGGACTTGGCCTCTCCTACCCCGGTGGCAGCAGCGTGTATTTCAAAGCGGGCATTGCCGATCTCCTGAGAAACTTCACAGACGTGCCGCTTACCACCAGCGCCGCCAATCCCTTCACTACCGGATTTCTGCCAAGTATGAACCTGGGTGTCGATCCCGCCGTGCTTCGCGTAAACAATGCCGGCGGCACAGCGTTCTCCGGCACGCTGAACTGGACCACCGTTACGCAACGTGCCCAACAATTGTTCGGTGGCACTGGTGAGGGGTACTACGCCAGTCGCGTTTCCGTAGCGGACAATGGCGGTGCCGTGCCTGCCGCGGGCACGTTCGATCCAACGAAGTGGTACACCTCGCTGTGGGACTACACCAGGCCGTCGAGGCCCGTCGTCACCAGTACGGGGATGTTTGTTCCGGGGCAGAATGACCAGTCCGGATTTCCAAGCATCGGGCTCATGGCGCAGACTGAAGACCTCGCAGGGAATCTCTCCGATATCGGAACATTGTTGTACACGAACACACAACCGGTCACGAAACCGTCGAGTATCTCCACGCTGACGTGGCGCACCAGCAATTCCCTCGGATGCCGCGGCACCGGATGCACGGGTAACTTGCCGTCAACCGTCCTGATGACCATGGAATACATCGCAGCTTCCGTCGTCGACCCGCTGCTCAAGATTGACATCTTCGGCATACCCATCACGAAGCGAGTGGTGCGCCTTGGTGCTTCGGGCACCGCCACCATGGTGCCCTTCGGCGCGCAATACAAGTTCACTCGCCTCTTCAACATGGATTGGGCCACATACTGCGCCGCCGGGGGTGCGATGGAGCTATTCGTACTGGCCTATACACTCGATCGCCTGTACATGCTCAAACCGAATCCGTTCCTGCCATACAATGTGGTCGAACCCCCCGCAAAACCCACTTACTGCGACGTGTCCAGGCACAGCTTCAGCTTCTAAGCCGCGGTCTAAACGCGTTCAATGAAGCCGTGTGCACGGGCGGGAACGACCGCCCGTGCACGCGGCGCACACGTTACTTCTTGGTCGCCGCCGCCTTGAACCACGTGCGAATGCTCATCAGGTCTTCGCTGCTTTCCATGTTCTTCTTGATGATGTCTTCCAGCAACTTGAGCATCGCAATGTTGTCTTCGACCAGCGTCGGCTCGCCGCTCAAGCGCGTGCCGAATCCGAAATGTTCGCCGGGCACCATCACCAGTTCGTTCTGGAGCACCACGTCGTTGTGCGCGTCGCCTACGCGAACGGCCACAAACTTCTTGCCCGCCTTCTCCATGTAGCTGATGCGCAATCCATCGGCGCTCGACGGCCACGGCGCGTAGTCGTGCGACTTGCCATCGCTGCCCTCAAACGACGTGGACGCAGTCGTGAGTTTCGAAAAATTGCGTTCAAAGCCACCAACGTACATGAGTGCGTGTCGCATGAAGTTGAATCGGGTAGGGGATGCGGAACCGAAGAGCCGACAACGGACCTCACAACGTTACTGCCGTCGCCGCCGAACGGCGAGGTGTGCAGGCGTTTTTTGGCCCCGCACAGCATCTTCAGGTGGCCTCCGGCAAAACGGGTCTGCCGGCAGCCCCACGGCGTGCCATCCTCCGCGAGCCGCGAGCCCGCGGACTTTGCCCCGGTGCCCCCAGTGGCAACCCAATAACACCTCCGTGGCCGAAGGATTGGGCTTCAAGTTGCCCTGGGCAACGGGTGCTTGGGCCCGAACGAACTAGCGCGCATCAACCGCCGCGAAATGTTCACGCAGAAGGTGGTTGACCACCGCCGGCTGTCGTACCGGCACCCCGTGGGCCGCATCCGGAATTTCGACATAGCGCGAACCCGGAATATCCTTCGCAATTTTTCGACTCACCCACGGCGGGGAGATGCGATCCAGCGCAGCGCTGATCACGAGTGTGGCAATACCGGACAACTCGCGCAGCCGGTCGCTGGCGTCATACTTCGCCATCGCGCGCATCTGCGCCAGCATCACCGGCGGTTGATCGGCCAGGTCGTGCCCGAACACCGGCTTCAGCGCCTCGGCCAGGCGGGCGACGTCCTCGCGTGCATGTTCGGCCGGCGTCAACATCAACTGCAGGAACGCGCTGCGACGCATGGCCCGGGTGCCTACGCGGGAACGGAAGCCTGTCCACAAGACATAGGGCGAAATCTGCATCGCGTCGCGGCCACGACTGAACGTGCACACCAGGGCGAGACTTCGCACGCGGGTCGGCGCCTGCAACGCCAGTTCCTGCGCGACAATTCCACCCAATGAATGGCCCACGATGTGCGCGTTTTCCCAGCCCGCCGCGTCGAGCAACGCCAGGGCATCATTCGCCATCTGTGCAATGCTGATGGGCGCGCCGCGGGGTTGGCTTTGCCCGACGCCCCGGTTGTCAAACGACAGGCACGCGTATCTCGCGGACAACACGTCGGTCTGCGGCCGCCAGGCGGCGCCGTGCACACCCGTGCCCTGAATAAACAGAGCCGGCGGTCCCGTCCCGTCGACAGTGTACGACAGGCGGCATCCGTTGTGTTCGTGCGTTCGTATGTCAGTGGTCATGTTATAGGAGAGATGCTGCGGTTATCGGAGAACATTAAGCGCCCTTCGCCCCATACCGCTGCGCACCCGTGGCGTTTCTCGCGTGATGCGCCTCTCGCCAAGGCGTGCGCACCATGGCAAGATAGAACACGTCGGTCCCTACCCACCGGCCCTCCATACCTTCACTGCCCATATGAAGAATCACCTGCACGGCAAACGCGGGGCTGCCCTCATGCAAGACCCGTTGCTCAACAAAGGCACCGCCTTCTCGGCCGCCGAACGCGACGCGCTCGGCCTGCGCGGTTTGTTGCCGCCACGAGTCGCTTCGCAGATAGACCAGCAGCGACGCGTGCTGGCCAGTGTCCGACGCGAGCCCACCGACCTCGGCAAATACCTCGACCTGCTGTCGGTGCTCGACCGCAATGAATCGCTGTATTATCAGGTAATCATCGACAATCTCGTCGAGTTGATGCCCATCATCTACACGCCAACGGTCGGCCTCGCGTGCCAGCGCTGGGGCGAAATATTCCGCCGCTCACGCGGACTGTATCTCACGGCGGAAGATCGTGGCAACATCAAAACGGTCATGCAGAATTGGCCGTATACGGACGTCCGCATGATTGTGGTGACCGACGGAGAACGTATCCTTGGACTCGGCGACCTTGGCGCGAACGGTATGGGAATTCCCGTCGGCAAACTTTCGCTGTACACCGCGTGTGCCGGCCTGCATCCCGCGCAATGTCTGCCGGTAACGCTGGATGTCGGCACCAATAACGACAGCCTGCTCGACAACCCGCACTACATTGGACGCGCTGTACCGCGATTGCGCGGGCCAGCGTACGCAGAGTTGGTTGAAGAGTTTGTCATGGCGGTGCAAGAATTGTACCCACACGCCTGCATTCAATTCGAAGATTTTGGCAACGCCAACGCCTTCCGACTGCTGCACAAGTATCGCGATCGTGTATGCACGTTCAATGACGACATTCAGGGCACCGCGGGCGTCGCGCTGGCGGGACTGTATTCCGCCTCGCGTATCACCGGCGTCAAACTCACCGACATGCGTTTTCTGTTTCTTGGTGCGGGCGAGGCCGGTATTGGAATTGGCGATTTGATCGTCGAGGCACTCAAGGCCGAAGGGGTATCAAACGCCGATGCGCACCGCCAGTGCTGGTTCATGGACACCAAGGGACTGGTCGTACAGGACCGCGGCGATCTGGTCGATCATAAAGTGCGGTTCGCGCACGAACATCTGCCCGTTGAAGACTTGCTCGCGGCGGTGGAAATGCTCAAGCCGCACGCCATCATTGGTGTGTCGGGCAAGTCCAGCGCATTTACGCAATCCATCATTGAAGCCATGGCGCGTCACAACAAGCGTCCCATTGTTCTGGCCCTGTCCAATCCAACGTCACAGGCCGAGTGTACGGCCGAAGAGGCGTACAGCTGGAGCGAGGGCCGCGCCCTTTTTGCCAGTGGAAGTCCGTTTGCACCGGTCACCTATGGCGGACGGGTGCACGTGCCGGGACAGGGCAATAATGCGTACATCTTTCCGGGGGTCGGACTCGGCGTGGTGGCAACGGAGAGCACGCGTGTCACCGACGAGATGTTCTTTGTCGCAGCCAAGGTTCTTGCGAGTTGCGTGAGCGAAGAAGATCTCGCGCTCGGGCGTATCTACCCCGACCTCAATCGCATTCGCGAAGTGTCAACGGCTATTGCGATCGCGGTCGCCGACGTCGCCTTCGAGCGCGGCCTCACCAATATGCAGCGCCCCGCCGACCTCGGCGCATACGTGAAGAGCCAGATGTATGTGCCAGACTATGAAGACTACCTGTGAGGCGTGTTACCGCACACCAAACAGGTAGCTGATTTTCGCCACGAGGAAGTGATCACCCGGCGCGCTGGCCGCATCAGCCAAGTCACGCGGAGCAATCAGACGTCCACTGGCATTCGTTTCGGCGCGGCTTTGCTGCCAGATGAGGAACGCGGTGCTGCCGGGTAACCACTCCCAACGCAGCACCACATTTGACCGGAAGGAGAGGCGGTTGAAGTCCAATTGTGGAATGGTGATCGACTGCGTTCCGTCAACCACCGTACGCACACCCGTCGAATCACGAGTCAGTGTGGTGCCGGTGCCTGCGGCCCCGTACTGGCGCATCTCCTTGCTGCGCGCTGCTGCCAACTCGCCAAAATTGAAGTAACGACCGCTTGAGGTGAACGGCTCCGCGTAGCCCTCCACCGTGAAGTTGGGCGTGAACGCATAGTTCAGGCGGAATCGCGCGGAAAGGGTGCTGCGTTCGATATAGGCGAAGATGTAGCGTTGTCCGTACGTCTTTGGTGCCAGGCCTGCGCGTGTGCTGACGTACTGACGCGAGTCGACCAATCGGGAATACGTCGGATCGACGGACGCCTGCCACCGCGACGATGGCCGAATAGTGAGCGTGGCGCCGCCGCTGCCGGTCCAGCCTCCAAACTCATCGTTCAAATACGTGCCCCGCAGCGACCACGTAGTCGGTACGTTCGCGCGACTGTTCAGTGAGGCGGTGAGTTGATACGCATTCGCCGTGCCAATAAGTGGTCCGCCACGCGTAAGGTCGTCGCTCTGCGAACCAAAAATGCGTGTAGCGCCAACGTTCACACGCATGAAGTTGTGCAGCGTGGCGCTGGCATTCTCCCCAATGCGGAAGTACTGGCGAATTCCGCCAAAATTCCAGCCCGCCTGGGTGGATGTGCCGAAATTGAACAAACGGACATACGTGTTCGGTTTCGTGTCGCGCAACTGAATGTCGGCGTTAAAGTCAATGTCGTCGCCGCTCCGCATCTGACCGGCGTCATTGATTTCAAATTCCGGTGAACGCATGGACAGCTGAATGCCGCCCAGCGTGAATCGACCCGCGTTTTTGTCCAGCCGAACAGAAGCGCTGGCGCCACCCAGCGAGGTGCGCCCTGGCTCGTAGCGGATGTGCGTTTGATCAGGTCGCTGGAAAAAATGCGCGCTGTTTCGCTGCAATCGGATAATCGCCGACGAATCACCTTGCACGTAGCTGCCACCTACCCAACCCGTAATTTCGTACATGCCTTGCTTGTAGCGCAGCTTCCAGTCCACTCCACCGGCTGTCGCGCTCGATGGGAGCAGCGTCTGCAACGCCCCGCGCGCATCCAACCAGTGCTGCACGTTGGTCAAGGACACACCCACGTTCGATTGCTGCTTGCCAAACTCCTGCTGTACACGAAAAATGCCAAATGTCGATGGCGGCTCGACGGCCGTCCGGCCCGTTGAGTCGTTCACAATGCGAAACGTGCGTGCGTATTCGCGCGGCGTGATGGCCGCCAGTGCCCCAACGGACAGCCCTGACTTCAGCCGGCCCGACACCTTCGCAGCGCCGGCAATGGTCGTGTTCGTGGGGAAGTCGACAAAGTCGCCACTGGCCGAGCCTCGCGGCGAGGCGCCAATACGTCGGCTGTAGAACCACGATGGACGACCGATAAAGCTCTGCCCGCGTCCGGTCAGCAGTTCGTTGCCCTCAATGAAGAATGGGCGCCGCTCGTCAAAGATCTGCTCAAACGCGGTCAGGTTCACAATTGCGGGATCGGCTTCCACCTGACCGAAATCCGGATTGATGGTGGCGTCCAATGACAGATTCGGACCAAGTCCGACTTTCAAATCGCCACCGACACGTGCATGCGAGCGATTGAGGAACGGATTGGTTTTGATCTCGTTGGCGCGATAGCTGAGATCGGTCGCAAAATACGGCAGCACTTCAATGCGCTGTTGGGGTGGGACACCAGCAATGCCTTCCAGTCGGCCAAAGCGCGATGAAAAACCCGCGGCTTGAATGGGAATAAGCGTCCACTGCACTCGTTCCGCGATATCGGCCACGTTGCGCGTCAACTGCATGCCCCACACCTGTTCTGGCACGGCATTGAAGCGCAGCTGCGAGAATGGTATGCGCATTTCGGCAACCCACCCTTCGGTACCCACCTTGGCGCGCGCGTTCCAGATGGGATCAAACTGCGTCTCACGACCGCTGTCTTCAGCGTCCTGCGCATGGTACGCATCGCCGCGCACTCCGCCCGACGAAATCGTGAAACTGTAGGCCGTGCGCCGGTCCAGATACGTGTCCAACGACACCGTAAACGTTTCCGCATCGCTGTCCCCGTCTCGCCGTGTAATGGACGTGCGAATGGCACGTGGGTCTTTCCGATGCAGCCGCGCCCCGACATAAATCGCGTGGTCATCGTACAGCAAACGCACTTCGGTCGTGACAGAAGGCGTAGCACCCTCTTCTGGAATCTTCTGCACGAAGTCGGTAATCGGTTGCGCCTGCGCCCACACTGCCTCATCCAGCGTGCCGTCAATTCCGGGCGCAGATCCGGCAATCCGAGTGGCGCGCGCGCGTTTCTGCATCGTCGTGTTGGCGTTCTGCGCGCGCGCTAATCTGATGGGCGCCAGGGCCAGCCCCGTCGCACCAGACCAGAACGCGAGGGCAATCAGGCGATGAGAAATAATCACGCGCTCCGCTCCGCGAGGGGTGTCTCCGGCGTGCGGCGCGGCAGAACAGTTCTGCGGTAGCCGACGGCATACGATAGGGCTCGCGAGGACGATCACGCAAGGAAGAGCGCCCTGGACATGTGACCCTTCGGACAAACCGGATACCATCTTTCCAGGCATTCGGTTCGTTCCATCCAACGAAATTGCCGACTACGTACCGCCGTTGCGGCAAGGTAGTGTCAAGTCTGATGAAGACGGTAACATCCGGATTTTGCCCACGACGTCCGCGCAGGCGGGAAGCGGCTTGTTGTACGATGTGATTACCCGAAAGGGAGAATTGTTCGAGGTCGGCACTCAAGGACGCGTGGGCTCGCCGGCATGAACCCCTGTCAAGTAGTTGCCTCCCGAAACTGTATCACATTGCCATCCGCATCCATTGCGTCGCACGCGCGAAATCCGCGAGCTTGCCATTCCTTGCTTGCGGGATACATACGGCCGCCATGGGTTTCCGCTTTCAATCGCGTTTCCGCCAGGCTTTGCACGGGGAAAAGAAGCTTGATGTAACTGTCTTCGCGCGGGGTCAACTCGCCAGGGTCATCGTGGGGTCCGCGAAGGGCGTGCAGCACACGTGGCAGTGGTGAGCACGGTATGATGCGCGTCGGCACCTTCTACCGTCATCCCAAGCACCTCCGTGTAGAACACGGCGAGCCGGCTATGGTCGGTGGTGAAGATGACGGCGCCGGATTTAATGGGGAGTGTCATGATGGCGTCAGGTGGAGTGAATGAGAGCGTGCCTGCCTCGCAGACTGGTCTGCACAGTATCCTGAGCGACCGCCCGCCTCTGCAAACCCTTCAGTAAAATTTGCGCTGTGCGCACGCACGTGTACACCGCGTCGGCCGCCGCGGTTGAAACGCGACCCACCCTGGCCTGTGGATGCAAACAGCAACGCGCGCTACCTGTTCATCATTACAGATATTGCCAACCCGAGATTCCACGGTACTATGGGAGACTATATCGATCAACTGTTTCCAAAAGCAATACACCAATGTCATCCGAGCACGCAGTGCAGCCGCATCCGCTTGCCAATCAGGTGGTCGCCTGGATCGAGGACGATCTTCGCGCCTTGCGACGACAGCGAGACGCATTGGACGAGCACAGCGCTCGCCTCCAGCAACGCATGCAGACACTGCCCAAGACTCTTGCTTCCACGCCCAACCCGGAAGAACTGGTGGCGTCAGTGTCCACGCACCCATTCCTGGCAGCGAACTTCCGGCCACCACGCAGGGCTTCCTGCAGGTGTTTGGTGCCAGTACTGTCGGCCGCCGAAATCGGTGCAGCCTTGCAGGCAACAGGCATATCTGAGGCCAGTGCGACGGCTGCGCGCAGTTCGTCACCGCTGCTTACGCGACTCGAGCGTGGCGTGTATGGATTGGTCGGGCGTCCGGCCGACTTGCGCGAAATCGCCAGCGCCCGCGTGCGGCGTGAAGCGGCCAAAGAGCAAGGCGGGGAGTGAGGCGTATCAAGCGTGCTCGGTGAGCGCGGCAACCGGCCCGGACCACGGCAATGCGGCACGGGTTCCTTTCTGCTTGCCAGGCCAAGTCGATGCCGATGAAGGCATGCAGAAGCCGCTTCGTGACGTCGCCTTACCCCAGCAACCCCCGCCCCCGCGCAACCACCTCGTCAAACCTCCCCTCCAGTGCCGCATTCGTCCCGCGGCACCCCGCCACCACACGTTCCGACCAAGCCAGGTACTCCAACCGCCGTTCTCCCGACCAGTCCGGCGGCGGGCAGTTCGTCACATCCTCAACATTGCAAATCTTGTCGCCGAGTTTGATCAGTTTCGCGCCGGCACTCGCGTGGGCAACGTGTTCGATCTGTAAACGCTTGCGCTCGTCTGTCCCAAGCGACTTGTCGTCCGTCACCTCGGCCACGAGCGCACGGACCGCTGCGCCGAATTCACGCTCCAGCTCGTCAAACGTGGTCTGGGTATCCTCGACCGTGTCGTGCAGCCCTGCCGCCGCCAATACGTGAATGTCATGAACGCCACCGACGCGCGCGAGGACTTCCGCGACCGCGATAGGATGATTGATGTACGGGCTGGCCGCCGCGTCCTTGCGACGTTGGTCGCGATGTTTGTCGGCGGCGAAGTGCAGCGCACGCAACAGCAGGGTCAGGTCAGAAATACGAACCTCGCTTGGTAATATGATTTGCGAAACATGCGACACCCCTCACCGCTTCCCCCGCCGCCACTTCGACGGCGTGGACCGCACTCGCCCCCGCCCCGCAGACATCGCATCCGGCGACCGCCCACCCAACTCCTCCCGCGGCGTCGCATTCCACACCCGCATGACAAACGCCAGCATCACCTGCACTTCCGTCTCGCTCCACCACACCATGCGCCCAACAACGGCCCTCGCAACTTGTGACGGCTGCTCCGCCCGCGCAATCTGCTGCTGCAACTGAACGTACGTCGGCATCACGTCGCCTGTCTCCGTAATGACGTGGGCAAAAAGCGCGTAGGCGTCCTCCACGTGGTCGGGCGCAACTTCCTGAATCCACCTGGCGCTCGCGCCAAACAACGACACCTCCATCGCCGGCACGAAACCCGCGCCGGGCAGCTGTTCGGTACTGGCGGCGACGTCGGGAATTGACGGATACGTCGCCAGCCCCGGCGACAGAATCCAATCCGTCTCCGAAATGGGATGCACCATGCCCAGCACGCCATTGCCCTCACGAACGGTGCGCGTTGCCTTGCGTTCCACAACGTTGAGCGTATCGCCACCCAACACATCGTGCAGTTGCATCCCCACACCGGGCTCGACGCGCAGGACGCGAAACATTCCGACACGCGGTTTCACAATCCGTCGGTGCACTTCAAGCTCTTCCCTCAATTTCGTCTCCCCCATCCGCACCAACGCCCGCTCGGCCAACGTTGCTCCATTCGTGTGATACGCAAAAATTGCCCACGTCAGGAAACGCAGCCTGGCTTCCCGCCGAGGCTCTTCGTGCGTGAGATAGTTGGGATCGGTGTCGTGAAAGAAGCTCCACACCAGCCGGTTGAGAATGGGGGAAACATCTGGCAAATCAAGCGCAGCGTTTCGCACTTCCTGCAACGCCTGATGGGCGTTCGAATCCGCGTCGTGTTGCAGTTTGTACGACTGCCAACCTTCAAGTTCGCCCGGATAAAACGGGAATTGTACCATCGCGACTTTCGGCGCGCCCGCATCATCACGCACGGAGATGAGATCACCGTGCGGTTGGCGCGATTCAATCTGTTTGCGTTTGGTGGCGACGAACAACGCCACGACACTGAGTGATACGCCCAGCGCGCGAAGTTCGTCGTGGTGCAATTCGCGGGTCGCGCCGGCTTTGTCGGTTGCAACGAATGTCGGAAAGGCGGCCGGCGATGCCAGCGGCCACTTGTTCGCGCGACGCGCGTCCCGCCACCACTGCGGCGCCTCGTGTTCCGGCACGAACACCACCGACAACCGCGCGCCGGAGAACGCAATCGATTCCGGAGCCATGCCAAGTTCTTCGGCCTGGCTGTAGGCCGAATTGAGCGATAGGCCGGGGGCTGCGCCGTTATCCGCGCCACGCACCTGCACGAAGAACGGCGGCTCTTTCCCGACGTTTACGCGAATCTTGTCGGATTCGCCCAGCAGTTTCCACGGCTTCGCGTTGTAAAAGGCTATGCATGAGCGGAAGAGATAGGCGAGGAGCGCGTACGGAGGGGCGTCACGGCCTGGTGGCATGGGTGGTTTTTCCGGGGGGGGGCTGCTTTGAATCGACCAGAAATTTGCCATATTGAGCCGTCTGCCGCACCGCAATTTGCGCTCAGCACAAAGATTGACGGAGTTTCCTGCCTTGCGCCCGTGATTGCCGGGGCGAATCTTCCCAAGGTGTCGAGGGCACATCATAAGTTTCTTGACGCTGTTATAGACGCGCGAAGGTCTGTAACAGCGTAGACGTTTTGACGGGTACCTTTCTATTATCATCACCAATTCTGGACGGAAACTTCCGATGTCCTATAACAATCAGGTGCAAGCCCCTGACGCGGCCAGCCTTCTGGCATTGTGGCTTGAAGAAGATCTCCAGTCGTTGCGCAGTCAGCGAGCAGAACTCGACGCCCGAATTCAGCGGGGCGAACAGCGACTGCGTGCGCTGCAGGGTTTGGTCCCCGTGGGGAGCGATGCCGCACTTGCGGGCAGCGAGCCTCAGCAGGACCGCATGCTGACGGCGACGTTCGATTCAGCGGCGCTCAGCCCAGCAGCGTTCGACCCAGCAACGCTCAACCCAACCGTGCCCGAACCCTCGGCGCCTGACCAATCCATCGCCGAACGCACGAACGTCGCGCCCAAACGCAGCATCATGTCGCTCCGCCTCGAGACGCGCACGCACAACGCCCTCATGAATGGCGGTGTCACATCGTTCGGACAACTCGTGAGCATGAAACCGCATGAGTTGCGGGCAATTCCCGGCTTCGGTGCCGGCTGTTTGAAAGATCTCGAAATCGCACTCGCGCGCGTGCAGGTTGCGCTGCCAAACTCGAGCAACACCAGCGCACGTTCCACAAGTAGCACGACTGTAGACAGGGCCACTGCCAGCGCGAGTTCCGCCCTCGCTGCGGCAACACCAGTGCAGGTCACCACTGCGCCCACTGCGAATGCAATAGGGACGCATTTGAATGATGACGCCCTGCGTACGGTTCACGCGATAAACGCCAACGCAACGGTGCTGGGCGCATCCGCGCGTGGGATGCTCACCCGAGTACTCGAAACTGAATCCACCGACGGGGCCACGACGACATCCGGATTCAGCACCCCCGAGACACTCAAGCAGATCACCGCGACCCTCGCGCTCATGCAGCGGGCCATCGACCGGCCGCCAGTGTCAATCCTTCACGATGTCGCGCTCAATCTGATTGGTGTCTCCGATGCCGATCTCGCCGTCACGACGCGATACCTCGGGCTTGATGGCGCGGAATCCGAAACGCTCGATGCCATCGGCGAGCGTGAGGGCGTCACGCGCGAACGCATCCGTCAGCGCGTTGCTCGCTTCCGTCAATGTGCGGCCGAGAAGGGTCCGTTGCTGTTGTTGGTACGTGAGGCGGTGAGTGTGTTGCAACGCCTGAACAAGCCGGTCACGCTACACGAATGGTGCGCCGCGCTGCCACCATGGTTGTCGGGCACTCGGCCAACCGATCTCCTCATCGTGCACACCCTCGAGTCGTTTGGTTGGATTGATCCCAACAGCTGGAACGAGTCCGCCGGCATCAAGTTCGTCATGGCTGGCCCGCAACTCGAGGCGCCCATGCAGGACTATCAATCTCGCTACGAGGCAGCAACCGCCCTTCACTATCGATTTGGTGCCGTTTGTGCCGACGATCTTCGCCAGGCGCTGGACATCACGGAAGCTGCGGCCGCAGGCGCGTTGAGTGCGGATGCACGGTGGACGGCAAAGGGCAACGGCTGGTTCATGCGCGCAAATACGGCGCAGTCCTGGATTGCCAAACGGATCATCGAAGTGTTGAATGGCGTGCGCGCGATTGCCATCGAGCCCCTGTATCAATCACTCAAACGCGTCGCAACGCACAAATTCCTCGAACAAGGCTGTCGCATGCCGTCACGAGCCTTGCTGGCCAGGCTCGTGCAGGAGCTTCGCTCTGAAGGAGTGCGCTTTGACATCGTGCATGAAATCGCCAGTCTCGACACGCCGGTTCGCGATACTGATTTATCTGGAACAACGCAGGCGATTCTGAAGGCGTTTGACACCAACCATCGTGCGTTGACGGGCGCAGAATTGGCGTCCAAGTTCGGGGAAGCGGGATTGTCCGAGGCGAGTGCGCAGGTTGCGCTCAGTACGTCGCCGCTTGTGACTCGGCTTGAGCGTGGTATTTACGGTTTGGTGGGACGCCAAGCGGACATCCGCGATATCGCGGGCGCACGGCTGCGCCGTGAGGCGGGATCACTGGTGGCGAACGAATGACGGGGTGCCGTACTTCTGGAGTTCAGAGAAACCTGAAATACAACGCTACCGAAATGCCTCGTCGAAAAACGTTGGCAGATTGAGCACAAACTCCGTCGGCATGCCGTCCGGCTTCCACCGCAATTCCAGGCCTATCACGTCACCAGGTTCGTTCTGCCCACGCCCGCGCGAACCAATGCGCGCTTCCGGATTGATTATCCAGTATTCACCAACACCTTCGCGCAAATAGAGATCGCGCTTGACGTGATAGTCCAGCAACGGATTGCCCGGCGAGACTACTTCAACGGCGAGCAACAGTCCCCCCAAATGATACGGATACGCCGGTCGCTTTCCTTCGGTGCGGCGCACCACAAACACATCCGGCTGCACACGGTTGCGAAAGCGTTCACCGCGCCACACCTCAGCTGGAGATACCATGACGGCCCCCACATCCGACCCGTCGAAATGCCGGCTGAACCGCACCACGAGCAAGCGCACAACATCCTGATGGCCCTCGCCAGGTGCCGACGTCACAAACAACTCGCCATCAATGACTTCGTAGCGCTGCCCGTCGTCCGGGAGCGCATCGAGCATGGCGCCCCCCTACCGCACCAACGGCTTGTACTTAATCCGGTGCGGCTGATCCGCATCCGCACCCTTCCGCCGCTTCAAGTCCTCGATATACGCCCCGTAATTCCCCTCAAACCACACCGTCTCCGAGTCCCCTTCAAACGCGAGAATGTGCGTCGCCACCCGATCCAGAAACCACCGATCGTGCGAAATCACCACCGCGCAGCCGGCAAAGTCCAACAGCGCAACTTCCAGCGCCCGCAACGTATCAACATCAAGATCGTTTGTCGGTTCGTCGAGCAGCAAAACATTCGCCCCCGCCATCAACGTCTTGGCCAAATGCAATCGGTTCCGCTCACCACCCGATAAATCCCCAACCTTTTTCTGCTGATCCACACCCTTGAAGTTGAACGACGACAGGTACGCACGTGAATTCAGTTCACGCTTGCCCACCATAATCTGTTCCACACCACCAGATATCTCCTGCCACGCAGTCTTCGTGCCGTCCAGCGTGCGCGACTGATCCACGTAGCCGAGGTGTACGGTTTCGCCGACCTTCAACAATCCGCCATCCGCCTTCTCCGTTCCAATAATCATCCGGAACAAGGTCGTCTTACCCGCACCGTTCGGCCCAATCACGCCGACAATGCCTCCACGCGGCAAACTGAACGTCAAATCGTCGTACAGCAGCTTTTCGCCATACGCCTTGGTTAAATCCTTCGCGATGACAACATCGTTGCCGAGCCGCGGCGGCACCGGAATCACAATCTCGTTCGAACTTACCTTCTCGGCCTGCGCCTCGCTCTCCAACTCCTCAAACGCCTGAATACGCGCCTTGTTTTTCGCTTGCCGGGCGCGCGGAGCCAAACGCACCCAATCGAGCTCGCGCTGTAACGTGCGTTGACGCGCGCTTTCGGTTTTTTCTTCCTGCTGCAAACGGTTCTTCTTCTGCTCCAGCCAGCTCGAGTAATTCCCCTCCCACGGAATACCCTTGCCACGATCGAGCTCGAGAATCCACTTCGCGACATTGTCCAGGAAATACCGATCGTGGGTAATGGCCACCACCGTTCCCGGAAAATCCGCGAGGAATCGTTCCAGCCACGCGACGCTCTCGGCATCCAAATGGTTGGTCGGTTCGTCCAGCAACAACATGTCCGGCTGCTCAAGCAACACGCGGCAAAGTGCCACTCGACGACGCTCACCCCCTGACAACGTGTTCACATCCGCATCACCCGGCGGCAGACGCAACGCATCCATCGCAATCTCAACCTTGTTGTCGAGATTCCACAAATCGAGCGTGTCAATACGCTCCTGCACGACACTCTGCCGGTTTAACAACTTGTCCATGGCTTCATCACTCATGGGCTCAGCAAACTTCATGCTGATGTCATTGAACTCGTTCAGCAACGCGCGCTGTTCCTTGACGGCCAGTTCGACATTGCCGCGCACATCAAGCGTCGCGTCCAGCTGCGGCTCCTGCGGCAGATATCCAATCTTGGTGCCCGCGGCAGCCCAGGCTTCGCCCTGAAAATCCTGATCGACGCCGGCCATAATGCGCAGTAAACTGGACTTACCGGCGCCATTCGCGCCAAGCACGCCAATTTTTGCGCCGGGATAGAAACTCAACCAGATATCGTCCAGAATGATGCGCGAAACAGGCACCACCTTGCGCAACTTCTTCATCACGTAAATGAACTGCGGAGCCACGGGCGTCTTGGGAACAGGGTGGAGCGCGCTGCAACAGGAGAACGCCAAAGTTAACAACCGCGCGCCCTTTGGGTGACTCGCCCCACCGGGCCGTAACCTCTAATTCTCTTCTTTGCGTTTTCTCCGTGTCCTCCGCGGCTCCGCGTGAGAAATGACGAACGCCGCATCAAACCATTGCAGGGCGCCAACGCGACATTCACCCCTGGCGACCCCGGCCCGAACCATTCCACCGCTTCCCCTCACCGGTAAGGGAACTATGTTCGGGACCGCGTCTTATCTTTCGCACCTATGATGCAAGACATCACCGCCCAGCTCTCCGGCAACCCGCTCGCCGTCCTCCCGATCATCTTCGGCGCCGGCGTGCTCACGTCGCTGACACCGTGCGTATACCCGATGATCCCCATCACCGCCGCCATTGTCGGCGGACAATCGGCCCCCGGCGCCGACGGCAAGCCCATCTCCAAATGGCGCCCGCTCGGCCTGTCCATGGTCTACGTGCTGGGCCTCGCCAGCGTCTACGCCGGCCTGGGCCTGTTGGCCGGCCTCACCGGCACGTTGTTCGGCAGCGTCAGCAGCAACCCATGGGCGTTTTTTGTCATCGCCAACCTGCTGCTGATTGCCGCCCTCTCCATGCTGGACGTCATTCCGGTTCGCGTACCGCACTCCATCATGCAACGCGCCGCCAACGCTGGCACCGGCGGGCGCGTCATGGGGGCATTCGTCATGGGCGCCGCGTCCGGACTGGTCGCCGCACCCTGCTCTGCCCCGGTCATGGGCGCCGTACTCACCTGGGTGTCCACCACCGGCAGCGCAGCGCTTGGCTTCGTCTACCTTTTCACCTTCTCCATTGGCATGTGCTCCCTGCTGGTCGCGGTCGGTCTTTCTGCCGGCACACTCGCGAAGCTGCCAAGGGCAGGAAACTGGATGTTGTGGGTAAAACGGATATTCGCCGCGGTCATGCTGGGAATGGCCGAGTATTACCTCATCAAGATGGGACAGGTGTACTTCTGATGTGCCAGACCAACCTCGACGGCCTGCTCGGCACCCGCGCCGCGAAAATCGTGCGGCGAATCTCCATTTTCTCCGTGCTGGCGAGTGCCGCGATAGTGGCGTCTCCATTGCTTGATGATGGCGCTTTATTTGCTCAAGAAGAAGGTATCGCTGTGGGCGCAATGGCACCCAATGCAACTCTCCAACTGCTGGACGGACGCCCCGTCGAGCTCCACCAGTTTATCGGCAAAAAGCCGGTCGTCATGGAGTTCTGGGCCACCTGGTGCCCAGTCTGCAAAAACCTGCAGCCCAAAATTGACGCCGCCATCAAGAAATACGGCACCTCGGTCACCTTCGTCACTATCGCGGTGTCCGTAAACCAGACGCCCGCCCGCGTGGCGGCCTGGCACAAGGCCAACCCTATCGCCACCGAAATGGTATACGACGCGAAAGGCTCGGCTACCTCGGCCTACGATCCGCCCGCCACCAGTTACCTCGTCGTCATCAACAAAGCCGGTAAGGTGGTCTACACCGGATTGGGCGCCAATCAGGACGTGGACGGCGCCATTCAGAAGGCGATGAAATAGCGCCGCCAAGCGATTATTCAGCCGCCGGTCGACCGGCGCACCACAGCAAAAAGCCGAACCTCAAAGGTTCGGCTTTTTTGCATCAAGAAGGTGGAGGAGGTGGAGTTATTTCTTCTTTTTCGCCGGCGGCGGTGCCGGTGGCGCGCCATCCGCCAACGTGAGCGTATCGCCCTTGAACACAATGTGCACGCTGGCAGCCGCCTGGATCATGTCCAGCGCGTCCTTGCTGGAGTCGAGCTTGAGCACCGCCGTGACGGGCCGGGATTCGAGGCTCTTGTCCGCCAGCGCGACTGGCGTGTTATACCAGCGCTGGAGTACGGGAAGCGTGCCAACCAGCGGGACAGCCGTCAGCGAGTAGTTGCCGTCAATCCACGCAAACGCCGCGTCGCTTTCGGGCTGCGTCAGCATGCGGGTCACGCCGGCCTCGTTAATGGCCATACCCGGGCCCGCCGCGAGTTCGGCCGTCTCCTTGGCTTCAACATTCGGATGGACCGTCAACGACCCGTCGATGGCCTTCACGAACACTTCCTTGTCCTCGGGGAACGACGAGACCGCCAAAGTGCCACTCTTGAGTTCCACGCCAACCTTGCGCACGCGCACGCGGAAGGCCGAGGAATCGGGCTGCACGACAAAGTGCGCCGATCCTTCAATGCCGGCGCCCCGTACGCCCTTTGGCGGAATCGTCAGCATGGTCTCCGGTGCAAGCCGCACGGTTGACGAGTCGGGCAACTTGGTTTGCCCACGTTGACCGCGCGCCGTGGGAACTTTGCGGGACTCCTCGCTGCCCAACAACTTGCCGAAGTCGCGCTCACCCTTGTTCGGGTCGCTGAAGAGGAACGCCACAACCGCGACCACAGCGATGCCAGCAATACCAAGTGCGATCCAGGGAGTCTTTTTTCCATCGTCGACACCGGCAACCTTCGCGGCGGTGGCGTTTCTGCGTGGTCCGATTCGTTCTGCCATGGGCGGTTGAAACAGGAGGAGGTGGGCAGTCACCGAACCCACAGGCTCGGCGCGGAGGTTTTCGTGCGAGGTACGAGCATGCAGGCTCGACACCCGTAACGCAACTGCCGCCCTGAATGCTGGGTGGTAAACTGTCAGGGCTTGTGGTCAGCCTGACCTGTCAAGCAACACGGTCAACAGAAGTAGACGCTGGTGATGCGGGTGTCTGTAACTATGTTGCGGAAACCGTCGCATGCCCCGCGGCGCTCACCACTATCTTTCCCTCATGACATCAGCGCACGCTGCGGAAGTGCTCGCGTCAACGGGCACAGTTATTGAAGTCACGGTGGAGTCGCCGGTTCTGGAAGCATTGCCGGAAACGATGCCGCAGCCCGAACCGTCGCTGGATGTTTCCACCACGTTGTGGGCCGTGGTGTTCGCGGGCGGTATCGGCACGCGGTTCTGGCCCCTCAGCACACCGGCCCGGCCCAAGCAGTTACTGGCCCTGGTCAACGAGCGCCCGCTTATTGCCGAGACGGTGGCCAGGTTGCAGCCGCTCGTTCCGGTGAACCGTGTGCTGGTCGTTACCAGCGCTGATATTTTCGACGCCGTGCACTCGGCTATTCCAGAGGTACCTCTGGCGAATATGCTGGTGGAGCCGCGCCCTCTGGGCACCGCGGCGGCCTTGGCATGGGCCGCAACAGAAATCGAGCGTCGCGCGGGACCGAAGACAGTATTCTGCGCGTTGCATTCCGATCTCGCGGTGGGGGTTCCCGAGCGCTTTCGCGACACGCTGCGCGAAGGGGCGCGTATCGCCGCGCGGGACAATCACCTCGTCGTGCTGGGCGCGACACCAACGCGCTCGGAACCACAATTTGGATACCTGCATCCCGGCATCCCCATCAATGAAATGGCTGGCATAAAAGATGGCGGCGCGTGCCGGGTTGATCACTTCGTGGAAAAACCACCCGCGCATGTGGCTGACCTGTTGATTGCCGACGGCGCGTTGTGGAATACCGGTATTTTTGTCTGGCAGGCACGCACGGTGCTCGACGAATTGCAGGCGCACACCGCCGAACTGAACCACGGATTTGCCGCGCTCGCGTCGGGCGATATGCAGCAATTTTCGGAGATGGTGACATCGGTGTCCATCGATCGCGGCTTGCTGGAACGCAGTCGGAAAGTGGTCGTGCTGCCAGCTGAATTCGGGTGGGATGATGTCGGCACGTGGGCGTCCCTGCGACGTGTGCGCGACCTCGATGACACCGGGAACGGAATTAAAGGACCCGCCCATTGTGTGGACGCATCGGGAAACATTGTGCACGCCGAACAAGGTTGTGTCGTGTTGTACGGTGTGTCTGGCATGCTGGTTGTCTCAATAGACGGACTCACATTTGTGGCACCGCTCGACCGCGCGGCCGAGATGAACGCGCTGCTCAATCAGTTGCCGAGCAATTTCCGGCACAGTCCGGGGCATGGGGCAACTGGCGGGTCTGAGGCATTGGACGTGTAGCCTGGAGGAGTCGGTATTGAGCCGACCCGTCGCAATGGATGGGTGCGTGCGATTGGGGCAGAGGTGTGCTGTGGTTCGGCGCGGGCATGCGAATACGCTTCTGCACTGCGTGAAGCGGAAACTTGCGGATTCCTCGGATTGGGCGAATCAAACCGTAATGGGTGGGTGGACACGAGGTAACCCGCGCCGAGGCGGAGAACGGGCGTTCGTTTTTGGGGAATGTTGCCTGGTCGAGAAAACCCCCGCCACACAGCCGGAATAAATCAGGAAAAGAAGTGGCCGACAGTGGCCCCACAGCGAACCGTTGTCAGCGCCCCGTAAACCGCGGCATACGCTTCTCGCGGAACGCCACCATCGCATCCGCCACATCGTTCGTCTGGAAACACGTCTTGATGTGCGCCACTTCACTCCGCAATTGTGTTTCGAGTGTTGTGGACGCACTCTCGATCAACAACCGCTTGGTCAACGCCATCGCCAGTGGCGGCCCGGCGGCAAGCTGCATGGCGAGTGCCTGCGACGTGGCCGCAAACGCCTCATCGGGAATCACCTGCGTGGCGAGTCCAATTTGCAGGGCTTCCGCCGACGTGACGTCACGCCCCGTCATGATAATGTCCATCGCCCGCGTGTGGCCAACCAGCCGTGGTAACCACCAGGTCACGCCCGCGTCTGGGGAAAGGCCGCGCCGAATGTAGCCGGCCGTCATTTTGGCGCTGGCGCTGACGAGCCGAAAATCGCAGCACAACGCAAGCCCGAATCCCGCACCCGCTGCGGGTCCATTCACTGCGGCAATCACGGGTTTTTCGCACCGCGTCATTGCATGCACCCAGCGACTTACCCATAAATCCGCGTCCAGTCGCGCGGCGCGCGTGCTGGTGTCGAGGGCGGGCGCGTCCGTCAAGTCGAGCCCAACGCAGAAACCGCGGCCCGCACCGGTAATGACCAACACACGCACCGCGTCATCCACTCCGGCCGCCGTCACCGCGTCGGGCAGTTCTACCGCCAACTCGGCATTCACCGCGTTCAACCGTTCAGGCCGATTCATTGTGATCGTGCGGACCCCTGCGGGTGTGGTCTCAATCAGCAGGGTTTGGTAGGTGGTGGACGGACTGGTCACTTTCGCTCCTGTGCAGCGGTTTGTCGGGCAGAACGGGTGGTCGCCACTCGGGGAGCCGCGCAATGTGCGCCGCGCCAACCGTTATCACTTTTTTGCGCGCCATGCGTGATTGCAAGCCAGCCAGCGCGTTTTCTCAAGACTTTGCGTCGCGCTGACGATGAATTCACGTTGAATCGCCTGCACTTGGCTACCCCCCACTACCGTTGAGCGTGGTAGTCCCGCTAGATCACACCGTGTCTCGGCGTGCGGCCTACCAGGTGTCGCTCGCCGTGTCTCCGCTGCCGCGTACCGCGGCGCCCCCCGAAGGTCCTCTGCACAATCGGTTATGGCTGGAACCCGCGCTGCCAAACACTCGTCGTCTGCACTGCTGGACGATCCCGCAGAACCACAAAGCCCCGTCACCTGTGCGGACGCGCTGGCGCGCACCGCACACGAAACGTGCCGACAGCACGAACGGCTTTCCCGCTTGAACGGTCTTGGTGTACGGCACGCCGAATTGGAGGCCGCGCACGCGTTGGTCGACACCTGCGACCTCGCACTGGCCGAATGTGTCACCTCGTATGAAAAGCGATGCGGCAAATCGCCGGTCAGCGACGATGCCGAAATTCACTCCAAAGCCAATACGGTGTGGCTGTCCGCGCGCGACTATTTGCGCCGACACTCGATTGCAGAAAAAGCCTCGCGCCAACTCACGCAACACGACGCCGAAAAACTGAACGACCTGCAGATGGAGTACGAGCTCATGGCATCGGCGCTGCTCGCGCTCAAGCAGGCAACGGCGGCGTACGGTGCGTTGCGGCCGGAGTACAAGTAGGACGCGACGGCTACGGCGAACAGCCAACGGCGAACCACCAGTTGGGATGAACCGCGGACGAACGCCAGAAGAACTGCGGATGGTGTCGGCACAGGGCGCAGGACGGTGCGCGTTGGCGAACCACACTTCACAAGCCGTTCGCATTTCCCGGAACGCCGGTCAATGGTAACTCCAGCAGCTTTTTCGACGGCTGCGGATCACGCGTCAGATACACCTGAAAGCGATCGATAATGGCCGGCGCCGCAATGCGAACGGACAACAGTTCCCGCTCGACCGCCGGCGTGAGCGTCGGGAAAAAACTCATGGTGACATGCGGCGTAAAACTGAATCGCGCCGCTTTGAACCGCAGCCCGCTTTTGGCAATCCGTTCGTGGAGCGCGCGCAGCGGACCGTGTGGATCCATTGGCAACACCACAATTTCCGTTTGCATGAACCGTAACGGCTTGTCGAGGGCCAGCGACATGGGCGGAGTGGTGCGCGCGATGGGCTCCAACGCCGCGCGCAGTGCAGCGACCGTGGTTTCGGCAGGAATGGAACCAACACCGGACGAGCCGGCGAGCGTCAGGTGCGGCGGATTCAGTCGCGCCAGCTTGGGATCGTACTTTTCCTGAATGGCCCGAACGCGTTCACCCGCTTCGCCGGGCAACTCCACAATGATGTAAATACCAATTGCCGCCGCCACAAATCAGTGGGTTGCGCGGTGCTGGCAAAAACGAAGGGGCATAGGGTGCCTGGCGGGAGTGGGGTACCGGGTACGCACAGTATAACCGGCTCCCTCGGGAAATGTGCCAGGCGCGCGTTGGCGGTGTATGTTTGCACTATGAGCGAAAATATGGCAATCATCCGCGAGTACGCCAACGAAATGGAGGCAACCGTCGCGCAGAGCGTGCTGGAAGCCAACAACATTCCCTCGGTGATCCTGCGGGATAACGCCGGCGGCATGCTGCCGGCCATGCACTATGTGTTTCCGTTGCGACTGGCCGTTCGCGCCGGTGACGCCAATCTGGCACTCGAGTTGCTCGACTCGCCCGTCGATGAAGCAACGGGCGACAGCATCGCCGAGTGATCTGACACGCCAGATTCCGCACCCCGGAGCATGGGGCTCCCCTACCTTTGCAGTCATGGCGCTTGTCGCGATCGATGCAGAAAATCCAGAGCCGGAAATCATCGCGCGTGCGGCTGACTTGCTGCGACGCGGCCAACTGGTCGCATTCCCCACGGAAACTGTCTACGGGCTGGGCGCCAACGCATTGGATGCGACAGCCGTCGCACGAATTTTCGCCGCAAAGGCACGCCCCGCGTGGAATCCTGTTATCGCGCACGTCAGTACCATCGCCGACGCCCGTGCGTTAACTGCAAGCTGGCCTGCAATCGCCGATCTGCTCGCAACGGCATTCTGGCCTGGGCCACTGACGCTGGTGCTCCCCAAACGCGATATCGTACCAGATATTGTCTCGGCCGGGTTGCCGGCCGTTGCGCTACGGGTGCCCTCGCACGCGGTGGCGCGCGCGCTCATTGCGGCCGCAGGATTTCCCATCGCCGCGCCCAGTGCCAACCGGTTCACAGAACTCTCTCCGACAACGGCGGCGCACGTGGAGGCCAGCCTGGGAAATCGCGTGGACATGATTCTGAATGGCGGCAGTGCGGATGTGGGCATTGAGAGTACGGTGGTCGACCTCACCAGCGACCAGCCGGTCATTCTTCGACCCGGCGTGATCAGCCGGGATATGATTGCACGTGTTGTAGGTGTCCCGGTGGGCATGGCGTCTGACCGCCAACCCGAGCACGGGCCGCGACTATCTCCAGGCATGATGGATCGTCACTACGCGCCCCGAGCCGACGTGTGGTTGTTTGACGCACCGGATGTGAGGGCGCTGCGACAATCCCTGGCGCAACGCGAGTCGCGCGCAGGGGACGGGGGCATTGCCGCAATGGTGTTGGATTGGTCGCTGGCGTTGCCGGAGCAGGTGCGTGTCATTCCCATGCCGAACAATCCGTCGGCCTACGCACGCGCGCTGTATGCCACCCTGCACGACCTCGACGCGTCCGGCAGCGCGATTGTAGCGATTGAGCGACCACCGTTCACCGATGCCTGGGCGGGCATTCATGACCGACTGAGTCGGGCCGCGCACTGAACGCACGCGCTTTCAGAAGTACTGAAGCAGCAAGGTACGTGAAGTAGCGTTACCCGGTGGTTGTCATAGATTTCGGCCATGCTTCCAATAGATCTTACCGGTAAACGCGCCCTGGTGGCGGGTGTCGCCGATGACGGCGGCTTCGGCTTCGCCGTGGCCAAGGCGTTCGCCGAAGCGGGCGCGTCCGTGTGTGTGGCAACCTGGCCACCCGCACTCAACATCTTTCTCAACTTGCTGGAGCGCGGGAAGATGGACGAATCGCGCCGGCTGTCCGACGGGTCGCTGCTCAGTTTCGAAAAGATCTATCCGCTTGACGCCGCGTTTGACACCATGCAGCAGGTTCCCGCCGAAGTCCGCGAGAACAAGCGATACAAGGATCACCACGATTACTCCATTGACGGCATGGCGCAGGCCATGCTGGCTGATTTTGGCCCACAGCCCGTGGATATTGTGTTCCACTCGTTGGCCAACGGTCCCGAAGTGAAGAAGCCCCTGCTGGAAACGAGTCGCGGTGGCTACCTCTCGGCCATCAGCACGAGCGCGTATTCGCTGGTGTCCATGGTGCAGCGCTTTGGCCCGATCATGCGCCCGGGTGGGTCATTCTGTTCGCTCACGTACATGGCCAGTGAACGTATGATTCCGGGATACGGCGGTGGGATGTCCACCGCCAAGGCGGCGCTCGAAAGTGACACGCGAGTGTTGTCGTTCGAAGCCGGTCGCAAGTACGGAGCACGCGTGAACACCATTTCCGCCGGACCGTTCGCCTCGCGCGCGGCCAGCGCCATTGGCATTATCGACAAAATGGTGCAGTACTGCACGGCCAATTCGCCGCTGGCCGAAGCGCTGACGGCAACCGAAGTTGGCAATGCAGCGGCGTTCCTGGCGAGTTCCCTTGCATCGGGCGTGACCGGCACCACCCTGTATGTCGACAAAGGATATCACTCCATGGGAATGGCTGTGACGATGCCCGAAGGGCTGGACATCCTCGGCCCATGAGTTGATGGGCGACACTCGCGAGCGAACGCCGAAAGGGGGGCAGACGCCCATCGCCACGCCGGCGTTCGTGCGGCGGGTGCAACTCACGTACAGTGTTCGCGCGCAGCTCATTTTGCTCGCGCTCTTTATCGCACTTCCGTTGTTGATTGGCAGTGCCGTGCGTATCGCAACCCGATGGTCTGACGGACAGAAGGCAACCGGGTTGGAGGTGCAACGCGTAGCCCGGCTGGTGGCCGAGCGTGTGGAAGAACGGGTGCGAAGTGCCGAAGCCCTGCTGATTGGATTAACACCTGCGCTCAGGCTCGACACGTTGCAAATGAGTCACAATGACTCGGTTTTCGCGCAGACATTAAGCAAAGTTCCGCAGCGGTACGCGAACTTTTTTGCGTTTGACAAGAGCGGCGCGCGGCTGGGCTCAGCCATCCATACTCCCGTGTTGGATACCGTGCGCGGGAACTCGCGTCCATACTTCGCGCCGTTACTGTCGAAGGGTGGATTCTACATTGGCCAGGCGCAGCCATCGCGCGTGTTGAATGACAACGCCCTGATTGTGCCGCTCGTTCGGTCCGTTGATGATGCCACCGGACGACCAGTGGCGGTGATCGGTACTACCTTACACATTGACTCACTGGGCGACCTGATCACCGTGGACATGACATTGCCGCCCGGATCGGTGGTGGTGGTGCTCGATACCACGGGACTTACCATCGCGCGTTCGGAAGACGGCAAGCGTGATACGCTGCGGGGCCGAGTTGTCACCCTGAACGCCACCATTCCAGACAGTGCGACGTTCAGGATTACCGACAGCAAAGGGGTGACGCGCATATTTGGATTCGCGCGAGCGAAGTCGGCGCCCTGGCTGGTGAACGTCGGCATTCCGGAGGCCGCCGTGCTGGCGCCAGTGTACGAGGAACTATTTCGCGATCTGTTTGCGGGAACGGTAACATTGTTGTTCGCCATTGGGGCCGCCATTCTGTTGGGCGGATTTATCGCGCGGCCCCTGGGTGCACTCAGCGACGACGCACGCGCCATTGCAGCCGGCGAAGATGGACGGCGCTCACGCATTCGCTCGAAATCGGAAGTGGGCGTACTGGCATCGGCGTTCAACCAAATGGCCGACACGGTCGAGCGACGAAATTCGGCGCTGGCTGAAAGCGAGCGGCGGTATCGCCTGTTGTTTGACTCGAATCCGCTGCCCATGTATGCGTGGGACGCCGACCTGTTGAGTATTCTGGCGGCCAACGAAGCCGCGCAGGAACGGTATGGGTACTCGCAGGCGGCCTTCTTGCAGCTCAAGATTACCGATTTGCTTGATGAATCGGAGCAAGAACGTTTTGCCCTTGGGCGCGTGAAGGTTGAAGAACGGCGGTTAGCTCCCAAACCGTGGATTCATCGCACGGCCACTGGTGAGCGCGTCGAGATGGAAGTGATCTCCACGCAATCGCGCCGCATGGGACGGGAGAGCTGGCTGTCCGTCAGCATTGACGTGACTGCCCGCCAGGCCGCTGAACGGGCGTTGGCGCGCAGCGAGGCGCAGCTCCGCCAGTCACAAAAAATGGAAGCCATTGGCGCGTTTGCCGGTGGAATTGCGCACGACTTCAACAACTTGCTGACCGGCATGTTGGGGTACTGTGAACTCGCCATGGATTCGCTGCCCGCCGGCGGTGATGCCTGGAACGATGTGCAGGAGGTGCGCACGCTGGCCATGCGCGGCGCCGATCTGACTCGCCAGATTCTGGCGGTGAGCCGCAAGCAAGTCATGCAGTACACGGTGTTCGATGTCAACACCGTGGTGCTGGCCATCGACCGCTTGCTGCGTCGCCTGATTGGGGAACACATCACGCTGCAAACTGCGCTGGGCGAAGACGTGCGGAGCATTCGGGCCGACGCGGCCCAGATTGAGCAGGTGCTGCTGAATCTCGCAGCGAATGCGCGCGACTCCATGCAGCCGGGCGGCACACTGACCATCAGCACCGCACGTGTACCGGCGCGCGGCGCGAGCGCACTGGGCCTGGCGCACCACGACTGGGTGAACATTTGCGTCAGCGATACCGGCGTTGGCATGACGGAAGAAGTCAAGCAGCGCATTTTCGAACCGTTCTTTACCACCAAGGAGCGCGGCAAGGGCACCGGACTCGGCTTGTCGCTGGTGTATGCGACGGTTGAACAGTCGGGTGGTACGATTCGTGTCACCAGCGCGCCCAACGAAGGCGCCACGTTCGAGATGTATTTCCCGAGTTCGGAAGAACCGGTAGCCGTGCCCGTGTTGGCCGCACCCGCCACGCCAGCGCGCAGCGGTACGGAACTCATCTTGTTGGCCGAAGACGAGGACAGTGTGCGGGCCGTTGCCAGAGAAGCGTTGGAACGCCGCGGGTACCGCGTGCTGGCGGCCGCAGACGGGCCCAGCGCCCTGACACTGGCGCGGGCGTGCGCCGAAACCATTGACTTGCTCCTCACCGATGTCGTCATGCCCGGGATGAACGGGCGCGAACTGGCGGAAGCCCTCCTGCGAGAGCGACCCAACACCCGCGTGTTGTTCGCTTCGGGGTATACCGACGACGCCGTGCTGCTGCATGGCGTTCGCACCGACGAAGTCTGGTTCCTCCAAAAGCCGTTTACACCGCCCACGCTGGTGCAACGTGTGCGCGAAGTGCTGGACCAACCGTTGCGCAGTTCCTGATCCTTGCACTTCGCGTGCGCGCCAAGAGGGCGCAAGCGAAGCGCGTCACGTGCGCGCGCAGTGGGTCCGCTTCACGTCGGCGGCCCGGTGAACGCCAGCACAACCCCGATATTCTGTGTACTGGATTCTGCTGATCATGGCACTGCTGGTGTCCATCGTTGTCGCCATTTTGGTCGGCGGCATGGCCACCCCACGCCGTCACGTTGCCACGCGAACCCTCGTCCTCCGCGCATCGCCCGACACGGTGTGGCAACTCATTCGAACAGTTCACAAGTATCCGGACTGGCGCGATGACACCCAGTCAGTCAGCGTGTCCGCCGACAGCGAGGGCCCACTGCAGTGGACCGAAGTCGGTCGCCAGAAATCCGTGTCGTATCGGGCCACCCTCGACGAAGCGCCGCATCGCTTTTCATCACAAATCACCGACGACGATCTTGGGTATACGGGAGAATGGCAATACGTCATCACGCCTACCGACAGCGGGACGCGGGTAACCATCACCGAAACTGGCGAAGTGGGCAATCCGATGTTCCGATTCTTCGGCACGCATTTCGTGGGGTACACCCGCGAGATTGATGCGTGCTTGCGCGATCTCGCACAGCATCTGGGCGAACACGCCAAACCACAACCCGGTACGCCGTGACGCGGCGTTCAGTTCGCGAACTCTTGCGCGAGCTTGGCCCCGGCGTCATCACCGGTGCTGCGGACGACGATCCATCAGGCATTGCGACGTATTCCTTGGCGGGCGCGCAGTTTGGCACGTCGCTGCTGTGGATGGCTGTTGTTTCCTGGCCCTTAATGGCTGCCGTGCAGTCCATGTGCGCGCGCATTGGCATGGTGACGGGCAAAGGGTTGATGTCGGCGCTGCGCCAGCGTTTCCCGCGCAAGGTACTCATTGTGGTGAGTTGCGCACTCGCGTTGGCGAATGTGATCAACATTGGCGCCGACCTGTCCGGCATGGCCGACGCAGCAGAGTTGTTAAGCGGCCTCAACTCGCATGTCTTCGTGGTGGTGTTCGGCATCGCCATTGCTGCGGCCACGGTCTGGCTGCGGTATGTCACGCTGGCCAACACCCTCAAGTGGCTGGCGTTGGTGCTGATTGCGTATGTGATTACCGCGTTCATGGTGGCCCCGCATTGGCCTACGGTCGCGCGTGATGCCCTGCTGCCCAGTGTACCCGACATTACCGCGTGGGGCATGATTGTCGCCATACTCGGCACCACCATCTCGCCGTATTTGTTTTTCTGGCAGGCGTCGCAGGAAGTGGAAGAAGAAAAGGCGCAGGGACGCACGACGGTCGCCGAGCGGCGCGGCGCGACCGAAATTGAGATGTCGGCCCGCCGGTGGGATATTGGCGCGGGCACGTTCGTGTCGAATGCCGCAATGTTTTTCATTATTCTGACAACCGCGCTCACCCTGCACGCGAACGGAGTGACCACCCCCACCAGTAGCCGCGAAGTGGCGCAGGCCCTGGAACCGTTGGCGGGTCGGTGGGCCACGCTGTTATATGCGGTCGGACTTATTGGCACTGGTGCGCTGGCCATTCCAACCCTGGCCGGGTCGGCCAGTTATGCGTTCAGCGAATTGTTTGGTTGGCGGCAGGGTATTGATGAGTCGTTTCGCAATGCGCGCGCATTTTACGTATCCATAGTGATCGCAGTACTGGCCGGCGTGGTCATGGACTTTGCCAACATCAGCGCCATCAAGGCCATGTATTGGTCGGCTATTGTGAACGGATTACTGGCGCCGTTCCTGTTAATCGGAATATTGCTGGTCGCATCGGACCGGAAAATTATGCGAGACCAGACGAGTTCACCGTTGTCGCGTGTCGTGGTGGGGTTGACGACGGTCGCGATGTTCGGCGCAGCGATGGCGATGTTTATGTTGTAGCGTTGCCGTGATTCCGCAGTTCATCGGTCGTTCTCCGCTGTGAGTCCTGTACAGGTCGTTCGCCGTTCGCCGTTTGCCGTTCGCAATAAAATTCCGCCTTTCGCCATGTGCCGCAATCACCGGGTCACTGAGCCGTCATTCTGCGAAGCCGTCGAATACTCGCGATTCCCAGCAGCGGCCCAATAGCCAGCACCGGAAACGCCCACTGCCATCCCACTGCATTGACCAGCGGCGGAATAATCTGAATCGTGATGGTCGTCAGCAGAAATCCCAGGGATACCTGCAGCGTGAGCGCCGTCCCGACGGCATGCGCGGGCACCTGCTCGGTAATCAGCACGCTGAACTGCGCGCTATCGGCAATGACAAAAAATCCCCAGACCAGCGCGAGCGGCGCCAGAATCCACCAACTGCGTCCGTAGGCCAGCCCGATCAACAACGCACAGGCACCGCTCACGCTCATCGCCCACATCACCAGGCGCGCGCGACCAATGCGATCGGCCACCAGACCGCCCCAGAGACATCCAACACCACCAACGGCAATCACTCCGAACGCAATCAAAGCGGCAACGCGCGGATGCGCCGGCGCGTTGGCCGCGAGCGCGCGTTTGGCCTCACTTGCCGCCAGAAACGCCGGAATCCACGTCCAGAACGAATACAGTTCGCCCATGTGGCCAAGATACCCACCGGTCGCCAGCCGATACTCACGCACGCGCAACACCTCGGCGACCCGCGCCCACGCGAACGGACGCGCTGGAAATGCAAAGGGTCCGTCGCGATAGACGAACCACACAATGCTTGCGGCGAGAATAGCGCTGGCTGAGGCCAATTGCGTCACCCCCGCCACGGTGGCAAACGGAAAGGCCTGCGCGAGATATGGCGAGGCTTTCCCCACCGTAAGCGCGCCAACGATGGTACCGACTGCCAGCCCACGCTGTGCGCGAAACCATGTGGCCGCCATTTTCATTGCCGGTGGGTAGACACCGGCCAGACAGCACCCTGCCAGGAATCGGGACACCAGAACCAGCGGCAAAGTGCCGGCCCATGCCATTGGCAGGTTCGCGATCGCGCCACACACCGCCGCGACGGCAAACAGTTTTTTTGCCGGAAAAATGTCTGCAAGGTTGAGCAGCGCGCTCAGCGCCGTTCCCACCACAAAGCCCAGCTGGACTGCGGTGGTCAGCCAGGCCACTTGCCCGGTGGTCAGCCCCCACCGAACGCCCAGTTGGGGTCCGACGGCGCTACCCGTAAACCACAGGGCCATTCCCAACAGCTCCGCGACCGCAAGCACGGCCAACATGCGCCACCTGAGCGCGCCGCGTTCCTGCACCGGTAACGCTGCGCCGGGTTGCGTGGTTGATACTGTCATGGACGAATTTGGAGCCTTCCCGAAAGAAACACCCAAACGGACTGGTACGTGCGACCGAAGTTTAACACCCGTTCACCCCTCCACTATTGCGGGCGTTAACGGGCCGCTCAATAGTAAAGGCATGCGATATCTTCGGGCGGTTCTGCTAATCGCGGTTTGGGAGGTGTGGCCGGTTGCGACCCTTCAGGCGCAGCGCAGCGGCATTGTGGGAACGGTCGCGGATACGATGGGCGTGATGATTGCCGGAGTGCAAATTGAGCTGTCGGGTACGGACTACGGTGCGATTACCAACTCGCGCGGCGAATTCCGATTGACGAAAGTCAAACCGGGACCGTACAGGCTGCTGATGCGCCGCATCGGATTCGAGGCGCTTACCATGAAAATTGACGTACTGAACGGCAATCCCGTGGAACTCGACTTCGAACTCACCCCCACGGTCGTGCGTCTCGCGACCGTGGCGGTCAATGCCAGGTACAGTTCCGACAAACTGATACGCGTCGGGTTCGAGAGTCGACAGAAAACAGCGGGCATTGCGCCGTCGCGTTTCATCACGCGCACTGATATCGAACAACAAAATCCGCAGACGCTGATTCAGCTGATTGAACGCATGGGTGGGCGCGTTCGCAATTGTGTGGATGCCATCGTGTACCTGGACGGCATCGCCCCCGGCAATCAGCCTGATTACGGAACGCAGGGGGGGCGCACGAGTGGGGCGCTCAGAAGCGCACCAGGCCGGACAGAAAACCCGTCGTCGCACCGCTACCGACTGCTGGAGAACATTCTGCCGCGCCAGGTTGAAGGCATGGAGATTTATGCCAGCGCCGCGGAGATTCCGGCCGAGTTTCGGCGCGGTCAATTTGGCGATGCGAATGGTCGGTGTGTGGTGTTGATCTGGACGCGCGAGATGTAGACGCAGTGCACGACGAATCGCTCGGGGCGCGTCGCACACTGCGCCCCCTTATGCCAAGCGGCTCGATCGTAGAACTCCCCGCAGACCAATCTCGATGACGGTACTCCACGCCGGCAAAACTCAATCAAAAAACGCTGCGCACAAAAACTCATTCCGAGAACGTTGCCCAGGCAAAACAAAAGCGGGGCGCCGAAATGGCGCCCCGCTTTTGTTTTAATGGATTGGAATACTCAGACCTTGCGACGACGGCGCGCCGCGACGCCAAGCGCCAGCAAGCCAGCGCCCATCAAGGCGTAGGTGGACGGCTCGGGCACAACACTCTGCACACCAACGGTCAGGCCGTGCCAGTTTTCGGCATCTTCGACGCTGTACGAAAAGGAGTTGAAGGTGCCGTTCAGACGAATGGTGCCGCTGAACTCATTGCCGGTGATGACGTTGCCGGCGACGCTTTGCGAACCACCGCCCCAGGCGGCCGGGCTGGACGAGTTGTCCGACAGGACCGTGAAGCTGTTCCCGAGGAAGTTGTAGCGAACCGGAAGGTTTGACTGGCCGACGCTGATAAACGCGATAAGCGGGTTCACCACAGCCGATCCAAACGTAATGGTACCGCGACGAACGCCCGTGTACTGAATGAAGCCGTGGTTGGTGGGTGCTCCAACGCCCGTGCTGGTGTAAGGTGCGGTCAGGCAGAAGAAATTGAATGCGCATCCGGGAGACGAGCTGACGCTGCCGGTGCGCGTGGTGTTGTCGGACAGCTGGTAGCCGTCGAACGTTCCGCTGTAGCTGATGGTGGTGGTGCCCAGCATACCGGACATGGTATTGCCGGCAACGCTGCCAGCCGTCCAGTTCGCCCACGTTTGCGCGGACGCCAGTGCTGGCACGGCCAGAAAGGCGGCGGCGGTTACGGCGCGGATTACGCGAGTGAGGTTCATCATGACGAGATTTGGTGTGAGGAGTGACCCGTTCGCCCCTACCTAATTGCAAGAACAGGACCACGCGACCGGCACGACAACTTGGAGCATAAACCTTTATAAATCAACTACTTAGCAATTTGTTACGAGTGCAAATATAGCTATTCCGCGCCCGTTTGTGTGCTGGGCATGCATCACCCTTGTGGCGTCCTCGACGATTCCAGGCGACGGTCAGCCACCAAATACTCCTGGACGTAGTCGCGCACCGCCTCGCCCAGCGTGGTGACCGGCATCTCGTAGCCCGTCGCCCGCACCTTGTCGATGTTCGCCTGGGTGAAATACTGATACTTCTCCCGAATGTTCTCCGGAATGTCCACGAAGTCGACCGCTCGTTCGCGCCCCAGTGCGGAAAAAATGGCGTCCACGAGGGTGAGCCACGTATTCGCCTGCCCACTGCCGATGTTGAACAAACCGTTTGCCGATCGCGCCGTGGCCAGATGCAGCGTCATCGCGACGGCATCTTTCACGTACAGGAAATCCCGGCGTTGCTCGCCATCGCGATAGTCGTCCCGATGGCTGCGAAACAACTGCACGCGCCCCGTTGTCGCAATCTGCCCATACGCTTTATGCACCAGCGAGCGCATGTCGCCTTTGTGCGCTTCGTTTGGTCCAAAGACGTTGAAATATTTGAGACCGACCATGTGCGACAACAATCCCGCGCGCGCCGCGTACTGATCGAACAACTGCTTGGAATAGCCATAGGCATTTAACGGCCGAAACTGCGCCAGTGCGTCGTTGCTCTCCTCGTGATCGCTCATGCCCGCACCACCGTCGCCATACGTGGCCGCACTCGACGCATACACAAATCGCACGGCGTGATTGCGTGACCAGTGCGCGAGCGCCTTCGTGAATTCGAAATTGTTGCGCATGAGAAACGAGGCATCGCGTTCGGTAGTGGCCGAACACGCTCCCATATGCAGCACGAGGTCGAAGGCCCCCAGCGACGCGCTGTGCAGTCGCGCCAGCAGGTCGTCCGCGTCGACATAGTCTTCAAATCTGAGCGGCACAAGATTCCGCCACTTCTCGTCCGTGCCCAGCCGGTCGGCAATCACAATGCGCTCGACGCCGTACTGATTCAGCGCCCACACCAGCGCACTGCCAATGAAACCGGCACCGCCGGTAACCAGCACGCGGGTTGGAAGAGTGGCCAGAACGGGAAACTGGTGCATACAGGCGATGGCGGAGCGTGGACGAAGCGGGGGCCGGACTTTCAGCACACTTCGAGCTACACTGGTGCCCGGGGCTCGCGCAACCGGTGCTGAAACTCTCCGCAAAACAGTGCGTAAATGCTACCACAGTGATATCATATCACTATCATACTCCCCGCCTCCACGAGGAACCCCATGTTTCGCGAGCAAGAAGTGCATCCGGCCCCCGGCATTCTGATGGCCCTCGTCCTGGCTACCGCCATCCTCGGTGGCACGGCCGCCGTCATATTTGGCGCACGGCAAGAGCAAGTGTGGACGGCCATTGGCGGGACGATGCTCCTGCTGGGCGCGAGCCTCTGCCTGAACGGACTTTTTACCGTGCAACCCAACGTCGGCAAAGTGTTGACGCTCTTCGGCAAATACAAAGGCACGGCGAAGCAACCGGGACTGTGGTTCACCAACCCATTCATCACCAAAAAACCGGTCTCGTTGCGCGTCCGAAACTTCGAAACCGCCAAACTCAAAGTGAATGACGCGCGCTCGAACCCGGTGGAAATCGGCGCGATTGTGGTGTGGAAGGTGGTCGACACCGCCGAAGCGACCTTCGAAGTCAACGACTACCAGCAGTATGTGACCATGCAGAGTGAGTCGGCACTGCGCGCCTTGGCGTCCGCGTATCCGTATGACCATCACGGCGCCGATGAGATCGCGCTCAGTACCCACACACTCGAAGTCTCCAAAGGCTTGATGGAAGCGCTGCACGAGCGGTTTGCGAAGGCGGGCGTGGAAGTGCTCGATGCGCGTATCAGTCATCTGGCGTATGCGCAGGAAATTGCAGCCGCGATGTTGCAACGGCAGCAGGCCAGTGCTATTGTCGCGGCGCGGCAGACCATCGTTGAAGGCGCCGTAGGAATGGTGGAGATGGCGCTGGAGCAGTTGAATCGTCGCAACATCGTGACGCTGGATGACGAACGCAAAGCGGCCATGGTGAGCAATCTGCTGGTGGTGTTGTGTTCAGACCGGGCTGCACAGCCGGTGGTGAATACCGGCTCACTGTACCACTAGCATTGTTTGTAGCCTGCACGAGCACTAATTATGGCCGACCGTAAATCGTTTCTCCTGCGCATTGACCGCGACACGCTGGATGCGGTGCAGCGCTGGGCAAACGATGACCTCCGGAGCCTGAACGGCCAGGTTGAATTCCTGCTTCGACGCGCGCTGCAGGCCAATGGGCGCGCGCCGAAGCACGGAGCGCCCCCGAACAACGAACCAACCGATTCCCCGGAATGATCTCTATGCGCACCCTGCCAACGTTTCTCGTTCTCGGTCTGTTGCTGCCAGCGTCACGGCTGCATGCGCAGCAACCCCGCACCGCCCCTCGACCCGCCAACGACACGATCGCCTACGTCTATTTGCGCGGCACGGATACCGTCGCCATTGAACGCGTCGTGAGCCGGCCCGACGGAGTGCGAGCCGAGTTGGTGGTGAAAGGTCAGCCTCGGCTTGTGTGGCATCAGCACATTGGCGCGAACAATCAGCCGGGCGCGTTCGATCTGGACGCCTATGCACCAACCGCTGGCGCTGGCGCCCAACCGGCGCAGAGCGTGACGCTGCGCGTGGTGAACGACAGTGGTTTCGTCGAGGTGAATGCCAACGGCGCTTCCAACACAACCCAGCGATTGAAGATTGCCGCGGGCAGTGCCTGGATGCTGAACAGTTCCGTGTTACACACCGATGTGCTGGCCTCACTCGCCGTCAAACGCAGGCAGGACACATTGACCGTCGTGTTGGCGCAAGGCGGCGCTCAGCTCCAAATGGCGGTGCGCACAGTTGGCGACACCATGATCGTGAATGTCGCAGGTCAGGACGCCCGGTTCATTCGCGACGCGCGGGGACTGAAAGAAGCCAACATGGGCGCCGGTACGTCGGTACGCCGTGTGAATGCCGCAGACATGTCGAAGGTGTCGCTCAAGACAACCGCAGACAAACCGTCCTACGCCGCTCCTGCTGGCGCACCGTACACGGCAGAAGATGTCGTGATAAACACCGAAGCGGGGTTCCAGTTGGCAGGCACCCTGACCCGTCCGCGCGGCGTGGCGAAACCACCGGTGGTCATCACCATCAGCGGCAGCGGTGAACAGGATCGTGATTCACGCATTGGCCCGGTTGCCGGTTACGCCATTTTCCGCGACATCGCCGACTCACTCGGTCGTCGCGGCATCGCGGTGTTGCGGGTGGATGATCGCGGAGTCGGAGCGTCAACCGGTCATGAATCGCGTGCCGTGGCTACGACCGCCGACTACGCGAACGACGTCCGGGAAGTCGTGAAATTTCTGCGCGCGCGGACAGATGTTGATGGGGCGCGCATTGCGTTGGTGGGTCACAGCGAAGGCGGCATGATTGCGCCCATGGTGGCATCGCAGGACAAGGGCATTCGCGCAGTCGCGCTGCTGGCCGGTCCGGCGTACACGGGCCGTCGCGTCATGATGTTTCAGAATCAGGATGCGGTAAATCAGGCCAAGGGGCTCACGAATGCCCAGCGTGACTCCATTATGGCCACCGTCCCCGCACGACTCGATTCGATTGCGAGCACCGAGCCGTGGATCGGCTTTTTCATGCAACACGATCCGCTGAAAGTGGCCAGGCGTTTGTCGCAACCCACGCTCATTCTCCAGGGTGAAACCGATCGACAGATTACGCCCGAACAAGCCGACTCGCTGGCGGCAACACTGAAAGCGTCCGGCAATGCAGATGTGACGCTGAGAACATTCCCCGCCACCAACCACTTGTTTCTGGCGGACAGTGTCGGTGTCGCTTCCGGGTATGCTTCACTTCCCGACAAGCACGTCCGGCGCGTGGTGCTGGGAACGCTGGCCGACTGGTTAGCCGTGAAGCTGCGGTAGGGGGGTCGCTGACGGATCACAGTGCATCAAGCACATCGCGCGCCGCGACCGCGCGAATGCGCGACGCCATCGGAAACGTTTGCGCGCCCGCATGAATGACGTCAAGGCTATCCAGTTCCAGATTCTCGAGCGCGCTGCGCATTGATGGCGTGACGGTCGGCGTGCTCGAGATAGCGACGCACGGTGGTATCCGCGACACCAAACGCGCGACCAAGCTCACAGCGGTTCAACACATTGCCGTGCGTGTGTGCGAGCATCTCCCAGAACCGGCGCATGGTCACGCCCGCTACCTTGATGCCGAGGGCCAGCATCGGATCGTCGAGCCGCGCGAGATCCTGCGGGTCCTCCAGGTCGAAGTGTACGACCGGCCCGCGCCACGTCGCACCGATGTATTTCGCCAGCGTGGTCTTGCCGACTTACCGCGCGCCGAGAAGCGCGACAACCGGCGCCTGCCGCAGCAGGCGCCGCACGCCAGTGTCGGCATCGAGACGGAGTACATCGTTCATACCTTGAAAATTCGGCGCTGTATGCCGAATTTTGAAGGTGATTCATAAGCGAATTGCCCAATAGTCGATCAAGCTGAAGGCGTCGCACCCTTCATGCGTACCAGCTCCGACACCGCGTGCTGCAACGCCGGCACCGAAAACGGCTTCTGCAGAAAGCGCGTGCGACGATCGGCCGGGGCGTCACCAATGGCGACACTACGCGCAAAGCCTGAAATGAATAACACCGGCACATCATTGCGTTCGCCGCGAAGCCGCGTCACGAGCTCGCTTCCACCGAGTCGCGGCATGATGACATCGGTGACCACGACATCAATCTGAGCCGGGTTGTCCTCCCAGAGCGCGAGTGCTTCCACGCCATCTCCGGCCACCAGCACGCGGTACCCCGCGCGTTTGAGCACACGCAACGCCAACTCGCGCACGCCCGGTTCGTCTTCAACGAGCAATACGGTGTGCGTCTCCTTGGCGATGGACGTTGACGTCGGCGTGGGCCGCGCGCGACGCACCGGCCCTTCAAAGCGCGGCAACGCCACGTTGACGGTTGTGCCCTTGCCCACGGTGCTGTCAATCCACACGTAGCCATCGCTTTGCTTCACGATGCCGTACACGGTCGCAAGACCCAGTCCCGTGCCAAGTCCGACTGACTTGGTGGTGAAGAATGGTTCAAACGCGTGGGCTCTGGTATTGGCATCCATACCCGTTCCGGTATCCGTCACCGACAGATGCACGTAGCGGCCGGGGCGAATGGGCACATCGTCCGGAGGGCTAAAATCTGAGTGTTTGTCCCCCACGGTAAATTCGCCGGTGCGCACCTCCAGCGTGCCGCCCCCGGGCATGGCGTCACGTGCATTGGTGACGAGACTCAGAATCACCTGCTCGAGTTGCCCACGGTCGGTTTTGATTAACCCGGTTTCTGCAGCAGGCGTTAATCGCGTGGTGATTGTTGGAGGCAACAACCGGTCCAGCAACCGCGTGAGTTGTGCGACGACGGCGTTAATGTCCAGTGGCTGCGGCATCAACACCTGCTTGCGGCTGAACGCGAGCAACTGTCGCGTCACATCGGTCGCCCGCGCGGCCGCCTGCTCAATATTGGTCAACTCGGCGAACAGCGGGTTGGTGGAGTCGACGCCCTCCATGGCCAATGCGGCATTGCCGCGAATCACCGTCAGCAGATTATTGAAATCATGCGCAATGCCACCAGCGAGACGACCCACGGCCTCCATTTTTTGCGCCTGACGCAGTTGCTCCTGCAACGCGTGCCGCTCGGACGCATCCAACATCACGCCAATGACGCGATTCGCGCGTCCCGTCTCGTCACGAATGACGTGAAAGTGATCGTGCACCATCGCCCACTGCCCGTTGGCGCGACGAAACCGATACGCATGCGTAGCCGACGTCGTGCCAGCCGTCAGCACTTCTTCCGCGCGCGCCAACATGGCGCCGACATCTTCCGGATGAATGCGCTGGTGAAACCAGGACATGGGAACGGGCACGTCGTCAATGTCCCATCCAAAGCGCTCGAACGTGCCGGTGCCGAGGGTCATGACTTCCTCCTGCGGAGCCCATTCCCACAACACGCCGCCGGCGGCACGCGTGACCAGTCGGTACCGCTCCTCACTGGCAATGACGGCCGCTTCACTGGCCTTCTGCTCGCGCTGATCGAGCGCAAACAACCAGCCGCACCCGCTGTGCTTATCGAGAGTGGCCGAGACCACCAACACCGGAACGTCGACCGCGTCGCCGCGACGCCAGACCGTTTCGAAGGGTGGCGCCATACCGGCCGCATGCAGCAACGCCCGCATCACTTCCTGCGAGCGCGCCGCCTCCGGTGTCACCAGCGATTCCCAGGAAACCCGCTGCAGTTCAAGGGTGGTCGCGTTCACGCCAATGAGGCTCAGAAACGCCTGGTTTCCCTCGGTAAACGTGCCGTCCGCGTCCCATGACGCCATCGCGACACCACGCGCATCATGGAACGGCCCGATGGATGCCCTGCCAATGGGAGTCGCGGTGCTGTGATCCAGTGGCGGAGTGGGCGGCATACTAGGAACGTGATCGTTCACCCGGCATTGCGCCATGCCGAGCACGGCCGTGTTGTTGCCTCTAACCGATTGTTAGCGATCGGTCGGCACCAGACCATTGCAGGCTGGTCCGAATCGGCGTTCTGATCGCCCCCAAGCGCTGCATGCGGCGGCGCCGGAGATTATGCTCCGTTGCTCCCGATGTTGACTCCCCCCAGCCTCCCCCAATGCGTCTCGTTCCTCTGCTGCTTGGTTCGGCCGTGGCATTGTCTTTCAATGCGTGTCGGCAACCCGTCAAACCGGCAACGGCCCCCGCACCCACTCGCCCAACGAATGGCGCGGCTGTTCCCGCTCCCAATCCAGGCAATCCAACGCCCGGCACCCCAACGGGCAATCCGGCACCCGGACCAGCCGGCAGTGGCGCGCAACCCGGAGCCGGTGGTCCGCCTGCGGCGGGCGGCGCCGCCAATCCGCGCCCGTATGCAACCGTCATCACCCCGCGTGCTCGGACCAAGACCGGCGTTTTTGGCGTGCACATGGTGGGGAACTCGCTGTACTTCGAAATTCCGACCGCCGAGATGGGCAAAGACTTCATTGCGGTCACGACGCTCGCGGCAACCCCGGCCGGCATTGGCGGCAACGGGACGTTGATTGGAGATCGCCTGGTGCGCTTCGAGCGCCGCGAGAATCGCGTGTACATGCGCGACATCAACTACAACGTGGTGGCAACCGACACGATGCGCACCGGTGCCCGCGCCATGTCGCTGATCGAGTTCTATCCGATTCTCGCCGTATTCAATGTGGAGACCTACGGCAAGGACAGCGCGGCGGTGATTGATGTGTCGCGTATTTTTTCCGGCGCGATTGCCGAATTTGCGGCCGGCGGGCGCCGGGCCACGGTCGATGCCACCCGTTCGTACATCGACAAGTTTGGTGCGTTTTCGCGCAATGTGAATGTGACGGCGGTGCAAACGTTCACACCGCAGGCAGCGGGTGCGCCAGCCGGGGCGCCGCCGTCGGCCACGACCGAAGCGTATTCCTACTCGTTCGTCAAACTGCCGGATACGCCGATGATGCCGCGCATGCAGGATGCACGCGTTGGATATTTCGGTGCGTCGAAACAGGATTTTGGTTCGGCCGAGAATCGCGTAGTGCAGCGGCGCTACATCTCGCGGTGGCGTTTGGAATGTTCAGACAAGCCCCGCGTGAACGGGTTGTGCGTGCCAGTCAAACCCATCACGTATTACATCGATCCCGCGACGCCGAGATGGCTGCAGCCGTGGATTCGGAAAGCCATTGAGGAGTGGCAGCCCGCGTTTGAAGGCGCCGGTTTTTACAAGGGTATTGTCGCGGCCGACGCACCAAACGATCCCGAATTCTCCGGGGAAGACGCGTCCGTCGCGATGGTGCGTTGGTTGCCAAGTCCGGTGGCGAACGCCGTGGGACCGAGCACCGTCGATCCACGCACCGGCGAAATTATTGATGCCGATGTGCAGATGTACTACAACGTGCAGGATCTGCAGCGCACGTGGTATTTCTCGCAGGTCGGCCATCTCGATCCGCGCGTGCAGAAGTTCCCCATGCCCGACTCGCTCATGGGTCGCATGATTCAGTTTGTCGCGGCGCACGAAGTGGGACACACGTTGGGCTTCCCCCACAACTTCAAGGCCAGCTCGATGTACGCCGTCGATTCCATCCGGTCGAAAACCTGGGTGGCCAAGATGGGGCATTCGCCGTCCATCATGGATTATGCGCGCTTCAATTACATCGCGCAGCCGGAAGACCAGATTGCGCTCGAGCATCTGGTACCAACGGTTGGTCCGTACGATCGTTTCGCCGTGAAGTGGGGATATTCGCCCATGGCAGGCGTCCAACGTCCGGAAGATGAATTGCCGATGCTGGACAACTGGGCGCGCATGCAGGACAGCTTGCCGTGGCTGCGCTTTGCTGGCGACGCCGGTGCAGGTGGTGCCGACCCGGGGGAGCAGTCGGAAGCCATTGGTGATGCGGACGCGGTGCGCGCGACCACGTTGGGTTTCAAGAACATTGTGCGCATCATGAAACTGGTGGAACCGGCGGCCACGACCGACAAGACCGGTGATTTCGCACTGCTGCGCGCAACGTACACGGGCGTTATTGGCCAGTGGGCGACGGAAGCCAATCACGTTACCAAGATTATTGGCGGCATGAACAAGCAGGAGAAGGTGGTGGGACAGGCCGGTGCGGTGTGGACACCCGTGTCACGCCAGCGTCAGAAGGAAGCCATGAAATTCCTGAACGACGCGGTGTTCTCCACGCCTGACTACCTCATTGTTCCGTCTATTCTGCGCAAGCTCGAGTCGGACGGCAACATCAACCGCGTATCCAACGCGCAGGCGCGCGCGCTGTCCAGCGTGTTGGCCAACGCCAAGCTGCAACGCATGGTGGAATACGAGGCGATGGCCAGTCGGGCGTCGGAGGTGTACACCATTTCGGAGATGCTGACCGACCTGCGTCGCGGATTGTGGTCGGAGATGTACGCCGGCAAAACCAGTGACGTGTACCGCCGTCACCTGCAGAACACGTACATCGAACTGGTGGGCAGCAAGATTCTTCCGCCGGCTGCGCCGAACAGTGCTGGCGCAGCGTTTGCCGGTGCGGCGGCCGGCACCGACGACTTCCGTCCCATTCTGAAGGACGAAATGCGCGTGCTGGACCGGGACATCGCGGCGGCGATTGGCCGGACCACCGATCGCATGACGCGCGCCCATCTGGCGGACGTGCGGGATCAGATCAAGGCGATGCTCGATCCGAAGTAGCGGCGCCGGCGTTTGCGGTGGTAACGGGCGGGGCGCTTCGGCGCTCCGCCCATCGCATTTGGGGGGGAGTCATGGAGGTTGGGGCGGGCTTTCCCGTGCCAACCGCCTCGTGCCGCTTGAAAAGGGAACGACCGCGCCCGGTTATCGTATGAGCATCATGCTCCTCAGAGTGACCGACAAAGGATTGTACTGCGAAGCCGCCGATTGCTTCATTGACCCGTGGTCGCCGGTCGACCGTGCCATCATCACACACGCCCATGGCGACCATCTCACGTGGGGCTGCGGTGCGTACCTCGTTTCTCACGAGGGGTTGCACGTCACGCGCGAACGTTTGGGCCAGGATGCAACCAAAGCGGAAAGCATCCCATACGGCCAGACTTGCACCATCAACGGTGTGCAATTCTCACTGCACCCCGCGGGACACATCCTGGGCTCGGCACAGGTACGCGTCGAATTCGGCGGCGAAGTATGGGTGGTTTCAGGAGACTACAAGACTGACGCGGATCGTACGTGTACCGAGTGGGAACCGGTGCGCTGTCACACTTTTGTAACCGAGAGCACATTCGGACTGCCCATCTACCGTTGGCCCACGCAACGGCAGGTATTCGAGGACATTAATGCGTGGTGGAAACAAAACGCCGACGAAGGTCGAGCGTCGGTGTTATTCGGCTATGCGCTGGGTAAGGCGCAACGGCTGCTGTCAGGTCTTGATGCGACACTAGGTCCGGTACTGACACATGGGTCGGTTGAACGGATGACCGCGTGTTACCGGGCCGGTGGAATTGTACTGCCGCCCACCGTTGGTGCGACGCAGGCAACTCGCGATGCGAGTTGGTCTCGCGCCATGGTTGTGGCTCCGCCGAGTGCCGCGGGTTCCACGTGGATGCGCCGATTCGGGAACGCCTCCACCGCATTCGCCAGTGGCTGGATGCATGTTCGCGGAGCTCGGCGTCGGCGCAACGTCGATCGCGGCTTCACACTGTCCGACCACGTTGACTGGCCGCAATTGCTCGGCGCCATTCATGCGACTGGTGCCGAGCGCGTGTTCGTCACGCACGGATTCAGTGAAATTGTGGTGCGCTGGCTGGGTGAACACGGTCTGGAATCACACGTGCTGGCGACGAGGTATGAAGGGGAGCGTGATGATTCGCCAATCGAGGGTGAAGTCGCATCCGTCGAGCGCGACGGCTCATTCGTCGAAGATGAAGTCGCGCCCGTTCATTCGGGCGACACAACCGCATACCAGGTTTTCAGACACGAATCTTCCGAACGCGAAATCCCCACTGACGAATTGGCACCGGGCGGTGCGTCGTGAAGCGGTTCGCCCGACTATACGAAGCCATAGACGCAACAACCGCCACGTCGGGAAAAGTTGCGGCGCTGGTCGAATATTTTCGCGAGGCTCCTGCGGCCGACGCAGCATGGGCTGTGACGTTTCTTGTTGGCCGCCGGCCCAAACGCCTGGTGAAAGCGTCAGACTTGCGACGTTGGGGCGCAGAGCTCGCTGGCATTCCAGATTGGCTGTTTGATGCCTCGTACGCGCAGGCCGGAGATCTTGCAGAAACGCTCGCGTTGATCGTACCAGAGGTTGGCGCGTCGGATGCAGGTTCCCTCGCGAGGTGGGTGGAGGAACGACTGCTGCCCCTGCGGGAAATGCCACCGCCCGAGCAACAGCACGCGCTGATGCTTGCGTGGGGCCAACTCACCGGAGGCACACGGTTCGTCTACAACAAACTGCTGACCGGCGCCTTTCGTGTTGGCGTGTCTGATGGTTTGGTGGTGCGCGCGCTGGCCGAGACGAGTGGCGTCGACGCGGATGTGATTGCGCATCGCCTCATGGGTCAGTGGGAAGTATCGCCCGACTGGTATGCGCGGCTGGTGCACACCTCGACAGACGATGCCAACTGGAGTCAACCATATCCGTTCTTTCTCGCGCATGCGCTGACGGACGACGTCGCGACGTTGGGCGACGCGCAAGCATGGCAGGCCGAATGGAAGTGGGACGGTATTCGCGCGCAATTGGTGCGGAGACGCGGTCGAACGTTTCTATGGAGCCGCGGAGAAGCGCTGCTGAGTGGGCGATTTCCGGAAGTAGAGGCATGGGCCGAATTTTTGCCGGATGGTACCGTGTTGGATGGTGAACTGTTGGCGTGGCAAGACAACCGCCCGCTACCGTTCAGTGCTTTGCAGCGACGCATCGCACGCAAGACCGTCAGCAAGTCACTCCTTGCCGAGGTGCCGTGTCACCTGCTCGTCTACGATTGCCTGGAGTTGGGCGGAATAGATTTGCGCCAGCAGGCGCTCAACACCCGTTGCGCAGCCGCGGAAAGCGTGGTTCGCGCGCTGCCAACCGGTTCGGCGACAGGACTTTCTCCTGCCTTGCAGTTCGAAAGCTGGGCGGAGCTGGCCAGCATTCGAGAACGCGCGCGCGAGGAAAACGCCGAAGGCTTGATGCTCAAGAAGATTGCTTCGCCATATGGCGTGGGCCGACGCGGCACTGATTGGTGGAAGTGGAAGGTGTCGCCGCTTACTGTGGACGCGGTGCTGGTGTATGCGCAGTCGGGCTCGGGACGGCGTGCTGGTTTGTATACCGACTACACCTTTGCGGTCTGGGACGACGATGTTCTTGTGCCGTTCGCCAAAGCATATTCCGGACTGACGGATGCCGAAATTCGTGAGGTCGACCGGTTTATTCGCTCTCATACGCTGGAACAGTTTGGTCCCGTGCGCACGGTGCAACCCGAGTTGGTGTTCGAACTGGCGTTTGAGGGCATCAATCTCAGCAAGCGCCACAAAAGTGGCGTCGCTGTGCGCTTTCCGCGAATCTTTCGCTGGCGAAAGGACAAGTCGGCCTGCGAAGCCAACACGCTGGAGAACGTGCGGGCCCTTCTCACGTGACCGCGGTGTCCGAAGCCACGTTGCAGGACCCAGGAATTGAGCAATGGTTCACATCGCGAAACTGGGCGCCCTTTCCGTTTCAGCGCGAAGTGTGGGATGCGTACGCGCGCGGTCAGTCGGGATTGATTCATGCCGCGACAGGAACGGGCAAGACGTACGCGGCCTGGCTGGGTCCGTTGCAGGAGGCACTGGCCGAGAGGGTGTCGGTACGGACCGCCCCCAATCGAGTTGCGGCGTCGGTCCCGATTGCCGCCCACCGGATGGCGAATACATCATCACGCACTAAACGCACGAACTCGGAGGCACTGCGCGTGCTCTGGATTACACCGCTTCGCGCACTGGCTGCCGACACCGAACAGGCGCTGCGTGCCCCCATCGAAGCCCTGGGGTTGCCGTGGACGGTCGAATCGCGCACTGGTGACACGTCAACGGCCCTGCGCCAGCGGCAGCGTCAGCGATTGCCGACTGCGCTCATCACCACGCCGGAATCCTTGTCGCTCCTGCTGTGCCGCACCGATCATCGCGAGTTGTTTGCCAACGTGCGATGCGTGGTGGTGGACGAATGGCATGAGCTGATGTCAACCAAGCGCGGCGTGCAGGTTGAACTGGGACTGGCACGCCTGCGGCGCATTTGCCCGGGAATTCGCACATGGGGACTTTCCGCAACGCTTGGCAACTTGCAGGAGTCGGCTGCGACACTACTTGGCGTGGACGGGAATGGCGAACCCAACAAAGCCCGTTTGGTGCAAGGCTTCGTGCCCAAGTCCGTGCAGGTGGAAGCACTGGTTCCTGAAACCATGGACCGCTTCCCATGGGCTGGTCACCTCAACACGCGACTGCTGCCCCAAGTCATGCAACGGCTTCGGGAGGCGGAGAGTGCCATTGTGTTCACGAACACGCGGTCGCAGTGCGAAATTTGGTTTCAATCCATTATCACCGCCGATCCGTCGTGGTTTGAGTTCACCGCCATTCATCATGGATCGCTCGATCGCAAGCGTAGACAGGATGTCGAGGACGGACTCAAGACGGGCCGGTATCGTGTAGTCGTCGCCACCTCGTCGCTCGATCTGGGCGTCGACTTCGCACCGGTCGACCTCGTGATGCAAATTGGGAGTCCAAAAGGCGTCGCGCGACTGCTGCAACGTGCCGGCCGATCCGGTCATTCGCCTGGCCGCGTATCGCGCATTGTTTGTGTACCCACGCACGCGTTTGAGCTGGTGGAAGTGGCGGCTGCACGCGATGCTATTGCCAAAGGACGTGTGGAGTCACGGGACCCCATTGACCGCCCACTGGACCTGCTGACACAGCACCTCGTGACGCTGGCAGTGGGTGGTGGGTTTACGCGCAACGGTGTTTTGCCGGAGTTGCGCTCGACGCGCGCGTATTCGCAGCTCACCGAGCGGGAGCTCGACTGGGCGCTGGATTTTGTCACGCGCGGAGGGAACGCACTCAAGGCGTATCCCGAGTACGCTCGCGTTCACGAAGTCGACGGCGTGTTTGTAGTCACCAGCGCCTCCGTTGCGCGGCGGCACGCCATGAACATTGGCACCATTGTTAGTGATGCGTCGATTGCGGTGCGGTACCTCCGGGGCGGACGCATTGGCACGGTCGAAGAGAGTTTCATCGCCCGCCTGTCACCGGGCGACAAGTTCATCTTCTCCGGCACGCCGCTGGAGTTTGTTCGCGTGCGCGACCTGACGGCGTGGGTGCGTCGGTCGAAAACCCTGGCGGGCGCCATTCCCCGATGGATGGGGGCGCGCATGCCGCTCTCCACCGAATTGTCTTCCGCCGTTCGCGCTCGGTTGGAGTGTGCCCGTCTGGGCGACTACTCTGGTGCGGACATGGAAGCTGTGCGTCCAATACTCGAACTACAGGCCGCGCGATCGGCCATTCCGAAAATGGATGAAGTGCTCATCGAACGATGCGAGACTCGTGAAGGACATCACCTGTGGGTGTATCCGTTTGAAGGGCGCCTGGTGCACGAAGGACTCTCGGCGCTGTTTGCCTACCGCATGTCGCAAATTGCTCCCATTTCTTTCAGCTTTTCCAGCAACGACTACGGGTTTGAACTATTGTCACCCGACGCAGCGCCGCTGATGGAAGCGCTGGAAAACGGTTTGTTCTCGTCTCAACATCTGCGGTCCGATGTGGTGCGGAGTCTCAACGCCGCCGAACTCGCGCGACGGCAGTTCCGCGAAATCGCGCGCGTCTCCGGTTTGGTGTTCGGCGGATATCCCGGACACTCGAAATCGATGAAACAGGTGCAGGCGTCCAGCGGACTGTTGTACGATGTGTTTGTGCGATACGATCCCGACAATCTCCTGGTGGTGCAGGCGCATCGGGAGGTGTTGCAGCGGCAACTCGACGCCAGCCGCTTGGGGCGCGTGTTGCATCGCATGGCGCAGAGTAGCGTACGTATCGTGCACGTCGACCGCCCCACACCGCTGGCCTTCCCGCTGCTGGTAGATTCCACACGCGCGAAAATTAGCAGCGAGAAACTGGCCGACCGCGTGCGCCGCATGTCCGCGCACGCCGAGCGTGCAACAGCTCCGGGGGCTGCGACGATTGTGCGTCCGTTTGAACCTTGAACCCCGCATGTACGAACTGAACGTCGCCGGTGAACCGCTGCTGCTGTCCGCGCTTCACGCGCTGTTCATTCCACGCCTCTCAACGGTGGTGGTGGCCGACCTTCACTGGGGCAAAGCGGCCACGTTTCGCGCCAAGGGTGTTCCCCTGCCGTCCGGTGTCACCGCCAGTGATCTGGAGCGTCTCAGTGAGGTTGTGGCTGAAACGCGCGCCGAACGTCTCCTGGTGATCGGCGACCTTTTGCATGCGCGGGCCGGCCGTCACGAGCGCACGCTTGCGGCCATCGCGGCCTGGCGTTCGCGACACGCGTCGCTGCACATGGTGCTGGTCCGCGGCAATCATGATACACAGGCGGGCGATCCGCCGCAGGCGCTCAACATCGAGTGTGTCGATGGCCCCTTGCTGGTCGGCGCGTTTGCCTGTCAGCATCATCCGCAATCTCACGCATCGCACTACGTGCTGGCGGGCCACCTGCATCCGCACGTGCATTTGCGTGGACGCGGCCGCCAGAGCGTTCGCCTACCCTGCTTTGCATTCCGCGAACGGGGAGCAGTGCTTCCGGCGTTCACCGCATTCACCGGCGGCGGCGCCTACACTCCGTCCAATGGCGACCGCATTTTCGCGATTGCGGACGGTGAGATTATTCCGGCCGATGTACGATCATCAGCGTGTCGCTGATCGCTGCAATTTCTTCTGCGTCACGCCACGCACTTTCGAGCGCGACCAGTTCCGTGCGAATCATCTGACGCTCGGCATCTTCGTGAACCGCAATTTCCAACGCCAGCCGTTCCGTTTGTGTGAGACCCAAAACGCCGATGTCGTCATTCCAGAAAATTGAGCGCGAGTATCGCCGCGTTTCCCGCAATTCACTGGTGTGGCGTATGTAGCGCTCGGCATCTCCCAACGCCGTAATGCGTCGGGCGGCATCATCCAGTTGCGCCGCCGACCCGCCGGAACGGTTGATGTGCGCAAGAATGTGCCCGGCTATTCGCGTCGCCTCAGTTCCCTCGAGTTCGAGCATGCCGGTTTCGTGCGCGACGCGAAATTTCCAACCCGCCACGTTGTGGGCCATGGCGATTTCCAGACGCGCGAAATGCCGAAGCTTGAGCGAGCGCAGGTGACCGTTTTCGTCGCGAACGCGCGTGAGCACACGATCGTGCGTGTACTTTTCATGCAACCACGCGAGACTTGAGAACGCAGCCGGAACAACGGCCAGGCCCGCGGCCGCAACACCGGCTGCGAGCAACACCGTTCCGCCCACCATGGCAACGCCTGTGGCGGCAGTGCCTGCGAGGGCCAGTCCCGCAGCACGCCATCGCCGACTCTTGATACGCGCTCCATACCGCCACGCGGCAAACTCCGGCAGCAATGGTTTCCCAACGCGCACCAGATCGAGCCCTTCGCCGAGCGTGGCGAGACCGATGTTGTCGGTGGAAATGCGAATGCGCGTGTTGCGGTAAATGCGTTCACACGCTTCAACGGCTTCCCATCGGTGTTCAATAGGCGACAGATTCCAGTTGTGGCATCGTGTGCATACCACCCACAAGCGACCGCGCTCAGCGTCGAACGCGAGGCGACGACCGACCGGAAATTCCTCGACGACCTGATTGGCGCCGAGCGAGTGGTGGCAGAACAGACAGGTTGAATACATGGCTCACTCCGCAGTGCAGCGTTCCCTGTCGAACAGAGTATCCGAAGTCGGCAACCTGATACTTTCTTGCCGCGCGAAGGATGTCGATAGCTGGTGCGCGACCTTAATCGTGGCTTAATGATTTTGCGTCGCGGGCCTGCGAGGGAGAGTGCCGGGGAGGCGCGACGTGGGACGGTTTCTGGACACGGGCAGGCTCCGCACCGGCGTTAACGCGGACACGTGCGGATGCGGCGCGGATCGCTCCGAATGGACAGCCAGCTCCGAGCGCGACGACCGCATTCATTGCTTTTGATTTTAGAACGCGCACGCAGTTATCAAAAACAGGGTCCTCCGCGATTTGCCAGGAACTTACGGTCCACACGGAGCAGATCCGCCCAATCCGCCGCATCCGCACGTTTCCCCTTAACGCAGTTCGCAGTTCGCAGTTTGCCGTTCGCAGTTCGCAGTTTGCAGTTCGCA
>Ga0209181_10000413_pt1 | contig 79334 bp, 83 predicted proteins | sample MAT05_FD_187208 | JGI IMG/M metagenome (GOLD analysis project Ga0209181, IMG submission 187208) | Freshwater microbial communities from Lake Fryxell liftoff mats and glacier meltwater in Antarctica - MAT-05 (SPAdes) (version 2) | ecosystem: Environmental > Aquatic > Freshwater > Ice > Liftoff... | reverse complement strand
TAGATTCAATGGAGTCGACCATTGGCCCCCACCGATGTGACCCCAAGTCTCCCGTCCGTTCCCGTTCAAGAACCGACCCCTTCTCAAACTAGAGTCTCGACGCTCACGCCAGCTTCCACCGAGACCGAACACTCTCTACTTCAGTCTCGACACCATTGCCCCCATCTCCCGAGCGTGGAAACCCAATTTGTCGTAGGTCGTGACATGACCCCCTTTGCCCACCCCGGACGTGCGGGGCGTGATTCAAGGCACGGTGCTCACCCGAAAGTAGAGAGACGGCAGGTCCGTGAGATCTGGGCCATATGTGGAACGAGTCGTGGGCCCGGTGGCAGTCACGGAACCCACCAACGGAACCCACCGGAGGTCGTCCAGGGCACTCTTGCAGGCCACCGCGTAGTTCCTGCCCTCCAGGCTCGACCAGGTGATCTCGATGCTCTGATCCGCCATCCGGGAGACCGACAGGATGCGAAGGACGGAGGCCGGATCGGACGGCGAGGTCCCTGCAATGGTCTCGTCGGCGTCAGGCTGGCCGTCGGCGTCGGTGTCTAGAGGTACCGCAGCAACATTGACGTTCAATTGGAAGGCGTTGTTGCGTTCGTTGCTTTCGCGGACGGCTTGGAATGCGTCGACCTCCGCCCGGAGGGTGTGCAAACCGGGTGTCGCCACCCAACCCCCGCCGGGCACGCTGGATTCGCATCGGACCAGGACGGACGCATCCGGTGGCAATGAGGTGTCGAAGGCCGGGCTTTGCAGGAGGTTGGTTCGCTGGCCGATCGACAAACCGACCCGGAAACGCTGTCCGGCGACCGTCGATGCGGTCCCCTGGTTCTTGACGCTGACCAGGAATTGAACCGGCGATCCCTCCACGGGGCTCGAGGGAAATCGGCTGATGGCGGTCACGACGAGATCAGGCATGCGCGTGACGCCATACAACGATGTGTTCGCGGTGATGAAAATCTGATCGCCCGTGGGCCCTCCGAAGCCGACGTTGGCGGCAGTCTCGGGTGTGCGGAGTTTTGCTATCAGGATGCCCTCGGAGGAGAAGACTTGGACGCCATCGGCGGCCGTTACGAACAGCCGCCCGGTCGCATCGGCACGGATGCCGTCCGGTACCCCGGGTGAAATCACCGCGAATACCCGGACATTATGCAGGGTGTTGTCGGGGTGCACATCGAAGACCTTCACGTGGTGGGGCGACCCGGAGTCAGCGACGTAAAGTCGGGATTCATCCGGCGAGAAACAGAGGCCGTTGGGTTGATCGAAGTTGGTGGCGACCAGGCTTACGGTGCCGTTGCCATTGGCGGGATCGAAGCGATAGACGAATCGGCCCGGTTGCAGTTGCCCGGCGCCGTAATTCGGATCCGTGAACCAAGTGGAACCGTCGGATTTTACGACGACGTCGTTGGGGGCGTTGAATCGTTTTGACCCGTATTCGGTGACCAGCGGTGTGATGGTTCCGTCGGGTTCGGTGCGTGAGACGCGGCGGTTGAGGTGTTCGGCGGTGATCAGTCGGCCCTGCCGGTCCACGGTGTTCCCGTTGGCCTGACCGCTGGGTTGCCGGAAGGTCACGGCGCCACTGTCAGCGGTCCAACGGATCAGGCGATTGGCGTTGATGTCGCTGAAAAGCAGGAAGCCTCCGTTGGAGGCCATCCAGGCCGGGCCCTCGATGAACTGGAAGCCCGTGGCGAGTTTCTCGACCTTGGCGCCGGCTGGCAGGAGATCCAGCACCGCGGCGCTGGGAGCGGTCCGGAGTCGGTCCGACTCTGCGCCTTCGAGGTCATGGTGCATGGCGGAAACCGTGTGAAAGTAGAATCGGCCGTTGACGAGGTTGGTTTCCGTGAAGCTCAGGGCGGTGAGGTTGCTGGCGATCAACGTGGTCGGACCGCCCTGCGTCGCGGAGCGCTTCACGTGGTAACCGGTCGCGCCGGGCACGGCCGACCATTCGATCCTGACCTCGGCGTCGCCGGGGACGACCATGACGCGCACGGGCGCCTGGAGGACAGCCCAACTCGGGCAGAGGATCGCAAGGTAGACGCCGGACATGGTCAGTCCCTGGAAGAGGAAGCAACGGGAATTCACCGCGCATTCTGCGCAATCAGATCGGTGGGCCTGTCAAGGCGGATTTTCCGCCTCGATCGAAAAAAATGGAAACGGGGTCGAATCCGAATATTGGACATTTGGAGGGCAATGGAATCAGGTCTAAACAGTTGACACTTGCACCGTGGACCAGCGCTCAGAGAAGGCCGTTACACGACTCCATGACGACTTTCCGGACTGCATTGCGAGGACACCACAGGCCACACGACGACGCGAGGGCTGGTAAGGATTCAATGGGATCGAGTCACGACATTTGACAATCGAGCCGTGTCGGCGGTGTCGGTGCTTGCGGGGCCTAGGGTAGGGCCTCGCTTAGATGCACCGACGGGAGCGTCCGATCGATACACGAGACCGTCCGTAGTCCCGGGAGTGCGGCAGAACCCTAGCCTTCCGCCGAAGGTGCGGAGGTTCTGCGAACCCACGGGCTGGTTCATTCCGGGCAGCGCCAGATGTCCATTGTCGTGACACGCCCCCATTGCCCCGTCGCTCAAAAACGCTTTGACGCCCAAAAACCAAGACGCGCCCAGACTCGGCGAGTCGCCTGGCCAAGCCGGCTGAACCAGACCGAGGCGTCGGCGGGATCTCGGAGCGCATCGGGTGGTCGACCGGCATGTAACCTTACCTGGAAGGCTGTCCCTTCATGACTGCATGAATTCGGTGGGGTGCACCCCTTCCCGCTGCCGGGCGGCACGGTACTGGGTGCGGATCATCTCTTTAACTTCGCTCGGTCGTGAGACACCGACCAAGTCAACTCTCGGAGTGGTTTCATCCTCCGCCACCACCGTGATCGTGCCGTAACCCAGCAGACGCTCGACTCCCCGCTGATTGACCACCACGTCCTTCACCCGGTACAACTCCAGTTCATTCACTTGCCTTGCCCACCAACCACGTCGGATGAATAACCGCTGAGTCGTCAAGTGATAACGGCAGGACTTTACCCGGATCCAGACCACCAGAACCAGGAGCAGCCCCAAAGCGAACGGAACCAGTGCCACCCAGCTTGGCAGAGAGAAATCTTGAGCGCGAATCGCCAGACCCGCAGCCACGGCCAGCAGGATTATTCCGAGCCCGATCTGACCCGGAAAGGCACGTACGACCGGATACAGTGTGAAAATGTCGGTCTCCGGTCCTGCCGCATCCGGCCCGGCAGGGGCGGTGGCGACCGCTGGCTCGGTTATCAACCGGGCGGTTTGCGGCTCTGTGCTGACGGGGACCGGCAATGGAGGAACGAGGATGGTCGCATCACATTTCGTGCACGTGACGCGTTGGCCCTGCATCGAGGCATCGCTGGAGTTGCGCTCATGACAGTGCGGACATTCGAATGCGATCGGATTCATGGTGCTGTGGTGGTATTGCTGGGCGGTTGAGTTCACTTTGAGCGAATCGCTTCGACGTCTCGAACAGCGGGCCGGCATGACGTGCTTGCTTCATGACTTGATCGGTTGCCGTTGCGCAAACATCGGCCGGCGAGCAGATCGCTCATGGTAATGGCGCCCGCACATTGAAGGCGATGCCGATGACGGCCAGCAGCAGGATATCGATAGGACCTCACATGGTGTAACGGTTGACCAGGCCCGAGCCGCCACAGAACCAGCAACACTATCGCGATCGTCCACAACATAGGGCTTCGTTCTACAGATCGGCCTTTTCGTTACATCGGTCAGGTCATCCTAGGCGCGGGTTGGACTGACGCTATGGGGCGTAACCCTACCAAGGTCAGTTCCCCAACTAGCAGCGCGGCCAACGCGCCCAACCGCCGTACCGCGTCCGCGAGCAGGTTCCATGGGGTCGCGTCTCGACCTTTAACAATCGAGCAGTGTCGGCAGTGACGGTACTTGCGGAGCCTAGGGCTGGGCCTCGCCGACACGCACCGATGGGAAGCGTCCCCTCGATGCACGAGACCGTCCGGGAGCCCGGGAGTGCGGCAGAACTCTACCGCCGAAGGTGCGGTGGTTCAGCGAACCCACGGGCGGGTTCACGAAAATCAGGCGTCAATCAGCGCACTCCGCCGTGACTGTCGCGCGTCGCGGGTTCTGGTTCCGCTACCAAACCTTCGAGGAGGCCCACTCTTCCGTCACGGCTCCAACGCGCGCCGCAAGCGCCGGACAATGCGTTCCTTCTCCTCGTCCTCCACCTTTCTGAGCTCACCCGCCGGTTGCCCCGGTTCACCATGCGATACCAACCGCCTTCCATCACCACCCGGAGTTTCCCCGCCATCGCGGCACCCTCCCGGTGACGAGCCCGATGTCACTTGTCGTGAGTTGACATGTCCTCGGATCTCTCCTGAGCGGCCCGTTCGATGTGAACTGGCACGGGTTCCTGCACGCGCATACCCAGAAGAACCTGGGACCCTTGGGGGTGACCTTGGTGGCAGCAAGGGGCGGCCCTCGGCTTTGCAGTTCCCGACAAACTCCGGGAGGCTGCGGTGGCCAGGCAAACCGGCGGACGCAAGAAGGCGTGGGGACCCGCCGCTGCCGTCGGAGCCCGTGCACCAATCCGTGGCCGCCGGGGCACCTTACAGAAAATCTGAAAAAACTTTCCCGGGTGCTTCCACGTGGTTGAGCGTCGTGGGTACGTCGCGCAAGGTGGTGTCGCTGTTCGGAAGCGGGGCTCGGACGGGGCGACGGCAAGCAAGGAGCCGTCAGTCCGGATTTCGGGCCCAGGAAATGGAGGCAAGACGCGATGACCACTGACTATGTCCAACTTTCCGATTTGGAGAAACTGAAGTTGCTGAAGGAGCACAGCTTTCAGGCACACTTTGCTTCGCTGTCCACCCAGTGCTGGTGCATGCACTGCGAAAAGCAATTCGATGGTTACTCCGTGCGGGTCTGGAAGGGCGGAGGGCAACTTTGGCTCGAGTGCGGAACCCCGGAGTGCGATGGCTCACCGATTGATTGGTCCCCGTATCCTTGGTGGAACGGGCGACACCCGGCGACCAGGGCCGCCCGGAAGCTGGAACGGCTTCAGAGGGCGAAAGGAGATTCACTCGGATCGGAGCCTGGGGGTTTTGCGGCCTGAAGTTTCAATGGGGTCAATTCACGACATTCGACACTGGAGCAGTGTCGGCCGTGTCGGTGCTTGCGGGGCCTGGGTTGGGCTTCGCCTAGAATGTTTCCCCACCTGATGGCTGCGGCCATTCAACGCCGGGACATCTCCCGCTGGCTCGCCCCTCAAGGCATCGCCAGTCCCCGACCCTCCGCATGAAGCCCGTCAACACCTGAACCTGAGGATCGTCGACACTTCAAAGTTGCGATACGGCCGGACACCTGTAAGGACGGCGCAGCCTTGACCACCATGTCGTCCGAAGCGTCCTCTTCTCCCGAGGCTCGAGGCCCCAGCGCGGCTTGGTTCGCCACCACGCACTGGTCGGTCGTGCTTTCCGCGGGCGCGCCGGACGCCCTGAACCGGCTCTGCCGCGACTACTGCTCCTTCTGCTCCTGGAACGGGTGGTCAGCCGCTTGAAGGCCGAAGCCGCAGCCCGAGGCAAGGCAGCCGAATTCGAGGGACTAAAGTCCTTTCTGACCACGGAAGCCGCTGCCGTCCCTTGCCCGCCATGCGGGACGGATTTGCGCGCCGACGCTACGGACGGCCTTTAACGGTTCATGGTCCCAATGCGTGCCCATTCCTTGGAAATCGTTCCTCTCCATGAAACGGCGAATGACGAATGGCGAATCGGGGGCGCCGGTTCGTGGCCGCTTTACCTGTCCCGATTTTGGAAAACTTCGCTCCCCATGAACGACACCATGAAACCAAGCGCACACATCGTCTTCCTGGCCTGCTTGTCAGGATGGGCTCTCACGCACCTCCACCCCTTGCTCGCGGCGTCCCTCGAGGCCGCCCCGCCCGTCGTCGTGAAAACCCTTCCCGTCGCCGGGTCCCAAGGAATCGATCCCGCCCTCTCCGAGATCTCTGTCACCTTCAGCAAGCCGATGACGGACCGCAGTTGGTCCAGGTCCACCTGGGGTGACAAAAACTAGACCGGCAAGAACTTCGGCTCTGACTGGAAGGCCTGGTGCGGATGGTGGAACGAGCAACCCGGAGTACCTACCTGCAGCTCCGAGATCATCCGTTGGTGGAACGGCCAGGCCGAGTCAGACCAACTTGTGGAAAGCCTGGCTGAGTCCGACCAGAAATTCCTCGAGGGTATTCGTCGGTGACGATGGATGGCGCGACTCACGACCCGTCGGATGGTCGCGCCACAAATCCCTAGCCGTGGGTGCGAGGCATTTCCCCAGCGCACGAAGACCGCGCTTTTCGGACCCCGAGTGTTTCCAGCACCACCCGCCACTGCGCCGCATGGACTTCCACCGTTGTCTCCGTCCAGATGACGAAACGGGCCTTCTGCATCTTCGATTCCACCGGCATCTGGGCCGACAATCGACGCTCCAGATGTTCCTCGGTCCATCCCCGTTCGAGCAACCGACGGCGCTGGGTTCCGGCAGAACACGCCACGCAGACCACCGCATCGAATTGCGCTTCCACTCCGGTCTCGAACAGCAACGGGATCACCACCACGCCACACCCGACACCGCCGCTCTTCCAATCACCGACGCGTTGTGCCCAAGCCGCACGAATGCGGGGATGGAGAATTCCTTCCAGCTGTTTCCGGGCGTCGGCGTTTCCGAAAACCACTTCCGCCATCCGGCTCCGATCGAGGGAGCCGTCCGGTCGAAAGACGCCATCGCCGAAGGTGGCTCGAATCTCGACGAGGGCCGGTTGATCCGGCGCCACCATTTCGCGGGCTAACTCGTCGGTGTCCACCACCGCCGTCCCCAGGCGGGCGAGAATGACCGACGCCGTGGACTTGCCCATGCCGATGCCGCCCGTGAGTCCGAGTAAGAGCACGAGAAACTCAGCGGCGCTTGCGGCGTGAAGGAGCGGCAAAGTAACCGCCTTTGCCCACGGGACCACCGCGCACCCGGCCGGTCGGGAGGGAGCTTCGGCGACCTTCGTCGAGCGCGAGCGCGTACTCGTAGGTGAACCCTTCGAGTTTCACCCGCTCGATCCGTTTCTTGATGAACTTCTCGATGGCATCCACCCGGGGAGCATCTTCGGTCATCATGATCGTCAGGGCATCGCCGGAAGCCTGGGCACGACCCGTCCGGCCGATCCGGTGGACGTAGTCTTCGGGATGCTCCGGCACGTCGTAATTGATGACATGGGTGACGTCCGCGATATCGAGACCGCGCGCCGCGATATCCGTGGCGACCAGCACCTCGTAGCGGCCGGCCCGGAATCCTTCCAGCGCCTGCTGCCGCTCCTTCTGTGAGCGATCGGAGTGAATCACCGCGGTCTTGTGCTCGTGCTGCTTCAACACCCGCGCCACCTTGTCAGCCCCGCGACGGGTCCGGCAGAAAATGATCGCGCTTTCCCAGTGCAACTCCTCCAGCAGAGCCAGGAGCAACTGGCTCTTCTGCGATTGCGCCACCGGATAAAGCACGTGCTTCACCGTCTCCGCGGGCATCCGCCGCTGACCGATCTCCACTGTCACCGGCTCGAACATCGCCCAGCGGATCAATGTCTCGATCTCGGGCGGAATGGTTGCGGAGAACAAAGCCGTCTGACGTCGCCGCGGACAGTGATCGATGATCCGACGAACGTCGGGCAGAAAGCCCATGTCCAACATTCGGTCGGCCTCGTCGAGCACGAGGTGCTGCACCTTGTCGAGTTTGAGCGCATGCTGCCGGAGATGATCCAAGAGGCGTCCCGGAGTGGCGACGATGACGTCAACGCCGTCGCGGAAGGCATCCCGTTGTTTCTGGTATCCGACCCCGCCGTAGACCACCGCCACCCGAAGATTTGTGGCCTGGGCCAGGCGCCGCAGGCTTTCGTCCGTCTGGAGAGCGAGTTCGCGCGTCGGCTCGAGGATCAAGGCACGCGGGGACGGGGAATGTTGCCCCATCAACTGGAGGATCGGCAGTCCGAACGCCGCGGTCTTTCCGGTACCGGTCTGCGCCGATCCGATCACATCTTTCCCGTCCAACATCAAGGGGACCGCCTGGACTTGAATGGGCGTCGGCTCGCGATATCCCAGCTCCTTTACGGCATCGAGCATGGCGGCCGAAAGGCCGAGTTTGTCAAAAGGCACAGGCCTTTATAACGCACACAGGCCCACCGTGGGAAGCGCCCCGTTTCCTGAGACCTACCCACCCTGGATCCCTGCGAATTGCGGATGCGCGCACAGCCGCGCCCACGTTCCCTCCTCCAACGGCCGCCCACCGAACGGCGGACTCACCCAGGGCTCCGCCGCCAGGGACCGCCGGACCCTTTCCAACCAACGCCCATCAAGCGGCGCCGCCACACCCTCGTTCCGGTTCGAGGCCACTGTCGTCTCCTCCTTCGTGGCCGTCCCCGTCCCCGCTCCGACCCAAAAACCCGCCAGCAGGAGGGCCACCCGAACCGCCGTGCTCCGCGAATAGGTCGCCAATCCGCACATCCTGTCCGGATTCAACCTTCCAAACAGGTCCCGAAACAATGGCAAGGTCCACATCTCCGGGTTCGCCGAGGGCGAATGTGGATCGTAAAGAATGGCGTGCGGCGGCGCCCAACCTTCGGTTTTGGACGGCGAAAGCCCCCCCGGTTCGGCCAGCTTCATCCTCTCGGTGAAATCGCCAGCGACCAATTCCCACCAAACCCGCGCCCGTCCCAGCTCGAATCGCACGGCCCCATGATCCGCAAGCGCCTGACACCGCGGCTGCAGTTCCCCGAAGTATCCCAACTCCTCCGCATGCCGCAGCGCGAAGCGGAGCGGCTCGGCTCCCCAGTCGAAACTGAGAATCCGAAGGGAGCAGTCCTCTGCGGCGGCCGCCTGGATCACGGCGGTGGCATTCGCCGCCCCGCCCAAACCCACATCCCAAACCACAAACTCACTAGGCTCCGCCCCCCAACGACGCCGTAAATCCAGCGCCCTGACATACACCAGCTCCGCCTCCTCCTGAGGCCCCACCCCGGGGTGACAGATCTCGCCGTACCGCTCGGACCGAATCCCCATGCCCCCCCGACGGAGCGGCACGAGTTCGAACTCCAGATTCGGCTCACTCACTGGGATCGCCCCTGAAGAAGTGCCTCGGCATGCCGTCGAGCGGCCTCTCCACCCCCCAGCATGCGTGCCAACTCCCCGACGCGTTCGACGCCTTCCACCCCGGCGATCTCGGTGACCGTGCGTCCTTCCTTCCCCGTCTTCGTGACGACGTAATGCCGGTCCGCCGATGCCGCCACCGGCGCCAGATGGGTGATGCAAAGGACCTGCCGTCGCCGGCCGATTTGCTGCATTTTCTGTCCCACGGCGTGCGCCGTCTCACCGCCCACGTTCGCGTCCACCTCATCAAACACCAACACGGGGATGTCGTCCTGCGCGGCCAGGACCGTCTTGAGCGCCAGCATGACCCGCGCCAATTCGCCGGAAGACGCGATCGCCCGCAACGGACGGGCCGGTTCACCCGGATTCGGCGCGAACAAAAACTCCGCCGCGTCATGCCCGCTCCGCTGGGGTGTCGTCGTCGGCTGAAGGGCGATACCGAACTCGCTCTGCTTGAATCCGAGATCCCTCAACTGTCCCACGACCGCCTTGGCAAGTTTCGGAATCGCCTGACGCCGTGACGCCGTCAGTGCCGCCCCGAGTCGCAGCAGTTCCGTATCCAGGCCCTGCAAATCCGCGTTCAGGCGTGCCAACTCGGCATCGCGTCCCTCGAGCTGTTCGAGTCGTTGTCGTGCCTGCTCGCCGAACGCCAGCACGCCGTCCAACGTGCCGCCGTACTTGCGGCGCAACGATTGAATCAAGTCCAGCCGCTCCTCCAGTTCCCGCAGCCGTCCCGGATCCAGGTCCACCCGATCCGCGTAGTGCGTCAGGTCGGACTGAAGTTCCCGCAGCCGTTCCACCGCCTGCTCATGGGTCGCGAGCAAGCCGGACGCCCCGGAGTCGAGCCGTGCCAGTTCGTGCAGCAACCGCCCCAGGTGCCCGGTCCGCGTCGTCAACGTGTCGTCGCCCTCGGCCAGGATTTCGAGTGCGCCATGGGCGTTCTCCAGCAGGCGGGCCGCATTGTGGGCGCGCTGATGCTCGTCGGTCACCGACTCCTCTTCTCCCGGCAACAGACGGGCCGCGGCGATCTCCGTGACCTGGTGCCGCAACAGGTCCAACTGATGGGCGTACGTGCGGTCGTCCACCACCAAGGCCACTTTGGACGCCTCCAGTTCCGCCCGCCGGTCGAACACCCGGCCGAAAGCTTGACGCGCCTCCGCCAGGCCGGCGTGCGCATCCAGAAGATCCAGCTGGCGCGCGGTCTGGAAGAGGGATTGGTGATCGTGGGGCCCATGAATATCCACCAGCCATTCGCCGAGGTCGGACAACACCTGCAGGGTGGTGGGCGATCCATTGATGAACTGGCGATTGGTGCCGGTCGCGGTAAAGACCCGTTTCAGGAGCAACTCCCCGCCTTCGCAGGGCTCCAGGCCGTTCTCGGCCAGAAACGGCACCAACGGCGCCTTCAGCCGACTCACCTCCACCACGCCCTCAACCGAACAGCTTTCCGCTCCGGCCCGAAGGAGGGTCCGGTCCGCCCGTTGTCCCAGAAGTAGATTCAAAGCTCCGATCAGGATCGACTTCCCCGCTCCGGTCTCGCCGGTGATGGCGTTGAAGCCCGCCCTCAGTTCAAGGGTCAGATCCGCGACCAGCGCCAGATTCTTGATGCGCAAATGCGTGAGCATGCCGACAAAGCCTCGACCACTCTTGCGGGACGGTGCCCGGCCGGGAAGCGACAAAATGCCAGGACTTCCGCGCCGTGGACGTCCCCCTCTGGCTCTGGCAGGTTCCCGACGATGTCGTTCGAGTTCACGTTCCTGGGATCCGGAACATCCGTCGGTGTTCCCGTGATCGGGATCGACCACCCGCCCGGATTCCTCGCCAATCCGAGGAACCACCGAACGCGGTCCTCGATCTACATCGCCTCCGCGGGCGTGAAATTGGTGGTCGATACCGGCCCCGAGTTTCGGCTTCAGGCCCTGCGCGAAAACATCCGCTCGCTGGATGCCGTCATCATCACCCATGCCCACGCCGACCACATCATGGGGATGGACGATCTCCGGCGTTACAGTGACATGCGCTCAGCCAAGATCCCGATCTACGCCTCCCCGGACACCATGGGTGCCCTCCGGCGGGTCTTTTCGTACGCCTTCGATGGCCCCACGCCGCGCGGTTACTTCGCCCCGGACCCCCGCGAAGTGTCCGAGCCATTTGCCCTCGGTGACCTCCGCGTGACGCCGTTCGACCTCCCGCACGGCCGCATTCGCACCACGGGCCTGCTGTTCGAACAGGGCGACCGCCGCCGACTCGCCTACCTGAGCGACTGCAACGACGTTCCCGACAACGTCCTTCAGCTCATCCGCGGCGTCGAAGTCGTTGTCCTCGATGCTCTCCGACGAGCCCCCCACCCGACCCACATGTGCTTGGACGAAGCCATGACCGCCGCCCGCCGCATCGGTGCCGAACGGACTTTTTTCACCCATTTGACCCACGATTATGATCACGATCTCGACGAGGCCGAGTTACCGGAGGGCGTACGCTTCGCCTACGACGGTCTGAAGGTGGAATTCGCACCATGAAACTGTTTTCAATGAAATGTCGGTCCGTGGCGGCGGGCGTCTCGCCCGGCGGAATCACCTTGGGTTGGCAGCCCGTCAGCCGTTCCATTCTCAACCCGCAGCTCGCCAGGCAAGCTCACGCTGGCGTCGGCAAAGCAGATCCCTCCACACTCGGCACCATGCTCGACTCCCGAGTCCGCGCCTTCCTCTGGTCCGTCGTTGCGCTCGTCGGACCTGGCGCCGCCAACGCCGCCGCCGCCCCAGCCCCCGCCGTCGATGACGGTCGCGGCCAGTCGGTGGTGGTGATTTACAACACCGCCTTCAAAGGGTCCAAGGATGTGGCCGACTATTATGCGAAGCGCCGCAACGTTCCCGATTCCCAGGTGATTGGATTCAAACTTCCCACCGGGGAGACCATCGCCCGTTCCGAGTACGAGGCCAAACTTGAGCGCCCGCTGGTCGAGGCGTTGGTTGAACGGAAGCTCATCCAACTCCGGAACCAGATCCGACCCGCCACAGAAACGTCCCCCGGTCGCGTCCTTCAGATCGTCTCGGAGGCCAGTATCCGACACCTCGTCGTCTGTTATGGAGTGCCCATCCGGACGACCAACGACATCCCCGGCCTCGAACCCGAAGCGCAGCAAATCCCGGAGCCCCTTCGACGGGCGGATGCCTCGATCGACGCCGAGTTGACCGCCCTGCCTCTTCTCCTCGCCGGACAATCGCGGACCGGCCCCCTCGGCAATCCCGGCTATGGCACGACCAACAAGGCCGCCTTGCAGCCCACGGCGGGCCTGTTCGTGGTCGGCCGGCTGGATGGCCCGACACCCGACCTGGCCAAGGCCCTGGTGGATCGGGCCTTGGAAGCCGAGGAATTCGGGCTCTGGGGACGCGGTTATTTCGATATCCGATCCGTCACCGCCCCAGCGTACAAACCTGGGGACCAATGGATCTCGAACGCCTGGGTCGCCGTGAATCGTTACGGGTACGACACGCACCTCGATACCCAGCCCGCGACGTTGCCCGAAGGTTTTCCCCTCAGTCATGTCGCCTTCTATGCCGGCTGGTACGAAGCCAACATGAATGGGCCCTTCACCTTGCCGAAAGTGGAATTCATGCCCGGCGCCATCGCTTACCATCTCCATTCGTTCAGCGCCGGAGCGATTCGATCCTCCGAGCGAACCTGGGTTGGCCCACTGATCGCCAAAGGAGTCACGGCCACGATGGGATGTGTCGCCGAACCCTATCTCGATGGAACCCCCGACATCGGATTGTGCCTGGCGCGACTCATGTTCTCCGGATTCACCTGGGGCGAAGCCGCCCTCGCTTCCCAACGCATGCTTTCCTGGCAGACGACCGTTCTCGGCGACCCGTTGTACCATCCGTACCGGATGAACGCCCTGGAGCGCCTCAAAGACCTCGCGACCCGCGGCCAGGGACGGGCCGACTGGGCCATGGTGGTCCTCTACAACCGCCGCCACGAACTCACCCGGAACCTCGCCGAAACGCTGAAATCCATCGAAGCCGAACCGCGCACCCGGTTTTCACCCATCCTCCGGGAGAAACTGGGAGACTTCCAACACGCCGCCGGTCTCCACGAGAACGCCGCCCTGTCCTATCGCGACGCCGCGGGGCTTCGAGCCAGTCCCCAGCAACGCAAGCGTTTGCTCTGGAATTGCGGTATGTCCTTCGAAGCGGCCAACCGTCCCAGCGACGCTTACGACGCGTACCTGGAGTACCGCCGAGAAGCCGACAAGCCTCCGAATCTTTCGATCCTTCTCGAGCGCCTGGAAGCTCTCGCCACCACCCTGAAACGGGACAAGGAAGCCGCCAAATGGCGCTCTGAACTCGACAAGCTCCGCCGCCAGGAAGCCCCGGTCAGCGTCAAACCCACCCCCGCCGCCATCCCTGCCGAGCCGGCAGGCCTCGATGCCTCCCCAGCCACGCCGAGAGGCCTGTCACGGCCTTGAAGACACTTTCACTCATCCTTGCCTCCGCTTCACCCCGGCGACGCGAACTCCTTCGCCAACTCGACGTCCCCTTCCAGGTCGATGTCGCCGATGTGCCCGAATACTCCTCGAACCATCCCCATCTCGCCCCACGCGAAATCTGCCTCGCCAACGCCGCCGCCAAAGCCCAGGCCGTTGCCCTCCGCTTTCCGAATGCCCTCATCCTCGGCGCGGACACCGAGGTAACCCTCGGCATCCGCGTTTTCGGGAAGCCACGATCCCGTCGCGAAGCCACCGCGTTCCTGTCGAGCCTGTCCGGCAAAACGCATCAGGTAATCACGGCCGTGTGTCTCGTCGCCGCTGCCCACGGGTGGCGTCGGAGTTTCACGGAAACCACCCACGTGACGTTCCACACCCTTTCCTCGCGCCAGATCGCCCTCTACCTCGAGGCGGTAAATCCCCTCGACAAGGCCGGCGCCTACGCCGTCCAGCAGCACGGTGAGTGGATCATCGAACGGATCGAAGGGTCGCTCTCCAATGTGGTCGGACTCCCCATCGCCGCCCTCCGCACCGCCCTCGCCGAGGTTCCTAAAAACATCCGCCCCACCCCTCCGCGGGACGATTCGGTCATGCTTCAGCCCGACAAAGGTCCACGACCGTGATGTCCGCCAGACTCGGCGCCACCCAGGCGGGTCCGTGCGCCTGCAATTCCGTAAGCGACGAACCCCCCGTCGCGACCGCCAGGCAGGACGCGCCGATCGCCCGGGCGCAGGCAATGTCATGCACGGTGTCTCCAACCACCAACACCTCGTCGCCCCGCAATGCCCGCCCCAACCGCTCGCTCCCCCGCTGCTGCGCAATGGCGGCAATCTGATTCCGGTCCTCGGCGTCGTCCGCGAATGCACCCAACTCGAAGCCGTCCCATAATCCGAAGTGCCGCAATTTCAATTCCGCCCCCAAACGGATGTTCCCGGTAAGCAAGCCCAACAACGGCGGTTCCGGCATCGAACGTAAAGCCTCCAGCGTCTCCCTCACCCCAGGCAACACACGCCCCGACCGTTCCACCAGGTACGTCGCCAGCCAGTGCACATAGTCATCCAGGAACCGCGCGAAATTCTCGGGCGTAGGCGGAATGCCTTCCTGAACGAAATACTCCCGGATCAGCGAAACATCGGTCCGGCCCGCGAACTTCAGGCGCCTGATTCCTTCCGGCGCCCGAAAAGTCACGCGAGCCACTTCCCCAAAGGCACCCACCCCCGCACCCCCAGAGGAGATCAGGGTCCCGTCAATATCGAAGAGAACGAGTCGGATCATGGCTAGGAAGGACAAGCCTGAACGCCAGATCCTCCCTTGGCTATCCGTCTTCTGACCTACTACAAGTCCCGTCATGCCTTTTGACAACCTTCCTGGTTCGGGCTTGCCTGCCCTAGGCAACAACCTCTCGCTCCTTCCCAGGAAACCATGATCTCAGGGTTTCGGGCCATGATCGTCTCCGCCTTGGGCCACGCCGTTTCCGCCCCGGAACGTCCAACCCCAAACCTTCCACCTGAATGAGACCCAGTCGGTCGAGGTCCCCTCGCTATTTCATGGCGGTTCTCTTGGCTACGCTCAACACCCCGGTTACCGCGTCGTCACCATCCCCGAATTCGTCCAATTCAGGCCCAGTCCCGCGAGCGCTTTCCGAAGCTCTCCGAGGCGCCAGATCATGAGCGATCCCAGCCGGTTGCGGGCAAGCAGCCGGTCGCCTGTCGGATCCGGGCACACCGCCCAAGCACCCGTCTCGACAGGCCCTTCCAGCCGAGCCAGTTCCTAGCCGGATTCTGAGTCCCGCACGCAAAGAAATCCGGTCGCACTCGTGACGTACAGTTCCCGACCGTCCGCCGAGTATCCGGCCACAATCTGCTGACGCGAAACAGTCGGCCAAACCACTCGGCGCAATTCCTGCCACGTTCCCACCGACCAGAAGCTCAGAAACTCCGGACTGCTCGCCGCGACGACGCCACCGGCAGGGTGGAAACAAAAGCGCCCTCCTCCCGTCATGATCGATCCCCTGTAGGCTCCCTCTGCGACGGCGTACACGTGCGCCTCCTTGGAATGGTGATGTCCCACCAGAAGCCAGCGACTATCCGGGCTGAACGCGGGCCAGTGGGCCGGTCTTCCTTGCCAAGGCAGTTCCCGAACGGTCCGAGGTCCCTTCATCGACCAAAGAGTTCCGCGCTCTTCGCCTGCCGCTGCCATCCATTGCCCATCGCTCGAAAGCACCGTCCGATTCAAAATCGGTGGACCGTCCTTCTCCATTGTCTCGGGCACCCCCACCGTCGGCGCACTCTCATTCCCGGATTCGGTCAGGGCCCAGCACAAGACACCTTCCTTGCTGCAGGTGATGACGGAAGCGTCGTCCCATTCAAACGATACCGACTGAACCTGTTCCCCCGAGCGCCGGGCCACGATCGCACCCGTTTCCGCGTTCCATAGCAGCCAACCTTTGTGATGAGCCGTGGCGATCCACTTTCCGTTCCTCGAGAGGACGATGCATTCCACCGGCTCCTCAAGCGACGCCGGTGTCAACCACTGCCGTAATCCCAGCGGAGCCATCCAGCGCTGCAAACCCATCCCTTGCGACTCCCGGCAAATCGCAATCCGGGTCTCGTCCCCGCTCAACGCCTGCGCAAATCCATCATTTCCCCTCAGCAACAGCTTCGGATCCCTCATGTCCCAGATCTCCGTCAGATCCGTCCACCCGCCGGCAATCAGCAGATCCCCTTGGGCCGTGAGCTGAAGCCTCGTCATCGTCGTGGACCGCCCCCCCAGTGGTTGAGGCGTGGAGATCACGAAATCCCAAAGCCTCATCCCTTGGTTGAGACACCCAAACACGACCCGGTCGCCAACCGGGTGCCACGCAATCGCCGTGATCGGGCCGTCCATCGTCGCCCGCGCCAGAGGCCGATCCAGCGCATCCAGAGATCACACCTCAATCTCACGTTCAGTCCCTGTGACCAATCGACGGGCATCTGTTGAAATCCGCAAAAACTGACCTGCGCACTGGCGAGTGACCTGCACCGGCTGTCGAGTTCCCAGCGCATGTTGTTCCGACGCGCCCCCTCCGGCCACCCAAACAACGTCACCCGCCGCGGAGAAATCGAACCTGGGCAAGTCGAGTTCTGAAGTCCTAACCGTGATCCGAAGCACCAACTCGCCCTGCCTCCAGTCCCACACACCCAACTCCCCAGACTGAAACTGCACTCCCAGCAGGCGCCCATCCCGACTGAACTGCATCCAACTCGAGCGCTCCCCCCAATCCCGGAAACTCCGACAGCACCGCGCGATTCGAGGTGTCATGGACCCGCACCCGACCGTTACGCACCCACGGTGCCCGCACCGAAAGATCCTCATTGAAGGCGATCGGCCAATGTCCATAGCGGACCGGATGCCAGACCAGAGTGTCGCCCAAATCCGGCAATAAAAGCGCGGCGATGGCCTCGTTGCGCAACTCCTCCGAGGCTCGGTACTTGGCCGCTCTCTGGATCACTTCCAAAGCGCGAAGCCGTTGCCCCGGCCGGACACTGATCCGATGGGCCCGCGCTTCAAGCAGGCTGGATTTCCACAGCTGCTCCAAACGTTCGACGGAGGCCTCCGCCGCACGTCGCCATAGCCAAGTTGTCGTCACCAAAGCCCCCCCGATCAACAACAGCACCATGGCGATCGCCGTCGCCAACTGGGGCTCCCGTCGACACCACCGCAGGATCCGGATCGCCGGCCCCGGAGGCTGTGCCTCGGTCGCTTCTCCTCTCAAGAAGCGGCGAAGATCTTCCGCGAGGGCCGAGGCGGACCGATAGCGACCCGACGGTTCCTTCGCGAGCGCCTTGAGGCAGACGCCCGCCAAATCCCGTGGCACCGCCGGATGAATGACGGCGGGCGACACGGGTTCCTGCTCCGCCACATGCCTCAACAACTCCGCCACCGTCCCTCCGACGAACGGCGGACGTCCGGTCAGAAGGTGGAACAAAAGCGCGCCCAAGGAATAGATGTCGACCGCAGGACCGGGTGTCCGACGCACATCGGCCTGCTCAGGGGCCATGAACGCCGGCGTCCCCAGCATCTGCCCGGTTACGGTCAAGGAACTCGCCGCATCGAGGGGCCGAGCAAGACCGAAATCCGTGATGCAGGGCTCGCCGTCCTGATCCATCAGGACATTCGAGGTTTAAGATCCCGATGAAGAACGCCTCGCGCATGCGCATGCTGAATCACCTCGGCAATCCGAGCCACGAGTTCGGCCGCGCGCCGCGGGGGCAGCGGGCCTTCCTGGGTTACCTCCGCCAGATTCGAACCCCGCACCAACCGCATCGCAATAAAGTGCAGGCCGTTTGATTCGCCCACTTCGTGGACGGTGACGATGTTGGGATGGTCCAGTCGGGCGGCCGACGCAGCCTCCGCCTTGAAGCGCCGAATCGCGTTCGCGTCCGCCAGAAAACCATCGCGCATCAATTTTACCGCCCCGTCGCGTACCAGACCCCTCTGTCTCGCCCGAAAAACAATCCCCATGCCCCCGCGCGCAATCTCCTCGATCAATTCATAGTCACCCAACTCGCCCAGCCCTTGAAATCGATCGACCGACTCCGACTTGCTTTCGGGATGCACCAAACAACGCGCAAGACATCGGGGGCAAAGACCATGCACCACCAGATCCCGCGGGCCACCGCAACAAGGGCGTTGACGTGAATTCAGTGGCTCCATGGGAGTGTCCCCCGGTCGCAGCCCGTCATGAGAATCCTTTTCCGCCCCCAGGGCGCCGCACACCCACTCACGGGGCCAGCAGGAGCCGGAACAACGCCTCCAACTCCGCCTTGGGATCGACCCCGGTCCCGGAAAGCAACGCTACTTCCTAGCACTACAGCGACACTTTCGAAGAAATGGTTCGCGGACTGACACAGCGGCTGGAAGCCGCTGCCACGCTGGAAGAGCCCGGAAGGCTCTTTGGCCGGAAGTGTCGCTGTAGTGCTAGGCGATAAATTCGCGCAGGCGCGACCGCATCCGAAGAATCTTAGACGCCACCAAGGCCGGAGTCACTCCTATAGCTGAAGCGATCGAGGCATACTCCCCACGCTCGTTCCCATCCAGGACCGGCGCCAGGAGGGTGAACTCCGACTTCCGTCCACGGGCCTCCGCTTCCGCCTCCAGACGCACCATCGCTCGCCGCAATATCATGCGTGCAAACGTCCGGTCGCACGCCTGGTCCGGAGAAGTCGCCCGCGGATCCGCCCCATAGACATACTCCGCTTCCGCACCATCGATGTCGATTCGGGAGCGGCCGCCTCCACGCTTCTGGGTGGCATCCCGCTCCGCCTGCTTGATCACATAGTTCCTCAGGGAAATCCATAGAAAGTCCCGAAAACGACCCCGGAGCGGTGATATCTGCTCCAAATCTCGGCGCTCGATCAGCCGCGTCAGGAATCCCTGCACCAGGTCCTTGGAATCTTCGGGTGACTTTCCCTCGTGTCGCAGCAAGGCATAAAGAGGAGGCCAATAGCTTCGGCAGAGATCCTCCAACGCTTTGTCGACTTCGGGCCCATCGACCCGCCCCACACTCAATAGCTGCGACCACGCCGTCGTAACAAATCGGGCTCCTGTGTCTCGATGGTTCGCCATGGCTCACTTCAGGATGAGTGAGCGTCAAACAAGCACCCTCCCCTGCCCAATCACAATCCCAAAGTATGGCCATGAGGTTCACGAATTTGTCCCCTACTCCCTTGCCGGAAAACCATGCATCGATGACATGCCCATCGATCCGCGAATCAAATCACCTACCGGTGTTGGAAACTCTTTTTGAATTCTCCATAAGAGTTTTTCAGCTTTCCGGCTTTCAAGCACGGAGCTCCCATCCTTCACAACGTCACGCACCACCCGAAACTCCAGCGCACCCGTCACATACCCGACGAGAACCGCGTCGCCCCCGCCATGCCAACTCAATTGCTCTCCCACGAATCCAACTGCGGCTGCGGTCAATGCTCCAGCCGCCCTTTCGCCCCGTTCAACGCCCCGGAAGTCGCCTCCTCTCTGGAAACGCCCTTTCTCGACACGCCCTCCATCGTCCGGGAATCCACCCTCCCTTCGGCGGCTGGTCCGGAGCTCGAATCTCCTTGGGCTTCGCACGAAACCCCCTTCCAAAACGACCAGTTCACCGCCGATTCCGAGAGCCAGTTCCTTGCGGAGTCCGCTCTCGAATGGCTCGAAAACCTTCACGACGAGGAGTTCGACCAGGCATTGTTTGAACTCTCGGCCTCGCTCGAAGCCTCCCTGGGCGACCGCTTCTCCTCCGTCATTCTTCCCCAAAACGAGGTCGACGCCCAACGCGAGCGCGCCGGTATGGATCAACTCGGCACCATGGCATCCGAAATCCAACAAATGTATAACCGATGGTCCGAGAACCTCGAGCCACGAAATCATTCGCTTCCGGCATGCCTACCTCCGCTGCGAGTCACTCATCGATTTTTACGGCGACGCCGTCAACTCCCGCACCAGCGATGAGATGGGAGGCATGCTGCGTGCCTTCGACCGCATCGCGCAGGCGAGCATGGAGGCCATCCTTCCTCACCTAGGACACAAAGTGCCTCCCGTGCTGACCTATTTGGACAAGGGGATGGGAGCCTCCATCCTTCGAGCAGGCCTGCGCCTCTGGGATGGCAGCACCCTCAGCCCCGCTGCCGCCATCAAGATCATCTTTCACAATCGACGCCGGCCCACAGCTCTTCTTCACGAAACCGGACATCAGGTGGCCTACCTCCTCCGATGGAATGAAACCCTGGCAACCCGACTGCACCAATCCATGACCGCCGTCGACGCCGGTCTCGCCTCCGTCTGGGCTTCCTGGGCTTCCGAGATCGCCGCCGATTTTTACGCATTCGCCCATGCAGGGTACGGATCGGTAGTCGCACTCGCCGATGTGGTCGGCGGCACCACCGCCGAGGTGCTTCGTGACGTTCCAGGCGGCCCCCACCCCATTCCCTTCCTTCGAGTCCAACTCGGGATTGCGTGTTGTCGCCGGTTCTTCGGCCGCGGTCCCTGGGACGAACTCGATGCGGTCTGGCGCCAACGTTACCCGATCGACGAAGCCCCTGGGGAAACCCGAGCCATCCTTGCCGCATCCCTGCCCCGCATCCCTTCCATCGGCGAGTGCGGTCTCCTGACCCCCTCGCCATCGTTCGGAGGCCGATGCCTAGTCGACTGGCTCAACCCGGATCGATCCAGTCCCACCGCGCTCGCCGCGCTCCACCGGGAATCCGCCAACCGACCGTACGCATCCCGATCGTGGCTTCACCGTGACAGCGTTCGGCTTCTAGCCCTGACCGGATTCCGACTCGCCACCGAGCCCGGACAATTTCTCTCCATCATCCAGAACCACGACCAAGCGATCCGGGTCCTGGGAGGCCACCCGTTCCCACTCGACATGCCAATCTCAGCTGCTGCCTAGACATCATGAACTCCACGGCCACAAAAACATCCGTCGTTTCCCCATCCGACTCCACGCCTCCAGCCACAGACGCCTGCGCCCCGGCAACCCACGGAGCTACGCCTTCCTCACTCGTCGAAACCGTTCTCCACGACTTTCTGGTTCTGCATCTCGGACTCACGCCACCAGGAGCCACGCCGATTGCGCCCGGACCGTCGCCGATCGGCCTTCCCTAGGCCTAGGTCCCCACGCCCCCCACCGCCTAGGACATCCTCCCAGTTTTCGCCGCCACCTCATCCCCTCCAATCCTATGATGCGCCAATTGTTCGAAGTCGTTGCGACTACCGATGAACATCGCAATACCCTGTTCAATTACACCTCCACGGAACTCTCCCGAGAACTCAACAATCTTTGGGAATTCGGAGGAAGTCTCGTCCACGGACGCGATCAGCTCCGGCGGGTCGACGTTCTGGAATACACGTCTCCGATCTTCACATCCCCCATTTCCAACAAGAGCCACAACTCCAACACAAGCAAGTGCGTCCAAGCCACCCAGGCCGTCTGGGACCACCTGACCTATGCCTACCTCGTCGAGAACACGCGCATCTATGACATTTTTAGGCGACTCATCGTCGAATTCCGAAATGGCGAACGTCTCGGGCCTCTCACGCCAAAGGCAGTCCAATGGCTTCAGACCACTGAAGAACTCTTCTTCACCCAGAAACATTCGATCGGGTTTGTCTCTCCCGTCGGCAGTGTCGGCTCGCCGGATCCCGATGCCGCCCACCGCAACGCCTATTACCGAATGTTCGGCTTCGATCTGAACCATGGGTATGACGACGGTCGCGCGGTGTCGTTCACCAAGCCTACCAATTCCAATCGCGACTTCGGCGCCACCCTCGAGTCACTCCTGCACGAAGTCTGGAAAGGCATTACCAACGCCGAAAACACCAGCGGCACGAAAGACACCGACAACTCTCAGATCGGCAACCTCGGGCTGCGCCTCCATCAGATGCTCACCGAGCGCAAAAGCCCAGGAAAAATCGTCCGCGAGGAATACTGGTACGTCTGCATGATGTCGTGGCTTCACATGGCCATCGAATTTCCGAACAGTCCCATTGTCGCCGCCATGTCCGCCGACGCTTCCAGCGCAGAAGAACGCCTTCGTCGATTAGGACAAGTTGTCGGTCTCCCACCCCATGCACGCACCAGCGCGTTCCTCCTCCTCGCCCGAAATTGCTCGGTGTTAATGCGGGAAAGCGAATACGGACTTTACACGTCGTCGTCGTCAGCCCAAAGGCTCTATGTCGCACCGGTCCGCAATATGATGGCCGATATCATCTCCCAATACTCCATCGCCACAGGCAAAGACCTGAAAGCCCGTCAGGTCAGCGTCGCCGGTTCGCGTGCCTAGAAGAACAACGTCGCCTCGAAATACGCGTAGTTGACGTCTCCCTTTCCGCCAGATGCCGGGGCTTCTCGTATAAAGTCCCCGGCAAAGATGTGCGTGTAACCCGTGTCGATCCGAAGGTTTCCCGGCATCGCATTCCATCGAAGCCGGAATTCCAATTGGTGTCCCAGTTCGGTCCCCGACGCTCCCGTTGGATCCACCAGGCCCGAGGACGTCCAGGAATCCCGTGCTTCCGCCAGCCAAAGAAAACGGTGCGACACACCAAGCTCCACCGAAGCCCACGGCTTCAGGGAAAGGTGGTATTCCGGCGAGTTCAGGTTCGCCCGAGCCACCGCGCCATAGATGCCCGTCGGACCCAACTCGAACCGTCGCGCCCCATAGAGCGTGTCGAAACGCCCGTTCCGGAAGTCCCCAGGCGTGGGATCGCCCGAGGCGTAGTCGTACCGGATGCCCACCCTCGGCTTCCATCGGGTGTCGAGTGTGTACCCGACGCCCGCGTGCTGGAAGTGCGCGAAATGGTCCAACGATGGGGACTCTGGAAGAATGCGCTCCTGGGATTCACCCACTTGAAAAGTCGATTCCACCTCAAAATCCCACTGACCCGCCTTCGGTTCCCGGTAGAGCCGAAAGCCGGGTGTGTGCAAATCCCTAGCCCGGGTCCGAAGCGTCGGCTCGTCGTGCAGATAAAAGTAATAGGCTTCCAATCGCGTGCGCCAAACCAGCCCCGGAACCTCGCCGTAGACACCTCCGAACTGGGTGTCGAAGGATTGCGAATCAAGAACGATGTCGTTGTCCGATAGTGACGGCCGATCCTCCGGAAGTCGTCGCACCGGCAAAAAATAGAACCCTCGTACCCACCCCCCGCCCTCCGCCTCCCAAAGCCAATCAACCCCGGTGAATGCGTTGATGGTGTTCCGAAAGGCGTTCCGAGCCACCAACCGCCGGTTCCCCAGATCCAGCGTCTCCCGCCCCACGCGGATCGTGTTCGTCCCACCCGGGATCAGGTCCTTCGCATCCCACCGCGCATGCGCCTGGATCACATCCAATGCGTCCACCATCGTGGTGTCGATCGGCGATCCCGTGTCGGAGAGGTATTGCCGGGAATCCTGCAATTCTACCAACACCCGCCCTGGCTCCGCCTTGAACTGGGTCAGCACCAGGGTCCGCATCGCATACGCCTGATCGCTGCCATTCCGGCCCAAGCGAAATTGCCCATCCAACCCCTCGTACCGGGACCGATGCTCACCGCTGATTTCCAACCAATCGGGAAGCCGTAAAGCCGTCGTCAACCGCCACGGCACCGCGGGTTCCGCGGCGTCTGCGGCGACAAGGATGGAAGCCACCCCCATCGCAAGGAACCTGGCGCAACAGCGTACCGCGGCCTCTGCATCGACGCGCCGGCCCCCCGCCCTCCTCTTTAAGCCAAGCGAAGCACTCGGGCGCGGCTCCATCGCGACTCGATCACCCCCGCTTGCTTCGTCGACTGGAGTTCCACAATCGATTTCGTTCATCGGCTTGGCAGGCGACTTTCTTCCCAAATGGCAGTTACCCGCAAGCCGCACTCCTTTCCCATGAACCGACGAATGGTCCCCTTCACCAGCTCCGGCGGGGCGATCAGAATCCCATACCTCTGTCGCCCCTTCCGGGGCTTCACTCATTTCCCACACCAACGCACCCATTCCACCCCACCCCGATAACAAGAAAAGGCCAGAGGTGGGCAAGAAGTGATTAGCCCGCGCCCGCACCCATCCGCCTAGGCTCCTCACGTTCGCGAACTGATCGCGATGTCCCACGACAGGGCCGCATTCGGGGTGTCATTCAAACTCCCGAAAGCATCCCTTCGTGCTGCCATACCGATCGGCCGGGAGGGTTGTTGCCTTGCCACCGCCACCTCTCCCCCGTGAACTGACCCGCTCATGCGCTCGGTACTTCAGCCCCACCCGCCGACCGGCTCCCATGCCGGCGGTCGTGGAATCGCGTCGGCGGTCCCCACCGAACGCCCGGAGGTTCCCCAGGCCATGGCCCAGTCCTGTCATCACTGCGGAGACCCCTGCACCAGCGGCGGATTCGAACTCGAAGGTCATTCTTTTTGCTGCCTTGGCTGCCAAACCGTCTTCGGGCTGTTGCAGGAGAGCGGCCTGTCCAATTTCTACACCATCGCCAACCGGCCCGGGACGCGGGTGGACGCCGTCGCGGGCCCCGAACGCTGGACCTACCTGAACGAGCCTTCCGTCGCCGCCAAACTACTGGATTACAGCGACGACAAGATTGCCCGCGTCACATTTCAAGCTCCTGCCATTCATTGCGTTGCGTGCGTCTGGCTTCTGGAGAACCTGTTTCGACTTCATCCAGGCATCGGACGATCCCGGGTCAACTTCGCCCGACGCGAAGTCTCCATTACCTTCACCCCCCAACGGGCTAAACTCTCCGAGATCGCCGACCTCCTCTCCCGCATCGGTTATGAACCGTCGCTCACCCTCGCGGAACTCGACCGCGAGGCCGCACGACCCAGGAGCCGGCTCGGCCTGCAGATCGGTGTGGCGGGTTTTGCGTTCGGCAACATCATGCTGTTCAGCCTGCCCCTTTACCTGGGGCTGGATAGTGCGACCGGCCCCGTGTTCCGCTCGCTGTTCGGCTGGCTCAGCCTCGCCCTCGCCCTGCCTGTCGTGACGTTCAGTGCGAGCGACTACTGGCGGTCTGCCTGCACCAGCCTCCGGCAACGCACCCTGACCCTCGATGTCCCCATCGCCGCCGGATTGGCCGCTCTTTACGCGCAAAGCGCCTGGGAAATCCTCGCGGGTCACGGCGAAGGCTACCTCGATTCGCTAGCGGGCCTCGTCTTCTTCCTGCTCTGCGGCCGGGCGTTTCAGCGCATAACCCACGAGCGCCTCGTTTTCGACCGTGATTACAGGGGATTCTTCCCCCTTGGCGTCGTCCGCCACACGGACTCAGGCGAAGAAACCGTCTCCATTTCACAACTGGTCGTCGGCAATCGCCTCCGCGTCCGCCACGGAGAACTCGTTCCCGCCGATGCCCGACTCCTCTCCGGCGAAGGCTTGATCGATTACTCCTTCGTCACCGGCGAATCCGAGCCTGTGTCCCGTCAACCCGGCGACCACCTCTACGCCGGAGGTCGGCAGGTCGGCGGCGCGGTCGAGTTGGAGACAGTCAAACCCGTATCGCAGAGCTACCTCACCTCGCTCTGGAATGATGAAGCCTTTCGCAAAGGGCGCGATGACACGTTCAACACCCTGACCAACCATTACAGCCGCCGTTTCACCCGCCTGGTGCTCGTGGTCGCGGTCGCGGCGATCCTGGGCTGGTCCGTGGTCGGCAACGCCGCCCGGGGACTCAAGGCCTTTGCGTCCGTCCTGATCGTCGCTTGTCCCTGCGCACTCGCTCTCGCCGCACCCTTCACTCTCGGTACCGCCCAACGCCTGCTCGGCCGGCGCGGGGTCTGCCTGCGCAACGGGCAGGTCGTTGAATCCATCGCCAAAGTCGACGCCATCGCCCTCGACAAAACGGGAACACTCACCGCCGCTCACACCACCGAGATCCGGTTCCATGGAGCCGATCTCTCACTGGACGAACTCGCCGCCGTCGCCGCTCTCTGCCGGCAATCAGCCCATCCCTATTCCCGCCGCATCGCCCAACTCGCGCCCCCCATCGGCAGCCCGTCGGTCGCCGAATTCTCCGAAACCACCGGCGCAGGACTGAGCGCCATGGTCGGTGGACGGCGGGTCATTGTCGGTTCCGCGGCCTGGCTTGCCCGGAACGGCATCGAAGTCCCGCCGGAGTCACCGACGATGGCCGCCGTTCTGGTCGCTTTCGACAGCATGTTCCGGGGCGCCTTCGCCCTCGACAACACACTTCGCCCCGAAGTCGATCGGTTGCTCGTTCAGTTGGGACAACGCTTCGAACTGGCCCTGATCAGCGGCGACAACGAACGCGAACGCAGCCGGTTTGCCGGCCTGTTCGGCGAGAACGCGAATCTTCACTTCAATCTCAGCCCGAAGGACAAACTCGGATTCATCCGAAACCTCCAGGCCAGAAACCGCACCGTCATGATGGTCGGCGACGGCCTGAACGATGCCGGCGCGCTTCGCCAAGGCGACGTCGGTGTCGCGGTCGTCGAAGGCGTCGGAAAATTCTCGCCCGCCAGCGATGTGATTCTCGATTCCCCCATGGTTTCCCGCCTGGGCGACATCATCGATTTCTGCCGGCGAGCGACAACCATCGTCCGCGTCAGCTTTGGCATCTCGGCGGCGTACAACGCGGTGGGCATCGGAATCGCCGCCGCCGGCATTCTGTCGCCTCTCATCTGCGCCATCCTGATGCCGCTGAGTTCCGCCACCGTCATCCTGTTCGCCGTGGGCGCCACCACGCTGGCGGGTCGACGCCTCGGGCTCGGGTCTGTCTCCGAACCGATCGAGCCTTCAACCCAACGGAATCCCTGACTCATGGAAGTCCTTGTCCTCCTGATCGCTGCCAGCCTAGCCCTCGCGGGCGGCTTTCTCATGGTCTTTTTCTGGGCCACCCAGAACGGCCAGTTTGATGACACCACCACCCCCGCGATGCGGATCCTGACCGAGGACCCTCCGGCCCCAACCATTCCCGCTTCCTCACTGCCTCAGACCCCCAATAACTCATGAACGTCGAAACCTTCCGCTACGACAATAGGATCGTCCGGGCCTTCGCGGTCGCCTGCGTGGTGTTCGCCATCGTTGGCATGCTCGCCGGCCTGCTTGCGGCAATCCAACTCTTCTACCCGGCCGCCAACCTCAACCTCCAATACACGACCTTCGGGAGGCTCCGCCCGCTCCACACCAATGCCGTCATCTTCGCCTTCGTCGGCAACGGCATGTTCATGGGCATCTACTACTCGCTTCAGCGGCTCTGCAAAGCCCGCATGTTCAGTGACACGCTCAGTTGGCTGAACTTCTGGGGCTGGAACGCCATCATCGTTTCCGCCGCGGTGACCCTCCCTCTCGGCCTCACCACCAGCAAAGAATACGCCGAGCTCGAATGGCCCATCGACATCGCCATCGCCGTCGTCTGGGTGATCTTCACCGTCAACCTGATGGGCACCATTCTCAAGCGCCGCGAGAAACACATGTACGTGGCAATCTGGTTCTACATCGCCACCGCGCTCACCGTCGCCGTCCTGCACATCGTCAATTCCCTCGAAGTGCCGGCGGGCCCCTGGAAGAGCTACTCGATCTACGCGGGCGTCCAAGATGCCCTCGTACAGTGGTGGTACGGCCATAACGCCGTCGCCTTCTTCCTCACCACGCCCTACCTGGGCCTGATGTACTACTTCCTGCCCAAAGCCGCCGACCGCCCGGTGTTTTCCTACCGGCTCTCCATCATCCATTTTTGGGCCCTCATCTTCCTCTACATCTGGGCCGGCCCTCACCATCTCCTCTACACCGCCTTGCCCGACTGGGCCCAGTCCCTCGGCATGATCTTCTCCATCATGCTCGTCGCCCCCTCCTGGGGCGGCATGCTCAACGGCCTTCTCACCCTCCGCGGCGCCTGGGACAAGGTCCGCCAAGACCCCATGCTCAAGTTCATGGTCGTCGCCGTCACCGCCTACGGCATGGCCACCCTCGAGGGCCCCACACTCGCCATCAAGAGCGTCAACTCCCTTTCCCATTACACCGACTGGACCATCGCTCACGTCCATACCGGTGCCCTCGGCTGGAACGGTTTCCTGACCTTCAGCATGCTCTATTGGCTCTTCCCGAAGATGTACCGCACCCAGCTCTACTCCGTGAAGCTCGCCAACTACCATTTCTGGATCGGCGTGCTCGGCATGATGTTCTACGTCGTCCCGATGTACTTCAGCGGCGTCACCCAGGGCCTGATGTGGAAGCAATTCACCGCCGATGGTTTCCTTCAATACCCGAACTTCCTCGAAACCGTCATCCGACTCCTGCCGATGCATCGCCTCCGAGCCGTCGGTGGAGGCCTCTTCATCCTCGGTGTCTTCATGATGGCCTGGAACCTCTACAAGACCGCCAAAGCCGGCAACTTCCTCGCTGACGAGGAAGTCCAGGTGCCCGTCGCAGAGCCCAATCACGGCCACGCCGACAAAAAATGGGGCCACCGCTGGCTCGAAGCCAAACCGCTCACCTTCACCGTGCTCACCGTGGTCGCGATCCTCGTCGGCGGCCTCATCGAAATCGTCCCGCTCTATCTCATCAAGGAAAACGTCCCCACCATCGCCAGCGTCAAGCCTTACACCCCGCTGGAAGTGCTCGGACGCGACCTCTATATCCGCGAAGGCTGCGTCGGTTGCCATTCCCAGATGATTCGTCCGTTCCGGTCCGAAACGGAACGTTACGGCGAATACTCGAAAGCCGGCGAATTCGTGAACGACCATCCCTTCCTCTGGGGTTCCAAGCGCACCGGACCCGATCTCCATCGCGTCGGCGGCAAGTACCCGAATGCGTGGCATTACAATCACATGGAGAAACCGGAATCCACCTCGCCAGGCTCCATCATGCCTCCCTACCCGTGGCTGCTCACTCAGAAGCTCGACACGTCTTCCCTGGCTGCCCGCATCAAGGCCCTCCGCAGCGTCGGGGTCCCCTACCCCGAAGGCGCCGAAACCACCGCCCAGGCCGACCTCGAGGCGCAGGCCAAACAAGTCGTCCTCGGACTCAAGACCGGCATGATTGATGCCACTCCCGACCGGGAGATCATCGCCCTCATCGCCTATCTCCAGCGCCTTGGCATTGACATCAAGGCATCGGCCGTCGCCCAAGCCACCCCCACACCCTGACCCTTCATGATCAAGAACGTCCTGACCCATATCGGAGGGATCGAGGCCTACGGCATCCTTTCCGTGCTCCTGTTCTTCGCCGTCTTCACCGCGACGCTCATCTGGGCCTTTCGGTTGAAAAGCGCTCATCTCGAATCCATGAGCCGGCTGCCGCTGCATGACGGCACCCCCTGCCCCGCCTCCCTGCCCTCCAATTCATCCCAGCCCAATTCCCGCCATGAATGACCCCAAGGATTCCCTACTTCTCGACCACGAGGCCGATGGCATCCGCGAACTCGACAACAACCTGCCTCGATGGTGGGTCTGGCTCTTCAACCTGTGCATCGCCTTTTCCGTCGTCTACTGGATCTACTATCACGTCCTCGGAACCGGCAACATCCAGGCCGCCGAATACGTCCGGGAAATGGAAGCCGGCGATAAGATCAAAGCCGTCGCTATCGGGCGCTTTGAGGGAAGTCTCGCCTCCCTCCAGCCCGTCTCCGACCAGGTCGCCCTCGCTCAGGGTCAACAAACCTTCAAGACCCTCTGCGCCCCTTGTCACCGGGAGGACGGCGGGGGACTGGTGGGCCCCAACCTGACCGACGATTACTGGATTCATGGCACCAACTTCTCCGACAGCCTGAAGGTGATCTGGAACGGAATCCCCGAGAAAGGCATGGTGACGTGGAGAGGGGTGCTCCAGCCGAATGACATTCATCTGGTAGCGAGCTATATCTACACCCTGCGTGGCACCCAACCTCCGAACCCGAAACTGCCCGAAAATCAGTTACCCGCCCAGACAGGCCCCAGCGAGTTCGAATAGTCCGAAGCGTTCTAATCCTCTCCTCCAGGGCCGACGCATGTCATTCCAGTCGTGAAAACACCCCCGAAAACCGCCCCGGTACCACCTGCGTCACCGACCGAGAATCAGGTGATCAAGAAGGTGGACTGGGGCGATTTCCGGGATCACCTCGCCACCGCCGACCAAGACGGCCGGAGGATGTGGCTCTACCCCAAGAAGCCTCGGGGACAGCTCTACAATCTGCGGACCTGGTTCAATTTCGCCCTACTCGCCATCATGTTCGCCGGGCCGTTCGTCCGCATCAACGGCAGCCCGCTGCTCATGATGAACATCGTCGATCGACGATTCGTCATCCTCGGCCAAACGTTCTGGCCCCAAGACCTGCCGATCTTCGCCACCGCGATGCTCATCTTCCTGACCGGCATCGTCATATTCACCGCGGCTTTCGGTCGGCTCTGGTGCGGCTGGACCTGCCCCCAGACCGTCCTCATGGAAGGCGTCTTCCGAAAACTCGAGTACTGGATCGAGGGAGATTCCCACCAACAACGCGCCCTCACCCAATCTCCCTGGAACGCTCGAAAAATTCTGAAACGCGGCGGCAAACACGCCCTCTTCCTCGCCTTGTCGTTTCTCATCGGCAACACCCTTCTCAGTTACATCATCGGGAGCGACGCCCTCATTAAGATCATCACCGACAATCCCGCCGACCACGTCAAGGGCCTCACCGCCATGGTCCTGTTCACTCTCGTGTTCTACGGCATCTTCGCCCGCTTCCGCGAACAGGCCTGCACCTTCATCTGCCCCTATGGCCGGTTCCAATCCACCCTCCTCGACGAAAACAGCATCGTCGTCGCCTACGACTACAAACGCGGCGAGAACCGGGGCACCTTCCGCCGGAAAGTTGGCGACCAGGCCCGAAAAGCCTCCGGCCTCGGCGACTGCGTCGACTGCAAACAGTGCGTCAATGTCTGCCCCACCGGGATCGATATCCGCGACGGCACCCAGATGGAGTGCGTCAACTGCACCGCCTGCATCGATGCTTGTAACGCCGTCATGGACAAGATCAGCCGCCCCCGCGGACTGATCCGTTACGCGTCGCTGAACGGCATCGAGCGCGGCGAACCCATCCGGCTCACCCCCCGCCTCCTCGGTTACGCCGGAGTTCTCCTGGGGTTGATCGCCCTCTTCCTATTCCTGCTCTTCACCCGTACGGAAATACAAACCACCCTGCTTCGCGCGCCAGGTGCACTCTTCCAACAGATGCCGAATGGCAAAATCGCGAACCTCTACACGGTCAAGCTTGTCAACAAAACCCACCACGACATTCCCGTGACGCTGCGCCTCGAGAATTCTCCCGGCGAAATCCGGGTGATGAGCCAGCGTGACATCGTCGTCCCAGCCGAACGCCTGTTCGAAACCTCCCTCCTCATCGAACTCGACGCCTCCCAACTCGGCTCCAACAATCGCCCCCTGCGCATCGGCGTCTATTCAGGCGATGTACGGATTGAAACCGTGAAAACCGTCTTTGTCGGCCCCCGACCCAAGGCGACTCCCCAGCCATGAACGCCCCACCACCGAATGCACCACGTCCAAGCCTCGACATGTCCCCTAGCCCGGAAAATCAACCACACGCCAGGAGGTTCAATCCGTGGCCCTTTTCCATCATCGCCACCTTCGTCGTCTTCATTTCCGGCACCATCGGACTCGTCATCCTCTCCGCCAAAGACCGCAACGACCTCGTCGCTGTCGACTATTACGAACAGGAAATTCGCTACCAGACCCGCATCGACCAACTCAAGCGAACCGAACCGTTTGCCAACGCCATCTCGGCCGCCTACGAACCGGCAAAGGAACGGCTCACCCTCTCCCTCCCCTCCCAACACGCCGCCGCCGGCGCCTCGGGATCGATCCAATTGTACCGGCCCAACCACTCCGGAGCCGACCAATCCTTCCCCATCGCCACGACCACCGAAGGCGTGCAATACCTCCCCGCTGCTGACCTCCAGGCCGGGCTCTGGAAGGTTCGCTTCCAGTGGAAAGTTGCCGACCAAGAATTCTACGCCGATCGCCAGGTCGTCGTCCGGCCCGAACTCCGGCCTTGATCGGCCACCACCCCCCGACCCATGCACCTGGGCACGGCCCTCTTACTCGGAATCATAGGAGGACTCCATTGCGCCGGTATGTGCGGGCCCTTGATGCTCGCCATGCCTGTCGCAGGACGAACACGCACCCAGTTCGTCGCCGGCCGAATCGCTTACCAGTCCGGTCGAGTGCTCGTCTACGCCGGCCTCGGAGCCCTGTTTGGCACCCTCGGCCACACCCTCATGCTGGTCGGAGTCCAGCGCTGGGTGTCGCTGGTACTCGGGGTTGTTCTCATCCTCGGACTCCTCGTCTCCCCCAGACTCCTTCAGTTCCCCGGTATGGTGAAGGGGATCGTCCGACTGAAAGCACTCATGGCGGACTTCCTCCGCCGACGTACCCTGCCCTCCCTCGCCGTCCTCGGAGGCCTCAACGGACTCCTGCCGTGCGGCCTCGTCTATGCCGCCTGCGCCGCCGCCGCCGCCACCGGAGGAACCCTCGCTGGAGCGACCTATTTGTTCGTCTTCGGCCTCGGAACTACCCCCATGATGCTGGGAATCAGCCTTTCGGGCCGTCTGGTTCCCGCGGCCGTTCGACTCCGGTTGCGCCACCTCGCCCCGGCCACCATGGGCTTCATGGGCGGCCTCCTCATCCTCCGCGGACTCGCCCTGGGCATTCCCTACCTAAGCCCGGACCTCGCGCACAGCGGACTTTGCTGCACCACCGAAGCCCAACCCCCGACGACGCGGACTCCGTAAACGCGCCGCCCAGCCCCCAACCCCCGGGCCTACGCCTCACCATGGCGTGGCTCCCACCGGGCCCCGTCCGACCTGATTGGATCAGAACACCTCGACCCGCAATCCGGTCATTTGGTGGACCGCGCTCGCCACATCCGACAAGACCCGCAAGGAAAGGTGCCGGCACATCTTGGTGTGGTGGGGCCGCGTCGCCGAATACACCTGAACCACCGAGATTTGGACCCCGCTTTGCTTGAGTTGGAGAAGCCGGCGACTGTATTCGAGCAACTCTGACCGTTCGGGAAGGACCCCATCCACCTCGACGAACATGCTCTGGATCACAATCGGCCGGACACACCCTAACTCAGTGATATTGCGCAAGATTTGCTCAAACGGGACGGCTGTTCGGTTGATCCGCTCCAAACCCGCCTGTGTTCCGGCATCCAGCTTGACCCATACCTCGTCGGACCGGGTGAAAAGTCGCAACCCAGCCCGCACCCCAGGTTGGTCAAAGGCCGTGCCGTTGGTCAGCAGCGCCAACTTGAAATACGGAGCAATACCAGCGGCACGCAGATGGACGATGCACTCCACGGCTTCAGAGAAATTCGGACACAGGGTAGGCTCCCCATCCCCACTGATCGCCACGTGCGCTAATCGAAGGTTCTCCTTCGAAAGCGCCGCAAACGGTGCATGCCGGAACAATTCGCCGGCATTCACCTGAGCCAGGGCTTCGGTCAGTTCAGCCGCCACCGCCTGGGCATTCACCGCCTCCGGGCCGATCGCCTTTCGGGCCACCTGGCGCTGGACCTCACAGTAGCAGCAGTCAAAATTGCAGTACTGATCCGGATTCAGGTTCACCCCAATCGACAATCCCCGGGCCCGTGAGGACAAAACGGCGTAAACCGACCGGGATGCTCCCAGATAAAACCGAGGACAACCCAAAGCCATTTCTTCTGACAGACGGCAGCTACTTGCAGCCCAACGCTCCATAGGCCCCTTTGTCCCGGTGGCGCCCGGGGTCTCAGCCATGGCTGCATCGGGTTTGGAAGGCATCCCGTTGCATTCGATGCCAATCCACCCCCCTCTGCCCCACGAAAATTGGCGTATGCGGCCCGTATCTTGTGCGGCGTCCCTGATTCCCAACGGTTCTAAGGTTGCGGGTGCACCTGAATTGCGACAGTTTCTGCAGTGTTCGATGGACCCCGATGCAAGCAAGAACCTGATTGAACGCCTCAGCCAATCGAAGATCTACGAAGACTACTCGAAGGCGTTCGTCGAAACGACGGGACTCCCCTTGTCCCTGCAGCCGGTAGAGGCCTGGCAATTGGCTCTCCGCTCTCATCCGAAGGAAAGCCCCTTTTGTGCCATCATGTCCAAGAACAGCCGGACCTGCGCTGCCTGTCTGCAAGTTCAGGATCAGGCCAGGACCCAAAGCAAGACCGAGCCAACCACGGTCCGCTGCTTCGCCGGCCTCTGCGACACCGTCGTTCCCGTCCGTCTGGGGAACGAGGTGTTCGGATACCTCCAAACCGGCCAGATCTTCTCCCACACCCCTACCCGCAACCAGTTCGCCCGCACCGCCCGGCAGCTGGTGGAATGGGGCCTGAAAGTGGACCTGGCACAAGCCGAGGAGGCCTATTTCCACACGCGAGTCATAGGCCCGAAGCAATACGAGGCCATGGTCCGGCTGCTCTCCATCTTCGCCGAGCACCTGTCGATGGTCAGCAATCAGCTGGTCGTCCAGCAGGACAATGCCGAGCCCCAGATGATCGCCCGTGCGAGGGAGTTCATCCGGGAGCACCAATCCGAGGATTTATCCCTCACGGAGGTCGCCAAGGCGGTCAATTGCAGCACGTTTTACTTCTGCAAGATGTTCAAGAAGACGACGAGTCTTCACTTCACCGAGTATCTCGCCCGTGTCCGCATCGAAAAGGCCAAGAACCTCCTCCTCAACCCCAACCTCCGCATCAGCGAGATCGCCTACGAGGTCGGGTTCCAATCCCTCACCCATTTCAACCGCGTCTTTCGCCGTCTGGTCGGTGAATCCCCCACAGAATACCGGCAAAAGCTCCCCCACCCATGAGCCGTTCCTCCGGACACCCTGCCAACCTTGAGCACCTCTTCCTGACCCGCCGGCAGTTTCTCGCCCGGGCCGGTATGGGCATGGGCCTGCTGGGGCTCGCCGGACTCGGCGGCACCCCGCCCGCGCACGCGTCCGGGTATGTCAACCCGATGCTCCCCCGCCTGTCGCAGTTCCCCGTCAAAGCCAAACGGGTCATCCACCTGTTCATGAACGGAGGGCCCTCCCACGTCGACACCTTCGACCCGAAACCCGCCCTTGACCGCCTCGCCGGCAAAGCTCTTCCGATGGGCACGCTCCCCACCGAGCGACGCACCGGAGCCGCCTTCGCGTCGCCCTTCAAATTCCGGAAGTATGGGCAAAGCGGAATTGAAGTCAGCGAGCTCTTCGCCAAGACCGCCGAGAGCATTGATGACATTGCCGTCATTCGTTCGATGCATGCGGATGTCCCCAACCACGAACCGTCTCTGCTGCTGATGAATTGCGGCGAGGCTCGGCTCGTACGCCCCAGCCTCGGTTCCTGGCTCACTTACGGCCTCGGAACCGAAAATCAGAATCTCCCCGGCTTCATCGCGATGTGTCCCGGGGGCTACCCCATTCAGGAGTCCCAGAACTGGCAGGCCGGTTTCCTACCCAGTGTGTTCCAGGGCACCTACATCGATTCCCAACACACCCAGATCGACCGGCTCATCGAAAATATTCGCAACAGCTCGATCCCGCTCCAGGAACAGCGCACCCAACTCGATCTCCTCCACCAACTGAACGAACGCCACAGCCGCGATCGCGATCGTGACGCCAGCCTGGAGGCCCGAATCCATTCCTTCGAGCTCGCGTACGCCATGCAAATGGAAGCGGCCGACGCCTTCGACATCTCAAGCGAACCTGAATCGATCCGAAAGATGTACGGCGAGGGCCAGCAGGCCCGCCAAATCCTCATCGCCCGACGCCTTGTGGAACGTGGCGTGCGCTTCGTTCAAGTCTGGCACGGAGCGGGCCAACCCTGGGACAATCACGACGATCTGGAGATCAATCACCGCCGTCTCGCCGGCGAATGTGACCAAGCCATCGGAGCCCTGCTCAAGGATCTCAAACAACGCGGACTGCTCGACGAAACCCTCGTCATCTGGGGCGGCGAATTCGGACGCACCCCGACTGTCGAACTCCCTACCCCCGGCTCCAACGCCGGAAAAATCAACGGCCGCGACCACAATCACCACGGCTTCACCATGTGGATCGCCGGCGGCGGCGTTCGAGGCGGTTACGTGCACGGCGCCACCGATGAGTTCGGATTCAAAGCCGCCGAGAAGCCCGTCCATATTCACGACCTTCACGCCACCCTGCTGGCGTTGCTCGGGTTCAATCACGAACAGCTGACCTTCCGTCACGCCGGTCGGGACTTCCGACTCACCGATGTCCACGGACAGGTGGTCCGGGATCTGATCGCCTGACCCTGCCCCCTTCGCAGGCCATGAAACGCTCCCTCCTCGAAGGCTCATCCTTCGCATACCGCCGTCCGCGAATGCCCCTCAGAACACCCGCACCCGCTCTGCTCGCATGGGCCCTCGTCCTGCTCGGCTCACCATTCGCCCCAGCCGCCGAGCTCTTCCTCGACTTTTCCACCCTGAAAACGGGCCCTCCGCCCCCGGAATTCCGGATCAGCCTCACCGGTGCCGGCACTCTCCCCGACTGGCATGTTCTTCAAGTCGCGGCTGCCCCGACTCTTCCAGCCCTCATACCCGAATCGCCCTCGCCCGTGTCCGAGACCGTCCTGGCTCAGGTCTCCGAAGACCCCGCCGATGAGCGATTCCCCTTACTGATTTACGAGAAGGAATCTTTTAGCGATTTCACCGCCACCTTGAAGTTCCGGACCGTCGGAGGACGCACGGAACGCATGGCCGGTCTGGCTTTCCGGCTCGTCGACGAAAAGAACTATTACGTGGTCCGCGCCAGTTCCATTGGCAACTCATTCCGCTTTTACAAATTCGTCGAGGGCGTCCGCAGCGCACCGATCGGCCCCGAAATCCGCATCCCAAGCGGTGAATGGCACACCCTCGAAGTCTCCTGCAGAGGTAACGAGATCCGCTGTCGCCTGAATGATCAAGACACCATCCCGCCGCTCAACGACACAAGCTTCCTGAAAGGAAAGCTCGCCTTGTGGACCAAGTCCGACTCGGTCAGCCACTTTGGCAGCCTCCGTGTCGCGTACGAAGCTCTGAAGACCCTTCCCCAACGCCTTGTCGACGGCGCCCTGCAGAAGTACCCACGCCTGCTCGGAATCACCGTTTTCGCGGAGGATGGCGGTCGCGTGGAAGCCCTGGCTTCCTCCGATACATCCGAGGTAGGCAAATCCGCGACGGAAGAAGAGATCCGAACCCTTCGCAAAGGCACCATTCTCGCGGGAAACTCCAAGCAATCGTCCTCGGCCGTCTTCGCTATTCGCGACCGTAATGGGGATCCCATGTTCGCCGTCCGGCTCAAGATGCGCACCTTCGCCGGACAAACCGACAACAACGTCGCTGCCCGCGCACGACCGATCATCGAACATTTAGAAACCCTGGTAGGGGCAGCCGACGTCCTGCGAAAGTGACCGGAATCGTCGGTCCAAGGTCTGTTTCAGCGTTCGGAATCACCCGAAACCCCAGAAAAACTAGTTGCGCTGAAGGGTTTCCGGGGATAGAGCAAGACCTGTCGCAGGTTATTCGGCTGCTTCGATTGGCCCAAGGCGGGGAGCCTCTGCGACAGTTTTCCAGTTTCGAAACGTTGGATCCCGGAGCGTTCTTGTTTTGGGTACTCGTCCCGTGGGCCGTTCCGAAGACGGCAATCTGCAGTCATGAACAACGCAAATGTGAGCGTGCCGGAGTATGGTTCCGGCTACCTTGAGGTGTCCGAAAAGGGTTTTGGCTTCCTGAGGTCACCCGAACACCGGTATCAGCCCCGTCCGGCGGACGTCTTTGTCACGCCCGACACCATCAAACGTCACTTTCTCCGCGAAGGCTGCCTGGTCGATGGTCGCCTCCAACCTCCCCACCGGGGCGTCAGCCCCCAGTTGCGCGAGGTCGTCAAAGTCAATGGCATGCCCTTCAACGAATTCGTGAAATCCGTCCGCTTCGAAAACCTCACCACCATCGATCCGATCGAAAAGTTCCGCCTGGAAACGACTCCAGACCTTCTCGAAATGCGGATCATCGATCTGGTCACCCCGATCGGCAAAGGCACACGCGGCCTCATCGTGGCCCCGCCCCGCACCGGCAAAACCACCATTCTCAAGCAGATCGCCAACTCCGTCGCAACCAACCACCCCGACGTCACCGTCATCGTCCTGCTCATCGACGAACGTCCCGAGGAAGTCACCGACTTCCAACGCTCCGTCAAGGCCGAGGTTGTCGCCTCCTCGAATGACATGGATCTGGAAACCCATGTCCGCCTCTCCCGCTTCACCATCGAACGCTGCCGTCGCATGGTCGAAACCGGCAAAGACGTCTTCGTTCTGCTCGATTCCATCACCCGCGTCGCCCGCGCCTACAACAGCGTCCATGGAGGCAGCGGCCGAACCATGACCGGTGGCGTCGACGCCCGCGCCCTGGAAATTCCCCGTAAAATGTTCGCATCCGCCCGCAAGATCGAAAACGGCGGCTCACTGACCATCGTCGCTACCGCGCTGGTGGATACGGGCTCCCGCATGGACGAACTCATTTTTCAGGAGTTCAAGGGAACCGGTAACATGGAACTTATCCTGGACCGCAAACTCTCCGACCGCCGTCTCTACCCAGCCATCGACATCCCGAAGAGCGGGACGCGCAAGGAAGAAAAACTCTTCTCACCGAAGCAAATCGATGCCGTTCGAAAGCTTCGCCGCATGATGGTTGAATTGAATCCGGTGGAGGCCATGGAAACGCTCACCGGCGCGGTTCGGAAGTACAAAACCAACGACGAACTGCTCGCCAAGTTGCTTTAGTTCGGCCCCGGCTCGTGTCACCACAGTGGCTGCTACCGCTGTTCCTCCCGGAACAACGCTTCCCTTCCCTTCCCCGTTTGCCTTCGCACCCAGGGGAGGCATGCTAACCCATCTAAAGCCATGCCACTCCCTACGGATCCCTACATCGCCGAAACTCAGGAATGGGTCAACCGAGCCGTGGTGGGCCTCAACCTTTGCCCCTTTGCAGCCGCCGTGATGGTAAAAAACCAGATCCGCTACACCGTCAGCCTGACAACCGATTGCAGCCAATTGCTCGACGTGCTGCGACAAGAACTCCAGTACCTCGCAAGCGCGCCACCGGAAAGAACCGAAACCACCCTGGTGATCCATCCCCACGTGCTGCAGGACTTCGCGGAATACAACCAGTTCCTCGCGGACGCCGAGGAAGCCGTCGAGGTTCTCGGCTACACCGGAATTTTTCAGGTGGCCAGCTTTCACCCTGACTATCAGTTTGCCGACACCAGGCTCGACGATATCACCAACGCGACCAACCAATCGCCTTACCCCACCCTGCACCTGATCAGGGAAGAGAGTATCGAGCGTGGGCTGGAGAGCTTTCCGAACCCCGATTTGATCTACGAGGCCAACAAGGACACCATGCGCAAGCTTGGGTCCGAGGGTTGGTCCCTCTTGCGCGAATTGTGTCGTAGCTCCGCGGCGAACCCAGCCGGACCATCGCCCAACGAGGGGCCCCGCACAGACGGCTGATCGAAGCCAAGAGACCCCCCCAACACCTAGCTCTTGCCAGCCTCGTCGGTCTTGGGTGCGCGACCGGCAGCAGCCGTGGCGGAACCAGCGACTTCGGCAGGAAGGTCCACCCATTCCAGGATGGCTAACTGCCCGGCGTCGCCGCGACGGAGCGCTGCGATCTTCACGATACGGGTGTAACCGCCAGAGCGATCCCGATATGCGGGTGCCAGCTTGTCGAACAGAATGTGCACGACATCTTCGCTCTCCTTCCAAGCCAGTCGCTCGGCTTTGCTGTCGAATAGAGAGCGCGGTTGCTGATGCAGTCGGGCGGCAACAAGGCGCCGGCAGTGCACATTTTCGGCGAGCTTCACCGCCTTGGCCTTGTCGTCGCCGGTTGTCGCGGCAGCCGCAGCAGCATTACCGCGCTTGCCAAGCGTCAACATGCGTTCAGCAACGCGTTGAGCAGCCTTGGCCTTAGCCAGGGTGGTTTGAATGCGCCGGTGCTTGATCAGACTGTTCACCATATTGGTGAGCATCATGTTCCGATGTTCGGACGTCCGCCCCAGCTTGGCGGTTTTCTTAAGGTGACGCATGGCCTAGACGGTAACGGGTTCTTCCTTGGGCGCTTCGAGCAAGGCGGGGTCGATGTTCATCCCCAGGGACAGGCCGAGCGCGGAGAGCTTGTCCTTGATCTCGTTGAGAGATTTCTTGCCGAAATTGCGGTACTTCAACATCTCGCTCTCGGTCTTCATCGCCAATTGGCCGACCGTGGTGATATTGGCGTTGTTGAGGCAGTTCGCCGCCCTGACCGACAATTCGATCTCGTTGACCGACATTGTCAGGAGCTTCTTGAACTTCTCGCGCTCCTCGTCCTCCTTGCCGCGTTCTTCCTCGAACTGAACAGCATTCTCATCGTAGCTGTAGAACGGTTCGAGATGTTTCTTCAGGATCGAACTCGACTGGAGCAGGGCGTCCTGGGGCGTCAGTCGTCCGTCCGTCCAGATCTCCAGAAGCAGCTTGTCGTAATCCGTGCGCTGTCCAACCCGAGCCGACTCGACGTTGTAGCGAACCCGGGTCACCGGAGAGAAGATCGAGTCGATCGCGATCACACCAATGGGCTGATCGAGACGCTTGTTTTCGTCCGCAGGACAAAACCCGCGGCCGACCTTCACTTCCAGCTCCATCTCAAGCTTCTTCTTTTTGTCGATTGTACAGATCAGCTGCTTTGGATTGACCAATTCCAGCTTATCCGTCGGATCGATGTCCGAAGCGGTGACGGCGCCTTCCTTGTTGACTGACAACCGAAGGAGTTGCGCGTCCCGGGAGAAGTTCTTGAACTTCACCTTCTTCAGATTCAGGACGATCTCTGTCACATCCTCCACGACACCATCCACGGTCGTGAATTCGTGCATAGCGCCATCCACCTTGAATGAAGTGATGGCCGCCCCCTCCAAGGACGATAGCAGTACCCGCCGCAGGCTGTTGCCAATCGTGTAGCCATAGCCCGTTTCAAAGGGCTCGGCCGTGAATTTGGCATACGTGTCTGTCGCGGTGGTCTCATCCTTAACTAACCGCTTGGGCATTTCAAAACGACCTAGTCTGACTGGCATGTTTTCCTTTTGGCAGATGCAAACTGCCCGTCGGAGCACTCCCGCTGCCCCGTCCGAGCCGTATATCAGCCATGGAGCCGCCTTGCGGCCGCTCCGTTGGATTCAGTTAGCGGGAGTAAAATTCGACGACGGCTTGTTCGTTGGCGATGGGCTGGATGTCCTCCCGGGATGGCATCCGAACCACCGTGCCTTTGAGGCCTTCCTTGGTCAGCACGATCCATCCCGGAATGGGACGGCTGGTGGAAAGCTCCAAGCCTTTGTTCGCGAGCTGGCGCGACACGGCATTGGCACGGATCTCGATCACGTCGTTCGCCTTAACGGCGAAGGAAGCAACGTCAACCTTTCGGCCATTCACCTTCACATGACCATGACAGATCATCTGACGGGCGGCAGGACGGGTGCTCCCAAAGCCGAGGTGGTACACAATGCTGTCCAAGCGTGTCTCCAGCAACTGGAGCATCTGTTCGCCTGTGACACCACGACGGCGCGCTGCCGTCTCGTACACCCGGCGGAATTGGCGCTCCTGGAGGCCGTAATAATAACGCAGCTTCTGCTTCTCCAGCAGACCGAGCGCGTAGTCGGTGACCTTGCGGCGCGACTTGGGCCCGTGTTGCCCGGGCGGATAGTTGCGCTTCTCGACGGATTTTGAATACCCGAAGATGGGTACTCCCAAACGGCGGCTGATGCGCGCCCGTGGACCTGTATATCTTGCCATGACCTTGTTCTCCTGAGGTAGATCCGTTGGTTCAGACGCGGCGCTTCTTGCGCGGACGGCACCCGTTATGCGGGATCGGCGTCTCGTCGCGGATCGCGCTGATCTCCAGACCAATCGCCTGAAGGGCGCGGATCGCCGATTCCCGACCGGAACCGGGTCCCTTCACGCGTACCTCGATCTCCTTCAAGCCGTGGGCCATCGCCTGACGCGCCGCATCCTGTGCCACCTGCTGGGCGGCAAACGCGGTGCTCTTGCGGGAGCCCTTGAAGCCGACCCGGCCGGCACAGGACCAGCCGATCAGATTCCCCTGCATGTCGGTGATCGAAACCTGGGTGTTGTTAAACGTGGCCAAAATGTGGGCCACCCCAACCACGATGTTCTTCGCTCCCTTGGCCTTGATGATCTTCTTGGGGCCAGTATCGGTTCCAAGGATCTCAGCTGCGGTTGGTGCGCTTGCAGCCATCGGGACCAGCCCCACCGGAGCGGCAGCTGCACCTTCGGTGCTGGGTGCCGCGGGCGCGGCTGCGGCACCGCCCTCAGCGGCGGGTGCCTTCTTGGACTTCGCAGGACGCCCCTCTCCGCCTGAGGCCTTCGCCGGTTTCGGCGAGGCCTGCTCGGGGGCGGCAGGGGTAGGTTTGTTCTTCTCTTCAGCCATGGCGACGAATTAGTGAATGCCTGCTTTGGCGTTCGGATTGCGCTGCACGCCGACGGTCTTCCGGGGACCCTTCCGCGTGCGGGAGTTGGTCTGTGTGCGCTGGCCGCGGACCGGAAGGCCGCGAAGGTGACGAACACCTCGGTAGCACTTGATTGCCTGCAACCGTTTCAGGTTGAGACCAATCTCGCGCCGCAGATCGCCTTCGATCACGTACTTCCCGTCCTGGATGGCGTGAACAATCTGCGAGAGCTGTTGCTCCGTCAGATCCTTCGCGCGCAGTCCGAGCGGGATGTTGGCCCGCTCTAAAACCTCCAGAGCGTTCTTTGGACCGATCCCGTAGATGTATCGAAGCGCGACCTCGATGCGCTTCTCGCCGGGAATCTCGACACCAATGATGCGTGGCATGGGAAGATATCAGCCTTGTCGCTGCTTATGGCGGGGGTTGGAACAAATAATGCGGATCACGCCTTTTCGGCGGACCACCTTGCAATTCTCACACAGTTTCTTGACCGAAGCCCGGACTTTCATGGCGACTCATTTCTGTCGATTCGTAATGCAACCAGTTGACAGGTCGTAGGGCGACATTTCCACCACAACCAGGTCTCCCGACAATATGCGGCTGAAATCCAACCGCATCTTCCCAGAGACGTGAGCCAAAATTCGATGACCGTTGGGTAATGCCACCCGGAACGTTGTGTTCGGCAGCACTTCCACCACGGTCCCTTCGACCTTTATGGCATCCTCTCGTGACACGTCAAAATCTCAGGCGCGCCGTCCGTGATGAGGACGGTATGCTCAAAATGGGCAGAGAGCTTGCCATCGGCCGTGACAACCGTCCAGCCGTCATTCAGCACCCTCACATCCCGCCGTCCTGCATTCACCATCGGCTCGATCGCAATCGTCATTCCTGGCTTTAGCCGGGGCGACGATCGACCAGCCTCCACAAAATTCGGAACCTGAGGTTCCTCGTGGACGCTCCGGCCGACCCCATGACCCACGAATTCGCGCACCACGCTCAACCCAGCGGCTTCGACGAACTCCTGGATCGCGGCTGATATGTCGCTAACCCTGTTCCTCCCTCGCGCCGAATCAATGCCACGAGCCAAGGACTCCCGGGTTACGTCCATCAGACGTTGCCCTGCTGGATCACATCCGCCCACCGCAAACGTGGCCGCCGTATCACCGACGAAACCACGAAAAAGAACACCCACATCCACACTCACCAAGTCTCCAAACTGCAACCGCCGCGGACCGGCGATCCCATGGACAACTTCTTCGTTCACCGAGATGCACGTGTGCCGGGGAAAGGATCGGTAACCCAGAAACGCACTTCGCGCCCCGAGGATCCTAATCCGTTCCGCCGCAAACTCGTCCACCTCCAAGGTCGTAATCCCTGGTTTGAGCCAGGCACCCGTTTCCTCAAGAACTGTTTGTGCAATCCGGCTTGCCTGCCGGATCGACGCAATCTCTGTTTGGGTCTTAATCACACCCATTCAGATCCGCGTCTCGACATGTTCTCCAACACGGCTCCCGTCCAAACGGGCGCACCGCGCAGGGTCTTTCAATGAACCCGAATCAAAATCTGCCACGGACACGGCCCTTCTTCAGGAACCCGTCATAGTGACGCATCACCAGGAATGACTCCAATTGACGCAAGGTGTCGAGCAACACACCGACCGTGATGAGAATGCTCGTCCCACCAAAGAAACTCGCCACGTCCAAAGGAACATCCAGGATACGATAAAGAATGATGGGCAGGATCGCAATCGTCGCCAGGAACACCGCACCCGCCAGGGTGATCCGACTCATGGTCCAGTGGAGGAAATCACTCGTAGCCTGCCCCGGACGAACACCCGGGATATAGCCGCCATACTTCTTCAGATCATCTGCGATTTGGATCTCGTTAAAGATCGTCGCGACCCAGAAGTAGGAGAAAAAGATGATCATCGCCGCTTCCATCATCAGATACGGCGCCTTGCCATACGAGATCGCCGTGCCCAGTGATTTCAAAAAGGCAAGTTGGTCAAATCGTCCGCCCAGCGTGATCAGCAGCTTCTCCGGGAACATCAGAATCGCCTGTGCAAAAATGATCGGCATGACACCCGCCGCATTCACCCGAAGGGGCATGAACGAGCTTCCGCCAGGAACGACCTTGCGGCCCACGGATCGCTGAGCGTACTGGACCGGGATCTTGCGCTGAGCCTGGGTGACTGCAATGACCGCGGCCACGACCGCCACCAACAAGCCCACGAGGATCAGCGCGTGGAAGATGTTCTTGCCGCCCGTCCCACCAGCCGGAAAGAACATGTAATAAACGCCGGACGCCGTTTGCGGAAGCCGGGCCAGAATGCCGATGGTGATGATCAATGAAACACCGTTGCCGATGCCTCGTTCGGTGATTTGCTCACCCAACCACACCAAAAGCATCGTTCCCGCGGTCAGGAGCACTACCGTCTGGATGCGGTACCACCAGATCGGTTCCATGATCACCAACCGATCTTGGAAACTGGAGAAACCGGGGATCGACTGCGGGTTCTCCCAACCCAAGGCCATTGCAAACCCCTGACCTAGACACAGCACCAACGTCAGGTACCGGCTGTACTGGACGATCTTCATCCTCCCGCCTTCCTCGCGAGCCAGTTTGCTCAGACTGGGGACAACTGCCCCCAGGAGTTGGATGATGATCGTCGCGCTAATGTAAGGCATGATACCCAGGGCGCCCAACGCACAGCGCTCCAAAGCTCCTCCCGTGAAGAGGCTGTACATGCTGATCAGGGAGTTGCCTCCGCTGTTCCTCTGCACCTCTTGCAGGAACTGGGTCAGCGCTCCGCCGTTGAGCCCCGGCAGCGGAATGATCGCCACCACCCGACACACGGTCAAAAGACCCAATGTGAAGAGCAGCCGCGATTTTAGCTCCGGTACTCGGAAGCAATTCGCCAGGGTAGAAAGGATCTTGGACAGCATGCCGGCCTCGAATGCCTTTGCGCGTCAGGCCTTCGCCGGAGCACCGGAAGGTGCCACGACGTGACATTCACCGCCGGCCGCCTCGATCTTGATGCGCGCCGACGCACTAAAAGCGTCCGCATGCACAATAAGGCGCCGATCCAGATCCCCGTCTCCGAGGACTTTGATTCGCTTCACAGGACCGCGGGCGATCCCGGAATCCCGCAAAGCCTTCGGATCGACCGTGGATCCGGCCTCAAAACTCATCAGGCTCGCCACATTGATCGGGATGTACTCGACGCGATGTCGGGCATTGTTGAATCCCCGCTTGGGAACCCTTCGGATGAGCGGCATCTGACCGCCCTCAAATCCGACCCGGAGCGACCCGCCGGCGCGCGCGGATTGACCCTTGCCACCACGGCCGGATGTCTTGCCTTTGCCGCTCGATTCACCGTGGCCTAGGCGCTTAGAACCGTGCCGGGCACCCGGTCGATTCGTTAAAGTGTGGAGTCGCATGATAAGAAGATTCGAGTTTAAGCAAGAACCGGCGCCTTCGCCGAAACCGTGATGCCGCGTGAGCGGAGAATGTCCTCCCGCGTCCGCAGTCGCAGCAAGGCCGATAAGGTTGCCTTGGCCACATTAGCTGCATTCTTAGAGCCGAGAGACTTACTGAGAACGTTACGGACCCCCGCCGCGTCAAGAACGGCCCGAACCGTCTTCCCGGCGATCACACCGGTACCTTCGCTGGCAGGTCGCAGCAACACTCGGGCACCGTCAAACGCCGAGAGAATCTCGTGCGGAATCGTGGTGGTAGCCAGGGCCACTTTCACCATGCTCTGCCGAGCAACCGATCCGGCCTTCTTGATCGCCTCGGCCACTTCACTGGCCTTGCCCAGACCCAATCCAACCTTGCCCTTGCGGTCCCCAACCACCACCAGAGCGCTGAAGCTAAACCGACGGCCACCCTTAACCACTTTCGCCGAGCGATTGATGAAGATGACCTTCTCAGTCAGCTCATTGCCATCTTTGTCGAGGGTCGGCCCCTCGGGTTGTCGGGGACGCCGTCCACGTGGACCACGCTGTCCGCGGTCACCACCACCACCCCGCCCTTCGGGCCCACGCGGGGTCACGGCTGCGGGTGCGTCCGGCACACGAGCTTCTGGGGGCCGGGTTTCCGGCGCCTTGTCGCCGGCCACTTGCTGTACTGGATCTGCCATATCGTGGGGAGTTGCGTCAGAATTGCAGGCCGGCTTCTCGCGCAGCATCAGCCAATGCCTTCACTTTGCCATGGAACTTTGCGCCAGCTCGGTCGAAGACGACCTGCTTCACCCCTTTGGAGATGGCGGCCTGGGCGGCGACGGCGCCCACGCGCTTGGCCGATTCCACGTTGGCCTTCAACGCACCCTGGGCCAAGAGATCCTTCGCCCGGGTCGAAGCAGACGCAATTGTTGCGCCAACGCTGTCGTCGATGAATTGAACGTAAATGTGCTGCCCGGTGAACTTGACGGCCATGCGCGGACGTTCCGGTGTGCCAACCACTTTCTTCCGAATGCGGAAGCGGCGGAGTTGGGCGAGGCGTTGCTTGGTCTGGATATTCATGGATCGGCAGGTGGGAGACGCTCGGTGTCGCCACCAACGGTTTACTGTACGGTCTTGCCTTCCTTGCGCCGGACCTGTTCACCGACGTAACGCACGCCCTTCCCTTTGTAGGGCTCCGGCGGGTAATAGGATCGGATTTCGGCGGCAATTTGGCCTACCAACTGACGATCGGGGCCCTCGATGCTGATCTTGGTGTTTTCCTCAACCGTGACCTTGATCTGGTCCGGAATGGGATAGTTGATCGGATGCGAGTAGCCGAGGCTGAGGTTCAGCACCTTCCCCTGGAGTGCCGCTTTAAACCCGACCCCTTGGATCTCAAGCTTCTTGCTGAAGCCATCAACAACACCCTTGACCATGTTGTTGAGTACAGCTCGCGCTAGACCGTGAAACGCTTTCGCTTGTGCTGAGTCGTCGGGGCGTTTGACAAGGATATTGCTATCCTTGATCTCGACTGTGGTATGGGCTGGCAGCACGAATTCCAAACGGCCCTTGGGGCCTTCAATCTTCACGCGGCCTGCGCCAACATCCACTTTGACCTTTGCGGGAATGGCCACCGGCATTTTTCCGATACGGGACATAATACGGGTCCTTTCAAACTACCAGATTGAACAAAGGAGTTCGCCACCCAGATTGCGCTTTCGCGCTTCGCGATCCGTGACGATTCCGGAGGAGGTCGACAGAACCACCACTCCGAGCCCGCCCCGCACCTTAGGGATTTCGGTGGAGCACGCGTACACCCGGCGGCCCGGACTGCTCATACGGCGCAAACCTTCCAAAACGGTTTTCTTACCGACGTAACGCAGCTTCATTCGAATCTGCTTCTTGGTGGCGCCTTCCACCGAGACGTCGGTCAGGTACCCTTCGCTCTTGAGCACGTGTGCGAGGCTCTCCTTGAGCTTCGAATGCGGGACAAGAACATCAGGATGCTGCGCGCGCGCGGCATTCCGCAGGCGGCAGAGTAGATCAGAAATAGGATCGCTCAGCATACGCTTACCAGCTCGCTTTCGTGACTCCGGGAATCAGGCCGTTCAATGCCATCTCGCGGAACGTGATGCGGGACACTCCAAATTTGCGTATGTAACTCCGGCGGCGTCCGGTCAACTTACAACGATTGGTCACACGCACCGGGCTTGCATTGCGGGGCAGCTTGGCCAACCCCTCGTAATCACCCCGCGCCTTGAGTTCAGCCCGCTTGGCGGCGAACTTTGCCACCGTGGCTCGCTTGCGCTTCTCGCGCTCCATCCAGGATTTCTTGGCCATACGATCTCGGGTCGGTCTTAAAGTCTTTTCAGCGTTCCGCGAACGGCATCCCCATCATCTTGAGCAGGTCCCTGGCATCGTCGTCGGATTGCGTCGATGTAACGATGGTGATGTCCATGCCTTGGTGCCGCTTGATCTTGTCCAGGTCGATCTCAGGGAAGATCGTCTGATCATTCACACCCAAAGTGTAGTTCCCACGTCCGTCAAAATGCCGCGGATTGAGTCCACGAAAATCCCTAATGCGCGGCAAGGCGGTCGCAACCAGGCGATCGAAGAACTCATACATCCGGTCGCGACGAAGAGTAACGCGGCAACCGACCGGCTGCCCCTTGCGCAGTTTGAAATTGGCGACGCTCTTCTTTGCCTTATTGATCACCGGCTTTTGGCCGCTGATTGCGGTCAGCTCCTTCGCGGCATCATCCATGGCAACCTTCTCCAACTGGCAGCTCACGCCCATGTTGATGACGATTTTTTCAAGCTGTGGCACCTGGTGGACGTTGGCAAACCGACCGATTCCCAAGAGGGCCGGGCGGACTTCCTTGATGTACTTGTCGTAGAGACGGGACTTCATTTTGGGCTCCTCAGGCCTTGGGTTCGGCACTCTGTCCGGCACGGCGTGTCTCGAACCGGGTTACCAGCATGACGTTCGATGCGTGCAAAGTTCCCTCACGTTCCACAATGGCTCCCTGGGGATGCCTTTGGGACTTTCGGGTGTGCCGCTTGACGATGCGCACGCCTTCGACCACCACCCGGCCGGCCTTGGGCAGAATGGCTAGGATTTTCCCGCGTTTGCCGCGTTCAGATCCAGAAATCACGACAACTTCGTCGCCCCTCTTCACATGCAATCGAGAACTCATGGCTTTTAGACAACCTCTGGCGCGAGGGAAATGATCTTCATGAACCGCTTTTCGCGCAACTCGCGCGCCACGGGGCCGAAGATGCGGGTGCCGCGGGGATTGTTGTCCTTGTCGATGATCACCACCGCGTTGGAATCAAAGCGAAGATAAGAACCGTCGTTCCGCCGGATCGCTTGTCGCGAACGGACAATGACGGCGTTACAGACCTCGCTCTTTTTAACGGTGCCATCCGGCGCCGCTTCCTTAATATGGACCTTGACGATGTCGCCCACGGCGGCATATCGCTGGTTTCTGCCGAGGACGCCGATGCAGGCTGCCCGCCGCGCACCGGTGTTGTCGGCAACGTCGAATATAGAACGAATCTGAAACATGGCGTCTTGCGATTAGCTTGCCGCGACAGCGGCGGTGGCATGTGCTGGACGAACGACTTCGATCAGCGTCCAGCGCTTCAAGCGCGAGAGTGGACGTGATTCGCGAATCCGAACCGTATCGCCGACCGATGCCTGTTCGGATTCATCGTGCGCGTAGTGCTTGCTGTAGCGGGTCACGATCTTCTTGAAGCGGGGATGGGTGACTCGCCGCTCGACGCGGACGACAATCGTCTTGGTCATCTTGTCGGAGATGACTTCGCCGGTGCGTTCCTTTTGGACGCGCGTGGTCTGGGGAGTATCCGTCATACGGCGGCAGTGGGTGAATTGCGTCGTTGGGAGATGGCAGTTTCGACACGCGCAATATCTTTGCGCAGCACGCGTAGCCGCGAGGTCTTCTCCAGCTGGGCGGTGGCTTTTTGCAGGCGCAAGTTGAACAACTCGCGCCGCAGGTCGGACGAGCGAGCGCTCAGTTCCGGCACAGTGAGATCTTTTAGTTCCGCGAACTTCATGGCTAGGTCGGCGTCAGGCGAGGTGATGGCGGGAGACGAAACGGGTGCGAATTGGCAACTTGTTAGCGGCCAAACGCATGGCTTCCCGAGCCAGCGCTTCTGGGATGCCATCCACTTCGAAGAGGATGGTCGCAGGCTTGATGACAGCGACCCACGATTCCACGCCGCCTTTACCTGTACCCATTCGAACCTCAAGCGGCTTTTTCGTGTACGATTTGTCGGGGAAGATGCGAATCCACATCTTGCCACGGCGTTTCATGTGACGCGTGATGGCGACGCGGGCAGCCTCGATCTGCTTCGTGTCCATCCAGCAGCGTTCCAGCGCCTGCAATCCGTATTCGCCAAAGGCGACGGCGTTGCATCGCGTGGCGATGCCAGTGCGACTTCCGCGCTGCATCTTCCGGTACTTCACCCGTGCGGGCATCAACGGCATAAGCCTAGTATCTCCTCGTGCTCGGTTGCGGGTTGGTTAATTCCTGGGGCCGGCGGACGCGGTAATTCCCGCGGGCGGCATCGGCGACGCAGCCGGTGCACCGGGTGGTCGCTGCTTTTCAGGCTTGCGCTCGCCTTTGCACACCCAGCATTTCACACCGAGCTTGCCGTAAACAGTTCGGGCTTCGGCGAAGCCATATTCGATGTTCGCACGCAGGGTATGCAGGGGTACCCTTCCCTGATGGTAGGTTTCCACCCGGGCTAATTCTGCACCTCCGAGACGTCCGGCGCAGCGAAGCTTGATTCCTTCAGCGCCCATATCCATGGCGAGTTGAATGGCTTTCTTCATTGCCCGGCGGAACGAAATACGACGTTCCAACTGGAGCGCGACGTTCTCAGCCACCAACTGCGCGTCGATCTCAGGCTGCTTGACCTCCTGGATTTCCACGTAAACGTCCTTTCCGGTCATCTTGCTGAGGTCTTCCTTGATCTTATCGATCTCGGCACCTTTTCGGCCGATGACCACACCGGGACGTGCGGTGAAGATGGTGATGCGGCAGCGGTTGGCCGCGCGCTCGATGGAGATCCGGGGAACGGAGGCCGTCTCAAGACGGCGCTTTAGCAAGCGGCGGATGTCGGCATCCTCGACCAGGAGGCGACCGAATTCCTTCTTGCCGGCAAACCACTTGGACTGCCAGTCCTTGGTGACGGCAACCCGCAAACCGACGGGATTGGTTTTTTGACCCATAGAGGTACGCGCGCTATTCGTCGCTCAGAACGATGGTGACGTTACAGCTTCGCTTCAAAATCGGTCCCGCGGAACCGCGGGCCTTCGGAATGAACCGCTTGATGGTCCGACCCGTCCCTGTGAGGGCGGCCTTCACACGAAGGGTTTCGGCCTTCAGGTTGTTGTTGTTCTCCGCGTTCGCGATCGCCGATTTCAGCGTCTTCGCAACCCAGAAAGCGGATTTCCGCGGCACGGCAGCCAGGATGGCCTGGGCCTGAACGGCGTTGAGACCGTGAATTTGACGGGTAACTTCCCGCATCTTCTGCGCGGACATGCGAATATTCCGGGTGATGGCTCGTACTTCCATGGCTACTTGGCCTCCGCTTTTGCGGTGTGCGCACCGTGTTTCTTGAATGTCCGGGTCAGTGAGAATTCGCCGAGCCGATGCCCGACCATATTCTCCGTGACGAACACGGCATTAAAGATTTTCCCATTGTGAACCTGGACCGTGTGGCCGACGAACTCCGGCGTGATCATCGATCGTCGTGACCAGGTCTTGAAGGGCTTTTTAAGCCCAGCCGTATTCATTTTTCGCACCTTGTCTAGAAGGTGGGAGTCCACAAACGGACCTTTTCTGATTGAGCGTCCCATGACCGGTCGGAGTTAGTTGAGCGTTACTTCAGCTTCGGTGAGCGACCATCGCGTCGGACTACGATAAATCGGTCCGATGGCTTTGATTTCTTCCGCGTCTTGAAACCTTTGGCGAGAACACCCCAGGGCGAAGTCAACTGTTGCCAACCGCCACCGCCCTTCGACTTGCCTTGTCCACCACCGTTGGGATGGTCCACCGGATTTCGCGCCATACCGCGCGTAATCGGGCGAACACCGATCCATCGGGATCGTCCTGCCTTACCGAGAATGATGTTTTCGTGCTCGAGATTGCCAACCTGTCCGATCGTCGCCTGGCAAATCTCGTTGATCCGTCGGATTTCACCGGACGGAAGCCGAACCTGAGCAAAACCGCCGTCGCGCGACATCAGGGTCGCCGCCCCACCCGCAGCGCGGACGACCTGAGCCCCACGGCCTGGTGTCAATTCAAGCCCGTGAATCGCCGTTCCAACCGGGATACTTTTTAATGGAAGGCAGTTGCCCATTTCCGGCGGTGCGTCCGCACCATTCCGGATTTTCTGCCCGACCTGCAGTCCGTTGGGCGCCAGAATGTAACGCTTTTCACCGTCGGTATATTGAACCAGAGCGATACGGGCCGACCGGCAGGGATCGTACTCGATCCCCACCACCATGGCATCCATGCCAAGCTTACGCCGCTTGAAATCGACGAGACGGATCTTCTGCTTATGACCGCCGCCGATGCCTCGGGCCGTGACTCGGCCGTGAACATTGCGTCCGCCCGTCTTCTTACGGATGACGACCAAGGACTTCTCGGGCTTGCTCTTGGTGATCTCCTGAAAGGAGGACACCGTGAGGAAGCGGCGGGACGGTGTCAGAGGTCTGTACGTTTTGACCGGCATAGGATCAGGTCAGCTGAATTTTGTCGCCCTCTTTGAGGGTCAGGATCGCCTTTTTCCAGTTCGGGTCCCGACCGGCGGCGGCCGTCGACTGACGGCGGAGTTTGCCGTGGACACTCTGGGTGTTTACCCGGAGCACCTTCACCGAGAACAACTGCTCTACGGCCTGGCGAATCTGAACTTTACTGGCACGCCGGTCGGCCACGACCGTGTACTGGTTCAGGTCCGCGGCTTGGGCCGTCCCCTTTTCGGTCAATCGCACCGTCTTGACGACGTCATAGATGTTCATGCGCCCTCCTTAACTCCCAACCGGGCTTCAAGCTTCTTGAAGGCGTCTTCGGTGAAGACGATCTTGTCAGGCCAAAGCACCTGATAGGTGTTCAAGTCCTCGCCGGTCGTGATCTTCAGATCAGGAACATTGCCCGATGCCAGACGAAGATTTTTGTCAGGACCGGCAACGATCAGAAGAGAGCCTCCGAGGACCTTCAGTGGCTCAAAAGCGGTAATGAAAGCCTTCGTCTTGGGAGTTTCGAGCTTCAACTCATTGACGATGACGATGTCCCCGCTTTTCAGCCGCTCGCTGATCGCTTTGCGAAGGGCGAGCTTCTTGACCTTACCGTTAATCTTGATGCTGAAATCGTGAGGACGCGGGCCGAAGACGACACCGCCACCGACAAACAGCGGCGACTGGAAGGAACCTGCACGAGCGCGCCCGGTGCCCTTCTGGCGCCACGGCTTCTTGTTGGTGCCCACCACCTCACCTGCCGTTTTGGCAGAGCGCGTGCCCTGCCGTCGGGCGGCAAGATGAGCCACGACGGTGTCCTTCACCGCCTGAGTTCCTCGGGCATTTTCAATGACGTCGAATGTCACGGCCCTCTCGGACAGCTTGTTACCTTGGAGATCGGAAATCTGAATGTTCACGCGGGGTTCTCCGGTTTACTTCTTCGCCGCGGTTTTCGGGCGTTTCTTGGATTCACGGATGATGACGAACTCACCGGCCGCACCGGGAATCGCCCCTTTGATCAAGAGCACTTGATCGGCCTCGATGACCTTGACGACCTGCAGATTTTGCGTCGTCCGCTGAACCTGTCCCATATGTCCAGGCATTTTCATGCCCCGCATAACGGTACCGGGGAACAGGCGTTGACCAATGGCGCCCGAACGGCGGTGCCAACCCTTGGCACCGTGGGTCATGTCACCGCCACGAAATCCATGGCGCTTTACAACACCCTCGAATCCGCGTCCCTTGGTGACCCCGATGGCGTCGATGTAATCACCTTCAGCGAAGATGGTCACACTGACTTGATCCCCGGGTTTCACGTCGAGGCTGAAATTGCGGAATTCGCGGAGCTTTCGCACGGCGGGAACCTTTGACTTGCCGAGGTGTCCGATCGCCGCTTTGGCGAGCCGGCTTTCCTTCTGAGGTCCGAATCCGAGTTGGACGGCATCGTAACCATCCGATGCCACCGTCTTCTTTTGGACGACGAAGTTAGGGCCGGCTTGCACGACGGTAACGGGTATTACTGACCCGCTGGCGTCGTACACACGCGTTTGCCCGAGCTTTTTGCCGATAAGGCCGATCATGATAGGGCTTGGGCTAAATCTTGATAGTGATGTCCACGCCAGCCGGCAGGTTGAGCTTCTTCAGCTCATCCACCGTCTTCGCGGTCGGCCCGATGATATCGAGCAGGCGTTTATGGGTCCGCATTTCGAAAGTCTCTTGAGACTTCTTGTCGACGTGCGGTGAGCGACCCACCGTGAACCGCTCAATTTTGGTTGGAAGCGGTATGGGACCGGCCACTCGGGCGCCGGAACGTTTCACCGTTTCGACGATGTCCGCGACGGACTGGTCGATGATCCGGTGATCAAACGCCTTAAGACGGATGCGAATTCGTTGTCCAGACATGTTGACCCTCCGTTCAGCTGCGGGCGGCTGGTTTACTCTTGGCCGACTCCAGAATGGTGGCGGCAACACTTGCCGGCACCGGCTCAAAATGGGACGGCTCCATGGAATAGGCCGCACGCCCCTTGGATAGTGACCGAACCGCCGTTGCGTAACCGAACATTTCCGCAAGTGGAACGTCGGCCCGCAGGATGGTCGCATCGCTCTTATTTTCGATTGCCACGATCTTGCCTCGGCGCCGGTTGAGATCTCCTAGGATATCTCCCTGGTACTCATCCGGGGTTGTCACCTCCACCTTCATGATCGGTTCGAGGATGATTCCATTGGCCTTCCGGACGGCATCCTTCAGCGCGAAGATACCCGCCATCTTGAAGGCCAGTTCCGTCGAGTCGACCTCGTGGAAGCTGCCGTAAGTCACCGCCACCTTGATGTCGACCATCGGGTATCCGGCGACAACGCCTCCCTTAATGGCCTCTTCGATGCCGTCGATCACCGCCGGGACGTACTCCTTGGGAATAACGCCACCGACAATTTTGTTCTCGATTTCGACACCCTTGCCGCGCGCGTTGGGCGCGATCTGGACGACGGCGTGACCGTATTGGCCACGACCGCCGGACTGGCGAATAAATTTTCCTTCACCCTCGGACGAGGCGGTGATGGTTTCGCGGTACGCGATTTGAGGCGCACCGGCGCTGGCTTCCACCTTGAATTCGCGAAGCAAACGATCGCGAATGATTTCGAGGTGCAGCTCACCCATCCCGGCGATGATCAACTGACCCGTCTCCTCATTGGTGAAGCAACGGAAGGTCGGATCCTCCTCAGCTAGGCGCTGAAGACCCGTCGACATCTTGTCGCGGTCCACCTTGCTCTTCGGTTCCACAGCCATCGAGATGACCGGCTCTGGAAATGTCGGCGGTTCGAGCAACACCTCTTCGGACTCATCGCAGAGTGTATCGCCGGTAGTAATGTTCCGCAGACCGACCAGGGCCGCGATATCACCGCTGTAAACCGTCTCCACGTCCAAGCGCTTATCGGCCTGAATCATCAGCACCCGGGAGACGCGCTCACGCTTGCGTGTCCGCGGATTGTAGATGTTGTCGCCCTTGGAAAGCTTACCGCGGTACACCCGGAAAAAGACCAGTTTTCCAACAAAAGGATCGGTCCAGAGCTTGAAGGCGAGGGAACAAAACTTTGCCCGATCATCGGGTCCGACCGTAACCCGCTCTCCGGTACCGCCCGGCAGGTCTCCCTGCATCGGCTCGGTATCCAGCGGCGATGGAAGGTAATCGATGACCGCATCGACCAGGGGTTGAACGCCCTTCTTCTTGAAGGCGGATCCGCACAGGACGGGAATGAAACGAATCTGGCAGGTGAGGCGTCGAATCGCCAGCTTAAGAACCTCCGCGGGAATAGGCTTCTCGTTGAGGACGTAGTCAGCCACCACGTCATCCCGATCCCCGACGGCATTGACTAATTCCTCGTACGCCTGATCCGCCGCATCCTTTAGTTCTGCCGGGATCTCGGTAACCGAGTATTGCAATCCGGCTTCGTCGGTATCGTCATAGACGATCGCCTTGTGACTGATGAGGTCAATGACGCCCTTCAGGCTATCTTCCTTACCGATCGGCAAAACCACCGGGTAGGCATAAGCGTTCAGCTTCTTCCGCATGTCGGACACTGCGTTATCAAAGTTGGCTCCGATCCGGTCCATCTTGTTGACGAACGCGATCCGGGGAACGTTATATTTGGTGGCTTGGCGCCAAACCGTCTCGGATTGGGGCTGAACGCCGGCGACACCGCAGAAAACCGCAACTGCTCCGTCCAGGACCCGCATCGAACGCTCCACCTCGGCGGTGAAGTCAACATGTCCAGGAGTATCTATGATATTGACGCGATGCGCGATGCTCTTGAAGAGCTTCTCGCAACCGTCGTCCTTCTGGGTCCAGTAGCAGGTCGTGGCGGCCGAGGTGATGGTAATGCCACGCTCGCGCTCCTGTTCCATCCAGTCGGTCACCGTGTTACCGTCGTCCACGTCACCCATCTTGTGGATGAGACCCGTGTAGAAAAGAATGCGCTCCGTGGTGGTGGTCTTGCCCGCATCAATATGCGCCGCGATGCCAATGTTTCGGGTACGCTCAAGAGAGTACTGCCGATCCGGCGAGTTCAACGCTTTGGAGTCCTGTACGTCAGCGCTCATCTAGGAGGGGGCGAGGAGGAGAATGGAGTCAGGTGAGGGATGGGCACGCGGGGCTGCGAACTACCAACGGAAGTGCGCGAACGCCTTGTTAGCCTGCGCCATCTTGTGAACTTCATCCCGCTTGCGGATGGCGTTCCCCTGCCCTTGGTAGGCATCCATGATTTCGCTCGCGAGTGCGTCTTGGAGCGGAATGCCCTTGCGACCGTCAGCAAAGTCGACCAACCACCGGACCGCCAGGGAAGCCTGACGATCGGAAGCCACTTCGAGGGGGACCTGATAGGTCGCTCCGCCAACCCGGCGGGCTTTGACTTCCAAACGCGGCTTAGCGTTGTCCACCGCCCTTTGAAGGATTTCGAGCGGATTCGAGGAGGGGTTCTTTTCGATGATGCGGTCGAAGGCCCTGTAAACCAGACGCTGAGCCAGACTCTTCTTGCCGGACACCATGACAGTGTTCACAAGGCGAGTAACGAGTGGGCTGTTGAATTTTGGGTCCGAGACCATCGGACGTTTTTCTGCTCGGCGGCGGCGCGACATAGATAAGTTCGGTAAGGTCGATCGAACTGGCGTTACTTCTTGACAGCCGGCTTGACTGCCTTAGGGCGCTTGACCCCGTACTTGGAGCGGCTCACGCGGCGTTTCTCCACACCCTGACAATCCAGCGTGCCGCGCACGATGTGATAACGCACGCCAGGTAAATCCTTCACGCGGCCACCACGCACAAGCACGATCGAGTGCTCCTGCAGGTTGTGACCCTCGTCCGGAATATAGGCGATGACTTCGTAGCCATTAGTAAGCCGGACCTTCGCCACTTTGCGCATGGCGGAGTTGGGCTTTTTGGGCGTACGGGTCATAACCTGCAAGCAAACGCCCCGCCGAAACGGCGCGCCCTCTAGGGCTGGGGCCTTCGACTTGTAGTTCAGCTTTCGGCGTCCTTTTCGGACAAGTTGGTTAATGGTCGGCATCGCGCTTCCCGCGTTGGCTTGGGATTCCTTTCGGCTAGAGGCGAAAGGGACGGACAATCTGCCCAACAGCATAATCCCCTGCAACCCAATTTCTAAATTTTTTACTAACCGCCCCGCTTCCTGGCCAAATGCTGCAGTGCTTCTACAGTCTTCGGCCGTGCACGTCGCCGTTACTGGAGGAACTGGTTTTGTTGGAAAAGCCGTGGTTCAGACCCTGGCCGCACAGGGTTGGAAGCCCAGGCTGCTGCTGCGCGCATCTCCGACTGCGCTGCATTCGGCGTCCCAACACCCGCCTTCGTCTTGCCGAGGCTCGCAGGGGCTTGAGGTTCGCCGGGTGAATTTTTCGTCGCGCGACGACGTCGCCTCAGCGTGTCGAGGCGTTGATGCCATCGTTCATTTGGTCGGCATCATTGCGGAACTAGGTTCCAACACCTTCCAGGAGGCTCATGTCGGCTTGACCGCTCGAATGCTGCAGGCAGGGCAGGACGCAGGCATCCGCCGCTACCTCCACATGAGCGCGTTGGGCACCCGGGAGGCAGCGCGATCGCAGTATCATCGCACGAAATGGTCCGCGGAAACGCTTGTTCGGGCATCTGGTCTCGACTGGACGATTTTCCGACCGTCGCTGATTTATGGCACGAATGGCGGATTTACTGCGGTTTTCGAACAATTGTCGCGTTTCTCGCCGTTCCTGCCCGCCCTCGGAGGGGGTCGAGGACTCCTGCAACCCATTGCAAACGAACAAGTGGCCCGGGCGTTTGCGGAAGCCCTGCGAACCCCATCGGCGATTGGGCAAACTTATGATCTTTGCGGTCCTGAGAGGCTCGAGTTCCGTCAAATCCTCGAAGCCATTCTCTCGTCCTTGGGGCGCCGCCGGATCATCGTTCCGATCCCTTTCGCCCTAGCCCGGATTCAGGCCCGTTTCCTTGAATTTCTGTGGCCTCGACTGCTCCGCCGCGCGCCCCCACTCAATCGCGATCAGATCCTGATGTTGGAGGAAGACAACATCGGGAACGGAACGGCAGCCGACACAGCCTTTGGGCTGGTTCACCCGTCGTTTCGAAGCGGCTTGGCCGGTCGGCATTCTTAATGGGGAACATTCCAATCTTGCGCAGGAACTTGCCCCCGACGTCCGGCGAACTATAGGATTGTCGTTCGATCTTCCCGTCGTCACAGGCGGGCCGCCCATGAGAAAGCCTTCGCTGCTGATTATTTTTCTAACGGTCTTTGTCGATCTGATGGGCTTCGGGATGGTCCTGCCGCTCCTACCGAAGTACGTGAAAGATTTTGGAGCCCCGGGTTGGCTGCTTGGGTTGATCGTCGCTTCCTACTCCTTGATGCAGTTCGTGTTTGCTCCGGCCTGGGGCCGACTCTCGGACCGGATTGGCAGGAGGCCGGTGCTCCTGGTGAGCACGGCCGGTTTTGTGGTTTCGTATGCGTTGTTTGCGATCGGATCGGGGCTCACGCACGGACCGACGGCGCTGGCAGTGATCTTGATTTCCCGAATCTTTGCCGGCGTCTGCGGCGCGAATCTCACCGTCGCCCAAGCCTACATTGCCGATCTCACTCCTCCGAAGGACCGCTCGAAGCGCATGGGCCTGATTGGGATGGCGTTTGGATTGGGATTTATTTTCGGCCCGGTAATGGCGGTCGGCGCCCTGCTTTGGATGGGCCTTCCGGGACCCGGTTGGTTGGCGGCTGGCGTTTGCCTGGTGAACCTCGTGCTGGCCACGATTTTCCTGGGGGAAAGTCTTCCGCGCGGGCCAACCCCACCTCGGCCCGCCCCAGGGGGTCGCTTCGGCTATTGGGGTGCAGTCCTTCGCCGGCCGCTCGTCGGTTTTCTTGTCGTGGTTTATTTCTTGTCGACGTTCGCCTTCACGTGCTTCGAAACGACGCTCGGATTGCTGGTGGCGCAGAATTTCCAATTCAGCCGAACCACGACGGACGGTGAAATCGCGATCGCGTTTCTCTTTGCGTTCTGCGGCCTGATCGGTGCCTTCATTCAGGGTGGGCCTATTGGGCGCTTGGTTCGCGACATGGGAGAAGCCCGCCTGATCGCCTTCAGCCTGGTCCTGGTCGGAATAAGTCTTGCGCCGCTCCCGTTTATCTCGGGCACTTTGAGTGGTTCTCTATCAGGCCTTTGGAAAGATCCTACCGTCCCCTGGTATCGGTTCATCGGGGCACTTTTCGCGAGTGGCGGCACTCCCTGGTTGATCCTGCTCGCCACACTGGCGGTGCTTTCGATCGGCTCCGGACTGACTCGTCCTCCGCTCTTCGGGCTGATCTCGATGCGAACCCCGGGCAACGAGCAAGGTTCCACCCTGGGCGTCGCCCAGGGTGCAGGGGCGCTCGCTCGTATCGCGGGCCCCATCTTCGCCAGCGCCACCTTCGATTGGCATCCCACCTTTCCGTACATCTTCTGCGCGGCGTTGGCCCTGATTACAGGACTGGTCACCGCGGTCCGAATCCCTGCCCGTGTTACAGAGGTTGCCTACCCACCTTGAGTCCTCGCCGCGCCTTCACTCAGGGTTGCTTGGTTTCGTTGAAATAGATCTTCAAGTTCTTGGTCGCACGTCCGCTGGCCACCAGATCAATGTCCCCATCTGAGTCTAGATCAGCGGCTTGCAGATCTTCGCAGGCCATCTGGTTGTCATCAATGATGTGCGTTTCCCAGAGTGTGGCTGCCTCGTCCAACGCGGCATACAATCGGATACCCACCGGTTTGCCAGGCCCCATCATCGCGCGCCATCCGGCGATCACCTGATCCCGTCCCAGGCCAAGCACGTCGGCGCATACGACGCCGTGCCCGTCCACCAAGGTGGCGTCGAGCACCGTTCGCCGCCAAAGACCGTTTTCATCGGCTGAGTCCGGCTGGTAAACCACGACCTGATTGCCATGCATCGGCTCAATGGTCGCCAATATGGGAGACCCGGCACGTCCTTTTCCGGAGCGCACTTCGCCCGCCCCGATGAACTCGGGCGTGCCGGCGAGACCGGAGGCCATCGTTCGAACCGCCCAAAGTCCCGTCTCCGGCAACAAGGCAAACACACCTTCGCGCGACGCCACCCTGAGTTCTTCGCCCACACCTGAAGCCTCGGGAACCACGTCGAAGTTATGGGTAGCGTGCCATGCCCCGTTCAATTCGGTCGTCGTCCAGGCTGCTTTCACATCCTTTGGCGGATGGTACGCCAACACGCGCACCCCATCTCCCAATCCATTCCGGTTCCCGCGGCCGTGCAGGGGAACCGAGATCAGATCAAACCCGCCGGCACGGGTGCGCGCCCAGCGAATCCGGTGGATGGTGGGGTCGTTCGCCAATCGGATGGGCTCCCATCGCTGGGTGCGATCGTCGGGCGCCTTCAGGTAGAACAAGGCGCCACTCCCAAAGGTGTCGCCCGGATTCCACCCGGCTCCCACCGCCACTTCGGCCTTTCCGTCACCGTCCAGATCCCGCGCGGCGACGCAGACGTTGTCCAATTCTGTCAGTCGCTCCGCCATGACATGGCGTTGCCACTCTGGATTGTGGTACCAGGCGATCACCTGCTTGTCGGCAAGCACGATGTCCAGTCGCCTGTCCCCATCGACATCAGCGATAGCGACGCCATAGCCGATGGCGACTCGGTCATCGATGGTGACGTGTCGAAATGAGGGCGCCGGGGCGGCGGACAGTGCGATGGCGCCCAGCCCAAACCCAAGGCCGCACACGGTGCGTCGAATGCGGGAGATCATGAAGTTCACCTTACAGCGCTGGGGGTGTTCGTGCGAGCGGGCGTCGCGAGTTCCGGGCCCCAGCGCTCCACGTACGGCCCCAAGACCTCCATCCATCGATCATACCCAGCCCGGTTCAGGTGAAGCCGGTCAGCCAGAAAGAAGCTGGGATCTGGCTTTCCATCCGCCCCGATCAGGGAACTCGCAACATCCAGAAAATCGACGCGGCGATGGGTGCGGGCGAAGCCACGGATCTGCCGGTTGGCTTCTTCTTGCACTTCGAGAAGCGCCACCCGCGACGGGCTCGGTTTGATGGCGATGAACCCCACCCGGGCTTTGGGCAAATGTTTGCGGACCCATCCGATCAGCTCCTGAAAATCCTTCAGCACCCGCTCGGCGGATTTGCCCACGGCGAGATCATTGTCGCCTCCGTAGATGAGCAACAATCGGGGCGCGGCTGGCAGGACCAGACGCTCGAGGTACTCGTTCAGATCGCTCAAGTTTGATCCGCCAAAACCGCGATTCACGATGTTATGACGCGGAAACTGGGCGGCGGCGTTCGTCCAAAGGCGGAAACTGGAACTTCCATAGAGCATCACCGCCCCGGTCGGATCGGGATTCCTGAGGGCTGCCGCCTCCAACTTCGAGACCTCGCCTTCGTAGCGATTTGTAGATCCCCAACCGCAGTGGCCTCCGCCCCAAAAGAGAACCGCCAACAACCAGATTCGGAAAGCATTGGGCATGGCCTCGTTTAGCCCAGTGCCGAGAAATCGACAAACCGGAACTCCCTGTCCGGGCGCACCCCGGCCAAACTCCCCTGCTTTTGGGGTTCAACCCGGGCCCATTTTCCTGACCAATAGGCGCGTGCGTGAATTGCCGCTCCAAGAGATCCAGCGCCTCGTCAGCGCCGCGCTCAGCGAAGACATTCGATCCGGGGATGCTACCACAATTTCGGTGGTACCCACCGAAGCGCAATCCGCCGCTCGCATGTCTACCCGGGAGACCCTGGTGGTTGCGGGCATGGCACTCGCCGTCGCCACCTTCCGGACGCTCGAGCCAGGCGTGGTCTTTCATGACGTGATCCCCGATGGCGCCCGCCTCATGCCGGGAACGTCCCTCATGCGCGTGACCGGCCCCAGCCGGGCCCTGTTGACCGCGGAGAGGACCGCCCTGAATTTTGTCCAACGCCTCTCAGGCGTGGCCACGGCCACCGCTGCCTTCGTGGACGCCGTCGCCGGAACCCAGGCCCGGATTCTGGATACCCGCAAGACCACCCCGGGGTGGCGCACCCTCGAGAAGTACGCGGTCGCTTGTGGCGGCGGGCTGAACCACCGCCATGGCCTCGACGATCTTATCCTGATCAAGGACAACCACCTCGCCACACTCCACGGTGCCAGCCCCAATCCCATCGCCGCCGCCGTTTCCCGCGCCCGCGCCTGCTTTCCTTATCTCAAGATCGAGGTCGAAACCGACACACTCGAACAGGTGTCGCACGCACTCTCGGCGGGTGCCGACATCATCCTGCTCGACAACATGACGCCTCCCCAACTTGCCGCAGCCGTCCGCCTGTGTGCGGGACGCGCCCTCACCGAGGCCAGCGGCGGGGTCCGACTTGAGACCGTTCGCGCCATCGCGGTCACCGGCGTCGACTTTATCTCCGTGGGTGCCATCACCCATTCGGTGCGGGCGATCGATATCGGGCTCGATTTCGACCCAACAGCATGACTCTTGATGCCGCCATCCTCGGCGCTTTGCGCTCCGTACCCTGGGTCTCCGGTGCAGAGCTTTCCAGCCGCCTCGGCGTCACCCGGGCCGCCATTTGGGCCCGCATCGAGGAACTTCGCAGCCTTGGATACGAGGTGGAGGCCAGCCCCCATAATGGCTACCGTCTGCTCGGCTGCCCCGATCGCCTCCACGCCGACGACCTCACCTCCCGGATCGGTTCGGTACGCGTCGTTGGGCGGGACATCCGGGTCTTCCAGGAAACCAGCTCGACCAGTGACGTCCTGGAAAAGCTGGCCCGTGAAGGGGTCCGCGAAGGCTTGGTCGTTTTCGCGGAATCGCAGACCCGCGGACGCGGTCGCCTGGGCCGGCAATGGGTTTCACCGCCGGGGCGAGGCATCTGGTTCTCGGTGCTCCTTCGCCCCGTGCTACGGCCGCAGGCGGCCACACGCCTCACGGTAGCCGCCGCCACGGCCCTCGCGCGCGCCCTTCGACGGGAGGTCCCGCTTCGACCTGAAATCAAGTGGCCGAACGACCTCATGATCCATGGCCGCAAGGTGGCCGGGGTCCTCACCGAATTGAGCGGTGAACTCGATTCCGTCCGACACGTGATCCTTGGCATCGGCATCAACGCAAACCTCGATCACGACGATCTTCCTCCCCAACTCCACGCCTCCGCCACGTCCTTGAGGATGGAGCTTGGACGCCCGATCGACCGGGCTTCCCTTGCTGCAGCCCTTCTCCAGGAATTGGATGCCGCCTACGCCTGCGTCTCCGACGAACGCTTCGCCGGGCTCGCGGACGAATGGTCGAGCCAGTGTACGACCCTGGGCCGCGATGTTTCGGTGGTCACCGGCAACCGCCGCATCGTTGGTCGTGCCGAATCCCTCGACAGCGAAGGCGCCTTGCTGGTGCGCACCCAGTTCGGCCGGCTTGAGCGCATCGTTGGAGGCGACGTCACTCTCGAGAAATGAGCTCCCGTCTTCGACCCTCCCCAGGGCACATCCTGCTGCTCGACATCGGCAACACCCATTGCCATGCCGGCATCGCGACCCCGCGCCGCATCGTCGCCCATACCGACATCCCCACGGCAGCTCTTCTCGCTGGCGAAGCCGCCCCTGGCGTGGCCAGCCTGATCGGCACTCGGCGACTTTCCGGCGCTGTCCTTTGCAGCGTCGTCCCCTCCGCCACCACTCACGCCCAGGCCCTGCTCAAGAACGAATTCGGCCTCACCCCCCTCATCCTCACCCATCAAACCCTGCGCGGGGTCGGTATTGATTATCCCCGACCGGAAACCATTGGCCCCGACCGCCTCGCCAACGCCCTCGCCGCCCGCCATCTGCACGCCCCGCCCACCGTCGTTGTCGATTTCGGCACCGCCGTTACTTTTGACATCGTCGACCGCAACGGTCGTTACGTCGGCGGAATTATCGCTCCCGGCTTGGCTGCCATGACGGATTACCTCCACGAAAAAACCGCCCTCCTTCCCCGGATCCGCATTCGCAACATTCGATCCGCCATCGGACGCAGCACCGAGGAAGCCATGCTGGTCGGTGCCGTCCACGGATACCGCGGACTCGTCCGCGAACTCATCCACTCGCTCCGACGCGAGCTCCGCGCACGTATCCTGCCGGTCGTGGCCACGGGTGGTTACGCGCGCCTCATCGCCCAGGGGGTCCGCGAAATCACTTCGGTCCGACCCAACCTCACGCTCGAAGGCCTTCGTCTGCTCTGGCGCGAACATCACCCCGACGGCGGCGTCTGACTCATTTTCCTGGGCCCCGCCCCGCCCCGGCCTCAGCCAGCTTCAGGGCGGCGTCCACGTAGATCTCACCCGTCCTCTCTCCGAGACTCGTCCGGCTGATGTATTCGTAGCGGCGAAAGGAACCCCAGTCTTCCTTGCTCAAAATGTACCCAAAGGCGTCGTTCGTGAGCCCCAGCAGCATGGGGTTTTCGCCACCCATCTTCCGCTTCAGATACGCACCGATATTCGGCAATGCCTCTCCGGGCACGGTCAGCATCTGGGCCGTTCCCAAGCGAAGCCAATTCACCTGTGTCGCCAACCGTCCGTCGGCATCGGTCGTGTAGCCCATCGGTGAACCCTTCAGAACGGCCCGAATCACCGTTGATTCCACCGGGAACCGCACCGTCGTCGCACGACATTCCAGCCGGGGCTCCGCCTGCACCGGCGCGCTCGCCACGATCCTCAAAGCCTCGTCCGCCAATTTCTCGCCGATGCGCACCGTCTCGGCCCACGTCTGAATGTCCCGCCCGTCAGGCCCCCGGCAGTCCGCGGTGACCATCCCGCCGAGCGCTCCGTTGAAGAAGATGCCAGTCCCGCCTCCGCGCGCTGCCAACCGATCATACAGCGGCCCCACCAGGTCCGGGCTGCAGATTCCTTGTTGGCTTCCCAACACCTCCGGATGGACGGCGTAGTTTACGAGGGTGGCCCGCACCACGCTGTCGGTCCCGACAAACTGGATGACACTCCCTCGTGGATCAAAGAGCGCCTCGGCGTACGCATTGTAAGCGATCCGCCCCTTGAACTCCCCGGTCGCCACCTTGATGGAAACCGCCTCCAGCCGCCCCATCGCCTCCTGAATGGCATCGGCGGCACGGTCGGCCACAGAACGTAAATAGTTCAGGTCTGCCGACGTCTTGCCGGTCTCGTCCGGTAATGCGTACGGATCCGGGGCACTGTGGGTGTGGGTCGCTCCAATCAGAATGTTCTCCGGTGCGATCCCCCGAACCTTCGCCCGTACCCGATCCCCAAGGACGGCTGGGAACCCCAGAAAATCGGCACTCACCAGGGCCACGGTGGTGTCGTTTTCCGCAACGACCAGGGCCCGCACCGTCAACTCGCCCTCCTTGCGGGTGCTAGGCTCGGAAGCGCCGACACCCCCTGACAACGGCAACAGCGGCTCAGGTGTGACCACACGGATGGCGATTGCCGCCTTCAAGCCTGCAAGCGCCGACCCCGGCAACAGCATAAAGGCCAGCCCAACGAGCAACCCACATCGCGCGCGCATGCCTTCCGAATAGCCGACAGCGCCTCAAATGTCGCGCTCAGGCAAAAAATGCGCACGAACCCTGAGGGATTCGTAGGGACGCTTTCAGGTCCGGGGCACCGAGGCAGAAGATCAAAGTGAGCCCCAGTTCGGCAGTGTCAGCCTCCCTGGGCCAAGGATTGAGTAGCCGCCAGCACGCTTGAGCTTCCACCCACCCGCTGCCAGCCTCCCGGGTAACGGATGAATCGTATCGAGCAGCGTTTTGCCGGGCTCCGTGCCCGCGGCCAGAAGGGCCTCGTCCTCTACATCGGCGCCGGTGATCCCGACCTCCAGGCAACCGAGGCCCTCGCCCTGGCCTTTGACCAGGCAGGCGTTGATGTCCTGGAACTTGGGGTCCCGTTCAGCGACCCCCTTGCCGATGGCATCGTCAACCAGCTCGCCGCCCAACGTGGCCTCCAGAGCGGCACCACCCCCGCCGGCGTGTTGAAGACCGTCGCCGCGATCCGTCGCTCCTCCCAGATCCCGATCGTCCTCTACATCTATTTCAACCTTCTCCACCGGGTCGGCCTTCAACAATTCATCGCCGATGCTGCCCAGGCCGGTGTCGACGGACTTCTCGTCCTGGATCTGCCACCCGAGGAATCCGACACCTATGAGGCTCTCATGGGGAAGGCTGGGCTTAGCAACATCTACCTGATCGCCCCCACCACCCCGGAAAGCCGCATCGAACTCATCGCTCGCCGCGCGCGCGGCTTCATCTACTACGTCAGCCGCGAAGGGGTCACAGGCATGCAATCGCAGGTCAGCGACACGATCGCCACCATGACCGCCAGAATCCGCGCCCATTCCGATCTACCCATCGCCATTGGCTTTGGCATTTCCGATGCCGACCAGGCCCGGGCGGTTGCCGTCCACGGCGACGCGATCGTGGTGGGCAGCGCCGTGGTCAATCGCATTGCCACGTTGGGTGCGTCGGCCGGCCTTGTTCCGGGCGTATCGAGCTTCGTCCGTTCTCTCGCCACCGCCATCAAGCCCTGACCTTAACCGCCCCAATTCGACTTGAGATGAGCAAGCCCACCCGAAAGCCAGGCAGAACGAAGGCTCGCCAACCCCTTAAGGCCACCCCGGTGGCAGCGAAGGCCAAGCATGGGAAAGCTGGGCGGAAAGCTCCCACTCCGACCCCGACTTCGACTCCGGCCATGAGCAAGCCGTCGCCGCCAGGCGCTGCCTCCCTACGCAAGGCTACCGGCCCCGCCCGCTCCAAGCAGCCTTCTGCCGATCGGTTCGTGATCATCATGGCGGGAGGTCGTGGCGAGCGTTTTTGGCCTATCAGCCGCGAAAAGACTCCCAAACAGCTGCTGAAACTTCTAGGCGACAAGTCCTTCCTTCAGCAGGCCGTTGATCGCGTCCTTCCCCTGGTCCCCATCGAGAACGTTCTGATCATCACCAACGCCGCTCAGGTCGCTGAGGTCCGACGTCAACTTCCTACGCTTCCGGCTGGCAATGTCATTGCCGAACCCGTCGGTCGCGATACCTGCGCCGCCGTCACGCTCGGCGCGGCCCTCGTGGGAGCCCGGTCCACCACCGCGGTCATGGCGGTGCTCCCCGCCGACCACGTCATCCCGGAGGATCAAAAATTCCAGCAGGTGCTCGGCGATTGCTTCGACCTAGCTAGCCGAGGCCAGGTCATCGTGACCATCGGCATCAAGCCGACCGAACCTGCCACCGGCTACGGCTACATTCGAGTAGGTGAACCGCTTCCACCACCCAAGGACGCCAAGCCCTACAGGTCCACCTTCCACCGGGCTGAGCAGTTCAAGGAGAAGCCAACCTACGAAACAGCCCTCGACTATGTCCAAAGCGGCCACTACCGCTGGAACGCCGGCATGTTCATCTGGTCCTTCGTGACCGTCACCCAGGGGCTCCAGGCGCACCAACCCGACATGTTTGCCGCCTGCCAGCGCTGGTTCAACGCAGCCGCCGCAGGTCCCGCGAAACTCGCCCGCATACTCGCCACCGAGTACCCGGAGATCCGCAAAATCTCGATCGACTACGCCCTCATGGAACATGCCCAGAATGTGGTCGTCGCCGACGGAGACTTCGAATGGGACGATCTCGGCGCCTGGAATGCCCTCGCCCGCCATCTCAAGGCCGATGCCGAAGGCAACTGTGCCGTCGGAGATTTCGTCCACGTGGATGCCGCGCGAAACATCGTCTACGACGCGCGCTCGGCTGCACGACGCACTCCCATCTGTATCGTCGGGCTGCAGGATTCGATCATCGTCCAGACCGACGACGCCACGCTGGTCGCGCACAAGAGCAAGTCGCAGAAAATCAAGGAACTGGTCAAACGCCTCGCCGACGACCCGCGGCTCGCGAAGCTGGTCTGAAGCGAAGTCACTCGACCGGGATCTTGTAGAAGCACTGCCATTCGCCGGAACCAGAACCCAGTCCGACTTTCTTTCCGTTGATCCACTCGACATGGCCGTCCTCGAAAGTGAAGTTGCCGCCGGTGGGTGCTCCACGCGCAGGTCCCGCGTGGTTGGGCGTCTTCCAATTCTTGCCCTCGTCCTGGGTCACCCAGCGCAGGCGGCCGTCATAGACGTTCGTGGTGCGCGGTCCCAGGCCCTGCAACCGGTCGATCAACACGGGGGCCCGGCTGAACGGCCCACCCAGCTTCTTCCGGAAATGCCACTCCCCGATCTTCTCGGAGTTGTAAGGCCAACTGCCGTCGTTCCGGCCCGGGAGATAAAAGTACCCGGTTAGGATTGGCTTCAATTCCGAACCGGAATCTGTCAGTCGCCAGGTATCGGCCTGGCGATGCCATTCATCGGTCGGGCAGAAGATCACATGGTTCTGGGCCTTTTTCTGACCCCGCGCCGTCGGTTTTTCCGACTTGATCAGATAGTCCTTCCAGAAGTTGGCCATGTTGGTCCCCATCCAGCTCAGATGGACACCGTCCGAGTTATTAGGGAACGCGTTGTCGGCATCCGAAGCGTAAACATTCAGCGCGACGCCCCATTGCTTGCTGTTGTTCGTGCAGAGTGTCCGGTGGGCCGAGGCCTTTGCCCGCGCCAAGGCAGGCAACAACATACTGGCCAGAATCGCGATGATCGCGATCACCACCAACAGCTCGATCAGGGTAAAACCGCACGTCACTTGTCGTGCCACCACCGTTCCAGTGCGTTGTTTGCTCATGGGAGTACGGGAAGCTGAAGTCCGGTCGCCATCAGGGGATCTGAATGAGAGGAACAGTTTTCAGCCGGCTTGGCAACCGGGACTTCGGAGGCACAGCGGACCATTCTGTTTTTGACATCCCGCCAGCGGCCCGCAGGAATGAGGTCGTTCGTCCCGGGCAGAACCACCCGCCTGAGACCCGATCCAACCCGACAAAGAAATGGCTATGGCAGGACAAGGTTCAGGCGGCAATGTGTTGGCAGCATTGGGCAGTTTCTTCATTCCGGGCCTTGGCCAACTGCTCCAAGGCCGACTCTTAATGGCGATCATCCAGTTCGTCCTGGCCTCTGTGCTTTGGTTCTTCCTCTTGGGATGGGCGATTCATCTCTGGTCGGTGCTGGACGCCGCCCTGTTCAAAGCCAAGGGAACGTGATGGCACTGCCGGCTCGACTCTGCCAACCCCTGGTTCGTGGGCTGGGGAAACCGCAGGTGGAGGTTCACCCTGGGATTTCCTGAGCGAAATGGCAGGGTCGGAAGGGAACCCAGCGCCTGTCTATATGCTCACTTCCACCACCCCTCCTACCCCGACGTCAAAGCGCGCCGGGTGGTGCCTGGTGAGCGCCCGAAGCCGTCCGAGATGGCGTAGCGCAGAATGGTTTCTCGCTTGGATGGGATGGGTTGGAAGACTGGCCGTCGCGTGGCTTGCCGTAGGAACGCTGGAAGCAGGAGCCGTCGCGGCGGTCTCGACGGCAACGAATCACGTGATTCAGTTCAACGGACACGGAGCCCATGTGGTGTTGCCGACGGAACCGTTCCGGGGATTGACCCACGCGACGATTGAATGCTGGGTGCGTTGGGACGGATTCGGCTCCACCCGCCGCTTGTTCAACTACGGCGGCCCGATGCGGGACCTGTCGCTCGGCAGCCGGGACGGGAACCAGTTGACGTTGGTGATCGGTGACACCGCGAAAGGCCTCCAATGGCTGGATATTCCCAACGCATTGACGCAGAGCCAGTGGACGCATGTCCCCGAGATCACGACGTAGGCAGACCAGTGGAACCGGCCCCAGGCGGTGACCAGGTAAAGGACCGCCAGCGCAGTAAACACCAGGCCGCCCAGCCATTCCCACCGCCAGGCCACTGCGAGCACCCCCCACGATCAGGGCAGTCGGAATCATGTGGATCAGGAATGCCGCCAGAGTCGGCCAAAACCCTTGTTTCCCATCGAACACATCCAGGGCGAAGAGGCTGATGAAGACGGCAAACGCGATGCCCAGGATCCGGGGAGTCCAGTAGAGGGCGCGTCGAATCGAAGTGTTCATGGAGGTACCTTTGTTCGCCTCCAACTTAGACGCGGCCGGCCAAAAGCACTGAATCGATAAACCCAATGCTGGGATCGCGTCACACGCCTCGCCCGACTCCCCAGATCAACCAAATCGCCAGCACGACCAGCAGCACCAGCCACCACAACCGCATGGCGTTAAGAGCCGCTGCTTCGACGAAGGCGAACGCGTGCGGAAAGAGGACGAACAAGCCGACCGCCACGGCGAGCATCACGCATCCTTGCGCGAGCCATCGGCCTCGTGGAGTCATCATGGTTACTTGCGCTTCTCGAGATCGCCCAACGGCACCATCACCGGCGATGAATTTCCGTCACCGCCCACCACCAGGGGCGCCACACCATCCCATTTCTCCACGATCTGAAAGCGGATGAACGCCGGACTCTCCCGCAAAGCCTTGCCCCGGATCTCGATCGCTTCCGCCTCACCCCGCCCCTTGATGATCATTGTTTCCGCTTCGATCTCCGCCTGGCGCTGCACGAACTTGGCCTGCTCCGCCGCCTCGCGCTGGGTCATTTTCTGCTCGATCGCCGTGTTGAGTTCCGACGACAGGGCCAAGTCCGAGAGGGTCAGATCCTCAATGACGACCAGCGGACCACCTCCTGGGATGGCACCGATCTTCCGACGGGTCGCATCCAAGGTCTCCTGTTTAATCACTTCGCGGTTCTGCACGATCAATTCCGCGCTCTGAGTCGAGGCGACGTCCTTGAATGCCTCCACCACCCGGGGCGCGATCAAAGAGGGAAGCGGCTCCCCGATGTAGTCCCGGAACAACGTCACCACGGACGCTTCCGGGACCCTGAACAGGATGCGCATGGTCGCCTGGACCTGTTGCAAGTCGGCGGAGTAACACTCCGTCTTCAGTTCCACCGTCTGCTGGCGGATGCTGACCTGGTGGATGCGCGTCACGAAGGGAGCCTTGAACAGAAAGCCCTCATTCTCGAATCGCTCCGACACCTTGCCCAGCGTCACGCGAACCCCGCGGCTGCCGGGCTCCACCACGGTGGTCAACTGGGACCCGGAGATCACCAGGACGAAGAGCAGCAACCCGCCACCGATGAGGCCCGCCATTGCCTTCGGGGAAATCTGGAACATCGGCTGGCCGGGACGACGAAACTGGGGACGATAGGGTTGTGTCATCGGGTCGATCGGTTGGATGTTTCGGAACGTGCCGTGGTTGGCGCAGGCCCCAGGGGCAGCAACATGGCCGCGCCGGCAGCGTCACCCCCCACCACCCGCGGCGTCTGACCACTCCATTTGCGGACGATCTCGAGATCGATCAGTTCAGGATTCTTGGCCAGCGCCTCTCCGCGGATTTTGATCGATTCGGCCTCCCCCTTGGCGCGCACCACCTGGATTTGCGCATCAATCTGGGCTTTCTGTTGTTCGAAGACGGCTTTGTTGGCCTCTTGTTCCTGAACCATTTTGCGTTCAATGGCGGCTTCCAGATTCTCCGACAGCGAAATGTCCACCAGCACCACATCCACCAGCGTCAGTAAATCACCGACCTTGCGCCGGGCGTTCTCGAGCGTGCGCTGCTTGATCGCCGCCCGTTTCTGCACGATCTCCTGCGCCGTGTGCTCCTTGGTGATGTCCTTGATCGCCTCGTCCACCCGCGGCTGGATCAGGCTGAGAAAAGGATCGCCCTTGAATTGCTGGTAAATCTGGACCACCGACTGCTCGGGGATGCGGTAGAGCACCTTCAGCGTGGTTCGGACTTCCTGAAGATCCTTGGATATCACCGCCGACTGCATGTCCGCCGTCGCCTGCCGGATGCTGATCGGAACGATGGACGCGATCATCGGGGTCTTGAAGCCAAGCCCCTCCGATTTGAAGCCCGGCGACACACTGCCCAAGGTGACCAGCACGCCCCGATGCCCCGGCGGCACGACGAAGGTGGCCGTGGCGCCGACGACCAGAAGAATCAGAGTCAGAATCGCAATTCCGACCAGCCGAGCGATTCCAGTAGGAGACATGACGCCAGCCAGTAAGCCTGACCAACGTCTTCGGGCCAAGCAAATGCGTTGCCCAATTGCCTTCCCCGGGTGCCATCTCGAACACCGAGCCTCCGGTCGCCACACACAAGGCCACGGACAGCACCCGCCCTTGACCGCAGGCCGATAACGGGATTGCTCGGAATCCGTCGCGCCACCAACTCCACAGGATTCGGAATCACCGCTGCACGCGCAGGGTTCCGTTGACGTCGACCGAGACCTCCCGGGCTCCGCCGGGCAAGGCCGTTTCGGTGACCCGTCCCCCAAGCCACCGAATCCAAAGCTGCATGGGTTCTGCAGGACCGGTGAGAATCAGGGTGCTCGAATTCTGGGACCAATACCCTGAGCCCGTCTGAACTTCGCGAACAGGCCCCACCCTCTCGCCTCGCTTCAGGCGCAGCTGCGCCCCGACTCCATTTCGGTTGCCGGACGGTCCTACAAGCCGAACGCGTAGCCCCGGAACGCCTGTCCGGTTTCGAAACAACTTCAGACGCCCGGCATGCTGGGTCATCACAAGATCCGGACGGCCGTCATCATCAAGGTCTCCAACCGCCATGGCGCGTTGTTGTCCATAGGCCCTCAAGCCGCTGATTCCAGCGTGAACCGCGACCAACGAACCCCCGCCGTCGCCTCGCAGCAGTAAACCAACCCCCGCATCCGAGCGCCCAGTCTCGCGATCCATGGCGAAGGAATTCTGGCTGAGAACCACATCCTCGTGACCGTCCCCATCAAAGTCGGCGACAGCACAGCCAAAGGCCGGCGTGAGCTGCGCCAGAACGGGCAGCGGACGAAACTCGAATCGAGCTCCACGGTTGAGAAAGAGACCGGAGTCGAGCGTGTTGGCACGCAGCGCCTCTCCCTGCGCCACCGCATCCCCAAGGATCCCGGCGAGATGGGCGGCTCCATAGTCGGCATAGGTCGCCAACCGACCCATGATGGAAGGCATCGCTCGTTTCATCGTGGCGAAGTCCCTCCAGGGAACCTCCGCTTTCAGTTCGGGATCCCAGTAGGATTCGATGACGTCCCAGGTTCCATCGCCATCCAGGTCCCCATGTCGAAGACGAAGCTCGTCCCGAACGAATTCCCGATACTTCGAGTTTCGCCCCCAATTGGACGCCACGATGTCCATGAGCCCGTCCCCGTTGAAATCTCCGGTAGCGACGCCATTCCACCAGCCACGGTAGTCGGCGAATCCGAGATTCGTGGTGACTTCCGTCAGGAGTCGCTCCGTGTTCTGGAAGATCCGGATCGGTCCCCATTCACAGGCGAGAATGAGGTCGGTATCGCCATCGGCGTCGAGGTCACTCCACACCGCCCCGTTCACCAGCCCGACCTGGGCCAGTCGCCGGGTGTTTTCCGGGTCTTCCCGAAACCCGGCGCCGTCGGACCGCAGTAGGACCGAACGAGCGGCAATGGGATAGCGTCCGGGCTCCGCCTGGCCACCCACGAAAAGCGACGGCCGGCCGTCTCCAAGATCCGCCGCCGCTAACGGCCCAACGTTGGCTCCGGTGAAGAATCCCCCGATCGCCCGGATGCCGGTTGGCCCTGCCGAGGCAACGATCACACTTGAGCCCGGCGCGGCCCCCAATTCGTATCCGGACACCCCTATGAAGATCAGCGCTTCTCCCGGCGCCGCTCCCCATCCAATCAAAGTCGTCTGTTCGCCGCGCGACGGAATCGAGAGAAAGGGGAACGTCGCCTCGCGACCCTGCCCCGCCCCATCCAGCAGCCAGGCCCGCATGCGTCTGCCGTGGGAGGCCGGAAGCACCAGGTCGTCGCGCCCATCCGCATCCAGATCGAACCACGCCATGCCGGGACCGTTCTGGCTCAGCTTCCGGGGCAACAACGGTTGCCGCGCCCAGTCGTCGAAGTCGTCCTTTGCATGGACGATGTTCCACCGGTCACTGACATCTTCGAACATCGAAGCGGCGCCGGCCATCTTCACGGACTTCTCTTCCGCGGAGACACCGGGAGCGAGCGCCTCCTCAACCTCATGCACGCACCCAACGGGCAGACCCCGCATCAGGCTCCGCCTGCCCGATCGCCAATGCACCTCGATGTCGACAGTGCTGGCCTGGCCGGCAGCAAAGACTTTCAGCGAGTCGTCGGAAGACAGGTAGCGCCCTCCGGAGGTGACTTCGCTGGTCTGAACCACCGGCCCTCCTCGCACGACAATCCGGGCACCGATGCCGGCCCCGTTGCCCCCGGAACCTCGAAGACGCAAGGCGATTCGCGGCGCGACCGTGTCGTTCCGTAGAATACATGCCGCCGCGTCGAGATTGTTCAGCACCACATCGAGATCGCCGTCGTTGTCGAGGTCAGCCAATGCCATGCCATTCGAGATGCCGGTCCAGTCAAAGCCCCAAGGCCGGCTTTGATCCTCGAAAGTCAGATCCCCGCGGTTTCGAAAGGCGCGCTTGGGAACCAACAACGGCGGAATACTGCCGAACATCTGCTGTCGATGCGCGGCGTTCCTCGGGGGCCCCTCCGGCGCAAGTTTCGCCTGAACATCGGAATTGAGGTGGTCGCGGGCATGGCCGTTGGCAATCAACAAGTCCTCGTAACCGTCAAGGTCGACGTCCAGAAACGCCGCACCCCAGGTCCAGTCCGAGGCGTGGACTCCGGCCAGAAACGCAATCTCGTGGAAGCTCCCGTCACCCGTGTTCAGAAACAGCGTGTTGCGCATCACCCCCGTGACGTTCGTGATCTGACCGGTCCGCCATCCCCAACCATACCGATACAACGGCCCCTCCCCCACGTTGTCCCGCTGCGTGTGTCGATCGCGTCGACGAACCCCGAGCATCTCGGCCACAAAAAAATCGTCGAACCCGTCTCGGTTGATGTCCGCGAAATCCACCGCCATCGAAGCCCAACTGGTCTTGCGAAGGGCCGTCGCGCCTATCGCCCGGAATCGCCCCTTCCCGTCGTTCAGCCAGACGCGGTCGGGCGAGTGGAAATCATTGCAGACGTAAAGATCGGGGGCTCCATCTCCATTGAGGTCATGGAACATCGCAGACAGCCCCCAATCTCGCGGCGGTTCCTCCAAACGGCGCCCCTGTTCATCCAAAAACACTCCCTCTGACCACGGCACTGCCTCGAATCGGCCGCCGCCGATGTTTCGGTACAGCACATCAGGTTCGCCATGCTCGAAAAGTTTGACCGCCCCGTTCTCAAGAATCTCGGCGCTGAACCGATCCCGCAGATGCACGGGCACTTCATAGTGATCGCCGCGCCGGGTGACAGGCACCGAGTCTTTCGCGTCCCGCGCCGTCGCGCGTCGATAGTTCACCACGTAAAGGTCCAGGTCGCCGTCGCCATCGACATCGGCCAACGCCATCGATCGTGCGCCGGAGTCACCCAACAGCCCGACGTCGACGCGCTCGCTGAATCGGGCTCTTGCATCATTGAAAAACAGACGCGTTCCCGCGCCCAGACCTGTAACGAGCAAGTCCAGATCCTCATCCCCATCCACGTCAACCAGCACGGCACCCGTCGAGGTTTGTCCCCGACAAGTCACGCCTGACGTCGCGCTGATATCCTCGAAGCGGAGATTGCCGAGGTTTCGAAACAGCCGGTTGTCCCCTTGCACGCTGCAAAAGTAGAGGTCGCACAACCCATCGCCATCCACATCACCCGCCGCGACACCAGACCCATCCTCGACCAACCGGTTCCGGCTCACCATGGCCAGGGACAGCTGGTTGGTGAACCCGACCCCGGATTCGGTGGGGCCCAGACGCGAAAACCCGGCGACCCGCCCAACCGGTGGCAGAAGCGCCACCGTTCGCACGCCAATGGTTTGGGCTTCCCTCACGAGCCGGGAAGACGGTGTCGCCGCAATAGCCTCAGCGCCAACGGGACCTGCCACGGCCAGGAGCGTTCCCACGGCAAACCGAAATCGCGCCATCCGTGATGGAGCGGTTCTTGCGGTTCGGGATGGGAATCCTCGCGTCACTCGCGCCGCGCCTGGCCTTGGCGACGATCGGGAAAACAAAGAAGGCCAGGGTGGGCCTGGCCTCCTGGGCATGGAACATGGTTGAGGCTATTTCCGGACGGCGCGGTAGAACTTCACGGTGCCACCCGGGGTGAGAATCGCCGGACTGGCGGTGTTCACATCCGAATAGACGCCTTTGGCGGTGTCCGATGACTGAAGGGTCCCCTCGAAGGTAATCGAGATATTCCCTTGGTTTCGCGCCACCGAGAGTGCGGGAGGTGTCGTCGGAATGCCTCCCTGGAGAATCTCGAGAGTGACCCCGTTCAGGATGGCATTCGAATCGGTGAGCACATCGTCAGGTGCGTCGTCAACGGCCGCCGGACCGTCACCGATGATGACCAACTTATTGCGGTAGGTCGTGAACTCGGCGGAAATGACCGCCGCTTGGTTGGGCGTCGATCCACCGCCATCCCAATCAAAGGGGACAAAGCTCTCCGCCAACCGCGTACCATCGGCCACCACATCAAACCCGCGATTGCCGGAAGTCCCCTGCTCTTTGAACAGCAACTGGAGCTTGTAGATGCTCTCCGGAACCAACCCGGTGAGTTCGACCACCACGCGCGTGTCGTAGCGAATCGAATGGGTGACCTTTTCGATGACTTCGTCGTTGGCGGAATCACCGTATTCAGGCCGTCCGCCCCAGGTGGGGATCTGATTGACCGCAGTAACCCGGACACCAGGCACGGTTTCCGGGGTGAAAGTCGCGTCCCCAGCCTTGCCGGCAGCGCCTGCCGTTCCAATGTTGATCGCGTACAGGAAGTTGCCCTGCAAGTCCAGGCCCTCGCCGGGATCGCCTCCAGAAAAGCTGCCAACGACGATCTTGGTGAACTTCGCCGGAACCTCATTCTTGTTCGGATCGGTTCCCCCGGCGATTTCGCGTCCGTCGTCGATGCCGTCCGAATCCGTATCTTTCTTGGTGGGATCGGTTCCGTGAGTGGCGACTTCGGCGCCGTCCGTGAGCCCGTCATCATCCGTATCCGCCTTCAGCGGATCGGTCCTGTAGGTCCCGATCTCATCGCCGTCCTTGAGTCCATCCCCGTCGCTGTCCGGAGTTACGGGACTGGTTCCCGCGGTGACCTCGGCACCATCCTTCAGACCATCTCCGTCGGTGTCGGCATTGGTGGGATCCGTGTCAGTCGTGAACTCGGCCGAGTTCTTAAGCCCGTCACCATCCCCGTCCGAGTCGCCGGTCTGGCCCAGATTCCCGATGTACTCCAATTCCCAGGGATCGGAGAGCCCGTCGCCGTCCGTGTCCGTTCGCGGCGCGATGATTTCCAGGGTTGCGGCATTCAGGATGGCGTTGTGATCCGTCATGACGGGATCCCTTACCGGCGCACCGGCCAGGACCGCGGTGACTTCGGAGGTTGTCGCAATGAAGTTGTGGGTGATGACAACGCCTTTGTCGCGCGGTGCCGGATTCACGGGAACGGCACCCGGCGAGTAGACCAACGCCGGACTGCCGCCACCCTGGAACTGGAACGGCGCAAATTCGTCCGCGACCGGCCGTCCCTGAATGCTGACGTCAAAGCCTCGCGGCCACCGATACTCACTGAAGAGGAGTTGCAGCTTGTAGCTGGCACCGATCTGAAGGTTTGAAAAGATGTTCGTCAGGGTCGCCGGCGCCGCACTCCAGCGAATACTCCCGATCACCAGGTTGAGCGTCTGCTCCGCGGGAGAGGATCCGAAATTGATGCGCGTGTTCCACCCCACCGCGGGAGCCTGTGAAGCCACCACGGTAGCACCGTCCACGTCGTCCGCGGTAAACAGCGCGTCCCGAATCTGGCCGCCCGGCTCGTCCGGCGAACCACCCACGTTGATGGCGTACTTGAACTGCCCGTCCAGATCCAGACCTTCGCCAGGATCAGGCCCGGAAAACGCGTTCACCAGCGTCCGCTTCGGTTTGCTGTTCGCGTCCGTCGGATTCGTCAGGAAGTGAACCTCGTAGTGATCGTTAAACCCGTCACCGTCGGTGTCGGCCTTCGACGGATCGGTGTGGAGCACGTTTACCTCATACCCGTCCGGCAGGATGTCGCCATCCGTGTCCGCCAGGACAGGGCTGCTCTTGTGGATCGTCACCTCGCTTCCGTCGCTGAGACCGTCGTCATCCGTGTCGGTCTTGGTCGGATCCGAGGCCAGGGCTTCCTCCTGCTGGTTGGTCAGACCGTCCTGATCCGTGTCCGCGGCCGGCTGGAAGCCTCCATACAGGTATTTCTTGCCGAGATAGGAGACGACCGCGATCCGTTCCTCGCTCGTGAGGGAACGGTTGTAAATGAGGATTTCTGCAATGTCCCCCTTCATCAGGGTCACCTTGTCGTCGCGAGAACCAATGAACAGCGAGGTTCCGGCGTCCCCGGGAACATTTGCCGAAATATGCCCGCTGCCCGTCGGCGAAGCCCCGTAATAGTGGGTTAGCTTGGTGCCGGAGACGTCGTAACCGGCGACCAGGTATTTGCCGGCAGGCAGCGCCTTCCCTCCGTCGGCAGACTCGTTCAATCCAGTGCCATCACCGCGATAGGCT
>Ga0209181_10000412_pt1 | contig 79422 bp, 76 predicted proteins | sample MAT05_FD_187208 | JGI IMG/M metagenome (GOLD analysis project Ga0209181, IMG submission 187208) | Freshwater microbial communities from Lake Fryxell liftoff mats and glacier meltwater in Antarctica - MAT-05 (SPAdes) (version 2) | ecosystem: Environmental > Aquatic > Freshwater > Ice > Liftoff... | reverse complement strand
ACGATCACCGGAAAGGCCGGCGACTCCGTGCTCGCCGCCGCCGACGGCCGGGTGGTCTACGCCGGCTCCGGCCTGCGCGGCTACGGCAACCTGGTGATCGTCAAGCACAACGCCACCTACCTCACCGCCTACGCGCACAATCAGATTCTGCTCGTGAAGGAGGATCAAGCCGTGCGACGGGGCCAGAAGATTGCCGAGATGGGGTCGAGCGACGCCGAGCGGGTGCAACTGCACTTCGAGATCCGCCGGCAGGGCAAGCCCATCGATCCGGCCAAGCTGCTGCCGGCGCGCTAGCGACGGTCAGCCGCGGCACGGTCATCTGAGTGGGTCAAGATGGTCAAGCGGCGCCTGCAGCCTGACGTGCCCCGCCCGGCCCCCGTGCTGGCCGCCCGTGCGCTTGCCGCCTTGCGCCGGGGTTTCGGCCTTGCGGCGGAAGAAGGCGACCCCGAGGCCGCTGGCGAAGCCGGGCCGCCGATCCCGGCCGACGACGAACCCGAGCATGGCAATACCCTGCAGTGCTACCTGCGAGAAATCCGCCGTGCGCCTCTGCTGAGCGCGCAGGAGGAACACGACACGGCGGTGCTGGCGCGCGCCGGCAACTTCGCGGCGCGCCAGCGGCTCATCGAGCGCAACCTGCGGCTGGTGGTCAGCATCGCCAAGCACCACGTGGGGCGCGGCCTGCCGATCACCGACCTCATCGAGGAAGGCAACCTCGGCCTGATGCACGCGACGACGAAGTTCGAGCCCGAGCGTGGCTTCCGCTTTTCGACCTACGCGTCATGGTGGATTCGCCAGAGTGTCGAGCGGGCCATCCAGCAGCAGGCCAGGATGATCCGCCTGCCGGTGCACGTGATGCGCGAGCTGAACCAGGTGCTGAAGACGCGCCGCGCCCTGGAGGCGCAAGGCGCTGGCGAGCGGCCGGCGACGGCCGAGGAGATTGCGGCAGCCCTGCAACGCCCGCTGGCCGAGGTGGCTGAATTGCTGAGGCTGGCCGAGCATCCTGCTTCGCTGGACCTGCCCACGCATCTGGACGGCAGCGAGTCGATGCTCGACCTCATGGCCGACGAACTGACGATCGACCCGTTCGGCCTGTACCTGAACCATGAGTCGAACGAGTTGCTGGCGCATGGGCTGGCCGAACTGAGTGATCGTGAACGCGAGGTGCTGGCCGCCCGCTACGGCCTGCATGACCGCGAGCCGGAAACGCTGGAAGTGCTGGCCGAGCGCCTCGGCCTGACGCGTGAGCGCGTCCGCCAGATTCAGCAGGAATCACTGATCAAGCTGAAGCGCCGCCTGGCGCGCCAGGGTATCGACCGCGACGCCCTGTTCTGATCAGCCCTGGCGCAGCCAGCAGGCCACGGTCCGCCCCGCCACCCGTGCCAGCGCGGGCGGTTGGCTGCCACAGCGCGGCTCGGCCACCGGGCAACGGGTGTGGAAGGCGCAGCCGGCGGGCGGCGCCATCGGCGATGGCAACTCGCCCTGCAGCACCACGCGCTGGCGGCGCAGTGCGGCGTCCACCGTCGGCGTGGCCGACAGCAGGGCCTGCGTGTAGGGGTGTTGCGGGTCGCCGAACACGGCGTCGCGCGGGCCCTGTTCTACGGCGCGGCCGAGGTACATCACCATCACCTCGTCGGCGACGTGGCGCACCACGCCGAGGTCGTGCGAGATGAAGACATAAGCCACGCCGAATTCCTGCTGCAGGTCGACCAGCAGGTTCAGCACCTGGGCGCGGATGGAGACGTCGAGCGCCGACACCGGTTCGTCGAGCACCAGCACGCGAGGCTGCAGCATCAGCGCGCGCGCGATCGCGACGCGCTGGCGCTGGCCGCCCGAGAACATGTGCGGATAGCGGCCGAAGTGTTCGTCGCGCAGGCCGACGCGGCGCAGCATGTCGCGCGCCGCGGCCTGGCGCGTTGCCGGGTCGCCCTCGCCGTGGACGAGCAGCGGCTCCATCAGCGCGGCGCCCACCGTCTGCCGCGGGTTCAGCGAACCGTAGGGGTTCTGGAAGACGATCTGCACCGCGCGGCGCAGGGCGCGGCGCGCGGTGGTTTCGGCGGCGGCGACGTCGAGGCCGTCGATCAGCAGCCGGCCGGCCGTTGGTGCCTCGATCATCGTCAGCACGCGCGCCAGCGTGCTCTTGCCGCAGCCTGATTCACCCACCACCGCCAGCGTGCGGCCCGCCCGCAGCGTGAAGGACACGCCGGCCAGCGCCTGCAGCGTGGCCGGTGGCGCGAACAGGCCGCGCCTGACCGTGTAGTGGCGCTGCAGATCGTCGGCGATCAGCACCGGCGTCATGTCGGCCGGCCCCCGCGCAGCGGCGTGTGGCAGAGGGCGCGGCCGAGGCTGGCGCAGGCGGCGCGCGGCGCGCTGGCGCAGAGTGGCAATGCATGGCGGCAGCGCGGCGCGTACAGGCAGCCCGGCGGGCGGTCGAACTGGCCCGGCACGAGCCCGGGAATCGCGGCCAGACGGCGGCCCACCGCGCGCTCGGGCAGGGCGGCCAGCAGGTCTGCGGTGTAGGGGTGGTGCGGGTCTGAGAACAGTTCGGCGGCGGCGGCCGTCTCGACCTGCCGGCCGGCGTATTGCACGCACACGCGGTCGGCCGTCTCCGCCACCACGCCGAGGTCGTGCGTGATCAGCACCAGTGCCATGCCGGTGTCGCGTTTCAGCGCCAGCAGCAGGTCCAGGATCTGCGCCTGGATGGTGACGTCGAGCGCCGTGGTGGGCTCGTCGGCGATCAGCAGGCGAGGCTGGTTGGCCAGCGCCATCGCGATCATCACGCGCTGACACATGCCGCCCGACAACTGGTGCGGAAACGCGCCGGCGCGCCGTGGCGCGTCGGCGATGCCCACCTGTTCCAGCAGTTCGATGACCCTGCGGCGCCGCGCCCCGCGGTCCAGCGGCAGATGCGCGGCGATTGCCTCGTCGATCTGGTAGCCGACGGTGAAACAAGGGTTCAGCGCCGACATCGGTTCCTGGAACACCATCGTCATGTCGCGGCCCGTGAGAGCGCGGCGCTGGCGCGGCGACAGCGTGGCCAGGTCCCGGCCATCGAAGAACATTCTCTCGGCGCTGACGGTGGCCGTCCACGGCAGCAGACCCATGATGGCCAGCATCGCCACCGACTTGCCCGAACCCGACTCGCCGACGATGGCCAGCACTTCGTCGGACCACACCTGGATGTCGACGCCTTCCACCGCCGTGAAGGCGCCGTGCCGGGTGGCGAATCGCACCGTCAGGCCGCGGATGTCGAGCAGAGGCGTGCTCTCGCCGGGGCGGGTCATGATCGGCGCATCTTCGGGTCGAGCGCGTCGCGCAGGCCGTCGCCCATCAGGTTGATGGCCACCACGGTGACGAGGATGGCCAGGCCGGGCAGGGTGACGAGCCAGGGGTCGGAGCGGATGAACTCGCGCGCGTCGGCCAGCATCGTGCCCCACTCGGCCGTCGGCGGCTGCGCACCCAGGCCGAGGAAGCCGAGCGCGGCGGCCTCCAGGATGGCGTCCGACACGCCCAGCGCGGCCTGCACGATCAGCGGCGACAGGCAGTTCGGCAGCACGGTCACGAACATCAGTCGCAGCGGACCGACACCTGCCACGCGTGCCGCCGTCACGTAGTCACGCCCCAGTTCGGCCAGCGCCGAAGCCCGCACCAGCCGCACGTAGCGCGGCAGCGAGACGATGGTGACGGCGACGATGGTGTTGGTCAGGCTCGGCCCCAGCACGGCCACCACCAGGATCGCCAGCACCAGGCTGGGCACGGCCATGATCAGGTCCATCACCCGCGTGATCAGCACGTCTGCCGCGCTGCCCGCCATTCCCTGGAACGACACGCAGGCCAGGCCGAGCAGCACGCCGACGACGAACGACACGCCCATCACCGCCAGCCCGATGAACAGAGAGATGCGCGCACCATGGATCAGCCGCGTCAGCATGTCGCGGCCCAGGCTGTCGGTGCCGAGCAGGAAACGCATGCTGCCGCCTTCGGCCCAGGCCGGCGCGGCGCGCACGGCGTCGCGGAACTGCTCGGTGGGCGAGTACGGCGAAACGAAGTCGGCAAAGACCGCGAGCAGCACGATCAGCGCGACGACGACGAAGCCGCCAAAGGCGCCGCGGTTCTCGCGGAATGCGGACCAGAAGGCGCGCAGCGGCGACAGGTCGGGCTGCGCGGCGTCAGCCATGACGGATGCGAGGATTGATGAGACCGTAGGTCAGGTCGACCCACAGGTTCACGCCGATCACCACCGAAGAGATCAGCATCACGCCGCCCTGCAGCGCCGGGTAGTCGCGCCGGCCTATCGACTCGATCAGCCACTTGCCGACGCCCGGCCAGGAGAAGATGGTCTCCGTGAGCACGGCGCCGGCCATCAGCGCGCCGACCTGCAGGCCGATCACCGTCACCACCGGGATCAATGCGTTGCGCAGCGCGTGCACGCCCACCACGCGCCAGGCCGGCAGGCCTTTGGCGCGCGCCGTGCGCACGTAGTCCTCGCCCAGCACCTCGAGCATGGCCGAACGTGTCATGCGCGCCAGCACCGCCAGCGGGATGGTGCCCAGCACGATGGCCGGCAGCACCAGGTGGTGCAGCGCGCTCTTCACCGCGCCGGGCTGGCCCGACAGCCAGGCGTCGATCACCATGAAGCCGGTGACCGGCTCGAAGTAGAAGCGGATGAGGTCGATGCGGCCCGACACCGGCGTCAGCCCCCAGCGCTCGGCGACGAACATGATCAGCAGCAGGCCCCACCAGAAGATCGGCATCGAATAGCCGGTGACCGACAGGCCCATCAGCGTCTGGTCATACACGCTGCCGCGCTTTGCCGCCGCCACCACGCCGGCCGGCAGGCCCAGCAGCACGGCGAACAGCATGCCGGCGGCGGCCAGTTCCAGCGTGGCGGGGAACAGCGCCGCGAACTCGGTCAGCACCTTCTGGTTGGTCGCCAGCGAAGTACCGAAGTCGCCGCGCAGCAGTTGCCCGGCGTAGTCGAGGAACTGCTTCCATACCGGCTGGTCCAGGCCCAGTTCGTGGCGGAACATCGCCAGCCGCTCGGCGCTGATGCCGCGTTCGCCCACGCGCACTTCCACCGGGTCGCCGGGCACCATGCGGATGGCCACGAAGGTGACGAACATCAGCGCGATGAAGGTCGGCACGGTGAGCGCCAGGCGGCGCAGCAGGAAGCGGAACATGGGCGGCTGGTCTTGCTGGCTGATCTCGCTGGCCGGGCGAAGATCAGCGCCGCTCGCGCGCCATGGCGGCTCCGTCAGGGCGATGCATTGCAGCGCATTGCAATGCACCCGCCTGCGGGCTCACTTCAACTCCACCCCGTTGAACTGGTGCGAGCCGAACGGGCTCTGCTTGTAGCCCGTCACTTCCTTGCGCATGGCCTCGTACACCACCGAGTGCGCAATCTTGAAATCGGGCGCTTCCTCCTTCTCGATCACCTGCATCTCCTGGTAGAGCTTGGTGCGCTCCTTCACGTCGGCCAGCGTGCGCGCTTTTTCCATCCGGCCGTCGAATTCCTTGTTGCACCACTTGCTCAGGTTCTGGCCGCCCGGCCGGGCCGCTTCGCAGCCGTGCAGGAAGAAGAAGTTGTCGGGGTCGCCGTTGTCGCCGGTCCAGCCCAGCATGCCGGTGGTGTGCTCGCCCTGCTGCATTCGCTTGCGGTACTCGCCCCATTCGTAGGTGACGAGCTTGGCGTTGACGCCGATCTTCGCCAGGTCGGCCTGCATCATCTCGGCGATGCGCTTGGCGTTCGGGTTGTACGGCCGCTGCACCGGCATGTACCAGAGGTCGATGTCGAGCGGCGTCTTCACGCCCGCCTTCGCCAGCATGTCCCTGGCCTTGGCCGCATCGAACGGGTAGTCCTTGACGGCATCGTTGTACGACCACAGCGTGGGCGGAATCAGGTTCTTCGCCGCCTGGCCGGCGCCCAGGTAGACGTCCTTGATGATCGCGGCCTTGTCGATGGCCATGCTGAAGGCCTGCCGCACTTCCTTCTTGTCGAAGGGCGGTTTCTGGGTGTTGAACGACCAGTAGGCGATGTTCAGCCCGGGCTGGCTGATCAGCCGCAGCGCGGCGTCTTTCCGCATCTCGGGCAGGTCGGCCGGGCGCGGCGCGATGACGAAGTGGCACTCACCCGCCTTCAGCTTGCTGTAACGCGCGGTGGGGTCGGGCGTGATGGCGTAGACGAGGTCGTCCACCAACGCCTTTTCACCCCAGTAGGCGGGGTTGGCCTTGAAGCGGATCACCGCGTCCTTCTGGTAAGTGACGAAGGAGAACGGCCCGGTGCCCACCGGAACCTGGTCGAACTGCTCCTTCTTGCCGGCCTTGGCCAGCATGTCGGCGTACTCGGCCGAATGGATGCTGGCGAAGTCCATCGCCAGGTTGGCCAGCATCGTCACGTTGGGCCGCTTGAGCGTGATGCGCACGGTCAGCGGATCGAGCTTCTCGATGGCCTGAACGTCGTCCGCCAGTCCCATGTCGGCGAAGTAGTCGTACTTGCCGCCCGACACCTTGGCGTAGGGGTGGTCGGTCTTCCATTGGCGTTCGAAGGAGAACAGCACGTCGTCGGCGTTGAAGTCCCGCGTGGGCTTGAAGCCGCCGGGGCCGGCGTGGAACTTGACACCCGGGCGCAGCTTGAAGGTGAACACCTTGGCGTCCGGTGACACCGTCCAGCTTGCGGCCAGCCCGGGTTCGACCTGCGTGCTGCCGCGCGCGAACTGGGTCAGCTTGTCGTACACCGGCCGTGCGGCGTCGAAGCTCGTGCCCGTGGTGTTGAGCGCCGGGGTGAAGTTCTCGGGTGAGCCTTCGGAGCAAAAGACCAGGGTCTTGGCCTGCAGCGCCGGCGCGGCGAATGCGGTGGCCAGCGCGGTGGCGATGGCGGCGTGGGTGATGCGGGACATCGAGGACTGGAACATGGAAGCCTCCTTTGCGGTGCGCTGATGCTAAGGGCTCGTTCCAGAATAACTTGAACATTTGACTCGCTGGCCTTGGGCGCGCTGCGGCGTTGCGAATCGCTTGTGTGGCTCGCCACACGGCGCACTTCGCGCCTTGCATCGCATCCCAATCCAGTGGCCAAATGTCCAAGTTATTTCCTCACGAGCCCTAAGCCTGCTCCGGCCTTGCAATCCGCGCGCCTGATCAGCGTTTCCCTGAGGTGCGCCAACGGTGGGCGGCCGCTAGCATCCGGTTGGTTATTCAACGCGACCCGGGGTTCCTTTGCTGGTCTTGCAGCTCGTCATCAGTGGTATCGCGCAGGGCTGCATCTACGGCTTGATTGCGCTGGGCTTCGTGCTGATCTACAAGGCCACCGAGACGGTGAGCTTCGCGCAGGGCGAGCTGATGATGATGGGCGCCTTCTGCGGGCTCGCGCTGATGACGCTGCTCGGCTTCCCGTTCTGGCTGGCGGTGCCCAGCGCGGTGGCCGCAATGGCGCTGTTCGGCATGCTCGCCGAGCGGCTGGTGATCCGCCCGGTGCTCGGCCAGCCGGCGTTTTCCATCGTCATGCTGACCATCGGCATCGGGTACGTGGCGCGCGGCGCCATCACCATGCTGCCCAACATCGGCACCGAGACGCATACCCTGCCGGTGCCCTACAAGGACGCCATTTTCAAGCTGGGCGAGTTGGTCATCAACGTCGAGCAGCTGGTGGTGATCGCAGCCACCGCGTTGCTCTGCCTGGCGCTGTTTGCGTTGTTCCGCTACAGCAAGCTGGGCGTCGCGATGCAGGCGGCCTCGCAGAACCAGCTGGCGGCGTACTACATGGGCATTCCGGTGCAGCGGCTGAACGGCCTCGTGTGGGGGCTGGCGGCGGCCGTGGCGGCGGTGGCCGGGTTGCTGCTGGCGCCCATCACCTTCGTGCACGCGAACATGGGCTTCATCGGGCTGAAGGCCTTCCCGGCCGCGGTGGTGGGCGGCTTCGGCAGCCTGCCCGGGGCCATCGTCGGCGGGCTGATCATCGGCATCGTCGAGTCGCTGTCGGGTTTCTATCTGCCCGAGGGTTTCAAGGACGTGATGGCCTACGTGGTGGTGCTGGCGATGCTGATGTTCAAGCCGAACGGGCTGTTCGGCGAGACCTTGCGGAAGAAAGTCTAGGACCAGGCCTGAAATGAAGCCCCCAAGCTCGCTTTCGCTCGCCACCCCCCAAGGGGGCTGTTCGCCAGCGGCCCGGCAAAGCCGGTTCCGCGACGGGAAGCCTGGTGTGCCCGTCGCGCTTCATGCGTCGTGGGTGTCGCGCTGCGGCGTGGGCAACTGACATGCGCTTCATCTTCAAGACCAGCTACGCCCAGGACATCAGCCTGGCCCGCCACGAGGGCCATCGCTTCTGGTATGCGGTGCTCGGCGTCCTGCTCGTGGCGAGCCCGTGGCTGCTGCCCGAGTACTGGCTGGCGCAGCTGACCTTCGTGCTGATCTATGCCGTGGTCGGGCTCGGGCTGATGCTGCTGGCGGGCTTCACGGGGCTGTTCTCGATCGGCCATGCGGCCTTTCTGGGCGTGGGCGCCTACACGCAGGCCGTGCTGACGAACGCCGGCCTGCCGTTCCCGCTGGCGCTGGCCTGCGCCGGCGGGCTGTCGGCGCTGGTGGGCATCGTCGTCGGCCTGCCGGCGCTGCGCGTCAAAGGCATCTACCTCGGCATCGCCACGCTGTCCTTCGGCTTCATCGTCGAAGAGGTGCTGGCGCGCTGGGAAAGCGTGACCGGCGGCAACGCCGGCATGCATGTGAAGAACCCGGTGCTGTTCGGCGCCGACCTGGGCTCGGGCACCGCCTTCTACTTCATCTGCCTGGCGGTCTGCGTGGGCGCCACGCTGATCATCGTGAACCTGCTGCGCTCGCCCACCGGGCGCGCCTTCGTGGCCATCCGCGACAGCGAGATCTCGGCGCAGAGCATGGGCATCCACCTGGCCTATTACAAGACGCTGTCGTTCGCCATCTCCGCCGCGCTGGCCGGGCTGGGCGGCGCCCTCTACGCGCACAAGATCAAGTTTCTCAGCCCCGACCAGTTCAACATCATCCAGTCGATCGACCTGCTGCTGATGGTGGTGATCGGCGGCCTGGGTTCGGTGCACGGGGCTTTTCTCGGCGCCATTTTCCTGATCACCATGCCGCAGCTGATATCGGCCGCCAAAGACGTGCTGCCGCCGGCCGTCGGCCAGGCGCCGGGGCTGCAGAGCCTGGTCTACGGTCTGGTGCTGATCGCCTTCGTGCTCTTCGAGCCGATGGGCCTGTATGGCCGCTGGCTGAAAGTGCGCACCTTCTTCAGCGTCTTCCCGTTCTACCGCAAGGGCCTGTTCAAGCGGCAGAAGTCGTTCCAGAAATCAGACAGACTCCGATGATCACGGACGTTTCCCCGCTGCTGTCGGTGCGTGATCTCACCGTGCGCTTCGGCGGTGTGCTGGCCGTCAACAAGGTCAGCTTCGATGTCATGCCCGGCGAGGTCTTCACGTTGATCGGGCCGAACGGTGCCGGCAAGACGACGGTGTTCAACCTGATCAGCCGCATCTACACGCCCACGGCCGGCAGCATCGTTTATGGCGGCGCCTTGCTGACCGAGCAGCCGGCGCATGCGGTGGCCGCACTCGGCATCGCGCGCACCTTCCAGAACATCGAGCTCTTCGAGCACGCCAGCGTGCTGCAGAACCTGCTGATCGGCCGCCACACGCACCGCAGCACGAGTCTGCTCGACGACCTGTTCTTCACCCCGAACGCGCGCCGCGCCGCGCTGGTCGCGCGCGAGAAGGTCGAGCAGGTGATCGACTTCCTCGAATTGCAGCGCTACCGCGACACACTGATTGCCGGCCTGCCTTACGGCGTGCGCAAGGTGGTCGAACTCGCCCGCGCGCTGTGCGCCGAACCGAAGCTGCTGCTGCTGGACGAACCTTCATCGGGCCTGAACGTCGAGGAGACCGAAGGCATGGCCTTCTGGATCGACGACATCCGGCGCGAGTTCGGTGCCACCGTGCTGATGGTCGAGCACGACATGACGCTGGTGAACAAGGTCAGCGACCGCGTGCTGGCGATGAACCAGGGCGAGGTGCTGGCGATGGGCACGCCGGCCGAGGTGCAGTCGCATCCGGGCGTGATCGAGGCCTATCTGGGCTCGACCGGTGACCTGTCTTCGTTGCGGAGGACACCATGAACCCGGCTGCCGAGGTGATGCTGCAGCTCAGCAACGTCGAAAGCGCCTACGGCCCGATCAAGGCGATCCGCGGCGTCAGCCTGAAGGTGCGGCGCGGCGAGATCTCCACCGTGCTGGGCAGCAACGGGGCCGGCAAGACGACGATCCTGAAGACCATCTCCGGCATCATCGACCCGCGGCGCGGCAGCATCACGTTCGACGGCCACGACATCACCTCGAAGGACCCTTCGCTGATCGTGCGCCACGGCCTCGTGCACGTGCCCGAAGGCCGCGAGGTCTTCCCGCTGCTCAGCGTGCGCGACAACCTGCTGATGGGCGCTTACACGCGCACCGACCGCGACGGCGTGGCGCGTGACATCGAAGCCTCGTACGGCTACTTCCCGATCCTGCGTGAGCGCGCCGCGCAGGACGCCGGCCTGCTGTCCGGCGGCCAGCAGCAGATGCTGGCCATCGCACGCGCGCTGATGGCGCGGCCGGGCATGATCCTGCTCGACGAACCCTCGCTCGGCCTCAGCCCGAAGCTGACGAAGGAGATCTTCGAGATCGTCGTGCGCATCAACCGCGAGCGTGGCACCACCATTCTGCTGGTGGAGCAGAACGCCAACATGGCGCTGAACGCGGCCGACCACGGCTACGTGCTGGAGAACGGCCGCATCGTGATGGAAGACAGCTGCGCCGCGCTGCGCGAGAAGGACGACGTCAAGGAGTTCTACCTCGGCATGAAGGAAGCCGGTGTGCGCGGCGAACGGCGCTGGAAGAAGAAGAAGACATGGCGCTGATTCCATCGTTGCGGAGGGCAGGGCGATGAGCGGCTTGTGGACTCTGGCCACCGCGTCGGCGGCGCCCGTCGGCCGGCTCGTCGAAGGCGAGACGATCCCGGCCATGTTCTGGCACGCCGCCGCCGCGCGCGGCCCGAAGGTGTGGCTTCGCGAGAAGAAACTGGGTATCTGGCGCAGCTGGACCTGGGATCAGACGGCGCTCGCCGTGCGCGAGGTGGCGATGGGACTGGCCGCGCTCGGGCTGCAACCCGGCGACACGGCGTCGATCCTGTCGAACACGGTGGTCGAATGGGTGGTCGCCGACCTCGCCATCCTGAGCGCCGGCGGTGTGGCCAATGGCATCTACCCGACCGACGCCGCCTCGCAGGTGCGGTACCTGTGCGAGGACTCGGGCAGCAACCTGCTCTTCGTCGAGGACGAAGAACAGCTCGACAAGGCGCTGGAAGTGCGTGCCAGTCTGCCCAGGCTGAAGAAGATCGTGGTCTTCGACATGGAAGGCCTGCACCAGTACGAGGACCCGATGGTCATCAGCCTGGCGCAACTGCGCATGCTGGGCGCCGAACACGACCGCGCGCACCCGGGGCTGTTCGACGAGCGGCTGCGCAGCCGCCGGCCCGAAGACCTGGCGATCCTCGTCTATACCTCGGGCACCACCGGCCGGCCCAAGGGCGCGATGCACAACCATGCCGGGCTGATCCACGTCATACGCGGCTACTCGGAAATCTTCGACCAGAACGAACGCGACGAACGCATGGCCTTCCTGCCGTTGTGCCACATCGTCGAGCGCGTGGGCGGCGAGTACGTCGCCATGTACACCGGCGCGGTGCTCAACTTCGTCGAGAACCCCGACACCGTGCCCGAGAACGTGCGTGAAATCGCACCCACGCTGTTCACGGCGGTACCGCGCGTCTGGGAAAAGTTCTATTCGGGCGTCATGGTCGCCTTGTCCGAGTCGGGCAAGTTGCAGCAGCTGGCCTACGGCTGGAGCATCGGCGTCGGCCAGCGCGTGGCCGACGCCGTGCTGGAAGGCCGTGCCGTGCCGGCCGCGTTGAAGCTGCAGTTCGGCGTGGCGCGCTGGCTGGCGCTGGACAACGTGCGCAAGATGATCGGCATCCACCGCGCCCGGCTGCTCATCACGGGTGCCGCACCTATCGCGCCCGACCTGATCCGCTGGTATCTGGCCCTGGGCGTGCCGATGGTCGAAGGCTGGGGGCAGACCGAATGCGCCGGCGGCGCCACCTTCACCCCGCCGGCGCGGCTGCGCCCGGGTTCGATCGGCACGGCCTCGCCCTTCAACGAGGTGAAGGTGGACGCCACCACCGGCGAACTGCTGGTGCGCGGCAAGAACGTCTTCATGGGCTACCTGAACCTGCCCGAGAAGACGGCCGAGACGGTGGATGCCGAAGGCTGGCTGCACACGGGCGACGTCGGCACGGTGGACGCCGACGGCTACTTCCGCATCACCGACCGCATGAAGGACATCATCATCACGGCGGGCGGCAAGAACATCACGCCCAGCGAGTGGGAGAACGAACTCAAGTTCAGCCCCTACATCACCGACGCGGTGGTGATCGGCGACAAGCGCGCCTACCTCACCGCGCTGATCATGATCGACCAGGAAAACGTCGAGAAATACGCGCAGGACCACGACGTGCCCTTCAGCAATTACGCCAGCTTGACACGCGCGCCCGAGGTGCGAGCATTGATGCAAGCCGAGATCGACCGCGTGAACAGGAAGTTCGCACGCGTTGAGCAGGTGAAGAAGTTCCACCTGCTCGAAGACCTGCTGACCGCCGAAGACGAAGAGCTCACGCCGACGATGAAGCTCAAGCGTTCGCTGGTGCAGAAGAAGTACGCGCCGCAGATCGACGCGATGTATGCATGACCACCCCGTAGGAGACAACGCATGAAACCGATCATTCAAACCCTGGCCGCCGCCACGTTGGCCGTCGGCCTAACCGCCGCTGCGCAGGCCCAGCAGGGCGTGAGCAAGACCGAGATCAACGTCGGCACCATCCAGGATCTGTCGGGCCCGCTGGCCGGGTTCGGCAAGCAGATCCGGCTGGGCATGATGCTGCGCGTCGACGAGATCAATGAGCAGGGCGGCATCAACGGCCGCAAGCTGACGCTGGCCATCGAGGACTCTGGCTACGACCCGCGCAAGGCCGTGCTGGCGGCTCAGAAGCTGGTCAACCAGGACAAGATCTTCGCCATGCTGGGACATCTGGGGACGGCTCAGAACAACGCCGCCATGCCGGTGCAGTTCGAGAAGAACGTCGTCAACTTCCTGCCCGTGACCGCCGCGCGCGAGATGTACGACCCCTTCCACAAGCTCAAGTACGCGTTTGCCGCGCCCTACTATGACCAGATGCTCTCCGCCTTGCCCAAGCTGGTGAAGGAGAAGGGCGCGAAGAAGGTCTGCACCATCTATCAGGACGACGAGTTCGGCCTCGAAGTGGTGCGCGGCGCCGAAGCCGGCCTGAAGACGATCGGCATGGAACTGGCCGAGAAGACCTCGTTCAAGCGCGGCGCCACCGACTTCTCTTCCCAGGTGGCGCGCCTGAAGGCCGCCGGCTGCGACTTCGTCGTGCTGGGCACCATCATCCGCGAGACCATAGGCACCATCGCCGAGAGCCGCAAGACCGGCTTCAACCCGACCTTCATGGGGAGCAGCGCCGCCTACACCGACCTCATCCACAAGCTGGGCGGCAAGGCGATGGACGGCCTGTACGCCACCATGACCGTGGTCAACCCCTACCTCGACGACGCCTCGCAGCCGGTGCGTTTCTGGGCCAACAAGTACAAGACCAAGTTCAGCGAGGACCCGACGGTGTTCTCGGTCTATGGCTATCTGATCATCGACACCTTCGGCAAGGCCGCCACGAAGGCCGGCGCCGGCCTCAGCACCGAGAGCTTCATCAAGGCCATGGACACGATGACGATCCCGCCTGACATGTTCGGTTCGGCCGAGCAGACCTTCAGCCCGACCAAGCGGCTGGGCAGCAATGCATCGCGTCTGTCGCAACTGCAGGACGTGCGCTGGCGCGTCGTGGCCGACTACATGAAGTGACGGCCCAGTGACTGCATGGGCGCCCTGCTGGCTGTGCCCGGGCGGCCAGTTTTCCGGCTTTCATCGGGCCACGATAATCCGCCCATGAGCACAGGATTCGATTGGCTCGAGGTCGAATCGCTCGACCTCGATGGGCAGGGCGTGGCGCACCGCGCGCCGGTGGAAGGCGACGTTGGCGAGGCCGGCGCCGGCAAGGTGGTCTTCATCGAAGGCGCCTTGCCCACCGAGCGCGTGCAGGTTCAGGTCTCGCGGAAGAAGAAGCAGTGGGAGCAGGGCCAGATGACGGCGCTGCAACGCGAAAGCGCGCAGCGCGTGCGGCCCGGCTGCCCGCACTTCGGCCTGCATGCGGGCGCCTGCGGCGGCTGCAAGATGCAGCACCTGCACCCGGCTGCGCAGGTGGCCGTCAAGCAGCGGGCGCTGGAAGACAGCCTCTGGCACCTGGGCAAGGTGAAGGCCGGACAGGTGCTGCGGCCCATCGAAGGGCCGGCCTGGGGTTACCGGCACCGGGCCCGGCTGTCGGTGCGCTACGTCGTCAAGAAGGGCGTGGTGCTGGTCGGCTTTCATGAGCGCAAGTCGAGTTTTGTCGCCGACATGAGCGTCTGCCCGGTATTGCCGGCGCCGATCAGCGCCCTGCTGCTGCCGCTGCGTGAGCTTGTCGCCGGCATGGACCAGCGCGACCGCCTGCCGCAAATCGAACTGGCGGCCGGTGACGAGGTGATCGCGCTGGTGCTGCGTCATCTGGAGCCCGTGAGCGCGGCCGATGCCCAGCGCCTGCGCGACTTCGGCGCCGCGCACGGCGTGCAGTGGTGGCTTCAAGCCAAGGGGCCCGACACCGTGCAACGGCTCGATGAAGGCGGCCCGGAGCTGGCCTACGCGCTGCCCGAGTTCGACGTCCTGATGCCCTTCAAGCCGACCGATTTCACCCAGGTCAACCCGCACATCAACCGCGTGCTGGTGGGCCGTGCGCTGCGCCTGCTGGACGTGCAAGCTCATGAGCGTGTGATCGACTGGTTCTGTGGTCTGGGCAACTTCACCCTGCCGCTGGCCCGGAAGGCACGCGAGGTGCTGGGCATCGAAGGCAGCGAGGTGCTGGTGGCGCGTGCGCGCGACAACGCAATGAAAAACGGACTGGAGGCGCGCACCCGCTTCGAAGCGCGCAACCTGTTCGAGATCAGCGCCGCCGACCTGCCCGGCGTCGGCGCCGCCGAGCGCTGGCTGATCGACCCGCCGCGCGAAGGCGCCTTCGCGCTGGCCAAGGCGCTGGCCGAGCTTCAGGCCGAACCGGTGGCCGGCTGGGCGCCGCCGGAGCGCATCGTCTACATCAGCTGCAATCCCGCCACACTGGCGCGCGACGCCGGCCTGCTGGTGCACCAGGCCGGTTACCGCTGCAGCTTGGCCGGCGTGGTGAACATGTTCCCGCACACCGCGCATGTAGAGAGCATGGCGGTATTCGACCGCGCCTGACGCCAGCCACCGGGTTTTCGATGAGTTGCCAGATGGTCACGATTGTTACCATCGGCAGATGATCACCGCCGCCTATCGCCTTGAGCCGGCCGCACGCGTGCTGGTTTTCGACGCCCGCGACCTGCCCTGGCAGGACACGCCCGAACCCGGTCTGCGGCTCAAGCCGGTGCGCTACGACGACCAGCGCGGCCACTTCCTCGGGTTGGTGGGATTTGCGCCGATGACGCGCAGCGGCCTGCACCAGCACCGCGGCGTGGCCTGCAGTTTTGTCATCGATGGCGGCCTGCACGACTATCACGGCCCAATTGGCCTTCACCAGGCCGGCATCAACCTGACTGGTGCCACGCATGACGCCATCGCCTACACGAACACCGTGCTCGTCTCGCGACTCGAAGGGCCGGTGATCTATCCGCACGAGCGCAGTGAACTGAGCGGCCTGCATGCGGGTTCGCGGCATGCCGACATCACGAACCCGGCGCCCGACGTGCCGCCGGAACTGAACGTCGATGTCGACCGCCTGCCGGCGCAGCAGACAGGCATCACCGGCATTCGCCGGCAGACCATCTTCGATTACGCCGGCACCGGCAGCGATCACCGATTCTTGCAGCTGTCGCTGGCGCCCGGAACCGTCTGCCCGGACTGGCGCGCCACCGCGCTTACCGAGTTCTGGGTGCGCGGCGGTGAGTTGCAGATCGATGGCCAGGCGGCGCATGCGAACTGTTTCATCGTCGTCGAAGCCGGCGCCACCGTCAGCATGACCGCGCCCTTCGGCGCCATGCTGCTGGCCTGGGCCGACGGGCCGGATTTCTGGATAGATGTCGCGGGCGGTGCGGTGGGCTCGCGCTCGCCGCAGTCAAGCCTGTTCGGGTTCTGACCGCTGCAGCGCGGCGATCAGCCGGTCCATCATCTGCCCGACCAGGGCCTGCTCGGCCGCGCTGATGCCACTGAAGAGTTGCGCTTCACGCCCGCTGGCCAAGGTGCCGATGGCCGTGAACAAGGCCTGCCCGGTGTCGCTGAGCCAGAGTTGCGTGCGCCGCGCGTCGGCGGTGTCGGCCCGTTTGACGAGGCGGCCGCGCCGCTGCAGCACGGCGATGGCGCGGCTGATGCTCATCTTGTCGAGACCCGTGGAGTCCGCGACCTCGCGCGCCGCCACGCCCGGGTGACTGGCCAGCACGACCATCACGCGCCATTCGTTGAGCGAGAGCTGATGCGAGCGCGACAGCGTTTCGACGAAGGGCCGCGCGGTCAGGTTGACCACGCGCACGAGCTTGAAGAACAGCGAGCTGTCGAGCGGCAGACGCGGCGGCGTGGCCACTTCGGGCGTGCCAGGTGTGCCGCGCACGGCAGCGCCGGGCTGGCGCCGCTGCTTCACGGCGGAGCGCACCGCAGTCATCAGACTTTGCGCGTCTTCTCGACGATCTGCTCGATCTTGCCCACCAGGCTGGCGTTGGTCTGCACCTTCCAGCGCACATAGGTGCGCCGGGTGGCGATCTGCCAGGTCTTGGCTTCGGCGGCGGTGGGCACGTGCACCTCGACGCCCAGCGCGCGCACGCGGTCGACGTCTTCGGCGAACAGTTTGCGCACCAGCGCCACCTGCTGGCGAGCGGCGTCCTGCGCAGCTTCACGCACGGTCTTCTGGTCGGCCACGTTCCAGCTCGCCCACACCGGCCCGGCGATGGCGAACAGCAGGATGTCGTTCGAGTAGTTCCACTTGGTGACGAACTTCTGCCCCAGGGTGTGGATCTTGGCGGCCAGGAAGACCTCGAGCGGGTTCTCCTGCGCGTCGACCGCGCCGGAGGCCAGCGCGGGCTGGGCGTCGGCCCAGCTCATGAAGGTCGGATTGGCGCCCATGTCGCCCATGATCTCGCCGTACATCGGGCTGCCCACGACGCGGATCTTGATGCCCTTCAGGTCTTCGGGCGCCTTCACCGGGCGCTTCGAATTGCTGATCTGCCGGTAGCCGGTTTCGCCGATGGCCAGCGGCTCGGCGCCAGCCTTGCGCACCAGGTCGAAGTAGTCGCTGACGATGCCGGGGTCGGTGGTCGCGGCGTCCCAGGCCTTGTGGTCGGGCAGCAGGAAGGGCAGGGTGAAGACGCCGAGTTCGCGCACCGTGCCGGCCCAGTTGATGGGCGCGCCGCAGAGCACGTCGATGACGCCCTGGCGCATTGCGGAAAACTCGCGGTCCTGCTGGCCCTGCACCAGACTGGCGCCCGGGTACTGCTTGATGTTGATGCGGCCCGCCGTGCGCTCGCGCACCAGGTTGGCGAAGATTTCGCCGCCCTTGCCCCAGGCGAAGGCCGGCGGCACCACGGTGCTCATCTTGTATTCGGCCTTGTAGGCGGCCTGCGCGAACACGTGGCGCGGCAGGCCCAGCGCGGCGGCGCTGCCGCCGATGATCTTGATCAGGTCACGTCGAATCATGGTGCCAGTCTCCTTCAGTTTGTCGGTCTCGAAAGCCGGTCAATAGCCCAGCGCGCGGGGCAGCCACAGGGCGAGCTGCGGGAACACCGCCACCAGCACGGTGGCGGCCACGAAACTCAGCACCAGCCAGCCCACGTGCGGCACGGTCTGTTCGATGCGCACGCCGGCCAGCCGGCAGGCCACCAGCAGGTTGACGGCCACCGGCGGTGTGAACTGGCCGATCGCGATCACCATCGTCAGCAGCACGCCGAACCACACCGGGTCCCACTGGAAGCTGATCATCAGCGGGTAGAGCAGCGGCAGGAAGATGAGGAAGATCGAGACGCCGTCGAGCACCATGCCCACGCCTAGCAGCACGATCAGCAGCGCCACCAGCGCGCCCGTGCTGCCCACGCCCGAGGCCGTCACGGCCTGCACCAGCGGGTCGGCCAGGCCGAGCGTGTTGACCGAATAGGCGAAGATGCCGGCCAGCGCCATCACCACCATGATGACGGCCGAGATCTCGCTGGCCTCGCGGAATATCCCGTAGAGATCACGCAAGCTGATCGAGCGGTGGATGACGAGGCCGACGAAGAGGCCGTAGACGACGGCCACCACGGCGGCTTCGGTCGGCGTGAACCAGCCCACGCGCATGCCGCCCAGTATCAGCACCGGCGCGGCCAGGCCCCAGGAGGCGTCTCTCAGCGAGCGCCAGAAGGGCAGGCGCGGCAGCTCACGTTCCAGCGCGCCGTAGCCGCGCCGGCGCGACAGCCAGACGGCCGGCAAGATCAGCGCCAGCCCGGCCAGCACGCCCGGCAGCATGCCGGCGGCGAACAACGCCGGCACCGAGGCGCCGGGCACCGAGACGCTGTAGACGACGAAGGCGATCGACGGCGGAATCAGGATGTCGGTGGCCGCCGCCGCGCCCACGATGCTGGCGGAGAACGGCGCCGGGTATCCGGCGCGGGCCATCGCGGCGATCATCACGCCGCCCACCGCCGCCGCATTCGCCGGGCCCGAGCCCGAGATGCCACCCAGCACCATCGCCACCAGGATGGCGACCAGCGGCAGCATGCCCGCCGAGCGGCCGACGCAGGCCACCGCGAAGTTCACCATGCGCTGGGCCACACCGCTGCGGTCGAAGATGCTGCCCACCAGCACGAACATCGGCAAGGCGAGCAGCGGGTACTTGGCAATGCCGGCCTGCATGTTCTGCGGCGCAGCCAGCAGGCCCCACCATTGGGTGTCGAAGTTGGCCCAGGCAATCGCCACCACGCCGCCGAGGCCGAGCGCCGCGCCGATGGGCACGCCCGCCACCATCAGCAGCAGGAACAGGGCGAACAGCGTGAAGCCGATCATGGGGTTGCTTGAAATCGCCGCTTCAAGCCGATGGCGCGCGCGCCGTCGCCCAGGCCAGCCCGAAAGACCGCAGCGCGACCATCACGCAGAGCAGCGGCGAGAAGACGGTGAACCACCAGCGCGGCACGCCCAGGCCCATCGACGTCTCGGCGTAGCGGATCTCGTCGGCCACGACGCGCGCGAACAGCAGCGCCAGGCCGAGGAAGAGCAGGCCGAAAAGGCAGGCGCCGATGATCTTCAGCCCGCGCCGCCGCGCCGCGCTGCCGCCGTCGTAGAAGAGTTCGATGCGGATGTGGCGGTCACGTGCGGCCGCCGCGCTGGCGCCGGCCAGCGTCATGACCACCATCAGGAAGACCGAAATTTCCTCGGTCCAGGCGTAGGACTTGTCGCTGAAGTAGCGGGTCACCACGTTGAGCAGCGTGATCAGCACCAGCAGCGCCATGCAGGCCACCGAGAGGCCTTCCTCAAAGGCCAGCGGAATACGCGGCATGGACTGCCGCGGTGCTTCTTCCGGCGGTTGCGGGGGCTGGGCCACCTGGACCTCCCGGCCTGGGAAATCCGGCCGTTGACGGTAGATGGTAACGATCGTGACGGTTTGCACATCTCAGGCTTACCCTGAACCGTGGCCGCCATGAAGACAGGGCCCGAAGGCCCTGTGTCACAAGATCCGATGCGGCGGCGGCAGAGCCGCCGCAAGATCGTCAGTCGCTGTTGCTGCTGCCGATGCCGAGCAGTGCCAGCAACATCTGGAAGACGTTGTAGATGCTCAGGTAGACGCCCAGAGTAGCGCTGATGTAGTTCGTCTCCAGGCCGTCCTGCACACGCTTCAGGTCATGCAGGATGAAGGCCGAGAAGATGCCGATGCCCAGCACCGCCAGCGTGATCATCAGCGCGCTCGACTGGATGAACATGTTGGCGATCATCGCCACCAGCAGCATGATCGCGCCGATGAACAGCCACTTGCCCATCGCCGACAGGTCACGCTTGATCACCGAAGACAGCGTCGCCATGCCGAGGAAGATGGCGCCCGTGCCGCCGAACGCCGTCATGATCAGGCTGGCGCCGTTGTTCATGCCCAGCACCGAGCCGACCAGTCGCGACAGCATCACGCCCATGAAGAAAGTGAAAGCCAGCAGCATCGGCACGCCAGCCGCCGAATTCTTCGTCTTCTCGATGGCATACATGAAGCCGAAGGCGCCAGCCAGGAAGACGATCAGCCCGATGCCCGGGGTCAGGGCGCGCGCGATGCCGGTCTGCACGCCGATCCAGGCGCCCAGCACGGTGGGCACCATCGACAGCGCCAGCAGCCAGTAGGTGTTGCGCAGCACGCGGTTGCGTTGTGCTGCCAGCGCGCCGCCACCGGCCAGGCCAGGATAGTTTTGCACGCTCTCGTTCATTTGATCTCCGATCAAGGTGGTGACGCGCATGAAGCATGCGCAGAACTGCATTCTAGGTTTTCCACAGGCTGGCGCTTTTGTCCCCACAGCGGGTGGCGGAATCGCCGCCGAGCGGGTACCCTGCGCCCCTTCCAAACCGCGCCAACCTCATGAAAACGAAGCCCTTCCTGACATTGGACGATACCCGTCGCATCGCGGCGGCTGCCGAAGCCGAAGCGGCCGCCAACCAATGGGCGGTCACCTTCGCCATCGTCGACGACGGCGGCCACCTGCTGTGGCTGCAGCGCGGTGACGGTGCCGCGCCGATCTCGGCCCTGATCGCCCCGGCAAAAGCCCGTACCGCCGCGCTGGGCCGGCGCGAGAGCAAGGTCTACGAGGACATGATCAACCAGGGCCGGGCCTCTTTCCTCAGCGCGCCCACGCTGGAAGGCATGCTCGAAGGCGGCGTGCCGGTGATGGTCGACGGCCACTGCATCGGCGCGGTCGGCGTCAGCGGGGTGAAGTCGGACGAAGACGCACAGATCGCACGCGCCGGCATCGCTGCGCTGGGAGCCTGAAGCCGAGGCCGGCCGCACCCGCAGTGGCTTGCCGCGGTGGCTGGCCGCCGTCGGCCCGCTACAATCCGGCGGTTTACCCGCAAACACCGCAGCCCAGCGAAACTCCATCAACGGTTTCCCCCCGGACTCCGACCGCGAACCTCCGAGAGGGCGACCAAAAGGCTGCCGAACGGTGATCAGCGGGGTCGAACTGGGCACGCGATTCCTCCGGAGCCATTGCCTTGCTGCCCGTCCTGCCCCCCGCTCTGCTCGCACTCGCCGACGGCACCACCTTCCTCGGCACCTCGATCGGCGCGCCCGGTCGCACCGTCGGGGAGGTGGTGTTCAACACCGCGATGACCGGCTACCAGGAAATCCTGACCGATCCCAGCTACTGCCGGCAGATCGTCACGCTGACCTATCCGCACATCGGCAACACCGGCATCAACACGGAAGACGTTGAATCCGGCCGCGTCTTCGTCGCCGGTCTGATCATCAAGGACCTGCCGATCCGGATATCCAACTTCCGTGCCACCCTTACGCTGCCGCAGTACCTGGAGCGCGAAGGCACGGTCGCTATCGCCGACATCGACACGCGCCGGCTGACGCGCCTGCTGCGCAGCAAGGGCGCGCAGAACGGCTGCATCCTGAGCCTGCCGGCCGGCAGCGCGGTGACGCCGGCCCTCGTCGAAGAAGCCATCGCGCTGGCCGTGGCCGCGCCGTCGATGTCCGGCCTCGACCTGGCCCGCGTGGTATCGGCCGGGCAGCCCTACGAGTGGACGGAAACGGAATGGCAGCTCGGTGCCGGCTACGGCACGCTGGGCGACGCTGCGCATCACGTGGTGGCCTATGACTTCGGCGTCAAGCGCAACATCCTGCGCATGCTGGCCGGCCGCGGCTGCCGCGTCACCGTGGTGCCGGCGACCACCCCCGCCACCGAGGTGCTGAAGCTGCGCCCTGACGGCATTTTCCTGAGCAACGGCCCCGGCGACCCCGAGCCCTGCGACTACGCGATCAACGCCACGCGCACGCTGATCGACCGCGGCCTTCCCACCTTCGGCATCTGCCTCGGTCACCAGATCATGGCGCTGGCCTCGGGCGCCCGCACCTTCAAGATGAAGTTCGGCCACCACGGCGCCAACCACCCTGTGAAGGACCTGGAAAGCGGCCGCGTCAGCATCACCAGCCAGAACCACGGTTTCGCGGTCGATGAGGCCTCGTTGCCGGCGAACCTGCGGCCGACACACGTCAGCCTGTTCGACGGCACCCTGCAAGGACTGGTGCGCACGGACCGCGCGGCCTTCAGCTTCCAGGGCCACCCCGAAGCTTCGCCCGGGCCGCACGACATCGCCACGCTGTTCGACCGCTTCGTCGCTTCGATGGAGCACCACTGACATGCCCAAACGTTCAGACATCCACAGCGTGCTCATCATCGGCGCCGGCCCGATCATCATCGGCCAGGCCTGCGAATTCGACTATTCCGGCGCCCAGGCCTGCAAGGCGCTGCGCGAGGAGGGCTTCAAGGTCATCCTCGTCAACAGCAATCCGGCCACCATCATGACCGACCCGGACATGGCCGATGTGACCTACATCGAACCCATCACCTGGCAGGTGGTCGAGAAGATCATCGCGCGTGAACGGCCCGATGCGATTTTGCCGACGATGGGCGGCCAGACCGCGCTGAATTGCGCGCTCGACCTGCACAAACACGGCGTGCTGGCGAAGTACGGCGTCGAGATGATCGGCGCCAATGAGCGTGCCATCGAGAAGGCCGAGGACCGCCTGAAATTCAAGGACGCGATGACCTCGATCGGCCTGGCGTCTGCAAAGAGCGGCGTGGCGCACACGATGGAAGAGGCCTGGAGCGTGCAGAAACGCATCATGACCGAGATCGGCGGCGCGGGTTTCCCTGTGGTGATCCGCCCCAGCTTCACGATGGGCGGCACGGGCGGCGGCATCGCCTACAACCCGGAGGAGTTCGAAGAGATCTGCCGGCGCGGCATCGACCTCTCGCCGACCCACGAACTGCTGATAGAGGAAAGCCTGATCGGCTGGAAAGAGTTCGAGATGGAGGTGGTGCGCGACCGCCTCGACAACTGCATCATCGTCTGTTCGATCGAGAACCTCGACCCGATGGGCATCCACACCGGTGACAGCATCACTGTGGCGCCCGCGCAAACGCTGACCGACAAGGAGTTCCAGTTGATGCGCAACGCGTCGATCGCGATCCTGCGCGAGATCGGCGTCGACACAGGTGGCTCGAACGTGCAGTTCTCGGTCGACCCGAAGACCGGCCGCATGATCGTCATCGAAATGAACCCGCGCGTCAGCCGCAGTTCTGCGCTGGCCTCCAAGGCCACCGGTTTCCCGATCGCCAAGGTGGCGGCCAAGCTGGCGGTGGGCTACACGCTCGACGAACTGAAGAACGACATCACGGCCGGCGCGGGCTTCCAGGGCACGCCGGCGAGCTTCGAGCCGACCATCGACTACGTGGTGACGAAGATCCCGCGTTTCGCGTTCGAGAAGTTCCCCGCCGCCGACCCTCATCTCACCACCCAGATGAAAAGCGTGGGCGAGGTGATGGCGGTGGGCCGCACCTTCCAGGAAAGCTTCCAGAAGGCGCTTCGCGGGCTCGAGACCGGCATCGACGGGCTGAGCGAAAGAAGCACCGACCGCGACGAGATCATCGACGAGATCGGCAACGCCGGCCCCGAGCGCATTCTCTTCGTCGGCGATGCCTTTCGCATCGGCATGTCTCTCGATGAAGTGTTCGAGGAGACCGCCATCGACCCCTGGTTCCTGGCGCAGATCGAGCAGCTCATCACCATCGAGCGGCAACTCAGGGGCCGCAGCGTGGCGAGCCTGTCGGCCGAGGAACTGCGCTATCTGAAGAAGAAGGGGTTTTCCGACAAGCGCATCGGCAAGCTGCTGGAGAGCAACCAGCACGAGGTGCGTCGCGCCCGCCATGCGCTGGGCGTGCGGCCGGTCTACAAGCGCGTCGACACCTGCGCTGCCGAGTTCGCCACGCAGACCGCCTACATGTATTCGTGCTACGAAAACGCAGACGGCGAATGCGAGGCCGAACCGACCGATCGCAAGAAGATCATGGTGCTGGGCGGCGGGCCGAACCGCATCGGCCAGGGCATCGAGTTCGACTACTGCTGCGTGCATGCGGCTCTCGCGCTGCGCGAGGACGGCTACGAAACCATCATGGTCAACTGCAACCCGGAAACCGTGTCGACCGACTACGACACCAGCGACCGCCTCTACTTCGAGCCGGTGACGCTGGAAGACGTGCTGGAGATCGTCGCCAAGGAGCAGCCGGTCGGCGTCATCGTGCAGTACGGCGGGCAGACGCCGCTCAAGCTGGCGCTGGAGCTCGAAGCCAACGGCGTGCCGATCATCGGCACCTCGCCCGACAGCATCGACGTTGCCGAGGACCGCGAGCGCTTCCAGAAGCTGCTGAACGAACTGGGCCTGAAGCAGCCGCCGAACCGCACCGCGCGCACCGAAGAAGCGGCGCTGGAACTGGCGCACCAGATCGGCTACCCGCTGGTGGTGAGGCCGAGCTATGTGCTGGGCGGCCGGGCGATGGAAATCGTGCACGGCGACAAGGATCTGGAGCGCTACATGCGCGAGGCCGTAAGGGTCAGCGACAAGTCGCCGGTGCTGCTCGACCGTTTTCTCGACGACGCCATCGAAGTCGACGTCGACTGCATCAGCGACGGCACCGAGGTGATGATCGGCGGCATCATGGAACACGTGGAAGCCGCCGGCATCCACTCGGGCGATTCGGCCTGTTCATTGCCGCCGTACACCTTGCCCGCAGCGTTGCAGGACGAGATGCGCCGGCAGACCGTGCTGATGGCCAGGGCGCTGAAGGTGGTCGGGCTGATGAACGTGCAGTTCGCCATCCAGGGCATGAACGACCAAGGACATGACGACGCAGTCGTCTACGTGCTGGAAGTCAACCCGCGCGCGTCGCGCACCGTGCCTTTCGTCAGCAAGGCGACCGGCCAGCCGCTGGCCAAGATCGCCGCGCGCTGCATGGCCGGGCAGAAGCTCGCCGACCAGCGCTCGCCCGACGGGCGGCCGCCGCGTGAAGTGGTGCCGCCTTACTTCAGCATCAAGGAAGCGGTGTTCCCCTTCAACAAGTTCCCCGGTGTCGACCCGATCCTGGGGCCGGAGATGCGCTCCACCGGCGAGGTGATGGGCGTGGCGCGCAGCTTCGGCGAGGCGATGCTGAAGAGCCAGCTCGGCGCCGGCTCGCGACTGCCCGCCAAGGGCACCGTGGTGATCACCGTGAAGAACAGCGACAAGGCGCGCGCCGTGAAGGTGGCGGCCGACCTGCTGGCGCTTGGTTACCTGGTGGTGGCAACCAAGGGCACGGCGGCGGCCATCCTCGAGGCCGGCCTGCCGGTCAAGGTGGTCAACAAGGTGAAGGACGGCCGGCCGCACATCGCCGACATGGTCAAGGCCGGTGACATCCAGCTCGTCTTCACCACCGTGGACGAGACGCGCACGGCGATTGCCGACTCCCGCTACATCCGCACTGCGGCTTTGGCGCACCGCATCACCTACTACACGACGATGGCGGGCTGCGAAGCGGCGGTCGAGGCGCTGAAGCACCAGGACGACCTCGATGTGATGTCCCTGCAGGAATTGCAGGCCAGTCTGGTCTAAAATTCAAGCGTCACGTCCGCCGCAGGTCGCTCCGTCACAGGGGCCCATGCGGCGGTTTTACTTTTGTATCTCCAGGTCTGAACTCCCATGGTCACCATCCCATTGACGAAGCGCGGCGCCGAAAAGCTCAAGGAAGAGCTGCAGCGGCTGAAGTCGGTCGAGCGCCATGCCGTGATCCAGGCCATCGCCGAAGCGCGCGCCCAGGGCGACCTGTCGGAGAATGCCGAATACGACGCCGCCAAGGACAAGCAGGGCTTCATCGAAGGCCGCATCCTGGAAGTCGAAAGCAAGCTGGCGGCGGCCCAGATCATCGACCCCGCCACGGTGGACGCCGGCGGCCGCGTGGTGTTCGGCGCCACGGTCGACCTCGAGGACGAGGACAGCGGCGCCAAGGTCACCTACCAGATCGTCGGCGACGACGAGGCCGACCTCAAGTTCGGCCTGATCTCCATCAGCAGCCCGATCGCCCGCGGCCTGATCGGCAAGTCGGCCGGTGACGTGGCCGAAGTGCAGGCGCCCGGCGGCCTGAAGCGCTGGGAAGTCATCGGCGTGCGCTATATCTGAGATCACGCGCGGGGTGTGGCTGACGCGCTGGCGCTCGCTGCTGCCCGCGCTATGGGCTGGCGGGCTGCTTTGCGTGGCGCTGCTGGCCACGCCGGTGCCCTTTGCGACATTGGCCGCTGCCGATGCCGGCCGCGTGGTCGGCCGCATGCTCGCGCAGGAGGCCTACGCCAGCCTGGCCCTGGCGATCTTCATGCTCGTGCTTGAGCGGGTGGCGGCGCGCCGCGGCAGCTTGGTGGGCGGCGGATCGCAGTTCACCGCCGGCATGGCGCTGGCGCTGGGCGCGCTCTTCTGCACCGTGGCCGGGTACTTCGCCGTGCAGCCGATGATGGCCGCGGCTCGTGCCGGCCAGGGGCCGCTCAGCTTCATGCAACTGCACGCCGTCAGCGCCGGCTTTTACGTGCTGAAGACCGGCCTCGTGCTGGCGCTGGCCTGGCGCGCCAGCGGTCCCACAGTCGAGGTCAGGCCGTCGACTTCTTCTTGAGGCTGTTCGACTTGACGCGGGCGCGCTTGATGATGCCGCCGACCGAGAGCCGCTCATTGCCGAGCACGGTGACCTTCTTGACCGTGGCGCGGTGGTTGCCGCTCTTCGAGAACGACACCACCTTGACGGTCTTCGGCCCCGGCTTGCGGTCGGTGGCTTCGGCCTTTTCCTTCGGCGGCATCGGGCGCCAGAGCACCAGCAACTTGCCGATGTGCTGGATCGGCGCGGCGTCGAGGCGCTCGGCCAGGTCCAGCAGCATGGCGGCGCGAGCCTCGCGGTCGTCGGAAAATACTCGCACCTTGATCAGGCCGTGGGACTTCAGGGCGTTGTCGATTTCGCGGCGCACGGCGTCGGTCAGGCCGTCGTTGCCGACGTGCACCACCGGGTCGAGGTGGTGGGCAGCGGCGCGGTGATCCTTGCGCTGGGAGGGTGTGAGTTGAATCGTCGACATCTGCTTATTATCGGTCCCACATGACCGCAAAGAAAAAAAGCAAGAAAGTCGATCGTGCCTGGATCAACGAGCACCAGAACGACCCCTACGTCAAGCTGTCCCAGAAAGAAGGCTATCGGGCGCGCGCCGCCTACAAGCTCAAGGAGATCGACGAGACCCTGGGCCTGCTGAAGCCGGGACAGGTGGTGGTCGACCTCGGTGCCGTGCCCGGTGCCTGGAGCCAGTATGTGCGCCGCAGGTTCGCCCCGGCGGGTGCCCGCACCGGCGAACTCAAAGGCACCATCATCGCGCTCGACATGCTCGAGTTCGAACCCATCGAAGGCGTCGAGTTCATCCTTGGCGATTTCCGCGAAGAGTCGGTGCTGCAATTGCTGGAGCAGCGGCTTGCCGGGCGCCCGGTCGACGTGGTGCTGTCGGACATGGCGCCGAACCTGTCGGGCATTCCTTCTTCGGACGCCGCCCGCATCGCCAACCTGGTCGAACTCGCGGTCGACTTCGCGTTGCGCCACCTGCGCCCCGACGGCGCACTGGTCTGCAAATGTTTCCACGGCAGCGGCTACGACGAACTGTCCAGGCTGTTCAAGGCCTCGTTCCGCATCGCCAAGCCCATCAAGCCGAAAGCGTCTCGTGACAAATCGTCTGAAACCTTTCTGGTCGGAATCGGTCCAAAACGTCCATGAAGCCTTGCCATCAAGCACCGTCGCCGGTTGCCCAGGGCGCCGATTCACCTATGGAAGACACAGGTACTTCAAGGCTTCGGTGGGGCTTGACTCGACTAGAATCGGCCGCATATGCCGTGGACTATGGCGCTCGCTAGCGTGCGGCGTCAGGCCCGTATGAATTGGAAAAGGAGCCGCGGTGAACAATCAATGGTTCTCTAAAGTCGCAGTCTGGCTGGTGATCGCACTCGTGCTGTTCACCGTGTTCAAACAGTTCGACCGCGGAGTGACGCAGGGCAATCAAATCGGGTACTCCGATTTCCTTGAGGAAGTGCGCGCCAAACGCGTGAAGTCCGTCACGCTGCAGGAAAACCCGGGCGGCGGTACCGAGATCGTGGCGCTGACCACCGACGACAAGCGATTGCGCAGCACGGCCACGTATCTGGATCGCGGGCTGGTCGGCGACCTCATCAGCAACAACATCAAGTTCGATGTCAAGCCACGCGAAGAGCCTTCGCTGTTGATGAGCATCCTCGTCAGCTGGGGTCCGATGTTGCTTCTGATCGGCGTCTGGATCTACTTCATGCGCCAGATGCAGGGCGGCGGCAAGGGTGGCGCGTTCAGCTTCGGCAAGAGCAAGGCGCGCATGCTCGACGAGGCCAACAACACCACCAGCTTCGCTGACGTTGCCGGCTGCGACGAGGCCAAGGAAGAAGTCAAGGAACTGGTCGATTTCCTGAAAGACCCGCAGAAATTCCAGAAACTGGGCGGGCGCATTCCGCGCGGTGTGCTCCTGGTCGGGCCCCCGGGCACCGGCAAGACCCTGCTGGCCAAAGCCATTGCCGGTGAAGCCAAGGTGCCGTTTTTCAGCATCAGCGGCTCGGACTTCGTCGAGATGTTCGTCGGCGTCGGCGCGGCCCGCGTGCGCGACATGTTCGAGCAGGCCAAGAAGAGCTCGCCATGCATCATCTTCATCGACGAAATCGATGCCGTCGGCCGTCACCGCGGCGCCGGCCTGGGCGGCGGCAACGACGAACGCGAGCAGACCCTGAACCAGATGTTGGTGGAAATGGATGGTTTCGAGACCAATCTGGGCGTTATCGTGATGGCAGCGACCAACCGGCCCGACATTCTCGACCCCGCTTTGCTGCGTCCCGGCCGTTTCGACCGCCAGGTCTATGTGACGCTGCCCGATGTGCGTGGCCGTGAGCAGATCCTGGGTGTGCACATGCGCAAGGTGCCGGTGGGGCAGGACATCCGTGCCGACATACTGGCCCGTGGCACGCCCGGCTTCAGCGGCGCCGATCTGGCGAACCTGGTCAACGAGGCAGCGCTTTTCGCCGCGCGCCGCAGTGGGCGCGTGGTCGAGATGCTCGACTTCGAGAAGGCCAAGGACAAGATCATGATGGGCCCGGAGCGCAAGTCCATGGTGATGCCGGAAGACGAGCGCCGGAATACGGCCTACCATGAGGCAGGCCACGCCCTGGTGGCGCGTCTGATGCCGAAGACCGACCCGGTGCACAAGGTCACGGTCATCCCGCGCGGCCGCGCGCTGGGTGTCACGATGCAGCTGCCTGAAGGCGACCGCTACAGCATGGACAAGGACCGCATGCTGAGCACGATCTCGGTGTTGTTCGGCGGCCGCATCGCCGAGGAAGTGTTCATGAACCAGATGACCACCGGCGCCAGCAACGACTTCGAGCGCGCCACGTCGATCGCCCGCGACATGGTCACCCGCTACGGCATGACCGATGAGCTCGGGCCGATGGTCTACGCCGACAACGAGGGCGAGGTCTTCCTCGGTCGCTCAGTCACGAAGACCACCAATATGTCCGAAGAAACGATGCGCAAGGTCGACTCGGTGATCCGCCGCATCATCGACGAGCAGTACACGATCGCCCGCAAGCTCATCGAGGACAACAAGGACAAGATGCACGCCATGGCGCATGCGTTGCTCGAATGGGAAACCATCGACAGTGACCAGATCGACGACATGATGTCGGGCAAACCGCCGCGGCCGCCGAAAGACTGGACGCCGTCCTCGGCCAAGTCCAGCGGCGCCACGCCGACGGTCACGCCCGACAGCGCGCCGGCTGCCGCGTAGCCCGCCATCGGTTTCCTGTTTCGCGGGGCTTCGGCCCCGCTTTCCATTGGAGGGCGCGCCCGTGTTCTGGCAGACCACACGCTTTCAGATCGACCTTGAACTGCCGCGCGTGATGGGCATCGTCAACGTCACGCCCGACTCCTTCTCGGACGGCGGCCGCTTCATCGACGGTGCCGCTGCGCGGACGCAATGCGAACGCCTCGTGCTGGAAGGTGCGCACATGCTGGACATCGGCGGCGAGTCCACGCGGCCCGGCGCCGCCACACCCGACCTGGCTGAGGAACTCGCGCGCGTCATGCCGGTGCTGCGCCACGCCGTTACGCTGGGGGTTCCGGTGTCGGTCGATACCAGCCGGCCGGAGGTGATGCAGGCGGCGCTCGACATCGGCGTCGACATCGTCAACGACGTGCGTTCCCTGCAGAGGCCCGGCGCGCTGGCGGTGGTCGCGGCACATCCGCAGGCCGGCGTCTGCCTGATGCACATGCGCGGTGAACCGGGTGTCATGCAGGCTGCGCCGGAGTACGACGACGTGCTGGCCGATGTGAGTCGCTTTCTGGCCCTTCGTCTGGCCGAGGTGGTGGCGGCGGGCATCGCTGCCGGGCGCGTCGTGCTCGATCCCGGCATCGGGTTCGGCAAGACGGTGGCGCACAATCTCGAACTGCTGGCCCGGCAGCGCGAGTTGCTTGCCTTCGGCCAGCCCTTGCTGGTGGGCTGGTCGCGCAAGTCGACGCTGGGCGTGATCACCGGCCGGGCGGTCGATGAACGGCTCGCCGCCAGCCTGGCCGCGGCGCTGGCGGCGGCAGCGCGGGGTGCGTCCATCCTGCGCGTGCATGACGTCGCGGCCACCGTCGACGCGCTCAAGGTATGGCATGCGGCCGGCATGTCCACGGCCGCTTGAACGGCCAGCAGAAACTCGCATGGACGGCCGGCATCGCAAATGAGCGTTCCGCAGCCGACAATCAGACAGGGAGAAAGACGAACATGAGCAGAACCTATTTCGGCACCGACGGCATCCGCGGAGCCGTGGGAGTGGCGCCCATCACGCCCGATTTCATGCTGCGCCTGGGCCATGCGGTCGGGCGCGTACTGCGCCGCTCGACGCCCCGGCCCACCGTGCTGATCGGCAAGGACACGCGCATTTCCGGGTACATGATCGAGTCAGCCCTGGAGGCCGGTTTTGCGTCGGGCGGTGTCGATGTGCTGCTCAGCGGGCCGCTGCCGACGCCCGGTGTCGCCTACCTGACACGAGCCCTGCGGCTCGACCTCGGCGTCGTGATCAGCGCATCGCACAACGCCTACGCCGACAACGGCATCAAGTTCTTCTCGGCCAACGGCGAAAAGCTGCCCGACGAATGGGAGCGCGAGGTCGAAGCCGCGCTGCTGCAAGAGCCGCAATGGGTGGGCTCGGCGGGCCTCGGCAAGGCCAAACGGCTCGACGACGCGAGAGGCCGCTACATCGAGTTCTGCAAGAGCACGGTGCCGCACAGCCTGTCATTGCGAGGCATGAAGATCGTGATCGACGCGGCGCATGGCGCGGCCTATCACGTGGCGCCCGATGTCTTTCACGAACTGGGCGCGACGGTGGTGACCATCGGCTGCACGCCCGACGGCATGAACATCAACGCCGGTTTCGGTGCCACAGCGCCGCAGGCGCTGCTTCAGGCGGTGGCCGAGCACCGCGCCGACTACGGCATCGCACTCGACGGCGACGCCGACCGCCTGCTGATGGCCGACGCCGAGGGCCGGCTCTATAACGGCGACGAGTTGCTTTACGTGATGGCGGCCGACCGGCTCGCGCTGCGCCAGCCCGTGCCGGGCGTGGTGGGCACGCTGATGACCAACATGGCGGTCGAACTGGCACTGAAGGCCCTGCGTGTGCCGTTGGTGCGGGCCAAGGTCGGCGATCGTTACGTGCTGGAAGAACTCACCGCGCGCGGTTGGCAGCTCGGTGGCGAGGGCTCGGGTCACCTGCTAGCACTCGACCGCCACACCACCGGCGACGGCATCGTCAGCGCGCTGCAGATCATCATGGCCATCCGTCGCCATGGCAAGTCGCTTGCCAGCCTGCTCGAGGGCGTCAGCTTGTTTCCGCAGACGCTGCTCAACGTGCGCCTGCGCGCCGGCAGCGACTGGCAGAGCAATGCCGAACTCGACGACGTACGCAAGAGTGTCGAGCACGAACTCGGTGACAGCGGCCGCGTGCTCATTCGCGCGTCGGGCACCGAACCGGTGCTGCGCGTGATGGTCGAGGCGCGCGACGGCGCTGTCGGCCGGCGTTGCGCCGAGGCAATGGCGGCCGCTGCAGTACGCGGCTGAGGCAATTGAGCGCAGTCTGCCCTCGGTCCCGCGTCTGTCGCGAGGCCGTTGATCGCTTGCGCCGAAATTAGCGCCCGCCCGCGGCGGTTGCCCGCCGGAGCGGCGCCGAGTTCAGCGCTTCGGCGGCATCAGCACCTTGTCGATGATGTGGATCACGCCATTGGTGGCGGGCACGTCGGCCTGCTGCACCACGGCGTCTTCCACGGTCACGAAAGTGCCGGCCCTCGAGACGGCCACGTTGGCGCCTTGCACGGTCTTCACGTTGCCGTTTTTCACGTCTGCGGCCATCACCTTGCCGGGCAGCACATGGAAGGTGAGCACCGACTTCAGCAACTCCTTGTCGGCTGCCAGTTCGGCCAGGGTCTTCGCCGACACGGCCTTGAACGCCTCATTGCTGGGCGCGAACACGGTGAACGGGCCAGCGCCGCGCAGCGTGTCGGCCAGGCCGGCGTCGTTGATCAGCTTGCTCAGGGTCGACAGCTGCGGCGTGCGAGCGGCGGTGTCGGCGATGGTGGTCGGTGCCGGCGTGGTCGCGCAACCGGCGAGCACGACCAGGGTCAACGTGACGGCCAACGTCAGGGTTCTGCGGTTCAAGTTCATTCGTGGGGCTCCTGCACAGCTGTGTTGGTGAAGCTGCAAGACTAGAGACGCTCGATGACCAAAATGTGACAGTGTTGCGACACTGTGACAGCCGCCCTCCGCGGCTGTCACAGTGACGTCACAACGCCAGCCTAGAGTTCAGACATCAACAGCTTTCCCGTCGAGGGCCTCACCATGACCTTGTTCCGTACCGTTGCACTGGCGGCTTTCGTCGCCTTCACTTCAAGCGCAGTTTTGGCGCAGGATGTCACCGGCGCAGGTGCCTCGTTCCCGGCGCCGCTGTATTCAAAGTGGGCCGACGCCTACAACAAGGCCACGGGGGCGAAGATCAATTACCAGTCCGTCGGGTCATCGGCCGGCCTGCGGCAGATTCGTGGCAAGACCGTCGACTTCGGTGCCTCTGACATTCCGCTGACAGACGCCGACCTGGCAAAGGACGGTTTGATGCAGTTTCCCACCGTCATGGGCGGTGTGGTTCCGGTCGTCAATCTGAAGGGCGTCGCTCCGGGTCAGCTGCGCCTGACCGGGTCGGCACTGGGCGACATCTATCTCGGCAAGATCACCAAGTGGAACGACCCGGCCGTCGCCGCGTTGAACCCTGGGGTGCCGCTGCCCGACACCGCCATTGCCGTGGTGCGCCGCGCTGACGGTTCGGGAACGACCTTCATCTTCACCAACTACCTTTCGAAGGTGAACGCCGACTGGAAGGCGAAGGTCGGTGAGGGCGCGGCAGTGAACTGGCCGACGGGTGCCGGCGGCAAGGGCAACGAAGGTGTGGCCGCGTTTGTGCAGCGTCTGCCGAACTCGATCGGTTACGTCGAGTACTCCTATGCCAAGGCCAACAAGATGTCGCACGCCCTGATGCAGAACAAGGCGGGCAGCTTTGTCCCGCCGGATGATGCAACCTTCAAGGCCGCCGCCGCCGGCGCCAGCTGGGACAAGAGCTTCTACCAAGTGCTCACCGACCAGCCCGGCAAGGATGCGTGGCCAATCACCGGCGCGACTTTCATCGTGATGCAGAAGTCCCAGGACAAGCCGGCGTCGGCCACAGCTTCGCTGAAGTTCTTCGACTGGGCTTTTGCCAACGGCGACAAGATGGCCACCGAGTTGGAATATGTCTCTTTGCCGGACTCCGTCGAGGATCTGGTGCGCCGTTCGTGGGCCGAAGTCAAGGACGCCGCGGGCAAACCCGTCGCCTTCAAGTGACTCTGGGCGGGGTGTTGCCCCGCTTTTGATCATCGCCCGCCAACCCCCATCCGGAAGGACCCGACGTGGCCGCTACACTGCCAGCCGAACCGTTTCCGGCGAAAAAGAACATGCACATTACGGCGTCGGGTGGCGGCCAGTCGCCTCGCAAACGGCGCTTGCCCTGGGCCGACGCCGCCTTTTCATTCGTTGCCCATGCCGCCGCCTGGCTTACGCTGGCGCTGCTGGCGGCGATCATCGCCTCGTTGGTGATCGGCGCCTGGCCGGCGATCCGCGAATACGGCCTGAGTTTTCTCTGGCGCAGCGAGTGGGACCCGGTCGAAGAGAAGTTCGGCGGCCTGGTGATGATCTACGGCACGCTGATGACCTCGTTCATTGCGCTGGTGATCGCCGTGCCGGTCAGCTTCGGCATCGCCCTCTTTCTCACCGAACTATCGCCAAGCTGGTTGCGCCGGCCGCTCGGTGTGGCGATTGAATTGCTGGCCGCCGTGCCGTCCATCGTCTACGGCATGTGGGGTTTGCTGGTCTTCGGCCCGATCCTCGCCACCTACGTGCAGCAGCCGTTGCAGAACGTGTTTACCGGCGTGCCGTATCTCGGCGCGCTGTTTTCCGGCCCGCCGGTGGGCATCGGCATCCTGTCGGCCGGCATCATCCTGGCGATCATGGTCATCCCGTTCATCGCCTCGGTGATGCGCGACGTGTTTGAAACCACCCCCGCGCTTCTGAAGGAGTCGGCTTACGGCCTGGGTTCCACGACCTGGGAAGTGGTCTGGAAGGTCGTGCTGCCCTACACCAAGAGCGGCGTCATCGGCGCCATCATGCTCGGCTTGGGCCGGGCGCTGGGCGAGACGATGGCGGTGACCTTCGTCATCGGCAACTTCAATCAACTCGACTCGTTGTCGCTGTTCCAGGCGGCCAACAGCATCACCTCGGCACTGGCCAATGAGTTCGCCGAAGCCAGCCCGGGCCTGCACCAGGCCTCGCTGATTTACCTCGGCCTGGTGCTGTTCTTCATTACCTTCGTGGTGCTGGCGTTGTCCAAGCTGCTGCTGTCGCGCCTGAAGCGCAATGAAGGTGCACGCACATGAGCATCGGTGTTCTGAGCCCTCAAAAGGCGGCGCTGCACCGCCAGCGCAAAGCGGTCAACGCCGTGGCGCTGACGCTGTCGCTCGGCGCGATGGCCTTCGGGCTGTTCTGGCTGTCCTGGATCCTCTTCGAGACCTTTCGTCTCGGCCTGGGCGGCATGGCGCTGGCAGTGTTCACCGAAATGACGCCGCCGCCACTGGCTGAAACCGGCGGGCTGGCCAACGCCATCTTCGGCTCGGCGGTGATGGTCCTGCTCGCCACCGCGCTAGGCACGCCGATCGGCGTCATGGCCGGCGTCTACCTGGCCGAGTACGGCCAAAATACCTGGCTCGGCCGGGTCACGCAGTTCATCAGTGACATCCTGCTGTCGGCGCCGTCGATCGTCATCGGCTTGTTCATCTATTCCGTGGTGGTGGCCCAGTTGCGCAGCTTTTCCGCGATGGCCGGCATCCTGGCGCTGGCGCTGATCGTCATTCCGGTCGTCATCCGTACCACCGAGAACATGCTCAGCCTGATCCCGAACGCGCTGCGCGAAGCCGCCTACGCGCTGGGCACGCCGAAGTGGAAGGTGATCTCGGCCGTCACGTTGAAGGCGGCGCGCGCCGGAGTCATCACCGGCATCCTGCTGGCGCTGGCGCGAATCGCGGGCGAAACTGCGCCGCTGCTGTTTACCGCGCTGAGCAATCAGTTCTGGTCGTCCAACATCACTCAACCGATGGCCAGCCTGCCGGTGACGATCTTCAAGTTCGCGATGAGCCCTTACGAAAACTGGCGTGACCTGGCCTGGGCCGGCGTGCTCATCATCACCCTGGGCGTACTGGCGCTGAACATCCTGGCGCGCGTACTCTTCAGGAACAAGCAATAAGCCGACAGGCACCTCACGAGGTTCGGAAAACATGGACACCAAGGTCGACAGCGCCGCCACCGAAAAGCTCAAGCTCTCGGTGCGTGACCTCAATTTCTACTACGGCAAATTTCACGCGCTGAAGCACATCAACCTCGACGTTCCCGAACACAAGGTCACCGCCTTCATCGGCCCGTCGGGGTGTGGCAAGAGCACGCTGTTGCGGGTTTTCAACCGCATGTTCGAGCTCTACCCCGAGCAGCGCGCCGAAGGCCGGGTCACGCTCGACGGCGAGGACATCCTGTCGAAGAAGCTCGACGTGTCGCTGGTGCGCGCCAAGATCGGCATGGTGTTCCAGAAGCCCACGCCGTTTCCGATGTCGATCTACGACAACATCGCCTTCGGCGTGCGCCTGTTCGAAAGCCTGCCGCGCGCGGAAATGGATGAACGTGTGGAGTGGGCGCTGAAGAAGTCGGCGCTCTGGAACGAGGTCAAGGACAAGCTCAATCAGAACGGCGCCAGCCTGTCGGGCGGTCAGCAACAGCGGCTGTGCATCGCTCGCGGCATCGCCATCAAGCCCGAGGTGCTTTTGCTCGATGAACCCTGCTCGGCGCTCGACCCCATTTCCACCGGCAAGATAGAAGAGCTCATTCATGAGCTGAAGACCGACTACACGGTGATGATCGTCACCCACAACATGCAGCAGGCTGCACGCTGCTCCGACTACACCGCCTACATGTACCTCGGCGATCTGGTCGAATTCGGGCCCACTTCTGAGCTTTTTATGAAGCCGAAAAAGAAGGACACCGAGGACTACATTACCGGCAGGTTCGGCTGAACGCGAAGGAAAGACCATGAGCGACAAACACCTCTCCACCCAGTTCGACTCCGAACTCAGTGGCATCTCCAACCGGGTGCTCGAGATGGGCGGGCTCGTTGAGTCCCAGGTCGCTCAGGCGATGTACGCGCTGACCAATTTCAGCGATGAAGTCGCCGCCCGGGTGCTGCAGCAAGAAGAGCGCGTGAACCAGATGGAGGTCGAGATCGATCATGACCTGTCGGCCATCATCGCGCGCCGCCAGCCCACCGCCCGTGACCTTCGGCTGCTGATCGCAGTGAGCAAATCGATCGCCAACCTGGAGCGTGTCGGAGACGAGGCCGCGCGCATCGCCCGCACCGTGCAGCGCCTGATCAACACCGGCGTCTCCACCCGGCTGCGGCTGCCAGTGGCCGACCTCAGCTTCGAGGCTGAACTCGCCATCGCGCTGCTGCGCAAGGCGCTGGACGCCTTTGCCCGCCTCGACACCGCGCGGGCGCTGGAAGTGCTGAAGCAGGACGACCAGATCGACCAGGAATTCGATGGCCTGCTGCGCAAGCTGATCACCTACATGATGGAAGACCCGCGCACGATCTCGTCGAGCATCGACCTTGTGTTCGTCGCCAAGGCGATCGAGCGCGTGGGTGACCACGCGAAGAACCTTGCCGAGGCGATCATCTATGTCGTCAAGGGCACCGACGTGCGACATTCGTCGATGGCCTCGGTCGAAGACGTCGTTCGCTGACATGGGCAGGAGCAAACAATGAGTTCTGTTCTTGTCGTTGAAGACGAATCGGCGATCGCCGAACTCATCTCCATCAACCTGCGCCACTCCGGCTTCGAGGTGACCATCGCGGCAAACGCCGACCAGGCGCAGGTCGTCGTCGACCGCGTGCTGCCCGATCTGGTGCTGCTCGACTGGATGCTGCCCGGCCAGTCCGGCCTGCAGCTCGCCAAGCGCTGGCGCGCCGATGCGCGCACCCGCGAGTTGCCGATCATCATGCTGACCGCCCGCATGGAGGAGGCCGACAAGATCAACGGCCTCGATGCCGGCGCTGATGACTACCTGACCAAACCCTTCTCGACCAAGGAACTGCTGGCGCGCATTCGTGCCGTGCTCAGGCGCAAGGCGCCCGAGGCGCTCGATACCGCCGTGGAGGTGGCCGGCCTGCGGCTGGATCCGGCGACGCGCCGGGTGACGCGGCGCGTGGCCGACGAGCAGCGCGAGGTGAAGGTCGGGCCGACCGAGTTCCGGCTGCTGCATTTCCTCATGACGCACCCCGAGCGTGTGCACAGCCGCGCCCAGCTGCTCGACCGCGTCTGGGGCGACCATGTGTTCATCGAAGAGCGCACGGTCGACGTGCACGTCAAGCGCCTGCGGGAAGCGCTGGCGCCGGTGCATTGTTCGGCGCTGATCGAGACCGTGCGCGGCGCCGGCTATCGCATGACGCAGCAGTTGGGCAGCGCGGTCGCATGAACCTGGCCGGGACGGCGGCGCCTGTGGGAACTCTGTGAGCTGGCTTTTCCCCCGCGCCGCCGTGCCCGTGCTCGCCATGCTGGTGGGCGCGTTGCTCGGCACGGTTGCGGGCGACTCCCTGCACGCCACGGTCATCACCACGATGATCGGCGGAGCCACCGGCGTGGCGCTGATCGCCGTGCTGGACTCGCTGCGTGGCCATCGCCTGATGGCCTGGGTGCGCGGCGCCCAGAAGGGCGACGCACCGCGCGACACCGGTTTCTGGGGCGAACTGGCCTACCGCTTCGAGCGCACGGTTCGCGCCCGCGACCTGACGATCGAAGCCGAGAGGCGGCGCCTCGACCAGTTCCTGTCGGCGATGGAGGCGTCCCCGAACGGCGTGATGATGCTCGACGTGATCGACCAGATCGAGTGGTGCAACACCGTGGCCGCCGATCATTTCGGCCTCGACCCCGAGCGCGACCGCCTTCAGCGCGTCACCAACCTCGTGCGGGCTCCCGCCTTCGTGGCCTATCTGCAGGCCGGGCAGTTCAACGAGTCAGTCACCTTCGTCGGTCCGCTCGGCCGCGCCACCCTGTCGGTGCTGGTGCGGGCGTACGGAGACGGTCTGAAGCTGGTGCTGTCGCAGGACATCACCGAGCGCGAGCGAAACGACGCCATGCGGCGTGACTTCGTCGCCAATGTGTCGCACGAAATCCGCACCCCGCTGACGGTGCTGGCCGGCTTCGTCGAGACCATGGCCACGCTGTCGCTGAGCGAGGTCGAAAAACAACGGGTGCTGACGCTGATGGCGCAGCAGACCGACCGCATGCAGGCCCTGGTGGCCGACCTGCTGACGCTGGCGCAGCTCGAAGGCAGCGCGCGGCCGCCGTCAGACCGCTGGCAGCCGGTGGCCACGCTGATGAAGCGCGCCCAGGCAGACGCCGGTTCGCTGTCGGCGAGCCGTCATCAGCTGGTGTTCACCGGCGGCGACGACGCCGAGATCGCCGGCAGCGACACCGAACTGCTGAGCGCCATCGGCAACCTGGTCAACAACGCCGTGCGCTACACACCGGCCGGCGGCCGTATCGACGTGCTCTGGGCCTGGCGCCCCGACGGCGGCGCCGAAGTCGACGTGGTCGACACCGGGCTGGGCATCGCGCGTGAACACATTCCGCGCCTGACCGAACGTTTCTACCGTGTCGACGGCAGCCGCTCGCGCGAGACCGGCGGCACCGGGCTCGGCCTGTCGATCGTCAAGCATGTGGTGCAGCGCCATGGCGGCGAGATCGAGATCGAAAGCGAACCCGGCAAGGGCGCGCGTTTCAGGCTGGTGTTCCCGGCCGCCCGCGTTCGGCGCTCCGTCACCGCGCCGGCCCTGGTGCCGCAGACCACGCTCTGAGCTTCAGCGCGTCACGCTGCGACGGTAGACGGCCGTGACTTCGCCACGTTCAGTGGGCCGCTGCACCTCGGCCACCAGCGTCCAGCCTGGCGGTGGCGGTGCGACCGGACGGCGCCGCGTCACGCGCACGAGATAGTCGCAACCGCTCTGCTTTTCGGCGCCCGGCCGCGCATCGACGCGGTATCGGCCGAAGTGCTCCAGCCCCGCCACCAGCACCGGACTCAGCCCGGGGCCGGCGATGCACGCGCCACGCGGCACATGGGCGGCCAGCCGGTCGACCAGCGGGCGCGAACTGCGCGCGTAGTCGAGCATCGGCAGCCAAAGACTCATCGCCAGCAGCCAGCACAGCGCCACGCCGCTTGCAGGCAGCACCAGGCTCTTCCACACCGCCTCGCGGTGGCGCCCGGTGCGCCAGCGCAGCAACCATAGCCAGGCGGCGGTGCCCAGCACGCCGAACAGGAGTTCTAGCGCGGAGAAGTGGGCGATGTAGCCGGGAGCCAGCCTGGCCACGTTGGCCGCCGGCTTGGCCGGCACGCCGGTCAGCACGGCGGCGTAGATGACCCAGATGATGATCGCGCTGAGGGTGAAGAAACACATCGAGAACCAGTCGATCGCCGCCGCTGCGCCGCGCTTCAGCGTGGGCAGGGCAAACGCCGAGAGCACCGCGAGGCCGGGGAGGCCGAGCATCAGCGCACGGTCCGAACCGCCCATCAGGACGCTCGACACCAACGCCACCAGCACGGTCGCCAGCGGCACCGAGATGTGGCGGTGCATCAGGTGGTGGCGCCAGCGCCACAGAGTCCACAGCGTCAGCGGCCAGGCCGGCCAAAGGAACCACAGCCATTGGCGCGCCAGCACCAGTGCATCGATGTTGTCGAAGGACACGGGCCGCCAGCGCCACGCGCCCAGCCAGCTTGCCATCAGCGCCGCGGCGACCGTGGCCGCAACAACCCAGCGCGCGAAAGTGCGCACCTTCGGGTAGGCCGAAAAAACGCAGACCAGGCTGCCGCCGATGCCCATTGCCACGGCCATGCTGGGCGCGCCGCTGCTGGCCATCACGAGCAACGAGGCCACCACCGCCAGCCTGGCCTGGCGGTCGCGGAAGGGCGCCGAGGCCAACGCATAGAGGAACAGGCTGACGCCGAACAGCTGCATCAGTTCCGGCGTCGTCTCGTGGCCCAGTTGCAGCAGGCCCAGCGTGGCGATGGTGGCGAGCACCGCGCCGTCTGCGATGGCGCGTGCATAGTCGACCGGCTCGGCCTCACCACCAAAGGCAAAGGGCACCGGCTGCGCAGCTTCGGTGCGCGCCAGATGAAAGGTGGTGTACCAGACGAGCCCCAATGTCAGCGCCAGCAGCATGGCAAAGGGCAGGCGTGCGGCCAGCGCACTGTCGACGGTGGGTGACAACAATGTGATGAACGCGGCGCCCAGCCAATGCGGCAGCAGCGCCGCATCGGCCAGCACACCGCCGAGCGCCGGCGCGAACCACGAACTGCGGCCCTCGGCCATGCTGAGCATCTGGCCGAAGGCGATGACGTCGGCATTGCGCCAGGGGTCGCGGTTGAACACGCCGGGCAGCACGTAGGCAGCACACAGCAGCAGCAAGGCCAGGCGCGGCAGGCGCCGGGCGCCACGCTGGGTGACGAGGGCCGGTGTCGGGTTCACGCGACGATGATGCCCGAGCGTAGCCGCACCGCCCGGCTGCCAGGCCGATGCAGGCCGGACCCAAGAAAAAAGGCAGCCGAGGCTGCCTTCGTCGAACGCGCCACGGCGCTTACTTCTTCGCGCTGAGGTGGGCGAACTTGTTGCGGAACTTCTCGACACGGCCGCCCAGGTTGTCGATGCTCTTTTGCGTGCCGGTGTAGAACGGATGCGTCTCGCTGGTCGATTCCACTTTCATGAGCGGCATCACGCGGCCGTCTTCGAGCGTGATGGTGTCGCGCGTCTGCAGAACGGAGCGGGTGACGAACTTGAAGCCGTTCGACAGGTCCTGGAAACAGACCTCGCGGTAGTTCGGGTGGATGCCATCTTTCATCGGGTGCCTCTATCGGTTGCGGTAGCCACGCCAGCGTTCACGAAAACCGTTCATCGGGAACAACTCCCAGCAACGGACAACGGCCGCCAGCGCACTTGCCAGTGCTGCGGAAAGCCTTGGATTCTAGCCTACAGGCGGCGTTCAGCCACCACGACGCATCATGTCGAAGAAGTCGTGGTTGTTCTTGGTGGCCTTCATCTTCTCGAGCATGAACTCCATCGACTCGATCTCGTCCATCGGGTAGAGCAGTTTGCGCAGGATCCAGGTCTTCTGCAGGATCTCGGGCTTGAGCAGCAGTTCCTCGCGGCGCGTGCCCGACTTGTTGATCAGGATCGACGGATAGACGCGCTTTTCGGCCATCCGGCGGTCAAGGTGGATCTCGCAGTTGCCAGTGCCCTTGAACTCTTCGTAGATCACCTCGTCCATGCGGCTTCCGGTGTCGATCAGCGCGGTGCCGATGATGGTCAGCGAGCCGCCTTCCTCGACGTTTCGTGCGGCGCCGAAAAAGCGCTTCGGGCGCTGCAGCGCGTTGGCGTCGACACCGCCGGTGAGCACCTTGCCCGACGACGGCAGCACGTTGTTGTAGGCGCGCGCCAGGCGGGTGATGCTGTCGAGCAGGATCACCACGTCCTTCTTCATCTCGACCAGGCGCTTGGCGCGCTCGATCACCATCTCGGCCACCTGCACGTGGCGGGCGGCGGGCTCGTCGAAGGTGGAACTGATGACCTCACCACGCACGGTGCGCAGCATCTCGGTCACTTCTTCGGGCCGTTCATCGACCAGCAGCACGATCAGGTGCACTTCGGGGTGGTTGGCGACGATGGCGTGCGCCAGCTGCTGCATCATCACCGTCTTGCCGGTCTTCGGCTGCGCCACCAGCAGGGCGCGCTGGCCTTTGCCTATCGGTGCGACCAGATCGATGATGCGGCTGGTGATGTTCTCTTCGGTCTTGATGTCGCGCTCGAGCTTGAACTGCTCCTTGGGGAACAAGGGCGTCAGGTTCTCGAACATGATCTTGTGCTTGCTTTCCTCGGGCGTGACGTCGTTGACGCGGTCGACCTTGACGAGAGCGAAGTAACGTTCGCCGTCCTTCGGCACCCGCACTTCGCCTTCGACCATGTCGCCGGTGTGCAGGTTGAAGCGGCGGATCTGGCTCGGGCTCAGATAGATGTCATCGGTGCTGGCCATGTAGCTGGCCTCGATCGAGCGCAGGAAGCCGAAGCCGTCGGGCAAGACCTCGAGCACGCCGTCGCCGAACACCTGCTCGCCGCCTTTGGCGCGCTTCTTCATGATCGCGAACATCAACTCCTGCTTGCGCAGACGGCTGACGTTCTCGATCTCCAGCGCCTCGCCCATCTTGATGAGCTCGGAGACGTGCTGCGCCTTCAGTTCGGATAAATGCATGGGTGAACACCCTGGTGGAAACGTGCCGCCCCGCAAAAGGGAAGCACTGGTCGGTCGGCTCTGTCAGCTCGTGCCCGCACGGCCTGCCGCCCGGTGGGGCAACGCGGCCTGATGCTGCTGAATGCTGAAGTGGGGAGCCGGAACCACGTGACACCGAACAGGCGGCCCGCCGATCACATCGGTCTGGGCGGCAACGTCGGGGCGTGGTGGCAATTCTTCCGGGGGGGGGGGCGGCTGGCGCTTTTTAGCACCGGCCACTCACCCGATTTCGAAGAATTATAGATGACCGTCGATGAAGGCGATCAATTGCGCCTTGGAAAGTGCGCCGACCTTGGTGGCTGCGTGCTCGCCGCCCTTGAAGAGCATCAACGTCGGGATGCCGCGAATGCCGAACTTGGCGGGCACGTCGCGGTTCTCGTCGACGTTCATCTTGGCAATCTGCAGGCGGCCGTCGTACTCCTTCGATACCTCGTCGAGGATGGGGGCGATCATCTTGCAGGGGCCGCACCACTCGGCCCAGTAGTCGACCAGCACGGGCTTGTCGGCTTGCAGGACATCGGTCTCGAAAGACTTGTCGGTGACGTGTTTGATCAGTTCGCTGCTCATGGGGTCGTTCTCCGCAGCCCCGCAGTGCATCATCGTCGGCATCGTGAACGGGGTCGACCGATTTTGGCACAAAGCCCCGCCCGAGCCGCCGGGCTGCGGCCGCTGCCCGGCAGCGGAGAACAGCCTGGGGCACACCGTGCCATCTCCGCCCTGGCGAGGTTTGGCGCCGCGCCTGCCTCCGGGCGTGAACTGAGCGGTTTTTTGCCCTACCTCCGCGCTTCATGCGGTGGAGTTCAGGCGTTCAATGCAGGCGATATGGCAACCCCGACCCCGCCCGCCTCCAGTCCTGCCGTGCGCCGTTTCGGCCGCTTCCAGCTGTTGCGGCTGCTCGGCAAGAGCGAGCGCACGATGGCTTGGCTGGTGGCCGACCCGCGCAGCGGCCAGGACCTGATGCTGGTGCTGCCGCGCGCCCAGCCGGCCGGCGCCGACGCGCTCGAACGCTGCGTGCAGGGCGTGCGCAAGGCGGCGCGGCTGAACCACCCCAATATCGCGCCGGCGGTCGACGTCGGCGTGCACGAGAACTGGCCCTACGTGGCCTATGACCCGAGCGAGGCCGCCACCTTGCGCGACCGCCTGCCCACCAAGGGCATGCCCGCCACCGAGGCCGCCGCGCTGATGCTTGACACCCTGCAGGGCCTGGCCTACGCGCATGAAGCCGGCATCGCCCATCAGGACCTGCAACCCTACCTGCTGCTGGTGGGCGACTCCGGCACCCTGCGCCTGACCGGGCTGGAACTCGGCTGCGAGCCGGCGCACAAGCCCGGCGCCGCCGCACCCTTGTCTGAAGCCCGGGGCCAGCGCGCCCAGCAGGAAATCGCGCAACGCGATGTGCTCTCGCTCGGCGTGTTGATGCATGAGATGCTGACCGGCAAACCGGTGCTCGACGAGCCCGACGCCGGCCGCGTGCTGCAGCGTCTGCCGCCATTGGGCCGTGACATCGCCAGGTTGGCCTGGGACACGCCGCAACCCATCCCCGAACCCCTGCGTGCCATCGTCAACCGGGCCACCGACCGCCAGGAACGCCAGCGTTACCGCGGTGCCCGCACGCTGGCGCATGCGCTCGAAGGCTGGTTGAAGACGGCGGCGGCCAACAGCGGCGGCCCGCTGGCGCTGCTGCTCGACCGCCTGCGCGTGGTCGGCGTGCTGCCTTCGTCGCCCGGCGCCGCCCAGCGCGCCCTGCGTCTGACGACGATGGAACGCCAGCGCACCAACGAACTGGCCGAGGTGGTGTTGCAGGACATGGCGCTGGCCTTCGAGATGCTGCGCGCGGTCAACACCGCGCAGGTGCATGGCGCGCAGGTATCTGGCGACGGGCCGGTGCTGACGGTGCGGCGTGCCATCGCGATGATGGGAATGGAAGGCGTGCGCCGCGCCGCGCTGGTGCTGCGGCCCTGGCCCGGGCCGCTGGCCGAGGCCGCCGCGGCCGACCTGGAAACGCTGATGGAACGTGTCAAGCGCGCCGGCCGCGTGGCCGTGGCGCTGCGGCCTGCCGGGTACGACAGCGAGGTGGTCTACCTGGTCACACTGTTGCAGAACCTGGGCCGGCTGGTCGTGCACTACCACTTTTCCGACGACGCGGTGCAGATCCGCCGCCTGATGATGCCCGCGCCGCCGCAGCGCCCCGGCGAGTCCGAAGAGCCCGGCATGAGCGAAGAGGGCGCCTCGTTCGCCGTGCTCGGCGCCGACATTGAATCCATCGGCGCGGCCGTGGCCCGCCACTGGGGCCTGGACGACAGCGTGCTGCACATGGTGCGCCGGCTGCCGGTGGCCACGCCAGTGCGCGGCGTCGAAGGCGACGACGAACTGCTGCGTGCCACCGCCAGCTGCGCCAACGAGGTGATCGACGCGTTGGCCCTGCCGGCGCCCCAGGTCACGCTGGCGCTGCACCGTGTGGTGCAGCGTTACGGCCGCGCGCTGGATCTGACGCTGAAGGACCTGGAGGCCGCGCTGCAGCCGCCGGTGGCCGACAACATCTCGATGGCCAGCGGGCTGATGGATCTGGACCCGCTGCCGCCGGCGGCCGCAGGCGGCCAGCGTGCCGCCGCCGCGCGCACCGGGCGATGAGCCGGGTTCTGCTGCCCGAGGTTCCGGCCGCCACGCGACGGCTCGGCCGCTTCGAGCTCAGCCGCGTGCTCGGCCGCGGCGCGCAGGCCACTGTCTGGCTGGCTCACGACCCGCGGCTCGACCGCGACGTCGCCGTCAAGCTGCTCGACGCCGATGCCGACGGCGCAGTCGTCACCGGCTGGCTGCACGAAGCGCGCGCCGTCAGCCGGCTGACACACCCGAACATCGTGCCGGTGTTCGAGGCCGACGAGGCCGACGGCCAGCCCTACCTGGTGTTCGAGTTCGTCGAAGGCAGCACGCTGGCCGAGGCGCGCAAGGGCCTCGGCCCGATGCTCGCGCGCGAGGCCGCAGAACTGATGCTCGGCGTGCTCGATGCACTGGCCGCCGCGCACGCGCTGGGCATCGTGCACCGCGACCTGAAGCCGTCGAACATCCTGCTCGGAAGCGACGGCCGCGCCCGCGTGATGGACTTCGGCATCGCCGCCATCGTAGCCGCACCGGGGCCGAAAGCGCTCGACGGGCGCATCGTCGGCACGCCGGGCTACATGTCGCCCGAGGCGGCGCGCGGCGAGCTGCCTGCGCCGCTGATGGACGTCTTCGCCGCCGGCCTGCTGCTCGGCGAAATGTTGGCCGGCGCGCCATTGCTGGCCGAGCGCAACCCCTACCGCGCAGTGCAGCGCGTGCAGAAGGAAGACCTGCTGCTTCCCGCCGACTTGATGGTGGACGACGTGCTGCGCGGCATCACGCAGCGTGCGCTGGCGCGCGACGGCCGGCGCCGCTTCGACAGTGCCCGCGCCATGCACACCGCGCTCGCCGCCTGGCTGCACCCGACCACCGAGGCGGCCGACGCCGCCGGCCAGGGTCATGCCAGCGGCACGCTGGGGTTCCTGCTGCGCCGCATGCGTCACAAGACCGACTTTCCGGCGCTGTCGGAATCGGTGGTGCGCATTCAGCGTGTGGCCGCTTCCGAGACCGAGAGCCTGGCCAACCTGTCGGCAGCGATCCTGAAGGACGTGGCGCTGACCAACAAGCTGCTGCGCATGGTCAACACCGCGCAGTTCCACCATGCCGGCGGCACCATCAGTACGGTGTCGCGCGCGGTGGCGCTGGTCGGGTTTGCGGGCATCCGCAACATGGCCCTGTCACTGGTGCTGCTCGAACACATGCAGGACAAGGCGCATGCCGCCTTGCTGAAGGAAGAGTTCCTGCGCGCGCTGATGGCCGGCACGCTGGCCGGCGAATTGACGCGAGCTGCGGTCGAAAGCGAGGGGGCTTTCCTCGGCGCGATGTTCCAGAATCTCGGCAGGCTGCTCACCGAGTACTACTTCGCTGAAGAAGCGCAGCAGATCCGCCAGCAGGTGGCGGCCACGTCCGCCGGCCCGGCCACCGCGGCCGCGCGCGAAGCCGCCGCGCAGCGGGTGCTGGGCATCGGCCTGGAAGACCTCGGCGTCGGCATTGCCCGGTCCTGGGGCCTGCCCGAGAGTCTTCAGCGCGCCATGCGCACCCCCGAGGGCGATGTGCCGCAGCGGCAGCTCGAGCCCGGGCCGGATCGGCAGCGCTGGCTGGGCCGTGGCGCCAACCAGATCACCGATGTGATGCTGGCGTTCGACGGCGATCAGCTCGGCCCGCGCCTGGATCGCGTGGCCGAGTCGTATGGACCGGCGCTCGGCCTGGCGCCGGAGCGCATCGTCGCCGCCGCGCACAGCGCGCGCGAACGGCTGGCGTCGCTCGCCCAGGCGATGGGCCTGCACACGGCGCCCGGCGCGCCGTCGCGCCGCCTGCTGCGGGCGCCGGCTGCACCCGGCTCGCCCCGTGGCGGCGGCGATGGCGACTCGCTGGAGGCGCATCAGCTGCAGGCCACGGCGGCGCTGTACGTCGACGTGCCGACTGTCGCCATGGCGCGTGACGCCGCGCCAGCGCCGTTGGGGCGGCTGACTCTGTCGCGGGTGCCGGTTGCCGACATGCTGGCCGCCGGCATCCAGGACATCACCAACTCGATGGTGGCCGACGACTTCCGCCTCAACGTGGTGCTGCGCATGGTGCTCGAGACGATGTACCGGGCGCTCGACTTTCGTCGCGTGGTCTTCTGCCTGCGCGACCCGAAGACCGACACGCTGACCGGCCGCTTCGGGCTCGGCGAAGACGCCGACTTCGTCAGCAAGCGTTTCACGGTGCCGCTGCGGCCCGCTGGCGTCGTCGACCTCTTCACGGCCGTCTGCGCCAAGGGAATGGACACCCTGATCGTCGACACCAGCAGCGCCAGCATTGCCGCCCGGCTGCCCGCCTGGTACAGGCAGGGCGTGGCCGCGCCATCGTTCCTGCTGCTGCCGATGCTGACGAAAGGCGCGCCGTTCGCGCTGATCTACGCAGACAAGACGCAACCCGGCGTATTGGAACTCGGGCAAAGGGAGTTGTCTTTGCTGCGCACCCTGCGAAACCAGGCCGTGATGGCCTTCCGGCAGGCGGAGCGGTGAATGTCTGCCGGTTGAAAAGCGGCAAAGGTGACGAGCCTTACCCCCGGCACTGGTAACAACGCTAAGGGCTGCTTGGTTCCCCACCTGACCCGGTTGGGCGCGCTCCCATGCGGGGAGGCCCGTCGCGGTCGATTGTAGGGCAGGCGGCCGGATGAACAGTCCAGATGCTCAGTCCCAGAGATGCACGGGGTCGCCGCCGGTCTGGCGGGCGGCGTAGTCCAGGGTCATCGCGGCGAGGTTGCCGCCGCGGCGGTCCAGCGCCTGCAGTTGCCAGCGCGCGCCAGTGCGGCCGCTGGCCACGCGGGCTTCGATCACGGCCAGCGCCTGCCTGGCCAGCGCACCGTTCACGCCGAGCCGGGTCAGGCCGTCGCTGGCCGGCTCCATCAGCGCAAGCAACAGTTCGCGTGCCGACCGCGGCGGCCCGCCGGGCCACTGCAGCACGGCGTCGAGTCCAAAACGCGCGGCGGCCTGGAAGTTGTGCCGGGCGGCGTCGAAAGGCAGGGCGCTTTCCAGCGGCGTGGCCGCGTGCGCCCAGTGGGCGATCAGGCCGACGGCGAACACCAGGTTCGCCATCATGTCGACAAGGCTCGGCCCGGCCGCCAGCGGCCGGTGCTCGATGCGCAGGTGCACCCGCCCATCGTCGTCGAAGCCCACCAGCGGCCGGTTCCAGCGCCAGATGGTGCCGTTGTGCAGCCTCAGGTGCGGCAGCCGCTCGGCGGCTTCATCCAGCGCCAGCGGCAGCAGCGGCTCGAAGCGTTCTTCGTTCTCGCGAAAGCATTCCAGCAGCGAGTAACCGGCGTACCCGGAACCGAAGCCGACACGCGGCATGCCGGCCTGCCGGCCGTCTTCACGGGTGCCGATGCCCAGCGCCTGCTCGAACAGCGGAATGCGCGTTTCCTGCCAGAGCCGGCGGCCGAACAGCAGCGGCGAGTTGGCCGACATCGCCACCAGCGGCGCCGATGCCACCAGCGCCGCGTTGTAGGCACGAGCGGCCAGGTCGGACGGCAACTGCAGGTGAACCTGGAACGAAGTGGCGGCCGCTTCCAGCATGACATCGTGATGTTCGCTGCGCAGATGGGTGCCGTCGTCGCCCTCGATGTCGAGCCGGGTCGGCCGCCCGTGGCGCTGCCGCAGCACCTGCTGGTTCAGCGCCCGGTAGCGCGCGCGGTCCGACAGGTTGGCCGTTGTCAAGTCGGCATCGGTCACGGTGGGCAGGATGCCGATGGCGACCGTGCGCAAGCCCATGTCGGCGGCGCAGCGGCCGCAGCGGTCCCACAGCGACTGCAGGTCGGCGGCCATGAGAGCCAGGCCGTCGCCGCGCGTCGGGCGCGACGGCACGTTGATCTCGAAATTGAAGCGGCCGAGTTCGGTGACGACGTCGGGCGAGCCCAGTCGGGCCAGGAACTCCGCATTGCGCGGCGCCGGGCGGCCGGCGGCGTCGATCAGCCAGGCTTCGAGTTCGAGCCCGGCCACCGGTTCATGGCCAGACAGCGCGCCCGCCTCGACCAGCGCGTGCAAGGCCTCGGTCTCGTGGCGCAACTGGCGCGCGAAGCGCTCGAAATCGCGGTGCTCGAACTGCGTGCGCTGGATGTCCTGACCCATGGGGTCGATTGGAGACCGCCATACACCGCCCGGATTTGATCAGGATCAGATCGGCCTGAAAACCTTCGCGGGGTGTCAGCGCAGTTGCAGTGCGCCGTCGCCGTACTCGACGCCCAGCGGCTCCAGCAGCAGCCGTTTCGGGCCGGCCAAGACGACGCCTGCCGCCCAGGCCGCCACGCCCTGCGCGCGCGCGATGGCCACGGTGCGCTCGGCATCGGCGGCGGCTACGAAGAGCGCGAAACCGGCGCCCATGTTCAGCGTGCCGTAGGCCTCGGCATCGTCCTGCCGGGCCAGCCGCTGGATGAAACCGAGCACCGGCGGCACCGGCGGCACCGTGTGGATGCGGTAGGTCAGCTCTTTCGGGTGGCGCAGCAGCTTGCGCCAGCCGTGACCGGTGATGTTGGCGCAGTAATGCAGGCGCACGCCGGCCTGGTGCAGGGCTTCGGTGACCGGGGAATAGAGCGTGGTCGGCGCCAGCAGCGCTTCGCCATAACTCTGGCCACCGTCGATGGGCGTCAGGTAGCCCTCGGGCAGCCGCTCCACCAGCTTGCGCGCCAGGCTCAGGCCGTTGGCGTGGATGCCGCTGGAGGCCAGCAGCACGATGGCGTCGCCGGCACCGAGCCGGTCGCCGACTGAAAGCCGCTCTTTCGGGTTGATGATGCCCGTGCAGGATGCGGCCAGATCAATGCGCCCGGCCTCGACGATGCCGGCCAGCGCTGGCGTCTCGCCGCCGCCCCAGGCCACGCCGCAGATGTCGCAGGCCTGTTTCCAGCCCGCCACCAGCGACTGCGCGCGCTCGGCGTCGCCGAACCAGTCGCTGCCGCCAGCCGCCCAGTAGGCCTGCACCACCAGCGGCGTGGCGCCCACGGTGATGAGGTCGTTGATCGCCATCGCGATGGTGTCCTGCGCGATGGCGCCGTAGAAGCTGCGGCCGGTCAGGCGCTGCATTTCGTCGGCCACCAGCGCCTTGCTGCCGAGGCATTCGACGATGCTGGCCAGGTAGAACGGGCCGACGTCGACCACATAGGCCGACTCGCCGCGAGAAGCCGCCACTTCGGCGAAACCATGCGCCGCCAGGTGGCCGCCGGTGGCCGCTGCGGCGCGCTGCGCAGCCACTTTCAGCGGGTCGATGAGGTCGTAGACGACGCCCGACTGCGCGTAGCTGAGCGGCGTGTCGTCGGGTCGATCGTCGGGCGTGTGTTCGGGCGTGTCTTCGGGCGTGTGTTCGGGCGTTGGGGAGGGGGCGGCAGGCGTCGGCATGGCGGCGATTATCCGTCGCCCACGGCGGCGCGGCCGGGCCGACCGCAGCCGGGCCCGCCGGCAGCCGGCCCGTAGAATGGTTGCCATGAGTTATGTCGTCCTGGCCCGCAAATACCGCCCGCGCAACTTCGCGCAGATGGTCGGGCAGGAACACGTGGTGCGGGCGCTGACGAACGCGCTCGAGCAGCAGCGACTGCACCACGCCTACCTTTTCACCGGCACGCGCGGCATCGGCAAGACCACGGTCTCGCGCATCCTCGCCAAGAGCCTGAACTGCACCGGCGCCGACGGCCTGGGCGGCATCACCGCCACGCCCTGCGGCGTCTGCAGCGCCTGCACGCAGATCGACGCCGACCGCTACATCGACTACATCGAGCTCGACGCAGCCAGCAACCGCAGCATCGACGAGATCCGCGACCTGATCGAGCGCGCCGCTTACAAGCCGAGCGTCGGCCGCTTCAAGGTCTTCATGATCGACGAGGCGCACCAGCTCACCAAGGACGCCTTCAACGCGCTGCTGAAGACGCTGGAAGAGCCGCCCGAATACCTGAAGTTCGTGCTGGCGACCACCGACCCCGACAAGATGCTGCCCACGGTGCTGAGCCGCTGCCTGCAATTCAACCTGCGGCCGATGGCGCCCGAGGTGGTGCGCGGCCACCTGGCGCAGGTGCTTGCCTCCGAGGCCGTGCCTTTCGACGACGGCGCCCTGCGGCTGCTGTCGCGCGCAGCGCGCGGTTCGATGCGCGACGCCCTCTCGCTGACCGACCAGGCCATCGCCTACGGCGGCGGAGCCCTGGACGAAAACGTCGTGCGCACCATGCTCGGCGCCGTCGACCGCGGCCATGCCGTCCGGCTGACGGCCGCGCTGGCGGCGCGCGACGGCCAGGCGCTGCTGACGGCGATCGACACGCTCCGTGGCCAGGGCCTCTCGGCCGCCGCCACGCTGGAAGAAATGGCCACCCTGCTGCAGCAGATGGCCGTCGGCCAGGCCGTGCCGGGGGCGCTGGACGACAGCGACCCGGACACGGCCGATGCGCGCCGCCTGGCGCCGCTGCTGGCGCCCGACGAGACGCAGTTGCTCTACAGCATCGTCGTGCATGGCCGTGCCGAACTCAGCCTGATGAGTGACGAATACGGCGCGCTGACCATGGTGCTGCTGCGGATGTTGGCGTTTCCTTCCACGGCAGGCGCGGTGGCGCGCGCCGGCCCGCCATCGCGTGCTGCCGAGGGTTGGCCGGTCCCGGCGCCTGTCACTGTGCGACCGCTTGCCGTGCCGGCGCCGGCAGTGCCGTCGCCGGCCGTGCGCACTGCGGCGCCCGCTGCGGCGAAGCCGCCGGCCGTCGCGCCGGCCCCGCCGGCGCCCACCCGGGTCGTGGCTGCGGAGCCGCCAGCGCGCCGGGCTGAACTCGAACCCCCGCCCTGGCTGGACGAGCCGCCCAATGCGGAGTTCGAGCCGGGGTCCGAGCCTCGCTCGGCACCTTTGCGAGCCACCGCGCCGCCTGCGTTGTCTTTGCCGGCCTCAATTCCTGCCTCCTATGCGGCATCGGGTTCGCCATCGATTCCCGATCCCGTCGCACCCGCAACGGAGGCGCAGCCGGTGATCGAGCCGCCGCAGCGCAGCGCGCTGGGCGACCGCTGGTACGCGCTGGTCGAACGGCTCGCTGCGGCCGGCACGATCAGCGCGCTCGTGCGCGAACTGGCCTGGCAGGGCGGCCTGCGGTCGGTCGACGACAGCGTGTTGCCCGCAGTCTGGACGCTGACGGTCGAGCGCGAACCGCTGCGCAACCCGGTGCTGCGCGACAAGCTGGCCGCCGCGCTGGCGGCCGAATTGGGCACCGATGTGCAACTGGAAGTCGAGGCCGGCGTGCCCGCCGATTCACCGACCCGGCGCGACAACGCCGAGCGCTTGCGCCGGCAGGCCGATGCCGAGCAGATCATCAATGCCGACCCTCTGGTGCGCGAACTGCTGACCCGGTTCAAGAGCGCGCGCATCGTGCCGGGTTCGGTAAAACCTGTCTGAAAACTCTCCACTGAAGGAAATCACCATGATGAAGGGCCAACTCGCCGGTCTGATGAAACAGGCTCAGGCGATGCAGGAGAACATGAAGCGCGCGCAGGATGAACTGGCGCTGATCGAGGTCGAGGGTAAGTCGGGCGCCGGCCTGGTGAAGGTCGTGATGACCTGCAAGCACGACGTCAAGCGCGTCACCATCGACCCCAGCCTGCTGGCCGATGACAAGGACATGCTGGAAGATCTGGTGGCAGCCGCCTTCAACGACGGCCTGCGCCGCGCTGAAGAAGTCAGCACCGAGAAGATGGGCAAGCTGACCGCCGGCATGCCGATGCCGCCGGGAATGAAGTTCCCGTTTTAAGGGTGTGGACCCCCAGGCTCGTGGCTGCACGCGGACTTGGCCGGCATGGCTGAACCCTCGCTCGACGGCCTGGTCGAGGCGCTGCGCAGGCTGCCCGGCGTCGGCGTCAAGTCGGCGCAGCGCATGGCTTTCCACCTGCTGCAGCATGACCGGGACGGCGCGCGAAGGCTGGCCCATGCACTGCTCGATGCCACCACGCGCATGCAGCACTGCGAACGCTGCCACACCTTCACTCAGGCCGACGTGTGCGGCACCTGCCGCGATCCGTCGCGCGACGCCCGGCTGCTCTGCGTGGTGGAGACGCCGGCCGACCAGGCCGCGCTGGAGCGCACCGGCAGCTACAGGGGCCTTTACTTCGTGCTGATGGGGCGGTTGAGCCCGCTCGACGGCATCGGCGCGGCCGACATCGGCGTGGCACCCTTGCTCGAACGCGCCGCCGACGGCGTCGTCGATGAAGTGATCCTGGCCACCGGCTTCACCGCCGAGGGCGAAGTCACGGCTCACGCACTGGCCGAGGCGCTGCGCGCGCGCGGCCTGAAGGTCACACGCCTGGCACGCGGAGTGCCGGCCGGAAGTGACCTGGAATACGTCGACCTCGGCACCATCGCCCACGCCCTCGTCGACAGAAGATGACCGGAGATGAATCCATGACCATCGCCCATTTCTGCATCCTGCTGGCTGCCTTGTTGCCCATCTTCTGCGCCGGCATCGCCAAGGCGGGCGCCTTCGGCCGACCCGGTTCACAGGGCGGTTACGACAACCATGACCCGCGTGCCTGGCTGGCCCGGCAGACCGGTTACCGAGCGCGCGCCAACGCGGCGCAGGCCAACAGCTTCGAGGCGTTGCCGCTGTTCATCGGCGCGGTGCTCGTCGCCCAGCAGACGATGGCCCGGCAACCGCTGGTCGACGGCCTGGCGGTCGCCTTCATCGTGCTGCGCGTGGCCTACATCGCCTTTTACGTAGCCGACCTGCACGTGGCGCGCACGCTGGTGTGGACGGCGGCGCTGGGCTGCAGCGTGGCGCTGCTGTTCGCCAGCCGGCTTTGATCCGCAGTCGCCATGAGTCCCGCATCACTGCTCAAGCTGCAGGCCACGATGGCCGGCGAACCCGAGACCGACCACCCACGCGCCGAGCGCCTGATCGACGGGAACCCGAGGCGCGACACCTGGAACCGGGTCGACGCTGAACTGGCCGCCGGGCGCCTGTATTGCGGCGTCTGGCGTTGCGAGCCGGGCCACTGGTTCATAGAAATGGCGGCGGGCGAACACGAGTTGTTCACCGTGCTGTCCGGCCGCTGCCGCGTGCACGCGGCGGCCGGCGGCTTCGAGGCCGTCGGCCCGGGTGAGGCGCTCTACATCCCGGCGGGCTTTCGAGGTTCGTTCGAGGTGCTGGAGCCCTTGACCAAGACCTACGCCATCGTCAGCCAGGCCGACGGCAGCGGCTGAGCAGGGCCGGGCGCTCAGCCGCGCGGCACGCGCTGCGCCGACTTCGGCCTGAATGCCTTGCACACCGCGTCCACCGTCTCGAAGTAGGGCCCGCCGATCAGGTCGACACAGTAGGGCACGGCGGCGAAGATGCCGTGCACCGGCGGGCTGTTCTGCGGCAGACCCTGCAGCGTTTCGGCGATGCTCTTGGGCTGGCCGGGCAGGTTGATGATCAGTGCCTGGCCGCGGATCACCGCCACCTGGCGCGACAGGATCGCGGTGGGCACGAAGGCCAGGCCGATCTGGCGCATCTGCTCGCCGAAGCCGGGCATCTGCTTGTGCGCTACCGCCAGCGTGGCCTCGGGCGTCACGTCGCGCGGCGCGGGGCCGGTGCCGCCAGTGGTCAGCACGAGGTCGCAGCCGACCTCGTCGACCAGTTCGCACAGCGCCGCGCTGATGCCTTCCTGCTCGTCGGGAATCAGCCGCGTGTGCCAGGTGATCGGGTTCTTCAGCGCGCCCGTCAGCCAGGCTTGCAGCGCCGGGATGCCCTTGTCTTCATAGACGCCGGCCGAGGCGCGGTCACTGACCGACACAAGACCGATGTGGATCGGCTCGAATTCATTCATTGCACTCACCTATGACCTTCACTCTTGCGGCAGCTTCGCCAGGTGCGGTTTGATGAACTGGAACAGCTCGCGAAAGCTCTTCGGCTGGCGGTTTTCCACGGGCAACGCAGTGGCTTCGCGGCGTGCTGCGCGCACCAGGCTTCGCAATTGCTGCGTGTCGCAGTCCGGGTGTTCGTCGAGCCAGGTCGTCATCGCGGCGTCGTCGTCCACCAGGGCGGCGCGCCAGCGCTCGGTTTCGTGCAGCAGGAAGGTGTCGCGTGCCGAGCCCAGCGTGGCGGCGGCCACCGCCTCGCGCAGCATGGCTTCGTCGGCCGAACGCATCAGCTTGCCCACGTACTGCATCTGGCGGCGCCGGCCTTCGTGCGAGCGGATCTTGCGATAGGTGTCGATGGCGTCACGCAGCGACTCCGGCAGGTCGATGCGCGACAGCCGGTCTTGCGACAGGGCGGCCACCGCCACGCCGAGCGCCTGCAACTCGTGCGAGCGCGTCTTCAGCTGCGTCTTGCTGGGCCGCGTGTCGAATTCGTCGCCGGCCTCGGCGGTGTCGTCGGCGCCGGTGTGATCCCGCGGCTGGCCGGGCTCGGCCGGCTCGCTGTCGCCGTAGTGGGCGTCGGTTCCGCGGTGCGGCGCCGCACGGCGTCTGGATGTGGATGTAGGCATGGAGGGCGCCATTATCATCGGCCTGTTTCCCTCTCGATGTCAGCGCCAGCACCCATGACCCGTACCCGCACCGAACAAGGCTTCGCCTACAGTCGCGAACAGTTTCAGCAACTGGTGGAAGACACGCTGGGCCTCGCGCGCAAGCTCGGCGCGAGCGACGCCGGCGCCGAGGTGTCCGAGGGCGTGGGCCTGTCGGTCTCGGTGCGCAAGGGCGAGCTGGAAAACGTCGAGCGCAACCGCGACAAGTCGCTGGGCGTGGGCGTCTACATCGGCCAGCGGCGCGGCAGCGCCAGCACGTCGGACTTCTCACCGGCCGCCATCGCGCAGACCGTGCAGGCGGCTTACGACATCGCCCGCTTCACCGCTGAAGACCCGGCCGCCGGCCTGCCCGAAGCCGCCGATCTGGCCACGCCGGAGGAGGTGGCGCGCAACCTCGACCTCTTCCACCCCTGGGCGATCGACGCCGCGCAGGCCGCCGAGCTGGCGCACCGTTGCGAAGGCGCGGCGCTCGCGACCAGCCGGCGCATCGGCAATTCCGAAGGCGCCGGCACCTCGGCGCAGCAATCGCATTTCTGGATGGGCAACTCGCGCGGTTTTCGCGGCGGCTACGCCAGTTCGCGGCACTATCTGTCCGTCTCGCCGATCGCCGGGCGCGGCGCGGACATGCAGCGTGACGCCTGGTACAGCTCGATGCGTGACCCCGCCGATCTGGCCTCGCCCGAAGCCGTGGGCCGCTACGCCGCCGAGCGTGCGCTGTCCCGCCTGAAGTCGCGCCGCGTGGCCACCGGGCCGGTGGCGGTGCTGTTCGAGTCCACGGTGGCCGCCGGCCTGCTGGGCGCCTACGTTCAGGCCACTTCGGGCGGGGCGCTTTACCGCAAGACCACCTTTCTGGAAAGCAGCCTGGGCAAGCAGGTGCTGCCGGCCCACATCGACATCCACGAGGACCCTCATGTCCTCAAGGGCAAGGGCAGCTCTCCGTTCGACGACGAAGGCGTGCGCACGGCGGCCCGCACCGTGGTCGACGGCGGCGTCGTGCAGGCCTACTTCCTGTCGACCTACTCGGCGCGCAAGCTCGGCATGCGCACCACCGGCCACGCCGGCGGCTCGCAGAACCTGGCGATGACGAGCCGGCGCACGCGGCCCGGCGACAGCCTCGACGCCATGCTGGTCAAGCTCGGCCGCGGCCTCTTCGTCACCGAACTGATGGGGCAGGGCGTCAACTACGTCACCGGCGACTATTCCCGCGGCGCCGCCGGCTTCTGGGTCGAGGACGGGCGCATCGCCTATCCGGTGCACGAGGTCACCATCGCCGGCAACCTGCGCCAGATGTTCAAGGACATCACGGCCATCGGCGCCGATGTCTACACGCAGGGCAGCAAGTCGGTCGGCTCGGTGCTGGTCAAGCGCATGAAACTGGCCGGTTCCTGAGTCGGATCCTCGCCAAGCTTTGAAGCACCCCCGGGAGTTCCCTGATTTCAGCGGCTTTCAAGCTGCGTTGTAGACACTGCGGGCGGCGTTCGTGAAGTGAGTGGTGGAGTTGGCTGGTCCGAGCGGGAAAACCCGCCTCGGTGAGGTTTCCACCCCTCCTAGAATCGCGCGCACTGCAGATTTTTCCATCCCGCAAGTCAAGGAGATCAACTTGGAACGTCGTTCAGTCATACAAGGCGCAGGCATTGCCGGCGTGCTGGCAGCCGGCATGGCGCCTGCCTTCGTCAACGCACAAGCCAACATCCGCTGGCGCCTGGCGTCGAGCTTTCCGAAATCGCTCGACACCATCTTCGGTGCGGCGGAAGTGTTCGCCAAGCAGGTTGGCGAGATGACCGGCGGCAAGTTCCAGATCACGGTAGCCACGCCTGGTGAAATCGTGCCTGCCTTCGGTGTGGTCGATGCCGTGCAAGCGGGCACCGTCGAGATGTGTCACACCGCGCCGTACTACTTTTTCGGCAAGGACCCGACGTTCGCTCTCGGTTGCGCCATTCCTTTCGGCCTGAATTCGCGCCAGATGACGGCCTGGATGGTCGAAGGCAACGGCATGAAGCTGATGCGCGAGTTCTATGCCAAGTACAACATCATCAACTTCATCGGCGGCAACACCGGCGCGCAGATGGGCGGCTGGTGGCGCAAGGAGATCAAGTCGCTGGCCGACTTGAAGGGCTCGAAGTTCCGCGTCGGCGGCTTCGGCGGCAAGGTGATGGAGCGCATCGGCGCGGTGCCGCAGAACATCCCTGGCGGCGAGATCTACCAGGCGCTGGAAAAGGGCACCATCGATGCGGCCGAGTGGGTCGGCCCGTATGACGACGAAAAGCTCGGCTTCTTCAAAGTGGCGCCGCACTACGCCTACCCCGGCTTCTGGGAAGGCGGCCCGCAGCTCGACTTCTACATCAACGACAAGGCCCACAACGCCTTGACGCCCGAGTACAAGTCTATCGTCGAGGCGGCCGCTTCTCTGGCCCACGTCGAGATGCAGGGCCGTTACGACGCCCGCAACCCGGCTGCACTGAAACGCCTGGTGGCCGGCGGCACCAAGCTGTTTGCCTTCCCGAAAGACGTCATGGACGCCGCCTTCAAGGAATCCATGGCGCTGTACAGTGAAATCTCGGCCACCAACCCCGCCTGGAAAAAGATCTACGAGGACTACGCGACCTTCCGTCGTGATTCGAACCTCTGGTTCCGCTTCACCGAGGCCAACTTCGACGACTTCATGCAGCGCCAGAAGCTGTAAACATTGCAAGCTGCCAGGCAGTTTGGCAAACAGAAAGGGCCCGCATCGCGGGCCCATTTTTTTGTTGTGAAGTGTGCGGCCGGTACAAGCCGGCCGCCGGCTTCGATCTCACTTCTTGTTCTGCTCGTCCTGCTTGACAGCGTCCAGCAAGCCCTTCATGGGGTCGTCCTTCTCTTCGCTGGCCGGTGCGGAAGCGGCTGCGTCTGCGGCTTTCTCGCGGCCCGCCTCGCGCTGGGTCTCCATCTGCTCGAAAGCCTTGTCGGCGTCGATCACTATATTGTTCTTGGTCAGGTTGCCCAAGACCAAGCTCGGGTATATCACCACCGAACTCACCATGATGAGCTGCAGGATGATGAAAGCGATCGAGCCCTTGTAGATCTGAGCCGTGGTCACGGCCGGGATCAACTCGCCGGTCACGCGGTCCTTGTAGTCTTTCTTGGCGGCCACGCTGCGCAGGTAGAACAGCGCGAAGCCGAAAGGCGGCGTCAGGAACGAGGTCTGCAGGTTCATCGCGATGATGACGCCGAACCAGATCAGGTCGATGCCCATCTTGTCGGCCACCGGCGCCAGCATCGGGATCACGATGAAGGCGATCTCGAAGAAGTCGATGAACATGCCGAGGATGAAGACCAGGATATTCACCACCAGCAGGAAGCCCATCTGACCACCCGGCAGTTTGTCGAACAGGTGCTCCACCCAGACGTGGCCGTCGGCCGCGTTGAACGTGAAGCTGAAGACCGTGGAGCCGATCAGGATGAAGAGCACGAAGACCGACAGCTTGGCCGTGCTGTCGAGCGCCTGCCGCATCAGCTTGAAGTTCAGGCGGCGGCGCGAAAACGCCATGATCAGCGCGCCCATCGCGCCCATCGCGCCGCCTTCTGTCGGCGTCGCCACGCCCAGGAAGATGGTGCCCAGCACCAGGAAGATCAGCACCAGCGGCGGGATCAGCACGAAGGTGACCTGCTCGGCCAACTTGGACAGCAACCCGAAGCGCAGCACCTTGTTGGCGATGGCCAGCACCAGCGCCAGCAGCGAAGCCACGGTCATCGACAGGATGAAGGTCTCGTCACCGGGGGCTGGTGTGGTGCGGCCGGTCCAGACGGTGATCATCTGGCTGTGCACCTGTGACCAGACCCAGCCCGACACCGCACACAGCGCAAGCAGCGCGAGCAGCGACTTGTGGCCGCTGGCGCCGCTGGTCTCGCGGTAGATCCGAGCTTCTTCCGGCAACGCCGGCACCCAGGCAGGCTTGACGATGGCGACTGCGGCGACGAACAGCAGGTACAAACCGACGAGCATCAGGCCGGGAACCATGGCGCCGGCGTACATGTCACCGACTGAGCGGCCGAGTTGGTCGGCCAGTACGATCAGCACCAGTGAGGGCGGAATGGCCTGCGCCAACGTGCCCGAAGCCGTGATGGTGCCGGTCGCGATGGTGCGGTTGTAACCGTAGCGCAGCATGATGGGCAGCGAAATCAGGCCCATCGATATGACGGCTGCAGCCACCACGCCGGTGGTCGCTGCGAGCAGTGCACCGACCAGGATCACCGCCACCGCCAGGCCACCCCGCAGTGGGCCGAACACCTGGCCCACCGTCTCCAGCAGATCCTCGGCCATCCCGGATCGTTCCAGGATGATGCCCATGAAGGTAAAAAACGGGATCGCCAGCAAGGTGTCGTTCTGCATGATGCCGAACACGCGCAGCGGCAACGCGCTGAACATGTTCGATGGGAACAAACCCGCTTCCATGCCTATGAAGCCGAACATCAGCCCGGTGGCCGCGAGACCGAAGGCCACCGGTATGCCGGCCAGCAGGAAAAAAAGCAGCCCGACGAAGAGCAGCGGGACAAAGTTGTGGGTGATGAACTCCATGATCACTTGCCGCCCTGCAGTTTTTTCTCGGCGTTCGACGCCAGTTCTTCGAGCAGCAGTTCTTCGTCGGACTTTTCGTTCCCTACGCTGAAAGGCTCGCTGCGCGCACCGGTGAGGAAGGCGATGCGCTTGATCAGCTCCGACACCGCCTGCAGTGCCAGGATGGCGAAGCCGGCCGGTATCAGCAGCAGCACCGGCCAGCGGATCAGGCCGCCGGCGTTCTGGCTCATCTCACCCGACACCCAGGCGCGCTCGAACACCGGCCACGACAGTGTGACGAGGATCAGCGAGAGCGGGATGATGAAGATCAAGATGCCCAGGCTGTCGATGATGGCGTTGGTGCGCTTGGATAGCTTGGACGAGATGAAGTCGATGCGCACATGGGCGTTGTGCAGCAGCACATAACCCGAGCCCAGCATGAACACGGCGGCGAACAGGTACCACTGGATCTCGAGGTAGGCGTTCGAACCGATGTCAAACGCCTTGCGCATGATGGCGTTGCCCGCGCTGATGACCACGGCAGCCAGCACCAGCCACATCACGATCTTGCCGATGCCTTCATTCAGTGCATCGATCATTCTGGATATTTTCAATAGCGCGCCCACGGCGGTCTCCTCCGATGGAATGGCGTTGATTCTAGGCAGGGCGATTGCTGCGCAAAGACGTGCTTCCACCCCTCGCCGACGGCCATACTGTAGGTTGCGGACGCTGAAAACCGGCTGAATGGCGAGTGTTTTGCTCGCCCGCGCAAGCCTTTGAATCTCAGCGTGTCTGCCCGCCCATGTAGAGCTTCGTGCTGCGAGCACCGGAGCGGCAGAACGCCAGCACGGGGTGCGGCAGTTCGGCCAGCAAGGCCGCAAAGGCCGCGATCTCGGCTTGTGACTGACAGCCGGCGTCCACGGGCAGAAATCGGTAGTCCAGGCCAGCCGCCTGGGCCGCAGCGGCCATCTGTGCGCTGCTGGGCTGATCGGGGCCGTGCTCGAAGTCAGGCCGGTTGTTGATGATGCTGCGGAACCCCAGCCGCGCGGCCTCGGCCATCGCCTCGGGCTGCAACTGCGGGGCCACGGACAGGTTGGCGCTCAGGGCGCGGGCTGGCAAGGTGGTGCTCATGGCGGCGTGCTTTGGCTCACTTCGGTTAACTTCGGTCTATTTCGCCAGGGCCTGCTTGACCGCGGCCGAAACCAGCCCCATGTCGGCTTGGCCGGCAAAGTGCGCCTTGGCCGCCGCCATCGCGCGGCCCATGTCGCCGGGACCGCTGGCGCCCATTTCGGCCACCATGGCGGCCACCTGCGCCGTCACCTGCTCGGCCGACAAGCGCTGCGGCAAATAGGCTTCGAGCACGACGATCTCTGCGCTTTCACGCGCGGCAAGGTCGGCGCGGTTGCCAGCAATGAAGGCGGTGATCGAGTCTTTGCGCTGCTTGATCATCTTGTCGACGATGCCGATCACGGCGAGGTCGTCGAGCACGATGCGCTCATCCACCTCACGCTGCTTGCAGGCGGCCAGCAGCAGGCGGATGGTGCCCAGCCGCTCGGCGTCCTTCGCCCGCATGGCGGCTTTCATGTCTTCGGTGACGCGGTCTTTCAGGGTCATCATGGGGCTCTCAGCGGACGAACTGCCGGGACAAACGACGAAGCCCGCAGCGGCGTCCCGTGCGGGCTTCGGCATTCAAGAGCGAGGGTGTGGCCTCGCTGCAATATCAGTACAGCTTCTTCGGCAGCTGCATGCTGCGTACACGCTTGAAGTGGCGCTTGACAGCCGCAGCCTTCTTGCGCTTGCGCTCGGAGGTGGGCTTTTCGTAGAACTCGCGTGCGCGCAGTTCTGTGAGCAGGCCGAGCTTCTCGATGGTGCGCTTGAAGCGGCGCAGGGCCACATCGAAGGGCTCGTTCTCTTTGACGCGGATCGTGGTCATTTAGGCAGGGATCCCAGTGTTCAGGTCGTTCGGTTCGTGCGCTCGGTGTTCAGGTGTTCGGCTGCGGGCCATTGATCTTTGGCCCGGCGTTCAACGAATCGACACGCGGAAAATTGCTAGCTAAGCTTGTCGATTCTAGCTCGAAACCGGAACGTTGCCAAGAATCCGTCGACACGGGCCGCGCAGATGGGCGATGGCGGCCGTCTTGCCGCCGGCAGGTGTGCGCCGTGCATGCCTTCAGTGCGTGCCTTCAATCTGCCAGTGCGCAGGCTGCCGCGCTCGCCCAGGCCCACTGGAAGTTGTAGCCGCCAAGCCAGCCTGTGACGTCGACCACTTCGCCGACGAAGTGCAGGCCGGGCACCCGCTTGCTTTCCATGCTGCGGGAATCGAGCTCGCGGGTGTCTACGCCACCGGCCGTCACCTCGGCCTTGCGCCAGCCTTCGGTGCCGCTGGGGGTCAACTGCCAGTGCAGCAGGCTGTCGGCCAGGCGCGTGAGGTCGCGGTCGCGAAGTTCAGGCATCGGCCGACTGGCCGGAAGGTCGAGCCGGGGCAGCCAGGCTTCGGCCAGGCGCCCTGGCAAGTGCAAGGCCAATTCGTTGCCGAGTTGCCGTTTCGACGCTGCCTTGGCGGCGTTCAGACTGGCCGCCAGTCCGTCATTGGCCAGCGCGATGTTCAGCGCCTGACCGGGCCGCCAGTAGCTGGAGATCTGCAGCACGGCCGGCCCGCTGAGGCCGCGGTGGGTGAACAGCAGGTCTTCCTGAAAACGACCCTTGTCGCGGCCGCCTCCGGTCTCCAGGGTCACCGGCATCGACAGGCCTGCCAGTGCGGCGAACGGCGCCCAGGCCAGGGCATCGAAGGTCAAGGGCACCAGCGCGGGGCGCGGCTCCTGGATCTTGTGGCCGAACTGGCGCGCCAGCCTGTAGCCCCAATCGGTGGCGCCGATCTTCGGGATCGACAGCCCGCCTGTGGCCACTACCAGCTTCCTTGCCGTCACCGGGCCGGCGCCGGTGTCTAGCTCGAAGCAGTCCGCGCCGTGGCGCACGGCGTGCACGGCGCAGGGTTGGCGGTGCTCGACGTTTCCAGCGGCGCACTCGGCCAGCAGCATGTGGATGATCTGATCGGCCGAGTCGTCGCAGAAGAGCTGGCCGCGGTGCTTTTCATGGAAGGCGATGCCGTGCCGCTGCACCAGCGCGATGAAGTCGGCCGCGCCGTAGCGCGCCAGCGCCGATCGGCAGAAAGCCGGGTTGTCCGACAGGAAGTTGGCTGCGGTGGTGTCGCGGTTCGTGAAGTTGCAGCGGCCACCGCCTGAAATGCGGATCTTCTCGGCGACCTTCTGCGCATGGTCGAGCAACAACACGCGCTGGCCGCGCTGGCCCGCCACGCCGGCGCAGAACAGGCCGGCCGCGCCGGCGCCTACCACCACCACATCGAATTGCTCCATGCCGTAGATTATCGGCAGGCCTGCGAGATCGATTGCGTGGCGCCACGCCGGCCCGAAGTCGTCAGGCGCTGAGACTGGGAGCGTGGGCGCTGGCTTCGAGTGCCGTCAGCGCCGCCAGCACGAGGTCGACCTGGCGCGCCAGCGGCGCCGGTGCCGGGCGTGCGCCCCCGAGCACGTCCTGGATGTAAAGCGCGGTCGTGGCGGCGTCATGGCTGCGTGGCAGCAGCGGCAACTCGGTCAGCACGCCGTCCTGTGCCGGGCTCGACAATTCGCCCCGCAACTCGCCGGCGACCCAGATATCCAGGCGCGGCTGTCGGCGTGGGTCGGCCACCGGCTCGCCTTCGGTGCCGCGCAGCACGACCGCGTCGGCCTGGGTCTGTTGCGCCCAGGCCGCCATCAGGCCCCCGAATTCCGGGTGCGTGAAGTTGACCAGACGCAGGCACCGCGCGGGGTGGCAGGGGTTCAACATCTTCGCCACCGTGTGACCCGAATTGCGCACGCCCACCACCGCGCGCACGCTGAGCAGCTTCTGCAGCGCAGGGCTCAAAGTGCCGGTGGCCACGAAAGCCGGTTCGCGGCGTGCCCAGGCGCTGGCGATGTCGGCCATCGTCAGCGCCGCATGGAGGCCCAGGTCACGGAAAATCTCGGCGCTGGTGACGCGCCCGCCGTCGGTCAACGGCCCGTGCACCAGCACCCTGGCTCCTTGCTGGGCCAGGCACATCGCCAGCAGCGGGGTCAGGTTGGGCAGCTTGCGGGCGCCGTTGTAGGAAGGAATCGAGACGACGGGCAGGTCGCTTTCGACAAGCAGGCAGCGTTCTTCGACGGCTTCGAGAAAACCCAGCAGTTCGGCCAGCGTCTCGCCCTTCATGCGCATCGCCATCACGAAGGCGCCCACCTCCAGGTCGCTGGCCGTACCGTCGAGGACTTGACCCATCAGGTCGCGGGCGGCTGCCTGGCTGAGCGCGCGCGCGCCGGCGGCGCCTCGGCCGATGTCTTTTATGTAGTGCGAGATGCTCATGCCTGACCTTCGGCGCAGCGCCGAACCTCCGTTGACGGACTCAAGGAGCCGATGCCTAGGCCGGATCCGAACTGCCATTGGCAACCTGCACAATGATTGTCCGTGCTCTGAGGAGAAATTTTCCACTCCTTCGACATCGATCTGTCTCGACCTGGCTGGCAAGTTCCGGGCCCGAATGCGTGATTCGACGGCGGGCGAATCCCCCTTCTTCGCTTTCGCCTGCCGCTGCGTCGACCGCACGACGCCCAGCGCGGCGCTGGCGGCGGCCCAGCGCGTACCATCCTCACTCACAAGCTAGGGAGCACCCGGGGTTCACTGCAAAATCGGCTTGATCTGGGCCGCACGGCGCACCAAGATACAGCGTGACTTCATGCATCGAAAGCCGGTGCTCGCACGCGCTCTCCCACAGGATACTGACATTTCATGACCACGCCTGCCGATTCCCAGCCAATGCCCGCCGAGGCTTGGCACAGCCAGTCAGTCGACGACCTGTTTGCCCGCCTCCTGCCCGCGCTGCTGGAGCGGCACGGTGATTGGTTGGCCGTGAAAGACGTGCGCACCGGTCGCTACGTTCATGCCAACGCCGCGATGGGCGCCTTCCTGCGGCGCGACGCCGCCCAGGTCATCGGCCACACCGATGTTGAACTCTTCGACACCACGCTGGGCACCATGCTGCGCGCGGCCGAGCAAACTGCGCTGGCCCAGGCCGGCCCTCTGCTGAGCGAACACCGTTTCGAATGGGCGGGCGCCCGCCAGGAGTTCGCCGTGCTGCGTCTGGCCAGCCCATCCGCGCCCGAAGGCACGCGCTGGCTATGCAGCGTCTGGGCCGACCAGAACTCTACGCGCCGCATGGAAGCGCAGTTCCACACCGCGCTGGAGCAGCTTGAGCAGCAACAGCGTGCCAACGAGTTGCTGCGCCGCGAGATCGCCGACCACGCCCTGCGCGACTCGGCGTCTGGTCTTTACACGCGCGCCCACTTCGAGGATCAGCTGCGCCGCGAAGTCGATCTTTCCACGCGTGAACACCGAGAGTTCGCGATGGTGTTCATCGAGATCGACCCGCCGTCGGAAACCGTGCACGCGCTCGGCGCGCCGGCGCATGCGCGCATCCTGGAAGCCATGGGCCGCCTGCTGCGCGGCGGCACACGTGCGATGGACGCCTCCTGCCGGCTCAACGAGCACCGTTTTGCGGTGCTGCTCTCGGGTGTGGGCCTGGCGACCTCGCATTCGCGCATGGAAGGCTTGCGCCGCCAGTGCGCCACGCAGATCGTCGTGCTCGACGCCCAGGAACTCGGCTTCAGCGTGTCGATGGGCGTGGCGAGCTTTCCGCACACCGCGCACAACCAGGACGAACTGCTGGCTTCCTGCGAAGCCGCGCTGGCCGAGGCGCAGCGCCGCGGCGGCAACCACGTCACGCTGGCCAGCATCCGCTTCGAGCAGAACTGACCGCGCCAGGCGCGCTTAGCGCCATTGAAACGCTCAGCCCAGTTGCGACCGGTATAGCATGTAGCTGGCCAGCCCGAACAGCAGCAGCGCGAAGAGGCGCTTCAGCTTGGCGGTGTCGCTGCGGTGCGCCACGCGGGCGCCTATCGGCGCCATCGTCACGCTGGCGATGGCGATGATGCCCAGTGCCGGCAGGTACAGGTAGCCGAAGGCGCCGGGCAGCGCCGGCGGCAGCATCCAGCCGCTGATCACGTAACCTGCGGTGCTGGCCAGCGCGATCGGGAAGCCGAGCGCCGCACTCGTGCCCACGGCTTGGCGTATCGGCACGTTGCACCAGATCATGAAGGGCACCGACATGAATGCGCCACCAGCGCCCAGCAGGCCCGACAGCAGGCCGATGCCGCCGCCCACCGCCGTCTGCCCGGCCACGCCCGGCATCTGCCGGCCGGGCTTGGGCTTGCGGTCACGCAGCATCTGCAGCGCCGAGTAGCCGACGAAGACGGCGAAGAACAGCGCCAGGCCCTGGCCCTTGAGCAGCGCAAAGAGGCCGGCGCCGGCCGCCAGGCCGCCCAGCACGATGCCTGGCGCCATGCCGCGCAGCAGGTCCCAGCGCACCGCGCCGCGGCGATGGTGCGCCCGCACGCTCGACATCGAGGTGAACAGGATGGTGGCCATCGATGTGGCAATCGCCATCTTCACGTCCAGCCCCGGTGCGACGCCGCGGTTCGACAGGATCAGCGTGAGGAAGGGCACCATCATCATGCCGCCGCCCACGCCCAACAATCCGGCGAGGAAGCCGCTGATGACGCCCAGCGCCAGCAGTTCGGCGATCAGCAGCGGGCCGAGTTCCGTCACTTTGGGGTGTGCTCAGACGTCGAGCAGCGCAAGCACCGCCCGCCATTCGTCGTCGCTCACCGGGGTAATTGACAGCCGGTTGCCGGGCTGCAGCATGCGCATGGTCGCCAACTGCGGCGCGCTGCGCATTTCCGCCAGGCCGAGCAGGCGTGTCTTGCGCAGCAGCCGCACGTCGATCTGCAGCCAGCGCGGCTTCGGGTCTTTCACCTTGGGGTCGAAGTAGGGGCTGAGCGGGTCGTACTGTGTGGGGTCGGCGCTGAGGTTGCCGGCGATGGTGGCCAGCCCGGTCACGCCGGGTTCGGCGCAGGACGAGTGATAGAAAAGCACGCCGTCACCCGGCGTCATCGCGTCGCGCATGAAGTTGCGCGCCTGGTAGTTGCGCACACCGGTCCAGGGCAGGGTGACACCCGGGGCACGCGCGAGGTCGTCGATCCCGCACTCGGCGGGCTCGCTCTTCATCAGCCAGTGGCGGCGCATCGTTGACAAGGTTGGGGGGTGTCTGCCGTGCACCGTGAGCCGCATTCCTGAACCCAAGGGGAAGTTCAGGTGGGCAAGGTCAGCCTGGCTTCGGGTTCATCTGACGCGAGACGCTCACACCAGCCAGGCGATGTTCCAAGCCCTTGGTCATAGACCATCGGTTCAAGGAAATATAGAGCTCACGCGAACACGGCAGACGAACTCATTCTAGCCCCGCAACGGCGTTGTGCGCATGCGCCGCAAGTCACAAAAGATGGTCGTCGTCGCCGAGCGCGGTGTCGATGCGTCTGACCAGCGCGGCGAGGTCGGCGTCTTCGGTGGCGGGTCGCACTTCACCCGCAGTGGCGGGCTGCAATGCGGGTGGCGTGGCCGCACGCTCGGCCAGCCGGTAGGCCAGATTGAGGGCGGCAAGCACGGCGATGCGCTCGCGCGCCTTCACCTTGTTGCCGTCGCGGATGGCGCTCATTTCCTGGTCGACGCTGGCCACGGCGATCTGCAGCAGGGCCTCGCCACCCACCGGGCAGCCAAGGACGTAGCCCTGGCCCATGATCGTCACTTCCACCTGTTTCATGGGTTCTTGTTCCTGTCGCGCTCGTCGCGTTCACCGTTCGGGGCTGGCAGCCGTTCGAGCAGGGCGTCGATGCGCGAGCGCGCCGCAGAAAGCCGCGAACGCAGGCTGTCTCGTTCGGCCGAAACGCTGGTGAGTTGCTGCTCCAGCAGAACGCGGGTGCGCTTGAGCTCCTCATGGCGCAGCACAAAGCGTTCGATGCGGTCTGCAAGGTCTTGGAGCATGGACATGGCGGCGGGCGACTCCTCTGACCGATTGTAGGTGGCCGTCAACCGGGCACTGCCGACGCCCGCCGCTTCGGCTGTCATGGGGCCAGCTTGCGGCCGTGGTCGCACCAGACCCGTACGGCGCACTTTGCGCAGAGCGGCTTGCGCGCCTGGCAGACGTAGCGGCCGTGCAGGATCAGCCAGTGATGTGCGTCGACGAGGTAGCGCGCCGGGATGCGCGTCAGCAAGCCCTGTTCGACGGCCAGCGGCGTGCGCCCGGGCGCCAGCCCGGTGCGGTTGGCGACGCGGAAGATGTGTGTGTCCACCGCCATCGTCGGCTCGCCGAACGCCACGTTGAGCACCACGTTGGCGGTCTTGCGGCCGACGCCGGGCAAGGCCTGCAGGGCTTCGCGCGAGCGCGGCACTTCGGCGCCATGCTGGTCGACGAGGATGCGGCAGGTTTCCATCAGGTGCCTGGCCTTGGTGCGGAACAGGCCGATCGTGCGGATCAATTCCGTCACGCGCTCCAGGCCCAGATCGAGCATCTTCTGCGGGGTTGGCGCCAGCGCGAACAGGGTACGTGTGGCCTTGTTGACGCTGACATCGGTGGCTTGGGCCGAAAGCAGCACGGCGGCCAGAAGTTCGAAGACGCTGGTGAACAACAACTCGGTCTGCGGCAACGGGTCGGCGGCCTGCAAGGTGGCGAAAAACGGTTCGATGTGCTGGCGCTGCATCGGTGGGCGCGAATCCGGCGTGGAGGTCGGCGCCGGTGGAATCAATTGCCGGCGCGCTGGCGCGCACGTGCCAGCGCGGCTTCGACCACCGCGCGCTTGCGCGCGATGGCCTCGGGGTCGGTCAGGCGGGTGTGGCTTTCCAGATCGGCCAGCTTGGCGGCGGCCTTGGCGGCCAGCCGTTCGTCGTTTTCCCGCCTGTCACGCTCGGTGCGCAGGCGGTGGAAGGCGTATCGCTCCTTGGCGTCGTCGGCCAGCGGGGCGCTCCAGGCCGCCCAGCCGCTGCGTCCGGGTGTCACCGGCAGCATCGCGATGCAGTCGACCGGGCAGACCGGCACGCACAGTTCGCAGCCTGTGCACTGAGCGTCGATCACCGTGTGCATCACCTTCGACGCACCAACGATGCAGTCGACCGGGCAGGCCTTGATGCACAGCGTGCAGCCGATGCACCAGGCTTCGTCGATGACGGCCAGGGCGCGCGGGCCCTCGGTGCCGTGCGCCGGGTCGAGCGGCAGCGCAGCGCGGCCGATGATCGCGGCCAGGCGGGTGATGCCTTCGGCGCCGCCCGGCGGGCAGCGGTTGATGTCGGCCATGCCGCTGGCCATCGCTTCGGCGTAGCTGCGGCAGTCCGGGTAACCGCAGCGCGTGCACTGGGTTTGCGGCAGTGCCGCGTCCAGCGCGTCGGCCAGCAGGCTGCCGGCCGATGTCAGGATCGACGGCGTGGGTTCGAAGGGTTCAGGAAGTGCGTTCGGCGCGGCGGTGGTCACCGCCCGATTATCACTTTGTCTTGCGTATCGTCCGCACGTTCGTGGCGCCTGCCAGGTCGGCGGCCTGGTTGTAGGTGCCGATGAAACTCCTGACGTGCGGGTAGACCTTCTCGCGCCAGCGCCGGCCGGAGAAGATGCCGTAATGGCCCGCGCCTTCGGCGTCGTAATGGAACTGGTGCTCCTTCGGAATGCCCGAGCACAGGCCGTGCGCCGCGCGCGTCTGGCCGGCGCCAGAAATGTCATCGAGCTCACCTTCGATGGTCAGCAGCGCGGTCGTGGTGATGTCCTGCGGGCGCACCAGCGCGCCGTTCACTTCCCAGGTGCCGTTGACCAACGAGAAGTCCTGAAACACTGTCTTGATGGTGTCGAGGTAATACTCGGCCGGCATGTCGAGCACGGCGTTGTATTCGTCGTAGAACTGGCGGTGCGACTCGGCGCTGTCGTCGTCGCCGCGGATCAGGTCGGCAAAGTAGTCGTAGTGCGAGGTCATGTGGCGATCCGGGTTCATCGCCACGAATCCCGTGTGCTGCAGGAAACCCGGGTAGACACGCCGCCCGGCGCCGGGGAAGTTGCCTGGCACGCGGTAGATCACGTTGTTCTCGAACCAGCTGAACGGCTTGTTGACGGCCAGATTGTTGACGGCGGTCGGACTGTTGCGGGCGTCGATCGGGCCGCCCATCATCGTCATCGTGCGAGGCGTGGTCTCGCCCTGGCTGGCCATCAGCGAGATGGCGGCAAGCACCGGCACGGTGGGCTGGCAGACCGAAATCACATGCGCATCGGGACCGATGAAACGGATGAACTCCTGCACATAGGCGATGTAGTCGTCGAGGTGAAACGCACCCTTGTCGAGCGGCACCATGCGGGCGTCGGTCCAGTCGGTGATGTAGACCTTGTGGTCGTGCAGCAGGTTCTTGACGGTATCGCGGAGCAGTGTGGAATGGTGGCCCGACAGAGGAGCCACCACCAGCACCGTCGGCTGCAGCTTCATTTCATCCAGCGCCGCCGTGTTGTCAGTGAAACGCTTGAAGCGAAGCAGCCGGCAGAAAGGCTTGACGATCGGCACCTGTTCCTGAACCGCCACCTCGACACCGCTGACCGTGGCCGTTGTGATGCCGAAGGCTGGCTTTTCGTATTCCTTCGCCAGCCGGTGCAACAGGTCGTAGCCGGCCGATACGCGCTGCGCCAGCGGCGTGTGGGCGAATGGTGAAAGCGGATGGTTGTAGAGTTTCGCCGACGCGCTGGCGAACTCGGAGAAGGGCGCCATCAGGGCGCGCTGCGATTCATACAGTTGGTACAACATCGTGAGTCTCCGGTCTATTAGGTGCGGGCAGACGCATCATGTGACTGCCGTACTGAGCACAAGCTGACAGAACTGATCATTTTTGTGCAGTGCAGCAAATATACGCCCGATCTGTCGATCGTGACGGTACTGTGGCAGGCTTGAAAGGTCGAAAACATGCACTTAGGGTATCGAAATCGATACATTGTCACCTTGGCGACAGTGCAGAAACAACAAGCGCTGGTCTCGCGGGCGCTGTTCGCCTTGGCCGGCCGGTCCTACATCACACGGGCGAGCGCGCTCACCACGGCGTCGATGTTGCGGCTGTTGATGGCCGCCACGCAGATGCGCCCGGAGTCGACGCCATAGACGCCGAACTCGGCACGCAGGCGCTCCATCTGTACCTTGGCCAGCCCCGAGTAGCTGAACATGCCCTTCTGGCGGGTGATGTAGCTCAGGTCGCCTGTCACGCCGGCCGCCTGCAGCTTGGCCACCAGCTGGTGGCGGGTGGTGCGGATGCGTTCACGCATGCCGGCCAGTTCTTCTTCCCACTGGGCGCGCAGCGCCGGCGTCGTCAGCACGGTGGCGACGACCGTGGCGCCGAAGGTCGGCGGGTTCGAGTAGTTCGTGCGGATGACGATCTTCAGCTGCGACAGCACGCGTGCCGCTTCGTCCTTGCTGGCGCACACCACGCTGAGCGCGCCGACACGCTCGCCGTAAAGCGAGAAGCTCTTGGAAAACGAGGTCGAGACGAAGAAGTCGATGCCGGCGGCGAGGAACTGCTGGATGACGGCGCCGTCTTCCGCGATGCCGTCGCCGAAGCCCTGGTAGGCCATGTCGAGGAAGGGCACCAGGCCGCCGGCCTGGCAGGCGCTCACTACCTGAGTCCACTGCGCCGGGTTGATGTCACAGCCGGTCGGGTTGTGGCAACAGGCGTGCAGCACGACGATGGTGCCCGGCGCGGCCGCGGCCAGCGCGGCCCGCATGGCTTCGAAGCGCACGCCGCGCGTGGCGGCGTCGTAGTACGGGTAGCTGGCCACCTCGAAGCCGGCGTTGCTGAACAGTGCACGGTGGTTTTCCCAGCTCGGGTCGCTGATCAGCACCAGCGCATTCGGGTTCAGGCGCTTGAGGAAATCGGCGCCGACCTTCAACCCGCCGGTGCCGCCAATGGCCTGCACCGTGGCCACGCGGCCTGCGGTCACGGCCTCGGCAGCCACGCCGAAGACCAGCGCCTGCACCGCCTTGTCATAGGCGGCGATGCCGTCGATCGGCAGGTAGCCCTTGGCCTGGGGCGATTCGAACAGCTGACGCTCGGCCGTCGACACGCAGGCCAGCACGGGCAGCCGGCCCTGGTCGTCGAAGTAGACGCCCACGCCCAGGTTCACCTTGGCCGGGTTGGGGTCGGCGTTGAACTGCTCGTTGAGGCCGAGGATGGGGTCGCGCGGGGCCATTTCGACGGCGGCGAACAGGGATGGGGTGGCGGACATGGCGGAGATTCCTGAGAACACGGTGGCGGCGGCGGTGCCGGCGGCTGCAGAACATGGCGCGGTACGCTACTCTGCGCGGTTGTCCGCGACGTTCGCAACGCTGCCGGACTTTGGATTCTAATTTCTTCGCCCAGGGATGCCGCCGATGAACCAGCTTGCCGAAATGCCCGCCGTGCCCGAAGAGGCTCGGCCCGAAGGCGAGTTCGTCTCCTTCCCCGGCTCGCCCTTCCAGCTGTTTCAGCCTTACGCGCCGGCCGGCGACCAGCCCACGGCCATCGCGCAGCTGGTGGAAGGCATCGAGGACGGCCTGAGCTTCCAGACCCTGCTCGGCGTGACCGGCTCGGGCAAGACCTTCACGATGGCCAACGTCATTGCCCGCCTGGGCCGGCCGGCGATCGTCTTCGCGCCGAACAAGACCCTGGCCGCGCAGCTCTACAGCGAGTTCCGCGAGTTCTTTCCGAAAAACGCGGTGGAGTACTTCGTCAGCTACTACGACTATTACCAGCCCGAAGCCTATGTGCCGCAGCGCGACCTGTTCATCGAGAAGGACAGCGCGATCAACGAGCACATCGAGCAGATGCGCCTCTCGGCCACGAAGAGCCTGCTGGAACGGCGCGACGTCATCATCGTGGCGAGCGTCAGTGCGATCTACGGCATCGGCAACCCGGCCGACTATCACCAGATGGTGATGACGCTGCGGGTGGGCGACAAGCTCGGCCAGCGCGACGTCATCCAGCAGCTGATCCGCATGCAGTACCAGCGCAACGAGACCGACTTCTCGCGCGGCACGTTCCGCGTGCGCGGCGACACCATCGACGTCTTCCCCGCCGAGCACAGCGAGCTGGCGCTGCGCATCGAGCTCTTCGACGACGAGATCGAAAGCCTGCAGTTGCTCGACCCGCTGACCGGCCGCATCCGGCAGAAGATCCCGCGCTTCACGGTCTACCCGAGCAGCCATTACGTGACGCCGCGTGAGCGCGTCGTCGACGCCATCGGCACCATCAAGGAAGAGCTGCGCGAACGGGTGGCGCAGTTCGTTTCGTCGGGCAAGCTGGTGGAAGCGCAGCGCATCGAGCAGCGCACGCGCTTCGACCTGGAGATGATGCAGGAGGTGGGCCACTGCAAGGGCATCGAGAACTACACGCGCCATCTGTCGGGCGCCAGGCCCGGCGACCCCCCGCCCACGCTGGTGGACTACCTGGCGAAGGATGCCCTCATGTTCATGGACGAGAGCCATGTGCTGATCGGCCAGTTCGGCGGCATGTACAACGGCGACCGGGCGCGCAAGACCACGCTGGTCGAATACGGATTCCGGCTCCCCAGCGCGCTCGACAACCGACCCTTGAAGTTCGAGGAATTCGAGGGCAAGGCCCGGCAGACGGTGTTCGTCTCGGCCACACCGGCGGCCTATGAAAAGGAGCATGCGGGCCAGGTCGTCGAACAGCTGGTGCGCCCGACGGGACTGGTCGACCCCGAGGTCGAAGTGCGGCCAGCCAGCAATCAGGTCGATGACCTGCTGCAGGAGATCCGCGAGCGTGTGAAGGTCGGTGAGCGCGTGCTGGTCACCACGCTGACCAAACGCATGGCCGAGCAGCTGACCGACTACCTCAGCGACAACGGCGTCAAGGTGCGCTACCTGCACAGCGACATCGACACGGTGGAGCGCGTGGAGATCCTGCGCGACCTGCGGCTCGGCACCTTCGACGTGCTGGTCGGCATCAACCTGCTGCGCGAGGGCCTGGACCTGCCCGAGGTCAGCCTGGTGGCCATACTCGATGCCGACAAGGAAGGCTTCCTGCGCTCGGACCGCAGCCTGATCCAGACCATCGGCCGCGCCGCGCGCAACCTGCACGGCCGCGCCATCCTGTACGGTGACCGCATCACCGATTCGATGCGCCGCGCCATCGACGAGACCGAGCGGCGCCGCAACAAGCAGATTGCCCACAACCTCGCGATGGGCATCACGCCCAGGAGCGTGACCAAGCAGATACGCGACATGATCGACGGCGTCGTGTCGGAGAAGACTACACGCGATCTGATCAGCGCCACGAAGGCGGCGGCCGAGGTGGAGGCGATGTCGGAGAAGGACCTCGGCAAGCGCATCAAGCTGCTGGAGAAGCAGATGCTCGAACACGCGAAGAACCTCGAGTTCGAAAAGGCGGGCCGGGTGCGCGACCAGCTGGCGCTGCTGCGCGAGCAGGCCTTCGGCGGCTCTGCCCACGACGTGAATGTGGTGCCGATCTCTGCGGGCCCTGTGCCCAAGCCGGCCGGGCGGCCGGCGCGCTGAAGACTTCCGGCTGCGAGCCGGCGTCAGCGCCGCCGCCGCAGCACTGCCAGCAACATCAGCCCGGCGAGCACGAGGCCCAGCGTGGCCGGTTCGGGGACGCTGCGCGAACCGCCTTCAGCCGAGGCGAACCGGCGCCCGTCGTCGTCGGCATGCATCAGCGCGTCGGGCAGCCGGCGCATGGCGTCGTCCGCCGTCTGCGCGCCGCCCGCGGGCGCTCGCCGCAGCCGCTCGGCGCGCTGGCCGAGCACCGAGACGTTGCCGCACACGTGGGGCACCATGACGGCGTAGACCCGGCCGTCGGCGGCTGTGGCTTCATAGAGGTCGGCGCGTTCGGCATGGCCTTCCTCGAAATTGACCCGTGTGCCCAGGCACAGCGTATGGCCGTAGGTCATGGCCACGGTGCCCGGGTCGAACTCGCGCTTGCTGCTGTCGGCGCGTATCGATGCGTTGGTGATCGTCAGCCGGTCGGTGACGTTGCCGGTGCGGATGTCGGCATCGATGCGCCGCACCACCTCGGGCGGCAGTTGCGCCAGCACCATCGCCTGTTCCGGCGTGCCCCGGTACGGGCTGCGGCCAGGCTGGCCCCAGGCGCAATGGCGGCGCAGTTGCAGGCGCGTCGCGGTGGCCTCGGGGCGCGCTGCCGGCTCGTCGGCGGCTGCCGATGGGCGGCTCTGGCTTGCGCCGGTGCTGATCGACGGTGCGGCCTCGGTCGACCGTGTCAGCAAAGGGTGGCCGACCGGAAGCGGGTCGCCGTCGAAGCTCTGCCCCGGCGGCGGCGTCTGCCAGCCAACTGGCGCCCGGTTCTGGCTGCCCAGGACGACCGCGAAGGCGCCGATGGCCAGCACACCGAAGGCGGCCAGCAGCCATGGCGCGGACTTCAGCCATCGCCGCTGCCGCTTCGATGCCGATCGATTCGAGGACCCACGGCGCGTCAGCAAACCTTCCCAGCTGCAGGCGGCGGCCCGGCAGCGGTAACGCCGCAGGGCGGGCGCCGTGCCCAGCGAGCGGTCTTCCGGGCGGCGGGGCACGCGACGCAGGTCGACTCCGTCGCACAAGGGGCAACGTCGCTGGGCGGGGCTGGCGGCGGCGGTGGTCAAACGTCTTCTCCGTTTCTGGCATCCGTTTCGGTTGCCTGTGGCGCCTTGGTTGTTTATCGGCCCTGCGCATGGACGGCTTGAGTCGGTGCTCCGGCTTGCCGACAACCCGGATGGCAGCCGCTGCCTTTCCGCCTGTAACTGCCGACGCCATGAAGTTCTTCACCAGCCTGTCCCCACGCCGCGGACTGCACGGGCGCTGCGCCTGCCGTGACGCGGCCGTGGGCTGCGCCGTCGCTGCGTCAGCGCTGTGCTGGGCGGCCGGTGGCGCGCCATCGGCGGTTGCGGAAACGCTGACGGCTGCGTCACCGTCGCCAGCAGTGCACCGCCTGCTGCTGGTCATCAACCAGTACCGCCGCCAGAATGGACTGGTGCCGCTGGAACCGGCGCCAGAACTGGAACTGCTGGCGCTTCAGCACAGCAACGCGATGGCGACGCTGCGCCGTGCCAGCCACGCCGGCTTTACTTCGCGCTTCGAACGCGCCGACAGCGACCTCTGCGTGGAAAACGTCGCCGCCGGTTTCGCCACCGCCGAGGCTGCGGTCGCGGGCTGGCGTGTCTCGCCGCCGCACGACCGCAACCTGCTCGAGCCGCGATTGCGCCGGGTCGGCATCGCCAGCGTCGACCGCTACATCACCGTGTTTGCCTGCGACACAGCCGGCGTCCCGGCGCCAGCCCCAAACGGCAGGGTGGCGGCACTGAGGTGAGGCCAGCGAAACCGAGATGTTCCCGCTGCGATATGCTGCTTCGATGTGGATGAAAAAGCGGCCGTTGCCGGAACCAGAGCTTCGTGTGCTGATGGTCTGCAGCGGCAACATCTGCCGTTCACCCACCGCCGAAGGTGTGCTGCGCGCCAAGTTGCAGGCCGCCGGACTGGCCGGACAGGTGGTCGTGGATTCGGCGGGCACCCACGGTTTCCATGTCAGCGAACCACCTGACCCGCGTGCCCGACGGCATGCGCTGGCGCGCGGTTACGACCTCTCGAAACAGCGCGCGCGTCAGGTGGAGCGTGTCGACTTCGAGCGCTTCGATCGTCTTCTGGCGATGGACGAGAACCACCGCCAATGGCTGCTCGACATGGCGCCGGCCGGCCTGGAAGGGCGCGTCGGCACGCTGATGGCGTTCGCCGTCCGACATGCCGGCCAGACCGAGGTGCCCGACCCTTACTACGGCGCTGCTGCTGGTTTCGAGCGTGTGCTCGACCTCATCGAAGATGGCTGCGACGGCCTGGTGGCAGACCTCCTGCGCGGTGACAAAGGCTCGAGGGGAACTTCCTGAGCCAATCTTGACCAAAACAGTGGGTCTCGGGTATAGTTGACTGAATCAGTCGGAATAAATTGCGGGTTTACCCGCAAGCCGAACGTAGGTGGAGACAGCTGCCGTTCGACTGGGCGTCCGATCTCTTTTGCTGACCCGCGTTGTGTTCCGCCTCGACTTTCCGACAGGAGTTTTTCACATGCGTCTCACCACCAAAGGCCGTTTTGCCGTCACTGCGATGATCGATCTCGCGCTGCGTTCCGGCGCCGGCCCGGTTGCCCTGGCTGCCATCAGTCATCGGCAGCAGATTTCTCTGTCTTACCTGGAGCAATTGTTCGGCAAGCTTCGTCGTCATGAACTGGTGGAAAGCACGCGTGGCCCGGGCGGCGGCTATTCGCTGGGCCGAGGCGCCAATGAAATCACCGTGGCCGACATCATCGTGGCGGTCGACGAACCGATCGACGCCACCGGCTGCGCCGGCAAGGAAAACTGCATGGGCGAAGACGCCGGCCGCTGCATGACGCACGACCTGTGGGCCAGCCTGAACGCCAAGATGATCGAGTACCTCGACTCCATCTCGCTGAAAAAGCTGGTCGACGAACAACTCGCCAAGGGCGTCAACATCGAGGAAGTGCCGATCAAGCGGGCCATCTCGTCGCAGCCCGTGGTCAGGCCGATCAAGGTGACGGCGCCGAATTCCGTGTTTGCCCTCGGCAACGCTTTCCTGAAGTAGAGGTTTCGCTGACATGACCCCGCATTTCCCCATCTACATGGACTACGGCGCCACCACGCCTGTCGACCCACGCGTCGTCGACCTGATGATTCCGTGGCTGCGCGAGCATTTCGGCAACCCGGCTTCCCGTAGCCACGCCTGGGGCTGGGAAGCCGAAGCGGCGGTGGAGCGCGCGCGCGGCCAGGTGGCCAGCCTGATCAACGCCGATCCGCGCGAGATCGTCTGGACTTCGGGCGCAACCGAGAGCAACAACCTCGCGCTGAAGGGCGCGGCGCACTTCTACGAGTCTCGCGGCAAGCACCTGGTGACGGTCAAGACGGAGCACAAGTGCGTGCTCGACACCATGCGCGAACTGGAGCGCCAGGGTTACCAGGTGACCTACCTCGACGTGCAGGAAAACGGCCTGCTCGACCTGGACCAGTTCAAGGCTGCGCTGCGGCCCGACACCATCCTGGCCTCGGTGATGTTCGTCAACAACGAGATCGGCGTGATCCAGGACATCCCGGCTATCGGCGCAATCTGCCGCGAGCGCGGCATCCTGCTGCATGTCGACGCCGCGCAAGCCACCGGCAAGTTGCCGATCGACATGGCCAGCCTGCCCGTCGACCTGATGAGCCTGGCCTCGCACAAGACTTACGGACCCAAGGGCATCGGAGCGCTCTACGTGCGCCGCAAGCCGCGCGTGCGGCTGGAAGCGCAGATGCACGGTGGCGGCCACGAGCGCGGCATGCGCTCAGGCACGCTGCCCACCCACCAGTGCGTGGGCATGGGCGAGGCCTTCGCCATCGCGCAGACCGAGATGGGCACCGAGAGCGAACGCATCCGTATGCTGCAGCGCAAGCTGCTGGCGGGGCTGTCGTCGATGGAGCAGGTCTTCGTCAACGGCGACCTCGAGCGCCGCGTGCCGCACAACCTGAACGTGTCGTTCAACTTCGTCGAAGGC